>Ga0302178_10000160_pt1 | contig 61802 bp, 57 predicted proteins | sample I_Palsa_E1_3_FD_198790 | JGI IMG/M metagenome (GOLD analysis project Ga0302178, IMG submission 198790) | Peat permafrost microbial communities from Stordalen Mire near Abisko, Sweden - I_Palsa_E1_3 | ecosystem: Environmental > Terrestrial > Soil > Palsa > Peat permafrost | place: Sweden...
GCGCGTCGCTTGCTTGGAGCGGCCAAGCGGCGCGACACACTCCTTGCCAGCCGACCGGAAAGGGGTGTTCGCAAGCACATTATTAGCGTGAACAGGCCCTAGTATTGGGGCCCGAGTTATTGACGCGAAAGTATCCACATAAATACCTCTGGATTTTTTTGCTTGGCTTCAAACTATTGCCGAGTTTTCCACGCGGCAAATTCGGATGGCCGCAAGCCGTACCGCGCAAGCACACCCTCGTGCAGTCGGCGTAACTCTTCAACGATGAGCGCCTGCACTTTCTCTTGATCTGCGGGCGACACATGTTGCACGACGCTCTGCCGGATGACGGTGAGAGGGTCTTCCTCGACACGTGTCACCACGTCGCGGATGATGAGTTTAATGATGTCCCGGTAAGCCAGACGCTCTGGATCGGGTTCCGCCAACTCTTGTTTGATGGCCAGGTATTCCTGTGTCGAGCGTTCGTAAGCCCAAACATACAGATCGCGCAGTAATTCGACACGGGTCAACTCGTATAGGCCAAGGATGGCTCGGCTATATGCCTGTTCGGGAACGTCCAAAAAGGTCAATGGGCAGAGATTGGCGCGGAATAGGGGCAAGTTGGCGGCTAAGCGTGAAGTACGTTTGTTGATATCGGCAAACGGTTGCAAATAGGGCAGGTGCACCATCACAAAGAAGGATTGTTCAAACGGATCGGCGATTTGGGCCGCCTTGTCGAGCAGCAGATCCAACGTCGTGTCGATCAACTGCGGTGTCGAAAGCGGCAGATAGACGCTCTTGCCGATTTCCACTGCGTGCTGACGAACCCGGCCTTCATCCGCAGGATTGGGCAACAGATTTTCCGACAACGCGCTATGAAGATTCAGGATCGTATAGCGATTGAATCCAAGCGACTCTGAGTTTTCAACCAACAATTCGATCGCGGTCTTGTGGTTCAAGATCATCTGAGTTTCGATCGCTGCCTTGCCCTCCGCCACTTTGCCGTGTTCAATCAGTTCTTGCGTGTCCAGCCTCGTATAGGTGTTGCCCTCAAGATGACTGGATGCCCAGGAAAAATCAATCAGTAGCCGATTAAGAATGGCGCGACTATAGGTGCCCGCCGGTGAATCGGCTTGACCCGTTTTCCCCATCTTGTGCAACTGACGGCGTAACGATGCCGGCAAGTACCAAGTCTGGTTGGGCTGATATGAGTCGAGAAAATCCCGCTGATAACCCACCGGTTTGCGCGATGCAAGAGGCTGATCGACGTAGGCAAGGATGTCACGACTGTCGACCGAAAGCGGGATATAACTTGGGAAAGCGTCTCTTTGGACCGAGGCAGTCTCGACCGGGGGCATCTCGACAGCGTGATAGCGCCGGGTTCGCGTTTCGCCAACGGCGATCAAACGCCCTTCATCGATCAATTGACCGAGCCATCGCTGGGCCGTCCGACGTGATAGATCAGGATGGAGAACCAGCAAGTTGCCGAGCGTCAGACCGTCGTCGGACGCTTCGATGCTTTTGAGAAGATCGGTAATCGTGACCATGGTGTGGTTTTGCGCCATTGCCTGAAAGATATGGCGCAAGTATGGCGCGAAATACTAACTTGCGCCATATTAGTGGCGCAAGTAGTCGGACTTGCGCCAAGTTGTGGCGCGAAAGGGGGGATTTCGCTTTATTTTGGGGCTTGCCGCGATAAATGCGGCTAGGCGCTTGTTACCACTGCGGTCAGCGCGTGGCTTTTGGCGGCGAATTTGTTCATTTATCGGGCGTGATCGCCTGTCCTGTCTGTGTGATTCGCCTTTTGGACTGACAGTGGGGTAACGCTGCGGCAAAGACGTTTGGAACGCTGATCTGGGTGGCGAGTTCAGCTAGCAGTTCGGCCACAGCGCGCCGAGCATCAAGGCGCCGGCACACGACGGCAGTTTGTCTAAGCACATGAAAACCTCTTTACTGCCGGACTTTTGCCGCCGCATAAGCTTCGTCGCCATCGCGCTTGCCTACAGCAATTACGGTCACAGTAATTGTCTTGTCTGCTACGCGGTAGACGAGCCGATAGCCAAGTGTGCGAAGCTTGATTTTGTAGCAGTCGGGCATGCCGTGAAGGCGTGATGCGGGAACGTGCGGGTTTTCAAGCCGTTCTTTTAGCTTCTTCGCAAACTGGCTGCGAATCGTAGCATCGAGCTTTTTCCACTCCTTTTCTGCGTCGACAAGAAATTCAAGCTCATAGGTCATCGATATTGACCTTTACTGCGGCTTGTCCTTCGCGCTCTTTGACAATCTGCACAAGCTTGATATCGTCTAACCTGTCCAAAATCGCTTCCCAGGCGTCGGCTGGGATAAGGTAGGCAACGGGTTTATTGCGATTGAGGATGGCAACAGCTTGCCCGTGTGCGGCCTCGATAACGGCATTGGGATTGAGCTTAAGTTCCGAGATGCCGACAGATTGGTCCGCTAGGATAGCTTCCATAATGGTCTCATTAGGTCTTCTTAAAGACCTAATTGTAGACCATTTAAAAGGTCTCGTGCTGTGCTGATTATGTTGCAAGGAAGTGGCATATCGAGTGATGGAACTGGTGGACCGGGTGCGCATCAGCAGCGAATCGATCGCCAGCGGTTCGGCGCAAATGGCCGCAAGCAACAGCGACCTCAGCCAGCGCACCGAAGAGCAAGCGGCTTCGCTGCAGCAAGCGGCTTCGCTGCAGCAAACGGCCGCGAGCATGGAAGAACTCACCGCCGCGGTCAAGCAGAACTCGCACAATGCCGAACTCGGCAATACGCTGGCACAAACCGCGTCCAGCACAGCCGTGCAGGGCGGCTCGGTGGTCGTGCGAGTGATCAAAACGATGAAGGACATTTCAACCAGCTCGCAGCAGGTCGCCCAGATCATCACGGTGATCGAGGGTATCGCGTTCCAGACCAATATCCTTGCGCTCAATGCCGCTGTGGAGGCAGCCCGCGCCGGCGAACAGGGGCGAGGTTTTGCGGTTGTGGCTGGCGAGGTGCGTACGTTGGCGCAACGCAGCGCAAGCGCGGCCAAGGAGATCCGTGACCTCATCGCCGCTTCGGTGCAACGCGTGGAGGCAGGCTCCACGCTGGTCGACGAGGCCGGCAGCACCGCCAACCCCCGTTGCGCCAGGCCGACCGGATCGCGCACCGGCACCACAGCCGAGCCGCCCAGCGCCAGCACTAGCGCCTCGATCGCATCTAGGCTGTCGAGCGCGCAGACCTCACGCACCGGCACGCGCCGCTGCTGCAGAAACTGATTGACTTGTTTGCCGCCGAAGGCGGTCTGGTCGTGCGTGCGGTAGTAACGCACAAAAGGCAGCGTGGTGAGTGCCGTGCGCCAATGCAGATCGCGCATGCTGCTGGGAACGATCACGCCGTAATGTTCTTCCCACAGGGGATGCCAATGCAGCGTGCAGGGCATCAACAACGCGGCCACCGGTGCGGTGGGCACCTCGGGCGGCTCGAAGTACAACGAGTTCAGTTTGGCGGCCGACTACGCTTTGTCCGCTCGGACCGATACCTATATTGCCGGCGTGTATCAGATCGCAAGCGGTACGGATTCGACCGGTTTGCATGCACAAGCCGACTTGAACAGCTTGACGCCGTCGTCGAACAACAAACAAGCCATCGTACGTGTCGGCCTGCGTCATAAATTCTAATGTATGGCGGCGCCTGCGCGGGACGGCGGGCGCCGTGCAGCACCCCCAATAGCGCGCGGTTCGCCTTCCCATCGAACTTTCGCGAGTAGTACGCTTTGAGGTATCCGGTCTGGCAACCGGATACCTCTTTTTTTGTTTCAAGCGCTGATACGTGCATATACAAAAAAGGTGGCCCTGCTATCGTCCTTTCGCATTGGTCAAAAGACGGCGCACTCGGTAGAGTCGATACCTACACAGATGCTAGAGCCTCCATCCAGCATCTCATGCATAAAAACAGGAATATCCCGACATGAATCTCATCCCCGAAATTGAGTTCGACCAGGGCCTTGGGCTCAGCTTGCGACATCACTTGCATGCGCACCCGGAGCTGGGCTACGAGGTACACCAGACCAGCGCATTTGTTGCCGCCAACCTCAGGAAATGGGGCATCGAAGTTACCGAAGGCGTGGGCCGTACCGGCCTGGTCGGCACCTTGCGTAGCGGCGCGAGCCGTCACGCAATCGGATTGCGCGCCGATATGGATGCCCTGCCGATAGAGGAAATCAACACCTTCGCCTATCGCTCCAAAACTCCCGGCGTCATGCATGCCTGCGGTCATGACGGCCATACCGCGATGCTGCTGGCCGCCGCGCACTATCTATCCAAGCATCGCAATTTCGATGGCATCGTGCAGTTCATCTTCCAGCCGGCCGAGGAGGGGGGCGCCGGTGCGGCCGAGATGATCAAGGACGGCCTGTTCGAACGTTTTGCCGTCGATGCGGTATTCGGCGTGCACAACTGGCCGGGGCTACCGGCCGGCAGCATAGGCCTGCGCACCGGCGCTGTGATGGCGTCGAGCAATCGCTTCAAGCTGGTTATCGAGGGCACCGGCTGCCACGCCGCCATGCCACATGTGGGCAGCGACGCCCTGCTGGCGAGCGCGCAGATCGTCACGGCCCTGCAGAGCATCATCTCGCGCAACACCGACCCGCTCGATAGCGCAGTGCTGTCGGTGACGCAAATTCATGCGGGCGACTCGGACAACGTGGTGGCCAACCAGGCCATCCTGCGCGGCACGGTCAGGACTTTCGCCGAAGCGACCACCGATCTGATCGAAGAAAAAATGCGCACCATCGCGAGCTCGATCGCACAAGCGCTGGGCTGCAGCGCGCGGCTGGAGTTCATGCGTAAATATCCGCCCACCGTCAACACCGCACCCGAGGTCGATTTCGCCACGGAAGTGGCGGCCAGCGTGGTCGGCGAAGAGAATTTGCTGCGCAACGTCACGCCCACCATGGCGTCCGAGGATTTCTCCTTTATGCTGCGCGAGCGTCCGGGCTGCTATGCCTTTATTGGCAACGGCGACGGTGCGCATCGCGGTCGCGGCCACGGCCATGGTCCCTGCGAGCTGCACAATGCCAGCTACGATTTCAACGATGCCCTGCTGCCTATCGGTGCGTCGTACTTCGTACGCATGGTCGAGCGTTTCTTGCCGCGTAACAAAGGCGTTACGGCCATCATGCGCGTCCGGCGCGCCGAGCAGGAACACGACCAGGATCAGGAGACACAATAAAGCGTAGCGGCTGCGTGCGTGCCGCTACAGCGCTTATGCCGCATGCCGCGCCCACACCAAGGCCCGCGCAGCTCAACGTGCGCTGCTGTCCCTGATGGTGCGTACCAGTTGACACAGACCGGGGTTGGTATCGTCCAGGCGCCAGACGAACTCCACCTCGTAGGCGCCGCGCAGGTCCGGCGCCTCAAGCAGCAGCACCTCCTCGGGGCAACTGTACTGGGCCGCATCGGGCACGATGGAATACCCCATGCCAGCCGCGACCAGCCCGAGTATGGTCGCCACATCGCCGCCTATCTGCACCAGGCGCGGCGAGAACCCGACGAGTTGGCACTGGTGGATCAGGAAATCGTAGAAGGCCGGCGCGATCTCGCGCGCAAACCAGATGCACGGCTCGTCCTTGAGATCCACCAGGGTAAGCGCGGCCTTGTCGGCCAGTTTACTGTGTCGTGGCACTGCCAGCACGAGCTTGCAGTCGAGCACCCGGCAGCCGGAAAAACGCGGATCCTGGCGGTCGCGCCACGCAACAAAGCCACCGTCCAGACCGCCATCGGCGATCTTGTCGAGCTGCTTGGCCGACAGCGCCGGCTCAAGCATCACACTCACGTCCGGGTAGCTTGCTTTGAACGCATGCAGAGGACGCAGGATGCCGGGATGCCAACTGTAGTTAGGCGTCACGCCGATACGCAAAGCACCCAGTTGACCATTAGCGATGCGCAGGACGCGCTCGCGAGCCATCTGTAGATCGGCAAGGATCGTCTTGACGTCGCTGACAAAATGTTTTCCCACTGTGGTGAGTTCGACCCCACGCGCGCCACGGTTGAACAGCTCCGTGCCGAGTTCGTCTTCGAGGTCTTTGATCTGGCGGCTGAGCGCCGGTTGCACGATATGGAGGTGACGGGCGGCCTCGGCCACGCTGCCGTGTTCGGCGACTGCCAGAAAATAACGAAGATGTCGAAGTTCCACTATAGAGCTCGTTGGTGCTACTTATGCTTTCAAAGCATAGTAGGTATTTTTGAATAGTATTCTTGTCGGAAAGGATCCTGCGGGTACTTTACACGCATATGTAAATGACAGTCAGGAGACTTTTATGTGGGCCACCGATAACTCGACAACAAGCACGACACCACCTTCTTCCAGACTCAGTGCGATGAATCTGCGCACTGTGTTTGCCGCCTCGATCGGCAACGTGCTTGAGATCTATGACTTCATTGCCTTCGGCATTTTTGCGGTGCCGATTTCCAAATCGTTTTTTCCAGCGGGTTCCGAATTCGCGTCGCTGATGCTGACTTTCGTCACCTTTGCAATGGGCTTCCTGGTGCGTCCCATCGGCGCCATCGTGCTCGGGCGTTATGCCGATCGTGCCGGTCGCAAGAAAGCCTTGAGCTTCACCTTGCTGATGATGGCGGCCGGCACCCTGGTGCCGGCGTTCTGCCCCACCTATGCGACGATAGGCCTGGCTGCACCGGTGATCGTGTTGCTGGGCCGCTTGCTGCAGGGCTTCTCGGCCGGCGGCGAAATCGGTGGCGTGGTGGCGATGTTGGTGGAAAGCGCACCGGCTACCCGCAAGGGCTTTTTTGCTTCGTTCCAACAAGCGTCGCAAGGCGGTGGCGTATTGATCGCCGGCTTGATCGGCTTGTTGCTCACCCACCTGTTCAGCGAAGCGCAAATCAACGGCGGCGCTTGGCGCATCGCCTTCCTGTTCGGCCTGTTGATTGCACCGGTGGGCTGGTATGTGCGCCGCCGTGTCGACGAGACGCCGCTGTTTAATGCCGCGACGCCCACGCCCTCGAGTGCCGCGGCCGCGCAGTCGGCTTCCTGGAGCGCCATGTTCATCGTGCATGCGCGCCCGCTGCTGGCCGGTGTCGGCATCATGGTGTTCTGGACCATTGCAACTTATGTCTCGAACTACTTCACTACCTATTCGGTGCGGGAACTGCACCTTAGCCTATTCGACAGCTACCTCGGTCAGATCAGTTATGGCGTCACCATGATCATCGCCAGCCCAGCGGTAGGCCTTATTTCGGATCGCATCGGCGCGCGCAAGCCCATGCTGTTCGGCGCGGCCGTCACGGCCCTGATCGCTTATCCGCTGTTCTATTTGCTGGCGCACCACGCGAACGTGGGTTCCTTGATTTTTGTGCAGGTGACGATTGCTTTTTTACTGGCCTGCTACGCGTCCTGCGCCTCGCGTGTCATGAGCGATCTATTTCCGATCGACTTCCGGGCCTCGGGGGTCGGCTTTTCGTATGCGGTCGGCGTGACGGTGTTCGGCGGCTTCACGCCTCTGCTCGTGACCAGCCTGATCGGTTTCACCGGCGATAAGCTCACGGTCGGCTTGTACCTGTCGGCTGCAGCGGTGGTTAGTTGCGTGGCCTTGGCGATGTTGCGTCAGCGCGACCCGCTGCTGCACAGCGCTCAATCTTAGCCGAGGTATGCTGTAGCAGCGCGCACGCCGCTCCGAAACGGCATCCTGTCCCGTGCGCGGAGCCGGGGTCGGACTCGAGTGTCTGAGTGTTGGGCATGCCAGTATTGAAGTCGCAGAATTATTGATGCCAAAGTACCCCCATAAATACCCCCGGATTATTTGGCGGCTCCCATCGATTTACATTTTCGCCTAAATTGCGCTCGCAGCGATCTCTGGCCTTAGCGCGCCAGTAGCATAGGTAATTTCAATTCAATTATTTTTGGGCAGACATCTCTTTTGCCAAGTTGCGGATGGATTCTCCCTCCGGCTTGCGTGGGAGTCCAACTCGGGCAGTCACCCGTCGACGTCGACGGACGAGACGGCCTAAACCTACACGCGCGGCCGTGGATCAGTTTCATACGTTGACTTAGTTATCAACCGATGATAAATTAAATGGTAATGATAGATCGAGATCTCAGCCTGGATACTCTTCTACCGCTCGACGGAGAAAGTTTCGTCGTCGATACGGAAGGTTTGTATTGGGTTAAATTTGTCGTGAAACAGGTTCCTGTGACGCCGGAGCGGCCGCACGGCCTGAACTACTCGCTGACTCTTCATGATGATGACGGCGAGCGGTTACTCGGTTTTGACAACGCGCATCCGATTCGTGAGGGATCAGGGCCGGGAGCCAGGACGCGCATCGAATACGATCATAAGCACAGCGGCCAGCAAGTCAAATTTTACCTCTATGCGAATGCGGCGACGCTGCTCGCCGACTTCTGGACCGAGGTTGAGGCAATCTTGAAGAAAAGGAGTCATTTGCCATGACTACATTGAAAGTTGGCATTGCCACGCTTGAACAGTATAAGGCCCGGACGATGGCTATAGCGCGGGGGGAATACGTCCCGACAGCCAATGAGCCGAAAGTCTGGTTTCAGTCACTGGAAACACTGTCTCAGGTTCTTTCGGACAAGAACCGGGCTTTGCTCGCCCTCATCGCCAAGACGCAGCCGGAATCGCTCAACGAACTGGCTGAGAAAACTGGTCGCGCTACGTCGAATTTATCCCGCACACTCAAGACCATGGAGCGGTATGGACTCGTGCATTTCGAGCCGCGCTCGGGTCGTCAGATTGCGCCACGGGTGGACTATGCTGGTGTCGAGTTGGAGATGATGTTTCAGTGAGCGGGAAATTCAAGGCTAAATGATTATACGCTGCACCCAATGCATCCGGCACCACGTGCGCAAGCTGGTGCTCGATCACCTCCGGTTTTTGCTGCAATTCTTCATGCAAGATGGTGCGCGCCATTGCCCGGAAGCCGTGGCCGGTTATCTCCGTGCGCGTGTCATAGCCGAGCCGCTTAAGCGCCGCGTTGATCGCCGCGTCGCTCATTGGGCGCAGAGCGGTGCGCGCGCCAGGAAACACATACTGGCTTTGGTCGGTGAGCGCGTGTAATTCCCGCAGGATGCTGATGGCCTGGGTTGCCAGCGGCACCAGATGATCGGTCTTGGTTTTGCTGACCCGATAACGCCATTCCGCACGGTCCAGGTCGATGCTGTTCCATTCGGCTTTGCGCAGTTCGCCGGGGCGTACAAATAACAGGGGAGCAAGCTTGAGGGCGCAGAGTACGGAAAAGGTGCCGGAGAAGCCGTCAAAAGCCCTGAGCATCTCCGCGACCTTTGATGGTTCGGTAATGGCGGCAAAGTGGGTTTCCAGCGGTGGCGGAATTGCGCCGATCAAATCTTTGGCCGGATCGCTTTTGGCCTTGCCTTCTTTGATGGCATAGCGGAACACCCGGCTGATTTCGCTGCGTACCCGGTGTGCCGAGTATCGGGCGCCTCGACTGTCGATGCGCTTCAGTACCGTCAGGATCTCCGGCGCATCGATTTGGGTGATAGGGCGTTTGCCCAGCCAGGGGAATACGTCATTTTCGAAGCGAGCCAGGGTTTTGCTATGTTGTGCCGGCTCAACGACGGTCTTGCGTTCTTCAAGCCAGTCACGCGTCACGGCTTCAAACGAATTATTGGCGTTGAGCAGGGCGGTGCGCTTTTCCAGCTTCTTGGCTTCGCTTGGATCGATCCCTGCCGCGATTTTCTCGCGGGCTTCGTCGCGTTTCTTGCGCGCGGCAGAGAGCCCGACCTCGGGGTAGACGCCGAGCGCGAGTAGTTTCTCTTTCCCTGCAAAACGGTATTTGAGCCGCCACCATTTGCTGCCGGTTGGCGCGATCAGCAGGAATAAGCCGCCGCCGTCGAACAGCTTTAATGGTTTGCTGTCGGGCTTGGCGTTCTTGATCGAAACATCGGTCATCGGTCAGCGGCATGTGGGGGTACCTCCCAGGCTGGGCAGCGTCATTGGCGACAACTACCCCTAAAACTACCCCTGGTTACCCCCGGCTGTCAAAGTGCTATAGCGGACCCTATAGACAACAAAAAACCCCGCGAAGCTTGGCTTGGCAGGGTTTTAAGGAATTTCTAAGATGTCTCTGGAATGTGTTTTGGTGCCCGGGGTCGGACTCGAACCGACACGACTTTCGTCGGGGGATTTTGAGTCCCCTGCGTCTACCTGTTTCACCACCCGGGCTTCGGGCTGCGGAGTGATCCGCTGGCACGACCGCGTGTTACTACGGCCAAGTCCGAAATTATCGCGGAAAATCCGACTCCAGACAAGTGTTACATGCGCTTGAATTCGAATTCAAGCGCATGCCTGGGCAAAAAGCCTTGTCCATCATTGGCTTAGGTAATGAAATTTGCCGTCCTTGATGATGCCCATCACGCTGGCGCGCTGGTCCAGGCCGACGTGGTCTTGGGGGCTCATGTTGACGATGCCGTTGGGCACGGCCAGGTTCTGGGTTTGTTCCAGGGACGCGCGCAGGGCGGCGCGGAACTCAGGGGTGCCGGGCTGGGCGGTTTTGAGGGCGCGTATTGCGGCAGTGTTCAGCAGCGGATAGACGCCCCCGGCGTCGCCGGCGAATTGGGTGACGCTGCCCGCGCCATAGCGGGCTTCATAGCGCGTGACAAAATCCAGCGCCGCTTGTTTGACCGGGTGGTCGGCGGGCAGGTCGTGGGCGACCACCACGGGTTGGGTGGGGAAGACGGTGCCTTCGACGTCCTTGCCGCCCAGGCGGATAAATTCGGGGGTGGCGATGCCGTGGGTTTGGTAGATGGGGCCGCGGTAGCCGCGTTCGACCAAGGCGCGTTGCGGCAGCACGGCTGGGGTGCCGGCACCGGCGATCAGGATGGCGTCGGGGTGAGCTTCGATCAGTTTGAGGGTCTGGCCGGTGACGCTGGTGTCGGTGCGGTTGAAGCGTTCGGTGGCGACGATGCTGATATGGCGCAGTTCGGCGAATTTGGAAAATTGTTGCAGCCAGCTTTCGCCATAACCGTCGGCGAAGCCGATAAAGCCGACGGTTTTAACGTTGTGGTTGGCCATGTAACGGGTTACGGCGTCGGCCATGGCGGCGTCGTTTTGCGCCATTTTGAAGGCCCAGATGCGTTTGCCTTGCTGCGGCTCGACCACTTGGGAGGTGCCGACCAGGGTGATCATCGGCGTGCCGCTTTCGGCTGCGGCGTCGAGGGCGGCCATGGCCGAGGGGGTGGTGTTGGGGCCGACGACGACGTCAACCTTGTCTTCCGAGACAAATTTACGCACATTGCGCACGGCCGCGCCGGGGTCCGAGGCGTCGTCGAGGATGATGTATTGGGCCGGGCGGCCGGCCAGCGTGGCGGGCCACATCAGCATGGCGTTTTTGCTGGTGATGCCGATGGCGGCGGCTGGTCCCGTGGTCGAAAGGTCGATGCCGACCTTGATCGGGGTGTCTGCGGCCCCGGCGGCGTGCGCGGCGGTGATGGATAGCGGCAGCAAGCTCATGGTCAAGACCAAGGCTGTCAAAGCCGGTAGAGAAGCCTTGAGGCGATCGCACAAAAACGGGTTCAGCATAGACAGTCCTTATATAAACAGCGGAGCGGCCTCGTAAGTGTTCACACAGGCCTTCAGGCAGGGCTTCAGGCAGAGCCACGGAGCAAGCTCAGGCGCAAGCCTCAGGCAGACGCCGGACATCTTTCACCCAGCCCAGCCCGTCGCCATCATAAAACGCGAAAATACCTCGCGTTAGCCCGGGTTTCAACCCGTTTGCCGCGCTTACAGTTCGTAGTTCTCGTGTTCGCCGCGCAGCGCCTGTTCGATCAGCTTGCGGTTCAGCGTCGGCGACAGCAGTTCGACTAGCGTGTATACGTAACTACGTAGATAGGCACCTTGTTTCAGTGCGATGCGGGTCAGGTTGCTGCCGAACAGGTGGCCGGCCGGGATCACGCGCAGATTTTTATCGCGTTCGGCGTTGTAGGCGATGTCCGCCATCAGGCCGACACCCAGGCCCAGTTCGACATAGGTTTTGATCACGTCGGCGTCGATGGCTTCGAGCACCACGTCGGGCGTCAGGCCGCGCAGGGCAAACGCCTGGTTGATTTTGGAGCGGCCGGCAAAGGCTGGGTCGTAGGTAATCAGCGGGTATTGCGCCAGATCTTCCAGGGTCAGGTTGCGCTTTTCCAGCAGGGGGTGGTCGGCCTGCACCACGGCCACGTGGTGCCATTGGAAGCAGGGCAGCGAGATCAGGTCTTTATAGCTGGAGATGGCTTCGGTGGCGATGGCCAGGTCGGCTTGGTCGTGCAGCACCATTTCGGCCACCTGGGTCGGGCTGCCTTGCAAAATCGACAAGCGCACTTTGGGAAAACGCTTCTTGAATTCCGCAATCGCGGCGGGCAGGGAGTAGCGCGCCTGGGTATGGGTGGCGGCGATGGTCAGGTTGCCCTGGTCCTGTGCCGCGTAATCTTTACCGATGCGCTTGAGGCTTTCAACCTCTTGCAAAATTTTTTCCACGGAAACGAGGATAATCCGTCCTGGTTCGGTGAGCGACCGGACCCGCTTGCCGTGCCGGGTAAAGATCTCCACTCCGAGCTCTTCCTCAAGCTCGATGATGGCCTTGGAAACGCCTGGCTGTGAGGTGTACAGCGCTTTGGCGGCTTCCGTCAGGTTGAATTTCTGGCGTACGGCTTCACGCACAAAGCGGAACTGGTGCAGGTTCATATATAACCTCTCGTCATATCAAAAGAATTTTTTAGTAGTTTGACATATATAGAGAGTTTATTACGATCCTAGAAATCGATCTATCTAAACCGGGATTAGTCTTACATTTTCTTGTTAAGCGATCCCGGGTCGGACGAAATGCAGAATTTGATCCTGGCTACACCCTAGCCGCGCGCCGTTTTACCCGAATTGGGGCGGCTGCCCGAGATGCATCACGGAATTGGGGAGGCTGACTGAGTCGGTTTCCCGCACCTGCGAGGTTTTTGTATGTACCAATACGACCAGTATGACCAGACGATTGTCGACGAGCGAGTGGTGCAATTCCGTGACCAAGTGCGGCGCCGGCTGTCGGACGAACTGACGGAAGAGGAATTCAAGCCGCTGCGTTTGCAAAACGGTCTGTATTACCAGCGTCATGCCTATATGCTGCGCGTGGCGATTCCCTACGGCAACCTCAGCAGCCGCCAGTTGCGCATGCTGGGACAGATTGCGCGCGAACATGACCGTGACTATGGCCATTTCTCGACCCGCACCAATATTCAATACAACTGGATCAAGCTGGAAGAGTCGCCGGACATTCTCGCCAAGCTGGCGTCGGTTGAAATGCATGCGATCCAGACTTCGGGCAATTGCATCCGCAATATCACCACCGACCAGTTTGCCGGTGTGGCACCGGACGAAATGGTCGATCCGCGTCCCTATTGCGAAATTTTGCGGCAATGGTCGACCTTTCATCCTGAATTTGCCTGGTTGCCGCGCAAATTCAAGATTGCCGTGTGCGGTTCGCAGGAAGACCGTGCCGCCGTGCTGGTCCACGATATCGGCATCTTCTTGTCGAAGAATGCGCAGGGCGAAGTGGTGGCGCGGGTATTGGCCGGCGGCGGGATGGGCCGGACCCCGATTATCGGTGCGGTGATCCGCGAAGACCTGCCATGGCAGCATCTGTTGAGCTATTGCGAAGCCGTGTTGCGGGTGTACAACCGTTACGGCCGTCGCGACAACATTTATAAAGCCCGGATCAAGATTCTGGTGAAGGCGCTGGGCGCCGAGAAATTCGCGAAGGAAGTCGAAGCCGAATGGGCTCACCTGAAAGATAACGCAACCACCATCACCCAGCAGGAACTGGACCGCGTCGCCGCGTTCTTTGTCCCGCCAACGTACCAAAAGCTGCCGGATACCGACACTTCGTACGAAAACCATTTGCTGGAAGAGCGGGCTTTCGCGCGCTGGGTCCAGCGTAATGTACGGCCGCATAAGGTGAGCGGTTACGCCAGCGTGACCTTGTCGCTGAAACCCGGCGTCAGTTCGCCGCCGGGCGACGCGACCTCGGCGCAGATGGAGGCGGCAGCCGATTTGGCCGATGAATATAGTTTTGGTGAAATTCGCGTGGCGCACGAGCAGAATCTGATCTTGGCCGATGTGCGCAAGCAGGATCTGCACGCCTTGTGGTTACGCGCCAAGGCTTTGAATTTTGCCACGGCGAATATCGGTTTGTTGACGGATATCATTGCCTGCCCGGGCGGCGATTTTTGTTCGCTGGCCAATGCCAAGTCGATTCCGATTGCGCAGGGCATTCAGGCGCGCTTCGATAACCTCGATTTCGTCTACGATCTGGGTGACTTGTCGCTGAATATCTCGGGTTGTATCAATTCCTGCGGCCATCACCACGTCGGCAATATCGGCGTGCTGGGGGTCGATAAGGATGGCGAAGAATGGTATCAGGTGTCGCTGGGCGGCGAGCAGGGCAATCATGCCAAGCTGGCGCGCGTGATGGGACCGTCGTTCAAGGCCGAAGAAATGCCCGACGTGGTCAGCAAGCTGATCGAAACCTTTGTCGAGCAACGCCACGAAGGCGAGAATTTTATCGACACCTATCAGCGTATCGGCATGGCGCCGTTCAAGGAACGCGTCTACGCGGCACGCCAGCCGGCATTGGCGTGAAATCCACGCCGATGACCGCTCAAACCAGGTTTAGCAAGGTATAGATATGCCCCAGATCATCAAACATCGCGAGATTATCAACGACGACTGGATCGTCGTGCGTGCCGCCGACGACGCCAGCCTGCCCGCCGTGGACGCTTTGCCCGCGGGCCGAGTGGTGGTGCCTTTCGCTTATTGGCAAGAACACTCGGCGGCGTTGCGCGCCGCGCGAGCGGTGTCGGATCTGGGTGTGTGGCTGGCGCCCGATACCGAGCCGGCCGAGGTGGTCGACCACTTTGCCGCCGTCAGCCTGATCGCCGTCGATTTTCCGGTGTTTCGCGATGGCCGCGGTTATTCGATTGCGCGTTTGCTGCGCGACCGTTATCACTGGGCGGGCGAACTGCGCGCCATCGGCGACGTGCTGCGCGATCAATTGTTTTATCTGTCGCGCTGCGGTTTCGATGCGTTTGCGGTGCGCGCCGACAGGGACATTCATGACGCCTTGAAGGCTTTCGGCGAACTGACAGTGACTTATCAGGCCGCGCAGGACGAACCGAATCCCTTGTTTCGCCGGCGTGCCGCCGCGGGGGCGCCATGACTGCCGCCGCAGCCGTGACTGCGCTGGCGCCGGATTTGGCACCGGGTTTGGCACAGAAGGTCGCGCAGTTGGACCAATTTCTGGCCGGGATCGCGAGCCGGCACGGTTCGATTAAACTGGCCAGCAGCCTGGCGGCCGAAGATATGGTGCTGACCCATGCGATTTTGTCGCGGCACTTGAAAATAACTATTTTTTCTTTGAATACTGGACGTCTTCACGCCGAAACCGTGGCGATGATAGACCGGGTCAGCGAACGCTACGGTTATCAGATCGAACAGTTTTATCCGCTGAGCAGCGCTGTGGATGCTTATGTCGAGACGCATGGCATCAATGCCTTTTACGAAAGCATCGAATTACGCAAGCAATGTTGCGAGATGCGTAAGGTGGAGCCGCTGAATCGGGCTTTGTCGGGTGTCGATGCCTGGGTCACCGGCCAGCGCCGCGAGCAATCGGTGACGCGTGCCGAATTGCACCTGGAAGAGCGCGATAGCGCCCGCGGCATAGCCAAATACAATCCGCTGACCGATTGGACCGAAGCCGAAGTGTGGGCCTACCTTGAGGCTTTTGCTGTGCCGGTCAATCCCTTGCATGCGCGGGGCTACCCGAGCATCGGCTGCGAACCCTGCACCCGCGCCGTGCGTCCAGGTGAAGATAGCCGGGCCGGGCGCTGGTGGTGGGAGTCGCGCGACAGCAAAGAGTGCGGTTTACATATTTCGATTACCGCGATTCCCGGTTAAGCGGGTGGTGGGCCGGGCTTGATCGCGTGCCCCCAGGCAAGTAACATTAAAGAGAAGGACCAAGATTATGGGTTTTACCCTCGACCAACCCGCCAACACGGCCACTCGCATGGATCATCTCGATTGGCTTGAAGCCGAGTCGATTCACATCTTGCGCGAACTGGTCGCCGAATGCGCCAAGCCGGCGTTGCTGTTCTCCGGCGGCAAGGATTCGGTGGTGGTGCTGCATCTGGCTTTGAAGGCTTTCGGCCTGGGGCCGCAGCGCCGCACCGTGCTGCCGTTTCCGCTGGTGCATATCGATACCGGCCATAACTACGGCGAAGTGATCGATTTTCGTGACCGCCGTACCGCCGAAATCGGCGCCGAACTGGTGGTGGGTCATGTTGAAGACTCGATCAAGCGCGGCACGGTGCGCCTGCGCCGCGAAACCGATTCGCGCAATGCGGCACAGGCCGTGACCTTGCTCGAAACCATCGCCGAATACGGTTACGACGCGATGATCGGCGGCGCGCGCCGCGATGAAGAAAAAGCCCGGGCGAAAGAACGGATCTTTTCGTTTCGCGATGAGTTCGGCCAATGGGACCCCAAAGCGCAACGTCCGGAACTGTGGAGCTTATACAACGCGCGCCATCATGCCGGCGAACATCTACGCGTGTTCCCGATTTCGAACTGGACCGAGCTCGATGTGTGGCAATACATTGCCCGCGAACAACTCGAACTGCCATCGATCTATTACGCGCATCAACGCGAAATCGTGCGCCGCAACGGCTTGCTGGTGCCGGTGACGCCGCTGACGCCGATGCAGGAAGGCGAAGTCAGCGAAGTCGCCACGGTGCGTTTTCGCACGGTCGGCGATATCAGTTGCACCTGCCCGGTGGAGTCGGACGCCAGCGATTTGCAGCAGATCATTGCCGAGACGGCCGTGACCGAAGTCACCGAACGCGGTGCGACCCGGATGGACGATCAGACCTCCGAAGCCGCCATGGAACAACGCAAGAAACAAGGCTATTTCTGAACATGCACACCGCACAGAAAAAGCCGGAGAATAATCATGAGTACTGAAACATCGCTGGACCTGGGCGTACTGCGTTTTATCACCGCGGGTAGCGTCGATGATGGCAAGAGCACCTTGATCGGCCGCTTGCTATATGACAGCAAGGCTGTGTTGTCCGATCAATTGTCGGCGCTGTCGCGGGCCAAAAACAAGCGCACCGTGGGCGACGAGATCGATTTGTCCTTGCTCACCGACGGGCTGGAAGCCGAGCGCGAACAGGGCATCACTATCGATGTGGCCTACCGCTATTTTGCTACCGCCAAACGCAAGTTTATTGTGGCCGATACGCCGGGCCATGAACAATACACGCGCAATATGGTGACCGGCGCGTCGACCGCCGACGCGGCGATCATCCTGGTCGATGCCACCCGCGTCAGCTACGGCTCGGACGGCCAGGTGCAATTGTTGCCGCAGACCAAACGCCACAGCGCCCTGGTGCGCTTGCTGGGCCTGCAGCATGTGATTGTCGCGATCAACAAGATGGACTTGATAGACTTCAGCGAACAGCGCTTCAACGAAATCCGCGAAGCTTATGTCACGCTGGCACGGCAGTTAGGTCTGGCGGACAACATTATTTTTGTGCCGGTGTCGGCGCTCAAGGGCGACAATCTGGTCACCGCCAGCGACGCTATGCCGTGGTACGCCGGAGAGCCTTTGCTGGCGATCCTGGAGTCTTTGTCTGCCCGTGATGAACATACCGGCGCCTTGCGTTTCCCGGTGCAGTGGGTGGCGCGTCAGGACGGCAGCCAGGCCGACGATTTCCGCGGTTATATGGGCCGTATCGAATCCGGCGCAATCAGCGTGGGACAGAGCTTGACCGTGTTGCCGGCCAAACGCCTGGCGACCGTCGAGGAAATCATCGCGCCCGTGATCGGCGGCATGGCCTCGGTTGAGCGCGCGGTAGCGGGGCAATGCGTGACCATCAAGCTGAGCGAAGATGTCGACGTGTCGCGCGGCGATACTTTTGTTGCCACCGCCGACGCACCGGTGCCGGCGCGCAAGCTTGAAGCGGACCTGTGCTGGTTCGATGAAGAGCCGCTGTCGCCGCAACGCAAATATCTGCTCAAGCAAAGCACCAACACCGTGTTTGCGCGCATCAGCGCAGTGCGCGAAGTACTGGACGTGCACACCTTGCTGCAAGCCACCGATCGCCACGAGATGGCGATGAACGATATCGGTGCGGTTTCGCTGACCTTGCAAAAACCGCTGGTCTGCGATATCTATGACGAGCTGCCGGCTACCGGTGCGTTTGTGCTGATCGACGAGGCAACGCATCATACGGTCGCAGCGGGCATGATTCGTGCCTTTTCTGCTTGAATTTTTGCTTGAATTTCTGCTTGAAGCGTAGCGCCGCCGGCTTGGGCGGGTGCTACGCCAAGACCGCGGATGAAAGGCGGTTCAAGCGCAGGGCAAGAGCCGATAAAGCGTAGCCAGAGGTCAGATGAAGGGTGGAATGAATATGGGCAAGGTGGTTTTGATCGGTGCAGGTCCCGGCGCGGCCGACCTGATTACGCTGCGCGGCGCACGCCTTCTGGCCGCGGCGCAAGTGGTGCTGCACGACGCGTTGATCGAACCCGAAATGCTGGCGCTGGCGCCGCAAGCCACCTTGATTGCGGTCGGCAAACGCTGCGGCCGGCTGTCCACGGCTCAGCAATTTATCAACAAACAACTGGTCGACGCTGCGCGCGAGCATGCGTTGGTGGTGCGCTTGAAGGGCGGCGACCCGATGTTGTTCGGCCGCGCCGATGAAGAAATGCGGGCGCTGGAAGCCGCCGGGATCGATTATGAGGTGGTGCCCGGCATTACGGCTGCGCTGGCCAGTGCCGCGACCTTGAGACGCTCCTTGACCTTGCGTGGCGTGGCACGCTCGGTGGCTTTTGCCACTTATAGCCGGGCGGCCGACTCCGCGCAGATTCGCGAGCATGTGAATGCCGACTCGCTGGTGTTTTATATGGGCCGCGACAGCGCCCCCGAAATCGGCCGCCAACTGATCGATGCGGGGCGTTCCGCTGCCACTCCCGTGGCCTTGGTCGAAGCCTGCAGCACGCCGCGTGAGCGCACCCTTACGCTGACCTTGGGGCAATTGGCCGACGGCCATGCGCAGCACTGGCTGGACGCCACGCAACCGAGCTTGCTGATGATAGGCGAGGCGTTTGCCGCGCGGGCCGCTCAGGGCTGCGCCCGCGAGGTGGTGCAAGAGGTGGAAGGTGAAACGGGCGCGGGATTGTTGAGTGCGGCTTAGTTGGCCGTCATTTAGCCGTCAATCGGCGGTCAATCTTTAATTGTCAATCTGCGCCATGCAGAAATGGGCGATGGCTTCCAGCACGGTCGGCACTTCACCGACTGCCTCGGTGCAGCGGATTTCAAGCTGCGGATGGGCGGTACAGCAGGTTTCCAGCAGCGCCGGCAAATCGTTGCGCAGGTGCGAGCCCTGACCGAAAAACACCGGTATCACCGTGACGATGCCACAGCCCGATTCGACCTGCAGGTCGATTGCCGTGCGCAAATCGGGTTCCATCAATTCCAGATACGCCAGCCCGACCGGGCCCGGGTCGCCGGCAGCCGCGCGCTGGCTGCGCACCACCGAGGCCAGCCGTTGGAACGGTTCGGCCCAACGCGCGTCGCGCGCCCCATGGGCAAACAGAATAACGCCTTGCTGTACCGGGAGGTCCATATTCAAAGCCCAGATGCCGTAGCGAATAAAATCGATCGTCGCGTGGCGTAGGCGAATGCCGGCCACACGGGCTCAACTTCCTTAGTGCCGGTCCACCCAACGCAACGCCAGCAGCCCCAGCAGCAAATAGATCAAGCCGGGTGCCGCCGCGGTCAGCGGCGCCGGCCAGGTATCGAGGGTGCCGACGTGGGAGAACAGGGTATTGCTCAACTGAAAACTCATGCCCAGCATAATTCCGCCAAACACCTTGACGCTGACCGCGCCCGAACGCGTATGCATATAAGCAAACGGCAAGGACAAGATCAACATCACGAAGATGGCAAACGGATACACACATTTGTGCCACAGGGCGATCAAATAACGCTGCGCATCCTGCTGATTTTGCTGCAAATGCTGAATGTAGCTGAACAAATTGTAGATCGCCATATGATCCGGCGTCACCAGCAACACCGATAGAATTTCCGGCGTCAGTTGCGAGCGCATCAGATACTCGGGTTCTTGTTTGATCGTCGAGCGATACACCGGGGTCAGCGCATTGGCGGCGGCAAAGGTATCCGGCACCAGTCTTTGGAAATGGGTTTCCGACACATCATGCAAACGCCAATGGTCGGGCGCGATAAATTGGCCGCTTTTGGCGGTGCGCACATCGTTCAGGCGGAAATGCGAATCGAATTCGTAGATGCGCACGCCGAGGATGGTCGAATCCGGATTGAGCGTCTCCACATTGACAAAACGGGTGACCGCCTGGCCTTGTTCGTCGTTGCTCAGCGTGTCCTTGACCCAGACCCCCGACTTGAAGTTGGAGGAGACGGCCGAGCCCAGGGCTTCCAGGCGGATGCGTTCGGAGAGCTGATCGGAATAGGGCCCAATCACTTCGCCGAAGACAAAGGTCACGATCACCAGCGGGATGCCGATTTTAATCAGCGAAAACAAGGCGCGCCGGGTGGACAAGCCGGATACCCGAAAAATCGTGTATTCGGAATTGGACGCCATGGTCGAGAACACGTAAATGGTGCTGATCAGCGCGGCGACCGGAATAATTTCGTAGAAGCGCGACGGCGTCAGCAGCAGCACGCGGATCACGGCGAAGCTGAATTTATAGTTGCCCTGACCGACCGAGTTGAGCTCGTTGATCAGATCGAAGAAGAAGAACAAGCCGATAAACGCGAACAACACGAAGGTGAAGGTCAGGTAAATCTGCTTGGCCCAATACCTTTCATAAATAAGCATGGTTTACGCTTCCTTCTTGGCCGGGCGGCGGAATAAATTGCCGGGCAGCAGCGGGCGGTTGCGTACGCGTAACCAGAACAAGGCCACGGTCACCAAAGCCACGATCACGTGGAGGAAAGTCAGACCCAGCACAAACGACATTTTGCGTTGCGCGATCCAGTTTTGAGCCACGTTCAACAGGTTGGAATAGGTCAGGTAAATCAGCACCGCAAACACCAGATTGATGGCGCGGTTGCGGCGCGGGTTCTGGTAGGACAGCGGGATCGCCAGCAAGAACAAATTGATGGCGATCAACGGCAGGCCGATGCGCCAGGCGAGTTCGCCTTGATTGAGCCGGGTCGGTTGCTGGATCAGGGTCAGGGTCGACATGGTCGATGCGGTCGGGATGCTGATCAATTGCTGGCTTTCCAGTTTGACCCCGTAACGCAGAAATTCCATCACGTGATAGTCCAGCGCGCCCGGTGTGCCGTCGTAGCGCCGGCCATTTTCGAGCACGATAAAACGGTCGCCGTTGGGCTCGATCTCGACGTGGCCCTGGCTCGATACGGTGACGCTGACTTTGTCGTTTTCGGTCGAGGTCAGGAAGACGTTTTCCACGTGCTTCTGATTGGGCGACATTTTCTCGACAAAAAACACCCGATGATTGACCGATGATTCGCGGAATTGGCCGGGGGCCAGCAATGAGACGTCGTCACGCTGCTGGAAACGTTCGCGTAACAACTTGCTCTGCTGGTTGGACCAGGGCCAGGCGAAGAAGGCGCAAATCGCGATCAACACCACGATCGGGGTGGCGAATACGCCCACCGGCCGGATGAAACGCGTCAGACTCAGGCCGGAGGACAGCCACACCACCATTTCCGAATCGCGATACCAGCGTGTCAGGACGAACAGGATGGAAACGAACAGGGTAACGATCAGGATCACGGCCAGGTAGCCGATCACCTGCAGGGCAATCAACACCAGCACATCGCGCGGATCTACCTCACCGGTCGCGGCAAAGCCGACGATGCGTATCATCATCGTCGTCAGCATAATCGTGAGCAAAACCGCAAACACCGCGGTGGCAGTGTAAGTCAGTTCGCGTTGCAGGGATCGTTCGAAAATCATGGCAAAGATGCGCCTTCGGGCGCGCGCCGGGGCAGCGCGGTGAAAAATAGCGGATAATCACGGCAGTCAATTTTGATTGCCATGACTTTTTCCGAGGATTAGCGCGATGGACTTTAGCATAAAAGGCTGTGATTGGAACAAAGCGTCTCAAAACGGTTTGCTCAGCGGTAAATCCGACTGTCTTGTGGTCGGGCTGTTCGAAGGCCAAACTTTGTCGGGCGCCGTGCATCAGGTGGACCTGGCGACCAAAGGTCTGGTTACCCGCCTGATCAAGGCCGGCGACATCGACGGCAAGAGCGGTACCACGCTGCTGTTGCACGAGGTGCATGGCATAGGCGCGGCGCGCGTGTTGCTGGTCGGTTTGGGCAAACAAGACAAATTTAATCATAAGGCATTTGCCGAGGCCGCTCGTGCCGCTTGGCGCGCTTTGAACGGCACCCAGGTGGCCCAGGTGGTCTGGACCCTGGCGCAGTTGCCGGTGCAAGAACGTGACGCGAGCTGGGCGGTGCGCAGCTCCATCACCACCATGCGCGAACTGGCCTATAAGTTCACCCAAATGAAGAGCAAGCCTGAAACCAAGGCTGCGGCGCTCAAGAAAGCCGTGATCAGCATCGATCCGGCCGACGAAAAAGCCGCCAAGATCGCCCTGAAACACGCTGTGGCACTGGCCAACGGTACCGATTTGACGCGCGACCTCGGCAATTTGCCGGCCAATATCTGCACCCCGACCTATCTGGCCAATACCGCCAAGAAAATGGCGCGCGACTGGAAGCTGAAGGCCGAAGTGCTGGGTCAGAAGCAATTGGAAGCCCTTAAAATGGGTTCGTTCCTGTCGGTGACCCGCGGTTCGGTCGAACCGGTGCAGTTTATCGTCCTGCATTACAACGGCGCGGGCGCGAAACAAGCACCGGTGGTGCTGGTGGGCAAGGGCGTCACCTTCGATACCGGCGGCATTTCGCTGAAACCGGGCGACAGCATGGACGAAATGAAGTTCGACATGTGCGGCGCGGCTTCCGTGCTGGGCACCATGCGCGCGATTGCCGAAATCGGCATCAAGCTCAATGTGATCGCCGTGGTGCCTGCCTGTGAAAACATGCCGGCCGGCAACGCCACCAAGCCGGGCGATATCGTCACCAGCATGTCCGGGCTGACCATCGAAGTCCTGAACACGGACGCCGAAGGCCGCCTGATCCTGTGCGATGCCTTGACCTACGTCGAGCGCTTCAAACCGGCTGCGGTGATCGATGTGGCCACCCTGACGGGTGCTTGCGTGATCGCGCTGGGACATCACAATTCGGGCATGTATTCGACCGATGACGCACTGGCGGGCGAATTGCTCGACGCGTCGAAAGAGGCCGTCGACCCGATCTGGCGCATGCCGCTGGACCAGGAATACCACGAGCAACTGAAGTCGAATTTCGCCGATCTGGCGAATATCGGCGGACGCCCGGGCGGCAGCGTGACGGCAGCGTGTTTCCTGTCGCGCTTCACTGAATCGTACAAGTGGGCGCATCTGGATATCGCGGGCACGGCATGGAAGAGCGGCGCGGCCAAAGGCGCTACCGGCCGTCCGGTACCGCTGTTGACGCAGTTCCTGGTCGACCGCGCGGCCTGATTGGCCGGCCTGTTGCGCTAGCGGGCGACGTCATGCCCTGTGTTTTGGGGCATGACGTTGAACTTCCCGCCGGCGTGTAGTGTCGTACTCCTTATTGCAATACAGGAATGGATTGCACCATGACGCAGGTCGATTTTCATACCAATGTCGGCGACAAGCTCAACTATGCCTGCCGCTTGACCCGGAAAGCCTATCTGGCGGGGCAACCCCTGCTGGTGACGGGCGAGGCGGAGATTCTGCGCGAATTCGATGCGCGTCTATGGACCTTTTCACCGCTCGATTTCATCCCGCATTGTGGGTTGGGTAGCGATTTGAGCGCGGTTACACCGGTGGTCTTGGCGGAAGTACTGGACGCCGCGCCCCATCATGGTATTTTATTGAACCTTGGGACTACGGTTCCCGAGCACTTTGCCCGTTTCGAGCGTTTGCTGGAAGTGGTCGGCGATCTGCCCGAAGATCTTGACGCCGGTCGCAACCGCTACCGGTTCTACCGCGACCACGGTTACCCGATGAACACTTATAAGCCTACCGCCCGTGTTTAAGCGCGCCGAACCCCTGCTACGCCGGATCGCACCGTCCACCGCCGAGCGCGCGGTGCCCGTGCTGACCGAAGTACTGGCCCCGGGCGACCCGGCCAAAAGCCGCTCGTCCGCCACCAACGAAGCCGGGGCGCGCTCGCCCGAACCTAGCTTGCGTGCGCCCGGCTTGAGCCTGGACGACGCCGGCGAATTCGCCGAGCGTCTGCGCGGACGCTTGAACGACTACCTGCGCAAAGACGGCCGCGACCTGATCGAGCTGCGCTGCCGCAAGATGCTCGACGACCACGCCGCAAAAATGGTCGAACAGATCGCCGGCGAAGTCACCCTGATGCTGGAAATCCAGATCCGCCAATGGGTCTACGAAGGCATCGTCGAAGCGCTGGAGCGCACGGGCGACACACGTTAACACAGTTTATAGGATGTAATTGTGGGCGCGTGCAACGGGCGCGTGCAACAGGCGCGTGCAACGGATGCATGCACCAGCTCCGCAGTTTGCCGTCATGGCCTAGAAGTCCAGTTGTTCCGCTTCCAACCCCATCGCAGTGGCTATTTTCTGACGTGACGTCACACGCAGCCGGTCACTGCCTTCCAATTGCGCATAGGCACTCTGGCTCACGGCCATACGGCATGCAACTTCAGCCTGCGTCAGGTCGAGATACTCGCGCCAAGCTTTGGCTGGTGGATAGCCGTTCTTGAGTACAAGTTCTGCTACTTCGTTAGGTATAGAAGTGCCGCTCACTTTTTTGCCGTGGAGTAATGCTTGATATTCGGCAAAAGGGATTACTGCAAAAGTTGCCTTACCTGCGGCGTCGCGGATGATCTGAGGGTTTTTAATACGTGCGTTCATCGCGTTTTTTCACCTCTTCAATGCTGGCGATGCTGACAGCGCCATCAAAGTTAAAAAACACCCGATAGTGACTGATGCGCAGGCGATACTGATATTCGTGGTTTGTCAGCGCCTTCACGCCAGCGCAGTTCGGGAAATCTTTCAGTACCTGTACTCCATCGAAAATCGTCGCGCGAACTTTTTCACTCCCGAGTTTGCGGGTTTGTTTCAGTGCTTTGGGCTTCCACGTAATGGAATTCACAGGATGAATTATAAGATAAATATAAGTTTTGTCGAGTAAAACTTATATTTTGTGGTATGGGAATGATGAGGAAAGCGGGCATGATGCGGCGGCCGATTCATATCGGTTTTGCTTCGGCTATCACTCTGGCGCGGTAGCTGTTAGAGAGAGCGTTGGGTGTCAACACGTCAACCGGAATGTCGAGCAATTGGCTAAGTTTGTGACGGATGGCGCCGATGTCAAGCAGGGTTGTGTCGGGTGTCGGGTCAATCAATAGCTCAAGATTACTGTCGTCGGTATCGTTGCTACGCGCGACAGAACCAAATACGCGAGCATACGTCGCATGGTGTGCTTCGACCACACGACGAATGTCTGCGCGGTGGGCTTGTAGGGCGATGGAAGGTTTCTTTACCCCGTAATCGCCCCCTTGTTGGCCGGCAGCGCAAGCGCCGCATATTTGGCCAGGACGCCGCGCGTGTAGCGCGGTGCCGGTTGTTGCCACAGAGCCCGGCGCCGTTCGATTTCCTCGGCTTCGACATTGAGTTGCAGCAATAATTGGTGCGCGTCGATGGTGATCGAGTCGCCTTCCTGGATCAAACCGATGGTGCCGCCGGCATAAGCTTCGGGCGCCACATGGCCGACCACCATGCCCCAGGTGCCGCCGGAGAAACGCCCGTCGGTAATCAAGCCGACCGACTCGCCAAGGCCTTTGCCGATCAGGGCTGAGGTCGGGGCCAGCATTTCCGGCATGCCGGGACCGCCCTTGGGACCCAGGTAACGCAATACCAGCACATCGCCAGGCAGGATCTGGTCGGCCAGAATCGCGGCCAACGCGCTTTGTTCGTCTTCGAAAACCCGTGCCGGTCCGGTCATCACCGGGTTTTTCAGGCCGGTAATCTTGGCCACCGCGCCGTCCGGTGCGATATTGCCGCGCAGGATGGCCAAGTGACCGTGTTCGTATAACGCTTGCTCAATCGGGAAAATCACTTGCTGATCGGCCGCCGGTGCATCCGGCACATGGGCCAGCTCTTCGGCCAGCGTTTTGCCGGTGATGGTGATGCAATCGCCATGCAGCAAGCCGGCGTTGAGCAAAATCTTCATCACTTGCGGAATCCCGCCGACCCGGTGCAGGTCGGTGGCCACATACTGGCCCGATGGTTTGAGGTTGCAAATCACCGGCACGCGTTGACGCACCCGTTCGAAATCGTCCAGCGTCCATTCGACTTCGGCGGCATGCGCGATGGCCAGGAAATGCAGCACGGCATTGGTCGAGCCGCCGGTGGCCATAATCACCGCAACGGCGTTTTCGATCGATTTACGGGTGATGATGTCGCGCGGCTTGAGATCTTGCTTGACCGCTTCGACCAGTACCCGCGCCGATTCGGCGGCGGACACCACTTTCTCGTCGTCGGGGTTGGCCATGGTCGACGAATACAGCAAGGACATGCCCATTGCCTCGAACGACGAGCTCATGGTGTTGGCGGTGTACATTCCGCCGCATGAACCGCTGCTGGGACAGGCGTTTTTTTCGACGCCCTTGAAATCGGCTTCGCTCATGCGCCCGGCGGTAAATTCGCCGACGGCCTCGAACGAAGAGACGATGGTCAGATCTTGCCCTTTCCATTTGCCGGGCTTGATGGTGCCGCCATACACATAGATGCCGGGCACGTTGGCGCGCGCCAGGGCGATCATCCCGCCCGGCATGTTCTTGTCGCAGCCGCCGATTACCACCACGCCGTCCATCCACTGGCCTTGCACCGCCACTTCAATACAATCGGAAATCACTTCGCGCGACACCAGCGAATATTTCATCCCTTCGGTGCCCATCGACATCCCGTCGGAGATGGTCGGCGTGCCGAAAGTCTGCGGGTTGGCGTCGGCGGCTTTGATCGCGGCGACGGCGGCCTCGGCCAGCTTTTGCAGGCCCGAATTGCAGGGCGTAATGGTCGAATGACCATTGGCGATACCGATCATCGGCTTGTCGAAGTCTTCTTCCTTGTAGCCGAGCGCGTAATACATGGAGCGATTGGGCGCGCGGGCAACCCCTTGCGTGATATTTTTTGAGCGCCGGTTATAGGCCATAAAAATCTCCTTGAGTGCAGTCCGTCATAGAGTCGAGCAGGTGCGGACATGATGCGAGCAAGAATGCGGTTTCTCGTGATGCGTGTCAAATATATTATTCAGGTGCTATTAGGTCGTAAAAAGAACTATTTCATCCACAGCAGCAGCGCGGGCAAGGTCAGCAGCGAACCCAGGGTCGAGAATAGGATCGTTTTAGAGGTCAGGGCGCCTTCCCGTTGATAAAACTCGGCCAGCATGAAGGGACCTGTACCTGTGGGCAGCGCCGCCACCAGCACGGCAATTTGCGCCAAGGGCGTGGGCACGCTGAATACGCGATAAGCAAAAAACCAGGTCAACGCGGGCTGTACCACCAGTTTAGTCAACGCCAGCCACACCGGCATACTGCCGTGGCCGGCTGCCGCAGTGCGTTTTTGCGCCAGGAACAGGCCAAGTCCGACCAGGGCGCAAGGACTGGCTGCGCCGCCAAGCAAGGTGAAAAAAGTTTCGACGCTCCCCGCCAGGTGCAGTCCTGCGGCCGAATATAAGGCCCCCAGCACAGGCGCGATCAGCAGCGGATTGCGCAACAACGACCCGCCGACCTTGCGCACCAGGCGTGCGCTGTGGCGCTCGGTCTGCAAACTGATTTCGATCACCACAATCGCGACTGCAAACAAAACGCAGACGGTGATGATGCTGGCGATCGTCACCGCCGCCAGACTGCTGCGGCCGAACACCAGCAGGCACAGGGGAAAACCGATATAGCCGGTGTTGGCGTAGGCGGTGGCGATGCCGTCGATGCTGGCATCGGCCACGTGTCGCAGATTGCGCGCGCGCCACACCACCGTCAGCACAAACACGATGCCCGCGCCCAGCCCGAAGGCGGCGATAAAGCCGGGTTGATCCAGTTGGGTCCAACTGACCCGGGCCATGATGTCGAACAGCAGGGCCGGCAGCGCTAGGTAAATCACAAAACGATTCAGTTCGGTGGCGGCGTTCGGGCCCAGGATCTTCAGTTTGCGGCTTAAATAGCCGGCGAGTATCAGGGCGAAGATCGGCAGTACGATGGCAACGGTGGAAAACATAAAGACGCGGCATCCGGAGGAAGAGGGGGCGACGCAAGTTTAGAAGGACTCGGCGCGATAAACCACAGCGAATTTAACCGCTATCGAATACTTTTGCAGCGCAGGCGCCGGTTACTCGGGCCGCGGCCCGACATAGGCGGCGCGCGGCCGGATCAAGCTGCGGTTTGCGCGTTGCTCCAAAGCATGGGCGATCCAGCCCATGGAGCGCCCCAGGGCGAATAAACCAAAAGCCGCGCCGGGCGGAAGCTGCAAATGCCGGCGCAAGGCAACCAGCGCGAAGTCGATGGACGGGTGGCGCCCCATCAGGGTTGAGACTTCGTCGACCAGCTCTTGCCAGGCTGCATGGTGCGGCAAAATGCGCGTAAGCAGGGCGCTGGCGCGCACATCGCCGTCCGGATAGAGGTGATGACCGAAGCCGGGCAGGTCTTCGCCGCGTGCCAGCCGTTGCCGCAGCTTGAGCGCCACCTCGGTCTCGCCGACTTCGTCCCACAGCGCTTCGACGCGTGCCGTGGTGCCGCCATGACGCCCGCCCGTCAACGCCGCCAGGCCGCCGACAATCGCGGCGCGCAAACTGGCACCGGTCGAGGCGACGCAGCGTGCGGTAAAACTTGACGCATTGAGTTCATGATCGGCGCATAAGATCAATGCCATTCGCACTTGGTCCGCGCCTGCTTCATCGAGCCGCCAAGCCAAGGCGCATTGTTCATGGAGCGGCGCCGCACTCGGTGCGGTGCCGAGCAGGCAGGCGGTCAGCAAGCGCACCAGCGCGCCGCAGCCCTCGGCCAGACGCTCCGGCGACTGCTGCCATATGCCGCCTAAGGGACCTGCCGCCGTAGGCGCGTCGTCGCTGGCGATGCTGAACAGCGGCAACAACACCTCATCGCACTGCCGTCCCGCATAGCTATGTTGCAGCATGGCCAACGTGGCGGGCGCGCTCGGCACTTGCACGCCGAATGCGGTCTGCACCGGACACTGCCACAACAAGGCGGCGACCGCTTCCACCGTGCCGGACGTCGCCAGCGCGATGGCGTCGCGGCCGCGATAGAAAAGTTGACCGTGCTCGATCAAGGTGATGGACGATTCCAGCACCGGCAAACCCCAATGCAGTGCCGCTTTGGCGACTTCCTTGGGTTTGCGGCCACGGGTGCGTTGTTGGGCCAGCCGTTCCACATCTTTGGTCAAATAACGGCTTTCGCGCGCGGTGTCGCCCGCATGTGCTTGCAGCAGACCGCGGCTGACATAGGCGTAGAGCGTCTGGCGCGAAACCCCAAGTTGCAGCGCCGCTTCGGTGGAACTCAGATAGACGGCCATAAAAACCAGATGATAACGATAGATTGATTATATTAATCAACGTTGACAATTAGTTCAAGGCGAATAGACTTCAATTCACCTTCACCCCCTGAAATATGAGGTTCGCCATGTTTCAACAGCTTGCTGCTGCGCTTGCTCAGTCCGGCGCCACAGAAGATCCTGCCACCGATTATCTGCGCCAGATCTGGCATGCCCTGGGCGGCCAGCCCGCACATCTGGCCCATCTCACCTTTACCGGCAGCGGCGCTTTGCCCTCGGTCTTTGCCGTGACCGATCTGGCCGCGGCCTCGGTCGGCGCCGCCAGTCTGGCCGTCGCCGAGTTGATCGCCGCGAGCTCGGGGGTATTTCCGCAAGTCCAGGCGGATCGCCGTCTGGCATCGTTTTGGTTCGGCTCGTCGATCCGGCCGCAAGGCTGGAGCGTGCCGCCGATCTGGGACGTCGTGGCCGGCGACTATCGGACCAAAGATGGCTGGATCCGCTTGCACACCAATGCCGTGCATCATCGCGAGGCGGCTTTGGCGGTGCTGGGTACGGCGACGGACAAAGCGGCGGTGACTGCCGCCGTGGCGCGGTGGGAGGCTGGCGCCCTGGAGTCGGCGATTGTCGAACAGCGCGGCTGTGCGGCCGCGATGCGGACCCTGGAAGCCTGGGCCGATCACCCGCAGGGGCGGGCGGTGGCGGCCGAACCCTTAATCCATCGGGCCAGTGCGGCGGCGCAAGCCATACCCGGCTGGCAGGTGCCGGGCGAGCGTCCCCTGCATGGGATTCGTGTGCTCGATCTGACGCGAATTCTGGCCGGCCCGACCGCTACCCGTTTTCTTGCCGGTTTCGGCGCCGAGGTGTTGCGCATCGATCCCCTGGTATGGGAAGAGCCGGCTACCGTGCCGGACGTCGTGCTCGGCAAGCGTTGCGCCCGGCTTGATCTGAAAAACGCGGCAGATCGGGCGATCTTCGAACACCTGCTGGGCCAGGCCGATGTGCTGGTGCACGGTTATCGTTCCGACGCGCTGGCGCATCTCGGCCTGGACCCCGAACGGCGGCGCCAGATCAATCCGGCGCTGGTCGATGTGTCGCTCGATGCTTATGGTTGGAGCGGGCCGTGGCAAGCCCGGCGCGGTTTTGACAGTTTGGTGCAGATGAGCAGCGGGATCGCCGATGCCGGCATGCGCCGGATGGGACGCGATATTCCCACACCTTTGCCGGTGCAGGCCTTGGACTGTGCCACCGGCTACTTGATGGCGGCGGCGGCCGTGCGCGGCCTGACTCAGCGGCTGGCGACGGGGGCCGGCAGCGAAGCGCGCTTCTCCTTGGCTCGTACCGCACAGCTACTGGTGAGCCGCGGTTACGCGCCGTCGGACGCCGCAGCGCCGGCGCCGGAACGGCGCAACGATCAAGGCGATACGATAGAACTCACGGCCTGGGGCCCGGCGCGGCGCGTGCTGCCTCCGGCGAGCGTCGAGGGTGCGCTCATGCATTGGGATTATCCGGCGGCGGCCTTGGGTAGTTCACCGGCCGCCTGGGCGTAAATCGGTCGTGAAGTCACCGCGGGCCGGGTATCTGGATACCTGCCCGCGGCGTGCTGCTTTGATTCAGCCGCTGACCACGCTTATTGCTTGGGCAACAACGCTACCGTGGCTTTCGGGTTGATCAGGTGGCGCCGCCCGTCGGCGCTGGCATCGGCGCCTTGCTTGATTAGCGCAATCACTTGCTCAGGGGTGAGCGACGGATCAAGCGCGAATAATTTCCCCGCCAGATTCGCCACGTTGGGCGAGGCCATCGAGGTGCCGGACTCTTTCATGCGGGTGCCGCCCGGGACATAACTTTCGACGCGATACCCGTCTGCGTCCACCACCACGGTGTCGCCATAGCTGGTGAACGAAGTTTCATCACCGGCTTGATTCACCGCGCCGACCACCAGCAAGTTAGGCAGATGCAGCGAGGCCGGCACATCTTCTTCGAAACCGGCATTGCTGTCGGAGTTGCCCGCCGCCGCGACAAACAAGGTGTTCGGTGCGCTCTTCATGGCGGTCACGACGCCGTTACGCCAGTTTTGATAAATTTCCATCGCGAGTTTCTTGCGCGCCACCGGGTCTTTTTCCGAGGTGGTTTTGGCCAGGCTTTCTTCGAATTCGGCGACGGTATCGCCCCAGCTCATATTCACCACGCGCACGTTGTGGGTGCGGAAATAATCGCCCATGGCCTCGAAATTGCCGGCAAATTTATTCGCCCATTCCGGGCTCGGGGCAAACGGCAGGTTCGGGATATTGTCATTAAAGCGAGCCACCACCAGGCGTGCCGCGGGATTGCCGCGCACCGCGATACCGGCCACATGGGTGCCATGCATATAGTTGCCGAAGTAATCGAGTTCCTTGAGCGTGACCGCCAGTTGATCGGACGGAGTGTTCGCGGCCAATGAACGCATCTGTTTGGCATCGGCCGAGTCGATCTGATTGTCCAGATCGTCCAGCCCTTGAAACAAGGTCAAGAGATCGGGGTAGTGTTTGCGCTGCGCGTCGGTGATAGGTTCCAGGTCGCTGGTCGAGATATCTCCGTGCAGGTCGTAAGCCAGACCATGCGGGCTATGCGCGCCGGGATGGGGATCGGTATAAAGCTGGTGCGGATACAAGGCGGTATCCACGCCCGAATCCCAAATGCCGATCAGCACCGGCGTCAGTTTCTGGTCGGAAGTCAGCGTGACGTCGCGCGCGGCCCAGATATCCGGCTTCACCACATTGTGCGCGGCGATGTAGGTTTTAAGGGTGCTGCTCAGTTGTGCTTTCAGCGGCAGGGTGACCAGGATGGCGTGGCGCGCGCCGACCAAGGTGGCGGCACTGTCCTGGTCCAGCGTGCCGGAGTGGGCGGCGATCGGGTCGAGATTGCGCTTGATGCTGCCCGTGATCAGCTCGGCCGAGGCGATCTCCAGATGCGCTTCCTGCTCCTTGACGATGTCCTGCACCACATTCCAGGGCAGGGCATTGACGGTGTCGCTATAGTTTTTGAGCACGGCTTGCTCATAGGCCGGGCCGCTGCTTGCGCCGATTTGCACGCGGGCTTTCAGGATGGCTTCTTCGGACAGGCCGGTGGTCAGTTTTGCGTCGGGTTTGTCCTGCAGGTCCCGCAACGTCGCGAGCGTAGCCAGCGCGGTTTGGTTGTCGCCCGCCAGGTCTTCAAGATTGAGCTTGAGTTCGGTGAGCTGGCGCAGCGTGGCGCGGTCTTTAATTTCGTATCCCGACAATACCAGGTCCAGATTGGCGCGGACTTGGGTCAGCAGCGGCTTGAAGGTGGCGTCATCGGCGCCCACCAGTGCACTGGCCGAGCCGCTCAGCGGATAGGTAAAACGCGGCAGGTCGTTTTGGCTGACCACGATCTTTTTCACCGGCGGCGCGGTTTGTGCCGTGGCGGGGAGCGCGGCGGTGCCGCCGATCAGAGCGGCTAATAACCATGCTGCGGAGCGTACGCGATATGTCATGCAAACCTCGTGGATAACTCAGGTTGAGCCTGCTCAAAACCAGCGTCGAGCGCGGCAGGGGGCCGGATAAAGCCGTGAGCGGCAGTCTAGCGTGGATCAATCCGGCTCGCAATCGGACGCGCATATCGGTCGGCACACCAACTCACACACGGGGAACCCGCGGTGCGGACGCTGCGTCGGTCCCGGCAGCTCGTCGCGCCGGTCGAGCGGGGCAGAGTCTTGAGCTCATCGCGGGTCTGATTTAAGCGCTCCTGCATGAGATAGGGGCGGCGCTTGTATATCGTGTGATGAGATCCATCCATGTGGCTACTTCTCGCATAACGCGGTGTCGGACCTCGCCCGGCGCTGCTTAGCCGCCACCGTCGGCCAACGCCATCGGGTACCACCATCAGCTATCACTATCAAGCACCGCCCACTCACAAGGAAATTTTTCATGACTGATCTCTCTCGGCGGCGCATGTTGGTCTCGACGCTGCTTACGGTGCCGTGGGTTTCGGCCTGCAGTGCGTCGCCGCCAGCCATCGGCGCAGATGCCACTGGCGCCGCCGCGCGCGCAACGGCACTCGCGTCCCGCTTTGCCCAGTTGGAACGGGGCGCCAGCACGCGCTTGGGCGTGGCGGCATTCGATACCGGCACCGGAGCACGCATCGCCTATCGCGCCGACGAGCTGTTCCCTATGTGCAGCACCTGGAAAGTGTTGGCGGTCGCGGCCTTGCTGTTGCGCAGTACCCGCGAACCCAGGCTGTTGCAGCAAACTATCCTGATTCGCCAGGAAGATCTGATAGAGGGTGCGCTGGTCACGGCACAGCATGTCGGCCAGCAAATGAGCGCCGAACAACTCTGTGCGGCAGCCATCCGCTATAGCGACAATACCGCCGGTAACTTGCTGCTCGACGTGCTGGGCGGTACCGCGGCGGTGACCGCCTATGCACGTACGCTGGGCGACCCTATCACCCGTCTCGACCGTAAGGAGCCCGAGGTCAATACGGGTTTTGCCGGCGACCCGCGCGATACCACCACGCCTTTGGCGATGCTCGGCGATTTGCAAAAAATCGTGCTTTCTGGTGCATTGCCCGCGCCGCAAGCCGCCCTGCTGCAGTCTTGGTTATTAGGCAGCATGCTGGGGGCCCAGCGAATCCGGGCAGGGGTGCCCTCAACTTGGCGCGTAGCCGATAAAACCGCGGGCGGGGTCAATGGCCTGAATGGCGATATCGCAATTATCTGGCCGCCGCTGCGTGCACCGTTACTTTTGGCCATCTTCGTTGCCCGGCCCGATCGCAGCAACGATGGTTTGCCCAAGGTAATCGCCGACGCCACACGACTTGTCGCGGCGGCTTTTGCCTGAGTCGGGAGGCCGGGGCGCAACGGATTCTGGCGGGAGCGTCAGATGGAGTAGCGGCGGCAACGCAGGCGAGGCAAAGCGGGGACTGCCAGCAAAGGAGTTGTCGCCGACGTTACTATCCGATGTTGTTATTATATGCCCGCTGTGCCATGCGCCTATTCTGTCGATCGTCCATGCGGGTCACAATATCGACGGTCGCGACTCACGCGGCACGCGGATAGCATCGGCTGCGAAAAGTGCAGTCAGCGCTTTCGCCTGATAACGGGGCGGGACGCTTGCCACGGGTCGGGGGTGATGCGTGCAGGCCGGATCAACGCGATTTTTTGCAGCAACTTCGGGAACCCCGCTCATGTCTTTCGATCTACGTCAGCTACGTTACTTCGTGGCGGTTGCCGAAGAATGTCATTTCGGCCGTGCGGCGCTGCGGTTGTCGATGACTCAACCGCCTTTGTCGCAGCAGATCCGCGCCTTGGAAGAAGCGCTGGGTGCGCCGCTGTTTTTGCGCACCAAACGTTCGGTCGAACTGACCCCGGTCGGGCGCGATCTGTTGCCCGAGGTGCGGCGCCTGCTGGCGGCGGCCGACGGTTTGCAGCCGATGGCGCAAAGTCTGGCGCGCGGCGAGGTTGGGGTATTATCGCTGGCCTTTGTCTCGACCGCCGACTATGGCGTACTGCCGCCTTTGCTGCAGCGCTTTAGCGAACGTTACCCGGGAGTCCGGCTGCAATTGACCGAAGCCACCAGCGATGTGCAGTTCGAGGAATTATGGGCCGGCCGGGTCGACGCCGGTTTGATCATTCCGCCGCTGCCGGCGCGGTTTGCCAATCATCTTGAGTATTTGCCGATTGCGCGCGAACCGCTGGTAGTGGCGATGTCGGAAGCACAGGCGCGCCTGGTGGGCGGGCGCGAAAACGATGCCGTTACCCTGCATGAGATTGCCGCCGCGCCATTGATTGTGTTTCCGCGGCGTCTGGCGCCAGCCTTTTATGACATCATAATGGACTGTTTCGGCGCGGCCGGCATCACGCCGTACATCGGCCAGGAAGCGATCCAGATGCAGACCATTGTCAGCCTGGTCTCAGCCGGGATGGGTGTCGCACTGGTGCCGCAATCGCTGCGTAACCTGCGGCGCACCGGGGTGGTGTATCGTCCATTGCAGGCCGCGCTGCCGGTGGTCGAAACCGGACTGGTGTGGCGCCGCGCCGATGCCGGGCCGGTGCTGCAAGGTTTTATCGCGGCGGCTCGCGCGTATGCGCAAGAGCGCGCGGCGGCGATTGACTGACTGACCGGATGACTGGACGCAGTATTGGTGTTGTCCCGTGCACAGAAGTTGTCTGGCGTAGCGCGTGCACTGCTTGTTTGAATTATTTAACCCCTTACCCGAGTTCAGCCTGCCGATGTTTATCCATCCGAATTTCGACCCTATCGCCTTTCATCTGGGCCCGCTTGCGGTGCGCTGGTATGGGCTGATGTACCTGATTGGTTTTGTCAGCGCGGTGCTGCTGGGCCGGGTGCGCTTGCGTCAGCCGCATGTTGCCGCTGCCGGTTGGCGTCCTGGCGATATCGACGATTTGCTGTTTTATTGCGTGCTCGGCGTGATTCTCGGCGGCCGGCTCGGTTATGTGCTGTTCTACAAAGCCAGTTATTACTTCGCCAACCCGCTCGATATTTTTAAAGTGTGGCAAGGCGGCATGTCCTTCCACGGCGGTTTCCTCGGCGTGATTATCGCGGTGATGGTGTTTTCCATGCAGCGTGGCCGGACCTGGCTGGAGATCACCGACTTTGTCGCACCGTTGGTGCCGACGGGCTTGGCCGCGGGCCGTTTCGGCAATTTTATCAATGGTGAATTGTGGGGCCGCGTCACCTCGCCGACCGCACCGTGGGCCATGGTGTTTCCGACCGCCGCGCCGGACGACGCGCTGTGGTTGCACGCACATCCGGTCGAGGCGATACACCAGGGATTGTTGCAAGCCTACTTGACCTATCACGGGTTGCCGCGTCATCCCTCGCAACTCTATGAAATGTGTCTCGAAGGTTTTGCGCTGCTGATTATCCTGTGGTTGTTTACGCGCAAGTTGCGCCCGATCGGCGCCGCTTCCGGGGTGTTCCTGATCGGCTACGGCTGCGCCCGTTTTATCGTCGAATTTGCGCGCGAACCGGACGATTTCCTGGGCCTGTTGACCTTCGGTTTATCGATGGGGCAGTGGTTGTCCCTACCTATGATTGTGGCGGGTGTGATCATGCTGGTGTGGGCTTATCGCCGCGGCAAGTTTCCGAGTGCGCCGGCGGTTCTGGCAAGCTGAACCCGGTTTCAGGTGACTGTGTCGCGTGAAAAGGGCCCCGGACGGGGCCCTTTTCAATTTAGGCGATCTTTTAAAAATTGACCCGGGGCCAGGATTTAACCAAGTCCACGTAGAGCCGATTCATTTGGGCTCAATGGGTCATTACGATGGAACCCGACACCGAGACGGTCACGGTTTCATTACCGGCTTCGACCGGAATACTTTCCGCCGGTGCGCTGCCGCCGGCCATGCGGCTGGCCATCATCATCATCGGGCGCGGCAGATTGTTATTGTTGCGGCTCAGGTTGACCTCGCGCACCACATAAGCGCTATAGCCGAACGCTTGTGCCGCAGCCTGTGCCTGCTGGCGGAAGCTGGCGATTGCCTCGCCGCTGAGCTTGCCTTGTGCCGCGCGCTGCGCTTCCGGCGACAGCGAGAAATTGACATTGCTGACTTGCATCTCGCTGTTCAAACGTCCCGCAAGTTTGGCTGCGGCGGCGAAATCGTGCGACTCCAGCACCAGTTCGGAACGGCCGCGCCATCCCGAAATTTTTCCATCGCGGTCGGTCGACGGCGATACCGATAACTGTCCGGTATGCAGCGTGACGCCGGTATGGTCGGTCGCGTTGGCGTCGCGCAATGTCTGCGCGGTGCGCTGGTTCAAGGTATCCGCCAGTTGGGCCGCGTCGCCCGCCTGCTGTTCGTAAAACAGCGTGATGTGAATCACGTCCTGAGGCACATCGACGCTGGCCTGCGCATCCAGCGACAAAATGCCCGTTTGGTTGGGTTCGTCCGGCACCTTATGCGTTTGCGCTTGTGCCTGCGGTATCGACAACGCTGCGGCACTGAGCAGCAAAACTAGCGCGGTTTTTTTCATAAGGGAATCCTGAAATAGTGAGCGGCGGCAAGCATAGTCCACGTGCCGGGCAGGCGCAAAGCCCGTGTCGGCAGTGTAGTGCGAACCTATGATTTAGTGTCGGATCTGTTGCAGGAGTTCCTGCCATCCGTTCGGCACGCTCAACTATCTAGCGTGCAGCGCATGACTCACCGGCTGCAAGCCAAGCCCGCTCACGCTCTGGGCACTGTCGCGCTGTATTACCTGGCGCCGAAGTCCGTATTGCATACACTGGGTGGGCCGCTGCATGCATTGTTGTCGGCATGGGTGCTTAAGTTGCTGCATCCCGAGAGGGCACCCAGCAGAGCGATAGTTGCAGCTAATAGTGTGATGGTTTTCATGTTGTGTCTCCGGGGCTGTGCTGAATTGCAGCGCAACTGTATGCCCTGAGACTTATTCATGTAAGACCAATCTTGGCAAATAACTTTTCTAAATCACGCAACATTGGAACGGCTTGCCACGGCTGGAGAGGGGGTGCCGAGTCTTCATGGCAATAATGCCAGCTTCGCGCCATGGCCGGGTTGCTCTATGGCCAGCTTACGGTCATCGTATGCTGTGCGAATTAGCTGGGTGTGTGAAATCCCGGTCCATGCCCGAATCGGGATTAAGCCAACTTGCCGGTAATAAAACGCCATTCGGCGGCGGTCACGGGAGTGATCGACAGACGGTTGCCTTTGACCAGGATGCGCATCTCGCTGAGTTCAGGCGGCACGCGCAAGGCAGCCAGCGGAATCAGTGAAATTTTGCGCACAAAGCTGACATCCACCAGCATCCAGCGCGGGCTTTCGGCGCTGGCTTTGGGATCGTAATATGGGCTGTCGGGAGCGAATTGTGTGGGGTCGGGATAAGCGCTCGACGCGACTTGCGCAATCCCGGCAATGCCCGGTTGCGGACAGCTTGAATGATAGAACAGGACGCCGTCACCGGGCTGCATGACGTCGCGCATGAAATTACGCGCCTGGTAATTGCGCACGCCGGTCCAGGGCAAAGTTGCGCCGGGTGCCGCAGCCAGATCGTCGATGCTGGCTTCATCGGGTTCGGATTTCATTAACCAGTAACGCATCGGAAACTCGTCGCAATTAATCGGTTGAACTGCTGAGGGTTGAACCGCAGGCATTGAACCGCACGGACCGAAGCACAGTCGCTAGGCAGCGATGCATCAAGCGCGATGCGCCAAACAAAAACGGCATCGGAATAATTTCCGATGCCGTCAGATAAGATCCCCACCATGGCCGCTAGGTCGGCATCCTGAACCAGGGTTCAAGAGTGGTCGCAGTTAGCAGCGCTTCGGGTTCGTCAGACAGAGTGACGATCACGCCCGCACTACAATATCCCACAACCGTGCACAAGGCATTGGTTCAAGGAATATATGACCTTCGCGCACCAGGCAGGGAAACCGTTGCAACAAAATCTGTAAAACGAAATCCCGTTGAACACACTATACATCGCAATCGCGGATTGTGCAGCGGCTTTGGAAAATTCTCACACATTTTTTCTTCGCCTGCCGCCGCATCGCCATTTGCTATCTTGCCACTGTATCAATAGCGTTCCAGATTGTCGACCGCGGCGAGGATGCGCGTGTTGATATCGCTCACGGTCCGCTTGATTTCGTCGGCTGGAAACGACTCGCCAAAACGCACGCTCTGTTGCAGCTTGAGCAATTCCGAGGCAATGCTGAGAGCCGCCATCACGGCGATACGGTCGTGGCCGCGCACAGTGCTTGAAACACGTACTTTATTCATTTCCGCATCGACTCGCGCTACCGCCTCAAGCAATGCGGCTTCGGCTTCGGGCAGGCACGCCAGACGGTATTGCTGGCCGAGTATCGTGACTTCGATTTGCTTGGCGACGCTCATGCGTGGTCTCCATCTTCGGCGTGTTGTGCGTCCATCAATTCGGCGTCGTCTTCGGCCTGCGCGGGCATCGCATCGAGCAGGTCGAGCTGATTGTGGTGGTTTTTGCTATGCGGCAATTTTTCGAGAATGGCATTCAGGCGCACCTGTGCATCGTCGATTTTTGCGGCGAGCGCATCGCGTTCTTCGCGCAGGGCATCACGTTCCGCCCGAATCGCTTCCAGCGCGGCGCCTGCCGTTTCGCGCTCTTGATTGAGCGCGGTGCGGGCGGCATCCCGCTCTGCGTGCGCGAGCGCGAGCTGGTTTTCAGTTTCGCGTTGTGCCTGAATGCGGCGGCTGCTGATCGAAATCAAGCGGCTGATATTCTGTGACAATTGATCGAGTTCACTCAGCATCGGCTACGTCCTGTCGGCTAGGTACTCCAAGAGCCCGACATTTTAACCCGGAACCGCGGCCGCACAGTGAGTTGATCAGGATTACAGCGCAAATTGGCCTGAAATTTTTCAAAATATGACTTTTTGCGAGCCGTATCTGGAGGTTTTGCGCGGCACGGCTTACAGCAACCTTGACGTCATCCGACCCCGCTCCTACACTTGCCGCTTTTTGGTGCTCGCGCGTGCTGTCAGGCAGGCGCAGTCAAATGAGAAGCAGCACGGAAAACAGCACCGGAAACAACAAGCTTCGGTCCCTCCGGACCGGCCAAGCTGTCCTGCCTCCGGCAACGGTAAACGAAAACGTGCGCAACCACCGCGGCACCGATCTCGGTGCTTAGGGCGTGCTTAACTTGACCGCACGCTATAACATCAGCAAATCCCGGTATGTGACGGGCGGCTTCGATAACGTTTTCAACCCACTCTATGAACTGCTGGACACCTACAACACGCCGGGACGCGGCGCTTATCTCACCTTGGGCTGGTTGCAGCAGTGAGTGCTGAACGCCACCTGCCGCAACCGGCCCTGCGCAGCATGACTGCGTCACGCGCGCTGACGATCTGGTCGGTGCTGGCGGTCCTGGCTTTGACGGGCTTGGTCGCGTCGTTATCCTTGGGCAGCGTGGCGATTTCGTGGCGGGCCTTGGCGCATGCGATGTTTCAGCCCGACGGCGGGTTGACCGACGAGATCGTCCGTTCGCTAAGACTGCCGCGCGCGGGTGCCGGTTTTGCCTGTGGCGCCTTGTTGTCCTTGTCGGGGGCCTTGCTCCAGGTGTTGTTGCGCAATCCGCTGGCCGACCCCTATGTGCTGGGCGTCTCGGGCGGCGCCGCCAGTTTCGCCTTGGCGGCAATGCTGCTGATGCTGCCGTGGTGGGGCGTGGATGCGGGTGCTTTTGCCGGTGCCTTGCTGGCCGTGGTGTTTGTGTTGGGCATGGCCCGCCGCGAATTCTGGCGTGCCGATCCGGTAGAAGCTTCGCCGCGTTTATTGTTGACCGGGGTGGTGCTGGCCGCAGGGTGGGGCGCATTGATTACCTTGCTGTTGACCCTGGCGCCCGAACGCGGTCTGCGCGGCATGTTGTTCTGGCTGGCCGGCGATTTGAACGGTGCCGCCGGTGCCTGGCCCGCTCTGCTGGTGTTGGTTTTGGTGTTGGTGCCGAGCATGTTGGCCGCACCGCGGCTCAACGTGCTGTTACGCGGTGAAACCGTGGCGCAGGCGCTTGGGGTGCCCGTGGCCCGGCTGCGGCTAAGGATTTATTTACTGGCCTCGTTGGCGACTGCGGCCGCGGTGGTGACGGGCGGCACCATCGGTTTTGTCGGTCTGGTGGTGCCGCACATGCTGCGCATCGCTTTCGGCAACGACCAGCGCATGCTGCTGCCGGCGGCCGCGCTGGGCGGCGGGACCTTGGTGATGGTAGCCGACCTGGCCGCGCGTACCGTGGTGGCGCCGGCCCAGTTGCCGGTCGGCGTGATTACGGCGATCACCGGGGTGCCGGTATTTCTCTGGATGTTGCTCAGGAGACGTCATTGAGCCCGCGCCGCCCCTCGCTGTTATCGGCCGCGGAGTCCGCCGTGTTGCCTACCGTGTTGCCCGCCGGCGCGCGACTGGCCGCGCGTGATCTGACGTTGGCGGCGGGGGCACGTACCTTGATCAGCGGCCTGAACCTCGAATTTGCGCCGGGGGAAATCTGGTGTATCGCCGGTCCCAACGGTGCCGGTAAAACCACCTTGATTTCGACCTTGGCCGGTTTGCAGTTGCCCGCGCATGGGAGGGTTGAACTCGACGGCCGGGCGCTGGCCGAGTGGCCCGGCAACCAGCTCGCACAAAGGCGTGCTCTGATGCCGCAGGCGCTGCGCGATGTGTTTAGCGCCAGCGTCTTCGAAACCGTGTTGCTGGGCCGCCATCCTTATCTTGCCGGTTGGGGCTGGGAGCAGGCAGCGGATCGGGCCGCGGCGCTGGCGGCGCTGGCCGCGCTGGGTTTGGGCGCATTTGCCGCACGCGATATCCTGTCGCTGTCCGGCGGCGAACGCCAGCGTGTGGCATTGGCTGCCGCCGTGTGTCAGGATGCCGCCTTGATGTTGCTCGACGAACCGCTGGCGCACCTCGACTTGCATCATCAGATCGATTGTTTGAAGCTGTTGGCGCTGCGTGCGTCGACCGGCGGCACGATAATATTTTCCTGCCACGACCTGAATCTGGCACGCCGTTACGCCAGTCATGCCTTGCTGTTGGACGGCACGGGTCTGGTCGATGCGGGCCCGGCGCGTGAGGTTCTGAGCGCCGGCAATGCCAGCCGCGCTTTCGGCTATCCTTTGCTCCTGATCGAAAGCGCGGGGCATGAGGCGTTGGTTCCCGCGCATTGAACATGAAATAAACTTTAACCCAGCGTTAATTGACTGTTACTCCGAATCTAAACCTGGCGCATCTAGCGCGTTGCCGGAACCCATTGATGACTTTCGAACTACCTATGATTGCCCCACTCGACCGGTCGCTGGAAACGGCTTTGCGCGACAAGATCGCGTACAAGACCAAACCGCCGGGCAGCCTGGGCCGCCTGGAGTCGCTGGCGTTGCAGATGGGATTGATACAACGCAGTACCGCACCGCAGATTCTGCATCCGGTGATGCTGGTTTTTGCGGGCGATCATGGCATTGCCGCCACCGGGGTCAGTCCTTATCCGCAAGCGGTGACGGTGCAGATGGTGGCCAATTTTGTGGCGGGCGGGGCTGCCATCAATGCGCTGAGCGGTGTCGCCGGGATGGCTTTGGAAGTGATTAACGCCGGGGTTGCGGCGGACTTGCAGCATCTGTCTGCGGTGATCGACATTCCGGTGGCGCAGGGCACGCGTAATTTTGCCGAAGAACCCGCGATGACCCGGGCTCAGGTCGAGCAGGCACTGGCCGCCGGTGCTGCGCGGGTGCGACATCACGCCGCGCTGGGCACTACCGTGATCGGTTTTGGTGAAATGGGCATCGGCAATACCTCGTCGGCTGCCTGTTTGATGAGTGTATTGTGCGGCGTGCCGCTGGCGTCATGCGTCGGGCGCGGCACCGGTCTCGACGACGCCGGGCTGGCGCGCAAACAAGCGATTCTGGAAGCGGCGCTGGCACGGCATCGGCAGATCGACGGGTCCGACCCGCTCGCCGTCTTGGCCTGCTTCGGCGGCTTTGAGATTGCCATGATGACGGGCGCCTTTCTGGCCGCCGCCGAAGCGCAGATGACCATTCTGGTCGATGGTTTTATCGCTACTACCGCACTGCTGGTGGCCGTGTCTTTGGTGCCCGCCGTGCGTGATTATTGCGTGTTCGCCCATCAGTCGGACGAAGCCGGACATCGCAAACTGCTTGAATTTCTTCAGGCCGAGCCCTTGCTGGCACTGAGCCTGCGTTTAGGCGAAGGCACCGGCGCAGCACTGGCATTGCCCTTGCTGCGAGCCGCCGCAGCCTTCCTGAATCAGATGGCCAGCTTCGGCGAAGCCGGTGTCAGCGAACGCGCCGATTAAGCCATGAGCGCACCATGCTGATCGCCAGCGGGCCGATGCTACTCCTGCGGCGACTACGTAAAAGACTGGGTAACGAAATCCGTTTTGCCCTGACGGCCTGGGTCTATTTCACGCGGGTGCCATTGCCCGCCGGGCTGTCGCGTTGGGTCGGTTACGAAGCCGATTACCTGAGCGGCTCGGCGCGTTATTTTCCTGTGGTCGGCGTAGCGGTCGGTGCGCTTGGGGCGGCGGTGTACTTGCTGGCGTTGCGGCGCTTTCCGCCCAGCGTTGCGGTGTTGCTGTCGATGGCCGCCACCTTGCTCATCACCGGCGCGTTTCACGAAGACGGTCTGGCCGATTGTTTTGATGCCTTCGGCGGTGCTTACACGCGCGAAGACACTTTGCGCATCATGCATGATTCGCGCATCGGCGCCTTCGGTGCGATTGCCCTGGTGCTTGCCTTGCTGCTGAAATGGCAGGTGCTGACTGCCTTGCCGAGTGCGCGTGTAGCCTGGCTGATGATTGGCGCGCACGCCGCCAGCCGCAGCACTGCCATCAGCCTGATGCTGAGTCTCGATTATGTGCGCGACCAAGGCCGGGCCAAACCGCTGGCACAACGTCTGGGTCTCGGTGCTGCCGCCGTGGCGGGACTTACCGGCCTGGTCTGCCTGATCTGGCCGGACTGGCGCTGGGCGTGCGGCGCATTGTTGTTGCTGTTGCTGTTGCGCGCTTTCCTGGCCCATTGGTTCAAGCGCCGGCTCGGCGGTTATACCGGCGATTGCCTGGGGCTGACGCAACAACTCAGCGAACTTGCCCTCTATCTCTTGGCGCTGGCATGGACCTGATCCTGATTCGCCATCCCGCGGTCGCGCTTGCCGGCGGCATGTGCTACGGGCAAAGCGATGTGCCGCTGGCCCTGCCGCCACAGGCCGAGGTCGCGCGTCTGGCGGCGCGAGTGGAGGCGATGTGCCCGCAAGGCAACCTGCAATTTCATAGCAGTACTTTGTCGCGCTGCAGCGAGATCGCGCGACTGTTGGCCGCTCGCTTCAATGCAGCGCTGTCGACCGATGCGCGCTTGCAGGAAATCGACTTCGGCCGTTGGGAACTGCAAGCCTGGGATCGGGTACCGCGCGCGGAACTGGACCAATGGGCGGCCGATATCGAACACGCCTGCGCTCATGGCGGCGAAAGCGTAGCGCGACTGGCGCTGCGCGTGCAACATTGGTTGAACGAGTTCGAATCCCTGTCCCCGCCATCGGCTGCCCCGGGCGCGATGGTGGTGGTGACGCATGCCGGTGTGATGCGGGTATTGGCCGCGCAGGCGTTGCGCCTGCCCTTGGCGGCATGTCTGGATTGGCAGCTTGACCTCGGCGCGATCTGCCGTTTTCAACCGCGGCGCGGGGCGCCTGGCTGGACGTTGGTGGCTTGGAATAGCTAGGCGCCGGCCCGGGTGGGGCCGGGCGTGGGTGGCCAGGGTGCCATTGCCGCATGGGCTACCTGATCGCCGGTCGAATATTCGATAAGGTGATTTTGCCGCTTTAGCCGCCCCTGAAATTACCGCCCTCTTTGCGGTCCGAGGCGCCACCGCATGCGCCATGTCGGCAGCGCCCTCAAGCCGGGCTTTTCACCGCCATCGGAATCCCTGCAACCATCAAGGTGACCCGGTCGCACAGGGCGGCGATCCTTTGGTTCAGCCGGCCCAATTCATCGACATAACGGCGCGTCAACGCGCCCATCGGCACCACCCCCAAACCGATCTCATTGCTGACAATCAGCACGCTAGCCTGGGTGCGCTCGAGCGCGTCGGCGAACGCATCGATCCGGGCTTGCCAATCGGGTAGGGGCGCTTCGCTGTCGGGCGGACATAATAAATTGACCAGCCACAAGGTCAGGCAGTCGACCAGCACCACATCGCCGCGCCGGGCCGCGGTTTCCAGCGCACCGGCCAGATCTAACGGGGCTTCGACCAGGGCCCAGCCAGCCGGACGGCGCGCTTGGTGCAGCGCAACACGCTCGGCAAATTCACGGTCGCCGATGCGGGCCGTGGCGAGATAACTCACCGCACGTCCCGAATTCAAGGCGAGTTGCTCGGCATAGGCACTTTTGCCGGAACGGGCGCCGCCCAGGATGAAATGGAGGCCTGCGGCGGCTGAGTTGCTTGCATCGGTAGAAGTCATCGCCCGATTGTAGCCGGGCCGCGGCGTCCCGGCGACCCTGTGACGGCGGCAGCGGACAAATTATTGTTGCGCTGAAGTCGATGGTTTTGAGGCGATAGACACATCGAGCCCCGTTTCGATGATAATAAACTTCTCAAATTCGGCGAGGAGGGTGTCATGGCGGTCATCGTAGTCGCGAATCCCAAGGGCGGAGTCGGAAAAAGCACGCTGTCGACCAATCTGGCCGGCCTGTACGCTTCGCGTGGAGAATGGGTCGCGCTGGCCGACCTCGACCACCAGAAATCGTCGCGTGCCTGGCTTGAAATAAGGCCGCAGACCCTGCCCGCGATCGAATACTGGGATGTCAACCCCGACCACCCGGCCCGGCCGCCCAAAGGGCTGGAGCATGCCGTTATCGACACGCCCGCCGGAATTAACGGCCCCTTGCTGGATGCGGCGCTCGAACTGGCCGACAAAATCATCGTCCCGCTACAGCCGTCCTTATTCGATATTCTCGCCACCCAAGCCTTCCTCGAACGCCTCGCCCACGAAAAAGCCGTCAAAAAAGGCCGCATCGAAGTCGCCGTCGTCGGCATGCGCGTCGATGCCCGCACCCGCTCGGCCGAGCAACTCCAGCGTTTTGTCGAAAGCCTGTCGTTGCCGGTATTGGGGTTTTTGCGCGACACCCAGAACTACGTGCAAATCGCAGCCCAGGGTTTGACCATCTGGGATGTGGCACGCAGCCGGGTGGAGAAAGATCTGGAGCAGTGGAAGCCGCTGGTGGAGTGGTTGGATCGGTAGGGGGCGTGAATTTCTAAAAAACCGAACAGATCAACCGAGCTTGGCGTGCCGTTGAGACACTTGTGCAAGAGTGCCGTTCTGCACGCCAGACGCTGCGCCGAAGTTCAATGCGTCACGCTTGTCCTCGGCCTTGTCCATCGCGGCGCACCAGCGCTGACGGAATGCGTCAAGGTCTTCTAACTTGCCTCCAAATGCGGTTTCGAAATGGGTGCCGCTGCGCATCATCCCACTCAATGTCGCCACCGAATACCGCTGACCGTCATGTTCAATTTGAGCCCGGTCGCCGCTCTCACGCACCATCGCATTCGCGATCTTCAATGGCAGCGCGGCTTGGCTATAGCGAAGCGCCTCGGGAGAGGGCAGCAGAAAATCGACACCTACGCCCATATCTTTCAGGCCACAGATCACCAAGCTATGCTCTTTAAGCTGCTGCGCATGGTTTTTCAGATATTCCTTCATTTGGCTGACCGCCAAAGAGCCGCAGGCCGCTGCATCGGCCTGCATGTTCACGGGCCGCCCAGGAGTAATGAGGCTTGAGAAATCCGCCGATGCGAACGGAATTTTTTTGTCGATCAACTGTTGGCGGACTTCGTCGCAAGCCGCTGTCGGGTAAGGCACGAGATTCAGGACGCGGCCATTTGACACCATGATGTAAGAGTCGGAATGTCCAAAGCCTTTACCGACTCCTTTTGCCTCCATCGGATTGAGCGTGGTATAGACGTATCCAACCGCGCGTTTCTCCTGTTGCGCCTTGACTAAAACCGCTGTCATATCGTGCACCGCTTCACTTGAGCTTAGCCCGACAGTCTGGGCCATTTCTTCTTCGAAAACTCCTCGCAGTGCTGGATTGGCGTTCAAGGCATCCGTGAATTTGTGCTGGTCGGTCAAATGCTCTTGAAAGATTGGCTCGAGATTGCCGCTGATTTCTTTGACTGCTTGGTAAATGTCGTCTGGCGATGCCGGTGTGACGCCGTTCCGGACACGCCAATTGGCCTGAGATTGTCGCAATGCAGTACCGTCGCCGTTGATCTGGATTTCTATTTGATGCTTGCCGTTTTTTCCATCAGCCACTTTGCCTAGCGTCTCGACCGATATCCGTTGCGAAGTTTTGGGGTGGCCGTCGGCAAGGAAGGCTTGCTTGCGCCCGGACAAGTCACTTAGCGGCAAAACTTGGCGCGGCCCACGAGGTATGGGGGATGAATGATCGCGGACCGACGAGCGAGGCTGCGGTAGGCGTGGGTCTGTTGAACTTGCCATCGCCCGGGGGGGACGGCTAGCCGCGGGTTCCAGCGCGTCAGACGCGTCTAGAGCTGGTGTTTCCGACGACGAGGGTGTGGGGGAGATGCCGGGCATGATCTGTGTTCGCTCGTAGAGGCCGTGGAGAAGGGGCGCGTCAGCATAACGCTGAACCGGATTTCAGCTTGACTGTATCGTTTTGATGAGATCTCGGTGCATACAACGCGAAATACCGAATGCGCACGCGAAGCGTTTGACATGGGGTCGCTTCAAAAAACGCAAAGAAAAACCACGCTAAGCCCGAAACGTCGTTAGCTCCGGGGCCGCTTGCGTTTGCTGTAGCTTGGCCCATAAGCTGCCGGTGGGGGAATCGGCGCTTGCTTGGACGGTTGCCTCGTCGGCCAGGGTTTGGTCGGGCTTGGGCAGTTGTTCGGCGCGGGCGCGGCTTCGGGCCAGATAGCTCGGCAGGTCGTCGCCAGTAAAGGTTTCGAGGTGCAACAGCGGCCGCATGGGTTGGGGCGGCAAGGTGGTGACGTCGCCTGCGCGTTGGTATTCACTGAGATAAGCAATGACGTCGCCGGCCTGGACACGGTGCGGCGGGTCGAGGATGACGATAGTGTCGAGCGGGTCGGGTTCGCCGGTGCGATCAAGCCATTTGAGTTAGACCCAGCTTTGGGCGGCTTTTGGACCGACGGTGCCGCCGAGTTGGAGCGGCACCGGAGTGCCGGATTCGATGCTGGCGATTTTGCCCCAATGCCCGTGGATCTGGCCGATGGTCAGGCGCGAGCCTTGGGGCAAGATGCCGAGGTTATGACCATTTTGGTTCGGCGACGAAGGCTAGGTGGAGTATTGAGGATGTACCCAATACTATTCACCGATGGATTTTTGCGCGATATTCGTGTCGCCGCTTGAGGCTCTCATGCTCGCAGGTCGAATAGCCTTCCGTTCGGCACTTGATGAGATGAAGGTGCTTCTTCTGTGATTGATCAGGATATGCTTAAGGTGTCTGATCCCTGCTAGGCTCAATTAACAACAAATCGTGGCGAACCGAAGCGGCATCTTTAAAACGGAAATGCACAACCGACCCCTCTTTCTTGCCCTCGAACCCTGAACCGAAGTGCTCTGATAATCGTTTGTTTTCGGTTAGGCTCGCTACTCCATTTCCTGCGCCGGACGTCGCACCATAAGCATGCACTTCGTAGTAGTCGCCTTCCGTATTGGCCCCTGGCAAATAATAGTGCCACTTTATTATTAGAAATAACGTCGGATGCGAGTTTACGTTGTTTTTGAAGACGCTCATTAAATCCGGAATCGCTTCGCCATCTTGGATGAAATCAGCGACATGAATTTTCATTTGCTCGTCATCAACAATATTGATTGCAATATTTTCTGGAATTTCTTCTTTTTTAGTTATCTCAATCCATTCGGGAATTCTAAAAAAATCAATACGAATTCGTTCCGTTGTCGGTTGTGAAAATGGTGATTGAGCGAGCGCAAAAATGGGACCAAAAATCAATGTCGCGACGACGCTCGCTTTCAATAGAAGGACAACAATGTTTTTCATTTTCCCGCGTCCTTGAATATTCTCGCACCGAAAATCGCTCGAAAATTTTCCCGTCTATCATTGTAGCTATCAGTGTTCTTATTAATTAAGACAGTTATAGCGTCAACTTTTTCGCCCACGTTATCATCGCGTGTCTGGTCAGCGATATTGTAAACACTATGTGAGAGCCAGTAAAAAACACCGGAACGCGTCGCGTATTTTGTCGTTGCAAGTAGATCCGGATTGTGTTCAAAATCTTCAGGATCCGAAGACCAATATCGCCCGTATCCCTGTGTGAAAGTCTTATAGTTTCCGCGCCCTGTTGTTTGTTTTAAGCCTCTACCGCGATATCGCCAACCATCACCGCTTTCGACAGAGCCATTGCCGTTCTTTCCGGCGTACGCGCGATTGGCAATTGCTTCAGGGTTCCCGGGTGTTGGGGGCTGGTAGCCATATGAATTAGCATCTGCTGGATTTTGCTTAAAGTATCCAAAAATCTCCTTTAGACGACCGGGGCTGTAGAATCGTAGGTCTTCCTCAAGAGTACAAATTGGCCCAACCTCCTGCCGAACCTGAGCAAAGAAATGCGTCAGGCGAAGTTCAGTATCCAGGTGGTACTGTTCCGCATTTTCGTTAATCTCTGCGGCGATTCTCGCCAGTCTGCCGTCCGGCACTGTATGGCTCGGCCATATCTGCCTTAGCATCGCTAACGTGACAAAGGCGCGTTTTATACAAAAATTCCCCACCAACCCCACCGGATGCCAATGATAAACCTTGGCTGAAACCGGAAACTCCTTCACCGCCGCAACCCCAGGCCAAAACCTCAAGGCGTTGATCCGCGTCATTTCGGCGTTCCACACCGGCGCACCATCGTTCATCAGTGAGGTGAGCGCGTCCCATTTGCTCATCTCCCCACCCCATTCGCTTTCGTAACGTACGATCAAGCGTTGAATGATGTCCGCCAGCCAAGGTTCGCGCAATGCGCCTCTCAATTCTACGGCCGTAATCTTGCCGTTCCTATCCCCTCGACAATCGAGAATATCTTCCAGTTTTTTCAAGAGCGCTGAACTGCGCAGTGCCTCAAACGTTTGCTCGAACGGTATTTTTTCCGCACCGACGCTCCCGTCCGACAAGTGGATTGATCGTTTAAACAGGTCAGCCACGGAGGCGTCCAGTTCAAGCGCTTCGAAACCAGGCCAAGCCCAGGGGCTGTCCAATTTAACCAGCGGGTGGTTTTTGTCGCAGACCCAACCGAGCGCCGTGTTGCCGTCGTCGACCCCCACGGGCACTTGATACCAGGTGTTGCCTTGGTCGTCCTTGGCAACCGCATTCAAGTCCGCAATGGGAATGGCACGCAGGTGGGCCGCGGTGGGGCCGGCAGCGCCTTGCAGCTTGAGCGGGAAGGTCGACCAGGCGACGCAGCCGCTGGGGTTGGCGAGATTGGCGTAACTGATCCAGAACTGCGGTCCCACGGGTTGCAGCACGGGAGGAGACGCATTCCCGGAGGCCGCTTGGGTTTGCTGCACCTTGACCCATAAACTGCCCGAGGGAGAATCGGCGGTTGCTTGCACGGTAGCGCCGTAAGCCAAGGTTTGGTCGGGCTTGGCCAGTTGGACCAAGACCGCGCCCGCTGAAATCACCAGGATCGTGCGTTGGGCGGCGGGCAGTTGTTCGGCGCGGGCGCGGCTTCGGGTCAGATAGCTCGGCAGGTCGTCACCGGTAAAGGTTTCGAGGTGCAGCATCGGCCGCATGGGTTGGGGCGGCAAGGTGGTGACGTCGCCTGCGCGTTGGTATTCACCGAGATAAGCGATGACGTCGCCGGCCTGGACGCTGTGGGGCGGGTCGAGGATGACGATGGTGTCGAGCGGGTCGGGTTCGCCGGTGCGATCGAGCCATTTGAGGTAGACCCAGCCTTGGGCGGCTTGCGGACCTAGGGTGCCGCCGAGTTGGAGCGGCACCGGAGTGCCGGATTCGATGCTGGCGATTTTGCCCCAATGCCCGTGGATCTGGCCGATGGTCAGGCGCGAGCCTTGCGGCAAGATGCCGAGGTTATGACCGTTGGGCGCATCGTGGAGATGGATGCCGAGGACCGGTGGCGTGGCGGCGTCTGTTGCAGCGGGTTGAGGCGCGTTCGCCGGTGTCACGGCAGGTGCTTGCGCATCCTGGGCTTTGCTGCCGACAACAGAAATCGTCTTGCCTTTGTAATACGCAGGCAGGCTTTTTTTGACTGGGGCGTTGGACGCGGTATCGGCTTGATAACCCGCCCAATCGAGTACATGCATATACAGCGTGAAGAAGGTCAGCGTATCCGCCGGGTCAGGCGCTTTGGACGCAGCGGGAGCCGGCGATGCACTCGGGTTGGCCGACGTTGGACTGGAGGCCGGACTCGATGCTGGAGCTGAACCGGGCACCGGGGGCAACACCAGATGATGCCGCACCAGGGTAAAGCCACTGGAGTACAACGCCTTGCGTCCATCCGGATAGGTTAGTTGCGGATATTTGGTATCGATGCGATAGGCCACCACTTCGCCATCGGCGATACAACGCACGCCGCTGTTTTGATCCAGGGTGCCACCTGTGCCATCGCCAAAATGAATCCCGCCATGCCACACGCCATTGATACCGAGCGGATAAAACCCGTCTTCGGCTGAGGCCAGCGCCGCCAGAAACTTAAGCGCCGTCATTGGGGCGCGTGCATCTCGGGCGGGAAATGGGTAAGCCCAGTTATTGACGATGCTGAATGCGGCAGGTTGCGGGCTGGGGGGGTTATTGGGTGGTTGAGCCAAGCTGGTGACTCCTTTAGGTGCGATGGGTCAAATGGCGAGCAGAATTCAAGTGATCCATGCAACCACGATGGTCTGGCCGGAAATTACCCATCAATTCACTGAGGCACCGATACTAGCGGAGGAGCCTTGCAAAACGATTACAACATAGGTAGAAAAGTGTCTGATTTGTTCGGCACGGTCCTACGCCAAATAGCTGTTTATCTGACCCAGAAAGGCATTTGGTTCGTTATAGACTTTGAACCCAAGTTCTGGTTATGGTCTTTAAACACAGATTGATCGATGACCAGAGCAGGTCATGCGGCGGGATAAGCTGAGCGAGGTCATAAACGGGATGCGCAGTCCAACTGCGCATCCCCATCCCGCTACCCAAATTCAATTCATTTCAACGCTGCGTCCAAGCCTGCGTCGGCACATGATCGCGGTTGCCCTTGATCCGATTGTTCTCGTCGACAAACACCAATTGCGGTTTGAAGCCGGCGCGGATTTCGGCTTCGTCGACTTGGGCGAAGGCGGCGATGATGACCAGGTCGCCCAATTGCGCGCGACGGGCGGCTGAGCCGTTGAGTGAAATCATGCCGCTGCCGCGTTCGCCGCGGATGGCGTAGGTGGTCAGGCGTTCGCCGTTATTCACGTTCCAGATGTCGATCTGTTCGTTTTCGATCAGGTTGGCGGCGTCCAACAAGTCTTCGTCGATCGCGCACGAGCCTTCATAGTGCAGTTCGCAGTGCGTGACTGCGGCACGATGGATCTTCGACTTCAGCATTGTCCTTTGCATGGCGATTCTCGGGTAAAGGTGAAACCGGTTCAGATTTCCAGGTTGTCGATCAGGCGCGTGGCGCCTATTTTTGCGGCGGCTAACACTACCAGCGGAGCTTCAACTTCATTTGCGCCCGGGGTTTTCAGGTCGGCTTGGCGGCGCACGGCGACATAGTCGGGTTTCCAGCCGTGCTGTTCCAAGGTGCGCATGGCGGCTTGTTCCAGCGCCGCGAAATCGTGCTGGCCGTTTTTCACGGCGTCGCGCAGTTCGCTCAGCAGGGCATACAAACGCGGCGCTTCGGCGCGTTCGGCCGGCTGCAGATAGCGGTTGCGCGAGGATAACGCCAGGCCGTCGCTGTCGCGCACGGTTTCGGCGGCGATGATGTCGGTCGGCAGGGCAAACTGGTGCGCCATGCGCCGGATGATCATCAACTGCTGATAATCTTTTTTGCCGAACACGGCAACCCGCGGGCTGACGCAGGAAAACAACTTGGTCACGACGGTGCACACGCCCTGGAAAAAGCCCGGGCGGAATTCGCCTTCGAGGATGTCGCCCAGATCGGTCGGCGGATGTACGCGATATTGCTGCGGCTCCGGGTACAGTTCGGTTTCGGTGGGGGCGAACAGCACGTAGACATTTTCGCTTTGCAGCTTTTCGATGTCGTTTTCCATGGTGCGCGGATATTTGTCGAAATCTTCGTTCGGCCCGAACTGCAAGCGGTTCACAAAAATGCTGGCCACCACCGGGTCGCCGTGCTGCCGGGCCAGCCGCATCAGCGACAGGTGGCCCTCATGCAGATTACCCATGGTCGGGACAAAGGCGACGCGGTTTTGGCCGCGCAACTGGTCGCGCAGTTCGTGAATCGAGCTAATGACTTTCATGGTCCGGCCAATCCTGGAAAAAAGGGTGCTGAGGGCTGCCGCCGCACTGCAGGCAAAGCCGCGCGATTGTAGAGGATTTTATCGATCGCGGCATCTGTGCCCGGCCGGCAACGCCTGTCAGTCGATTAATGGGGATGAAATAAAATTCGCTTCAGGCCTGATTTAACAGGGCTGACGGAGTATTTTCCTGGTTTTTGGGAGGATTTTGAAGAATGCTTCTTTGCACTTTGAGTGCGGGCGATCAGACCGGCAAATAAGCCAAGCGGACGTAAATCGGCGCAAACGGCTCGGCTTGGGTGATTTCAAGCAGCGATTCGCGCGATAACTCCAGCATGGCAATAAAGTTGACCACCACCACCGGCACGCCTTGCGCGGCGTCAAACAGCTCGGAAAACTCCATAAACCTGGCATTTTGCAATTTGCGCAAAATCTGGCTCATATGGTCGCGCACCGACAGTTCTTCGCGGCTGATCTTGTGATGCTGGACCAGTTTGGCCCGTTTGATCACATCGGCCCAGGCGGCGCGCAGGTCGTCCGAATTGACGTCGGGCCAGCGTGGGGCCAGGCTTTGTTCGACGTAAATTTCGGCGCGCTGGAAATCGCGGCCCAATTGCGGCAATTGGTCCAGGCGCTGCGCGGCCAGCTTCATCTGCTCGTATTCGAGCAGGCGGCGCACCAGCTCGGCACGCGGGTCTTCGGCTTCATCGCCGGTGTCGGCTTTTTTGACCGGCAGCAGCATGCGCGACTTGATCTCGATCAGCATCGCCGCCATCAGCAGGTATTCCGAGGCCAGTTCAAGATTGGTGCCGCGGATTTGGTGGACATAACCCAGATATTGGCGGGTGACGTCCGCCATCGGGATATCCAGCACATTGAAGTTCTGTTTGCGGATCAGGTAGAGCAACAAATCCAGCGGGCCTTCGAAGGTCTCAAGAAACACTTCGAGCGCATCCGGCGGGATATACAGATCCTGCGGCATCTTGAACAGCGGCTCGCCGTACAGGCGAGCAAACGCCACGCCATCGATCACATCGGGCGTGCTGTCGCTGACGGGCGAGTTGAGGGCGCCGCTCAGCGAACTGTTAAGCTCGCCCGGTGCCGCGGCCTTGGCCCGCGCTTGCGGCTGTTTCATAAGCGCTTCATGGCGTTGACTGCGGCGTCAGCCGCGCGCGCGAATAGCGGCGCGCCATGCAACGGGCGCGGCGTGAACCACACCGCACTTAGAATTTTTGATAATAGACGTAAGGCGTCTGCGGCACGCGCGAGGCTTTCTGCTCGGCACTTTCATCGAGATCGACGGGTTGCTTGTCCCACAGCAAAGAACGGCCGGCGCGCTGCTCGGCTTCGAGCGACGGCTTGCGGGTCTTGAGTTGCTCAAGGAATTGCGTGATATCCGACTGATACATGGCGACGATCCAATAGAAAAGCAATAAACGAAATGCCCGATACCCGCGCGCCAGGCAAACCTTGGCCTGATTCCGGGGTATAACCGGGATTTTACCGCATGCAGGGGCAAATCGAGCAATTTCGCCGCGATTGCATAATCCGCGGCCCAATCGGCGTGCCAGGGAACGTGCCGCGCGTTTATGCGTCGAAGCACGGCGGTCTCGACGCCGAGGGGTGCTTTACTGCTTTACTCTCCGCGGCGGCGGATGTGGCGCCGACTGGATAGGGTGGATACGGCACCGCAGCGTATCGAATGCTCGCGGGGGGATAAATGAGCGATAAATTGGCCGGGGCCGGTTGCCGCAATGTGGTGAAATAGAGCCTATCTCGCGGTTTTGCGCCGCGGATGCCGATAGCGCGGCGCAAATCGGCCCAAATACGAGGCACCCATTAAAGCACCTGGGTTTAATCCCCGAGCTTTGCAACCTATTGATTGACACGCACGAAGGTTCCGATTCAAGCGGGGCCCGCGAGGGTGTTGCGGAGAAATTTGTTTGGCGGTAAGTGGCGGTTTTTCCTCCCTGTTTCACACACTTCCGGCGCCGATCCGGCGGGTGGCGGCACGCATCCTCTTCGGTGTGTGCGCGGCGCTGGCCGTCTGTTTGACAGCTCCGGCGGTGCAGGCGGCCCCGGCGGCCTACGAGGTGTCGATCGATGCGCCGCGTTCGGTGCGCAGCTTGCTCAAGTCGCATCTCGATCTGGTCCGCTTCTCCAGCCGCAGCGATGTCTCCGACGAACAATTCGGTTTTCTGGTGACGGCTGCCGCGCAGCAGGTCAATGATCTGGTGCAGACGGAAGGGTATTTCAGCGCGGTCATCAAGACGGATGTGCGCAGCGCGGCCAAAGGCCGCAAGCGTGTGGTGATCTCGGTCGATCCGGGGCCGCGTACCACCATCGGCTCAGTCAACTTGCAGTTCCACGGCCCCGTCACGGCCGAGGAACCGTCCCTGGAAGCCACCGCGCGGCTGGCCTGGAGCCTGCATGCCGGCGACCCGTTTTCGCAAAGCGACTGGGCCGGCGCAAAAAACGCCTCGCTCAAAGCCTTGCAGTCGCGCCGTTATCTGGCCGCGCGGATTGTGCATTCCGATGCGCAAATCAATCCGCGCACGCACCAGGCAGCCCTCTCGGTCGATTTCGACAGCGGGCCGACCTTTCGCTTCGGTCAGATTCACTTAAGCGGCGTGCAACGTTATCCGCAGGACATTGTCAGCAATATCGACCCGATTCATCCCGGCGAAATTTATACCGCGGCCAAGGTACAGGAGTTGCAGCGGCAGATTCAGAACACCCCGTATTATTCCAGTGTCGCGATTGACGTGGCGAACGACCCCGCGCATCAGGCTGCCACCCCGGTTAACGTGAAGCTGAGCGAATACCAGTATCAGAACGTGCGCAGCGGGGTGGGCTATTCGACCAATACCGGTCCCAGCGTGCAGGGCAGCTACCAATACAACAATGTGTTCAATCGCGCCTGGGTCTTCACCGTGCAAGGCCTGATCGAGCAGGATACGCAGAACGGTTCGATTTCGCTGGCGATGCCGCCCGACGCCAAGTCGTATGTCAACAGCGTGCTGGCTTCATACACGCGCACCAACTACGAAGACACCGATATTCATAGCGCCCTGGTTGGCGTGCAGCGGGCGCGCTCGCTGGCCAACTACGACTGGACTTATTCGCTGATGTTTTATGAGGATCGCTTGAACCAGAATAGTGCGGCGCCCACCGTCAGCCGCGCCTTGATGCCCGGCTGGTCATGGACCCGGCGTAATACGGACGACCCGGTATTTCCCAGTTCCGGCAACTTGATCCACGCCGAAGCGGGTTTTGCGGTCAAAGGTTTGCTGACCGACCAGACCTTCGCCCGGGTCTATGTGCACGGCAAGCAATATTTGCCGATCGACAAGACCGACCTGGTGGTGTTGCGCGCCGAATTCGGCGGGGTATTTACCGGCGGCAGTTCGAACGGGATTCCGGCATCGCTGCTGTTTCGTGCCGGCGGTGCGGATTCGGTGCGCGGTTACAGCTACGAAAGTATCGGTAACAACGTCGACGGCTCGGTGCTGCCGACCAAGTACTTGATCACCGGCAGTACTGAATATCAGCATTGGTTTACCCATGAGTACGGCGGCGCCATTTTCTATGACGTCGGTACCGCAACCGATACCTGGTACGAAAAAACCTTTTACCAGGGTGTCGGTGTCGGCGCCCGCTGGCGCAGCCCCATCGGGCCGGTCAATCTCGATGTGGCTTATGGCTTGCGCAATCGTAATTTCCGGCCCTACCTAACCTTGGGCATCGCCTTCTGATGCGCGCGCCCCTTTTGCCCGGCTCAAACTCGTGACGACCGACCCGACCAACGTATTGCCGCCCGCATCGAACCTGCCGCCGCCCGGCACGCCGCCGGCGCGCAGGCATTGGCTCGGCCGCGCGCTGCTCGGCGTGTTGCTGACCTTGGTGTGTCTGGCGGCACTGGCCGGTGCAACGCTGTATGGCGCAATTCATACCGCGCGCGGCACGCGCCTCGCGTGGCAGGCAGCGCAAACCTTGGCGGGCGGGCGCTTGCACGGGCAGTATGTGGGCGGTTCGCTGGAACGCGGCCTGCGCTTGGCGCATGTCGATTGGCACGACGGGCCGACTCGGGTGCAGATCGATTTTGTCACCGGTCAATGGGCCCTGACGCGCGCGCCGTGGCGTTTGACGGTGGACTTCCTGCATGCGGGTACGGTTGAGGTGCAAACGGCGCCCAGCACCGATAACACGCCCCTGAGCTTACCGCGGAGTTTGAAATTGCCGCTGCAATTGAGTCTGCGCCAAATCCGCATCGATCATCTAAAGCTACACTCAACCGCGGGCTCCGCCGCGGTGACCGAACTTTCCAATCTGGCCTTGCACGGCAATAGCGATGGCTTGAACCATGCGCTGACGGTTGACACTTTAGCGACACCGTACGGCTCGCTCAGCGCTACGCTGTCGCTGGCCGGAGTGCGACCGTTCAAGCTGACGGGCGCGATCGGTTTTGCCGGCAAGGTTGCAGCCGACCCGGTCGAGGTGTCCGCGCGCCTGGCCGGATCGCTCGAACAACTGAGCGCCGATGTCGATGCCAGCGGCAAACAACTGGCCGGACGCGCGCATATCGAAGCCATGCCGTTCGGCGCGGTGCCGTTGAAAGTGGTGACGCTGGCCGCCGATCACGTTAACTTGCAGGCTTTTAATGCCGCCGCGCCGCAGGCCGATTTGAGCTTGCGCGCACGATTGGAACCGGTGGTGCCGGCGGCAGCGCCGGGGCATTCCACCGCGGCGCCTCCGGCCGAGATACCGCTGGTGGTGGCCGGTGCGGTATCGATCGTGAATGCCCAGGCCGGCCCGTTGAGTGCGCATCGGCTGCCGTTGCTCAATGCGCAAGCGCAGGTGCGGCTGGATGCGCAGCATCAAACCGTCAGCGGACTGAGTATCAATTTGTTCGGCGGCGGTACCTTAAACGGCGACGGCAATGTGGTGGGCGGCGCCGGACGTTTTGACTTGCAGTTGGCCGGTCTCGATTTGCATTTGCTGCAGAGTCAGCTTAGGCCCACTCGTCTTGCCGGGCCGTTGACGATTGTGCTGGATACCCCGGGACCGAGCCTCAAGCTCGATCTGAGCGACCCCAAAGCGGGGCTGCGGATCCGCTCGGCGTTGCGGCTCGACCCGGACCAAATTACCTTGGACAATACCCGTCTGGATGCGGGTAGCGGCCATGCCGATTTTTCCGCGGTGCTCAAGCGCGATGCAAGCAGCAGCTATACGTTTAAAGCCGGTTTAGGCGATTTCGACCCGTTTGCGATCCTGGTGCAGCAAACCGGCACGGCGGCTTTACCCCATTTGCGCGGTACCGCGCCTGAGCCGGACTCGCGTAAGGTCAGCGCCGCGGCAACGCCGCCGCCGCACCCCCATACCGCTGCAACTGCTGCAATCGCGGCATCCGGAGCTACCCCATCAAGGCCTGCAACAGCCGCGCCTGCGACGCCTGCAATGGCTACGCATACGCCACCCCGGAACCGCGCGCGCGGCCCGGTGGTCGCGCGCATCACCGGCAATTTCGAGGCGCAAGGGACGCTGGCGCAACTTACGGCCAAAGCAACCCTGAGCTTGCGCAACAGTGTCTATGACGGCCTGCCGCTGACGGGCGGCGGTACCGTGCAACTGGCCGGCGAGCGGTTGCTGCCGAGCAATCTGCAACTCTCGATTGCGGGTAACCAGCTCGACGTGCATGGCGCTTTCGGCGCGCGCGGCGACAGTCTGGCGTTCCGCCTCGATGCGCCGCGGATCGACCGCTTGGGTCTGGGGCTGGCCGGCACGGTGTTGGCTGAGGGACGGGTGATGGGCAACCTGACGCATCCCAATGTGAGTGCGAATTACAGCGCCGATGCGTTGGTGTTGGGCGACTATCGCCTGGGCCATGCGCAAGGGCGTGCCGAGTTGCACGATGGCGCAGGCGGAGCTTTGGCCTTGAGCCTGGATGCCACCGATTTAAATTCGCCACAGATCAACTTGCATACCGTGTCGGCCGATCTGGCGGGCACCCGGGCCAACCATACGCTGACACTGCACGCACTGGGCACGGTGCAGGGGCAAGCACTCGATCTCGATCTCGCGGCGCACGGCAAACTGACCGATACGGCGGCCGGCAGCGGCTGGGACGGTGAGGTGACGCAAGCGGTCAATCGCGGCTTGCCGGCCTTGCAGTTGATCGACCCGGTCAGCCAGCCGTTGACCGTGTCGGTATCGGCCGGTCGGGTGGCATTGGGCGCAGCGCGTTTTTCTATCGAAGGCGCTAGTTTCGACCTGAAACAATTCCTCTTCGATCACGGAAAAATCCAGACCGCGGGTTCGGCGACCAATCTGGATATCGATCGTTTGCTGCAAATTCAGCGCGATATCACGGGAGCCAATCCACCGCTCAAAACCGATATGATTTTTGATGGCGACTGGGATTTTTCACTGGGCAATACGGCGAGCGGTTATCTGCAATTTAAACGACGCTCCGGCGATGTCACTTTGAACACATGGCGTGGTGCCGCGGCAATGGGCGTTAGCGAACTTGCCGCGCGCGTCGACTTCAGCGGCGGCAACCAGGCCCGGCTGAGTTTAAAAGCGGCCGCGGCGCGGATCGGCACGGTCGATGCCCAATTGCAAACCGTGTTGATCGAGCGCGACGGCCTGCTTTCGCTGGCCGATGAGGCGCCGCTGACGGGAACGGTGCAAGGCGATATTCCGGAACTGCGGACCACCGGCGGATTGTTCGGCCCGGCTTACGTTTTGGATGGGCGCCTGGTGGCGCAGTTGAAGGTGGCGGGTCAGATAGCACACCCGAAATTGACCGGTAGCGTGACTGGCAATAATTTATCCGCGACCTTGATCGACCAGGGTATCCAATTCAAGCAAGGGGTGATTCGCATCGCGCTGGACGACAATCTGGTGCAATTCCAGCAAGTCGAATTTCACGGTGCTTCCGGCACCCTGAGCGCCAGCGGCCGGATCAAGCTCGACCAGGCCAGCCCCGACCTGGCGGTGAACATCCAGGCCGACAAGCTCGAATTGTTCGCCACCCCGGATCGGCAATTGCAATTGTCGGGACAGGCGACGGTGCATAATGCCGCTGCGGCAGCCGGCGTTGCGGGTGGCATCGCGATTGACGGCAAGTTCAAGGTCGACCGTGCCTTGTTCGATTTGCCGGAGAGCGCGGCGCCTGAACTCGGCAGCGATGTGCATATCATCAAGCAAGATGGAACCGAGGTGAGCCTGCACAAACCCATCGTCGAGCAAGTGCAAAAGCAGGCGGAGCAGCCTGCCGGTTCCTTGGCGCCGAGCGCCCACATCGCCATCGATCTGGGTGATTCGTTTCGCTTCAAAGGTGCCGGCGCCGATCTGGGCCTGAGCGGAAAAATTGTAGCAAGCAGCAGTCCGAACCAGCCCTTGCGCGCGGTCGGCAATGTCAGCGTGACCTCGGGTTCGACGTATACCTCGTTTGGGCGCAAGCTCAGCATCGACAGCGGTTTCTTTACCTTTAACGGACCCATCGATAACCCAGGCATCAGCATTCTTGCCTTGCGCCACAATCAGGAGGTCGAGGCGGGAGTTCAGGTGTCGGGCACGGTACAAGCTCCGGTGGTGAAACTGGTTTCCGAACCGACCGTGGCGGATAACGAAAAACTCTCCTGGTTGTTGTTTGGCCATGGCACCGATACCGGCACCAATCTGGGCCAGCAAAGCACCATGACCGAGGCCTTTGCCTTGCTGGGCAATGCGGGCGGAAAACGCATTGCGCAAACCTTGGGACTGGACGAATTTTCCATCGGACAGAGCGAGGTGGGGTTGACCGACCCGCAAGTTGTGACGCTCTCCAAGGCTTTGAACGAACGCCTGGTATTGGGTTACGAACAAGGTCTCACCACCGCGGCCAGCGTGTTCAAGGTGACGCTCGACCTGTCGCGTTTCTGGGCGGTGGCGGTGCATACCGGCGCCGTCAACGGCGCCACCTTGCTGTATAACCGGCGCTTCGATTGAATCCCGGTGTGGTCTGATGCAACGCTCCAACAACGACTGCCGCGTGGCGAGCAAGCCACGCGGCAGTCCGTCCGCTGACCCCATGCAAAAGCGCTGTGTAGCCTAGGGCCTGTTCACGCTAATAATGTGCTTGCGAACACCCCTTTCCGGTCGGCTGGCAAGGAGTGTGTCGCGCCGCTTGGCCGCTCCAAGCAAGCGACGCGCGACGCGGCCAGACGGCCGGAAAGG
>Ga0302178_10000163_pt1 | contig 61288 bp, 58 predicted proteins | sample I_Palsa_E1_3_FD_198790 | JGI IMG/M metagenome (GOLD analysis project Ga0302178, IMG submission 198790) | Peat permafrost microbial communities from Stordalen Mire near Abisko, Sweden - I_Palsa_E1_3 | ecosystem: Environmental > Terrestrial > Soil > Palsa > Peat permafrost | place: Sweden...
GGCCGGCGAACGGTGCATGGCGATCTCGGTGGTCGTCGCCGTCGGTCCGGTGGCCGACCCGCTCATCGAAGCCATCGCCACCCGGATTCCAGACGTGGTGGTCGGTGCGGGTGACGACCAGGCGTCCCTGATGGGCCCGCTGATCACGGCGGAGCATCGCGACCGCGTGCAGTCGTACGTCGAGCGCGCGGCCGAGGAGGGCGCCAAGGTCGTGGTGGATGGGTCGGCCACCGGTCTGGAGCACGGGTTCTTCGTGGGCTGCTCCCTGCTCGACGACGTGAAGCCCGGCATGCGCGTCTATGACGACGAGATTTTCGGACCTGTGCTGAGCGTCGTGCGGGTGTCCACGTTCGATGAGGCCCTCGCGCTCGTGAACGACAACCCCTACGGCAACGGCACCGCATTGTTCACCCGGGACGGCGGCATGGCACGGCGGTTCGAACGTGAGGTCCAGGTCGGGATGGTCGGCATCAACGTCCCGATCCCCGTTCCGGTGGCGTCGCACTCCTTCGGTGGGTGGAAGGCCTCGATCTTCGGGGACGCGTCCATCTACGGTCCCGACGGCATCCGCTTCTACACCCGACCCAAGGTCGTCACCTCCCGTTGGCCCGAGCCGGGCCCGACCAGCGTGCAGCTGCATTTCCCGACCAACCGCTGATCTCTCTCCGATGCACTCGGCGAGGGGTTTCGGTGCTCCGAGGCCGGTCGGATGGCTGGGGCGGCGGGACGGATGGGCTGGGTAGTTCTATGACATTGACGTCACAGTCAGAAATCAATATCCTCTCCACTATGCCAAGAGTCTTGGATTTCCCCGTCTTCGATGCCGACAACCACTTCTACGAGACCAGGGACTCGTTCACCCGACACCTCCCTGATCGCTACAAGGGAGCCATCGACTACGTCGACCTGCGGGGTCGGACCAAGATCATGATCCGCGGCACGGTGAGCGAGTACATACCGAACCCGACCTTCGAGGTCGTGGCGAAGCCAGGCGCTCAGGAGGAGTATTTCCGGAACGGCAATCCCGAGGGCAAGTCCTACCGGGAGATCATCGGGGAGCCCATGCGGGCCATCCCGGCCTTTCACCACCCGGAGCCCCGCGTCGAGGTGATGAACGAGCTCGGCGTCGACCGGTCGCTGATGTTCCCCACGTTGGCGAGCCTGCTGGAAGAGCGCATGCGCGACGATCCTGAGCTGACGCATGCCGCGATCCACTCCCTGAACGAGTGGATGTACGAGGAATGGACCTTCAACTACGAGGATCGGATCTTCGCGACGCCGGTCATCACGCTCCCGATCGTCGAGAAGGCCATCGAAGAGCTCGAGTGGGTGCTGGAGCGAGGGGCGAAGACGGTACTCATCCGCCCCGCCCCCGTACCGGGTTTCCGCGGCTCCCGCTCATTCGGCTATCCCGAGTTCGATCCGTTCTGGCAGGCAGTTGTGGACGCCGACATCCTCGTATCGATGCACTCCTCGGACAGCGGCTACACGCGGTACGCGAACGACTGGACCGGCCCGAGCGAGATGCTGCCCTTCAAGCTCGATTCGTTCCGCTATATGACCGGCGGCCATCGGCCTATTCAGGACACCATGGCAGCGTTTGTCTGTCACGGCGTGTTCGCGCGCTTCCCAGATCTCCGGATCGCCTCTATCGAAGCGGGCGGGGAGTGGATCCGTTCCTTCGTGAACCACCTCGGCGACACCTACAAGAAGATGCCGAACGCCTTCGACGGCAACCCGGTCGAGCAGTTCAAGCACAACGTCTATGTGAGCCCGTTCCACGAGGACGACCTCGGGGAGATCATCGACGTCATCGGAGCGGACCACGTCCTCTTCGGGTCCGACTACCCGCATCCCGAAGGCCTGGCCGAGCCGTGCAGCTACGTCGACCACCTGCCGGAAGGACTCGCCGACGACGACGTGCGGAAGATCATGGGCGGCAACCTGGCCCGGATCATGCGCGTCGAGCAGGCCGCCGCAGCGGTCTGATTCGGTTCAGCCCGCTGCACCGCGGTCCAGCGCGCCCGATGGAGCGCGGACAAGGTGCAACGAGGAGTTTCTAACAGTAGGGTCACTCTCCGAATGATTCGCCAAGGAGCCGTCACATGAGCGATTACAAGTTCGTCACGTACGAGAAGCTGGACTCGGGGAAGGTGGCGCGCATCATGCTCAACCGCCCCGAGGCACGCAACGCCCAGAACCGGGGCCTCCTGGTCGACCTGAACGACGCGTTCATGGAGGCGGAGGCGGACGACGAGGTCCGAGTCGTCATCCTGGGGGGTATGGGCCCGATGTTCTCCTCTGGACACGACATGGGCTCGAAGGTCTCCATGGAGGAGGGCATGCCGGGGCCGAACCAGCACTACACGAGGAAGATCAACGGTGCGACGCGCAAGGGTGCCGAGAGCCTCATGCTCCAGGAGTGGCACTACTACTTCGAGAACACGCGGCGGTGGCGCAATCTCCGCAAAATCACCATCGGGCAGGCGCACGGGGATGTCTACGCCGCCGGGCTGATGCTCCTGTGGGCGTGCGACCTCATCGTGTGCGCCGAAGGCACCCGCTTCGCCGATGTCGTGGGGACCCGGCTCGGCATGTGCGGGACCGAGTACTTCGCCCACCCATGGGAGTTCGGCCCACGCAAGGCCAAGGAGCTGCTCCTGACCGGCGATTCGATCAGTGGCGAGGAGGCGTACGGCCTGGGCATGGTCAGCAAGATCTTCCCCGCTGACGATCTGACCGAGCGGACCCTGGAGTTTGCCGAGCGGATCGCCGTGCTGCCGTCGGTGACGTCGCTGCTCGTCAAGGAGGCGGTGAACCAGAGCGTGGACAACATGGGCTTCTACAACGCGTTGAACGCCTGCTTCACGTTGCACGAGCTCAACCACTCCCATTGGGCACAGGTCAACGACGACGGCTACCCAGTGGCCAAGGAGGACAGCGGACTGCCCAACTGGAAGGACGCACCCCCGATCGTGCCGTCAGTGAAGGACAAGGTTCGCGCCGACTCTTGACGGGGCGCCATCGCCCGCTGAGGGTGGCCGGCCGTCTCATGTGCATGCGCGTGCGGCGACGGCGACGGTCGTGACGTGACGGCGCGCGATGTTGCGTTACCAGCGGCGGAGCGCGCCGATGCTGAACCCGTTACGCGCCGGGCTCCCTTCTCGGACAATCCTCGGGTGGGCGCGCGCGGGCAGCGGACCAGGCAGCGCATTCTCGACGCTGCGCTGCAGCTGTTCGGTGAGGAAGGCTTCCACCAGTGCAGCATCGCTCGTATCGGCCAGCTGGCCAGCTGCTCGAGAGTCTCCTTCTACCAGTACTTCTCGGGAAAAGAAGACGTCTTCGGCAGCCTGGCCGGCCAGGTTGCCCGCCAGATCAGCGCATCGACGGAGGCCATCGACCCGCTGACACCGGACGCCGGGGGATGGGACGGTCTGCGCGCCTGGGTCGGCCGCTACGGCGACATCCATGCACGCTACGGTCCGATCTTTCAGGCGTTTCAGTCGACGTTCGGGGAGGACGAAGAGCTGACCGCGGCGGCGGTACGCGTGAGGGATCAGAGCGTGGCCCGGATTCGCTCCAAATTGTCGACCAGCGATCTGCCGCCGCGCCAACTCGATCCGCTGATCGCACTGTTGCTTGCCAGTCTGGCCAGGACGCTCGACGACGCCGACACCCTTCGGGCGGCCGCGCCGGAGGCGTATCCGCGGGAACGGGTCGAGGTCGCCTTCACCAACGTGATGTACCGCTCACTCTTCGGGAGTGATCCCGTCGAGGTGCATTCGGAAACAAGAACTGGTCCTCCCCGCGTGGAGTTCGGGCCGGACGTCGGCGCCATGATGGTGAAGGAAGAGGCGATCCGGGTTGGGACCGACAAGCGCGCCGCGCTCAGGGCGCTGGTGGAGAACGGCCGGGACGTGTTCGTGCAGCGCGGCTATCACGCCACCCGCGTCGACGATCTGGCCGCCGCCGCCGGCGTCTCCCACGGCGTCTTCTACCGCTACTTCGAGAACAAGAACGAACTGGCCATCGTCCTCACGGTGCGGGCGATGCGGTCCGTCAGCGACACCTTCGTGGGAATCCCCGACCTGACGACTCCCAACGGCCCGGAGCTCCGCCGTTGGTTCCGCCGCTACAACGCCGCGCAATCGGGTGAGGCGGCGATGATTCGCGTCTGGGTCGACGCTGCCCTGGAGGACGCCCGGATGCGATCGCTCTCCGGCGCCGCCCTGGACTGGGGGCGCCGGCGCATGGTGCGGATTCTCGGTGGGGGCGGTGGCGGCGATGTCGACATCGAAGCCGTGGTGATGGTGGCCCTCCTGGGCGCTTTCGGGTCGCAGCCGAGAAGCGCCGCCATGGTCGACGCTGCGGCCACCATCGTGGAGCGCGGGGTGATCGGTGGTCCCGGGGGGCGCTGAGGTAGCAACGCCCGGGGCGGTGGCTCGAGGAATACATATCCCCAGTTCAGCGGTCATTTCGTCCGCCGTGCACGGGTACGTCCGCATCGTTAGTATCTGAATCGACGTCGATGTCAGAAACGCCCGGCGGAACCGGCCGGTAGGGAGGGGTCCGCAAGAATGCTCCAATTCGTGATCGCCGGTCTGGTGCTGGGAGGGATCTACGCGATCTGCTCCGCCGGCCTGGTCATCACCTACACGGCGTCCGGCATTTTGAACTTCGCCTTTGGCGCCATGGCGTACTTCATTGCGCGCTTCTACTACTTCCTCAACACCCAGCACGGCTGGTCGATCCTGCCCGCCGCCGTTCTCTCCATCGTGGTGGCCTCGCCCGCGTTGGGGGTGTTCCTCTACTTCGTTCTGTTCCGCCACCTGCGCCTGTCCTCGCCCATGATCAAAGTGGTGGCGACGATCGGCCTGTTGGTGGCCATCCCGTCGCTGGCCACGTTGATCTTCGGCAACCAGGCCATTCAAGCGGCCCCCGGTCTGGCTCCGCAGCCGGTTGCCGTGTACCAGGTCTTCGGCGTCGCGGTCACGCTCGATCAGGTCATCGTCTACGCCTGCGTGTTCGTGACCGTGGTCGCCGGCGCGCTGATCCTGCGCTTCACCGACGTCGGCCTCAAGGTCAGAGCGATGGTCGACTCCCCGGCGATGACCGACCTCTCGGGTGCGAACCCAAATTCCATCTCCATTGGGGTCTGGGCGGTCAGCACCTTGTTCGCAGGCTTGGCCGGTGTGCTGGCGGCACCGATCGTCGGGCTGGACCCCGACAAGTTCACGGTGCTCATTGCCGCATCGTTCGCCGCCGTGGTCGCCGCCCGGCTGCGCAACCTTCCGGTGGCGGTGGCCGTGGCGCTGCTGATGGGCATCGCCACCTCCCTCATTGAGGGATATCTCCCGCCCTCGAGCTCCTGGACGACGGAGTTCATCGACGCCGTGCCCTTCATCGTCGTCGCGATCGTGCTCGTGTACGAGCTCATCCGCCGGGGCCGGGTGGGCGAGTCGGACGGGTGGGGAGGGGCGCTCGATCGCGCCATCACGCCGCAGGGGGAGAGCCGTCTGGCCGGCTCCACGAGCAGCGTGGTCGAGTCCGCCTCGCTCGGCTTCTTAGGCAAGTACGGCGGGCCCGTGTTCCTCATCGCGGCGGTCGGCGTCGTCCCCCTCATCGTGCAGGGCTACTGGGTGGGTGTGATTGGAGCAGGCTTCGCCTACGCCGTCATCCTGCTGTCGTGGACCGTCGTCACGGGCGAGGGCGGCATGCTCTGGCTCTGCCAGATCACCTTCGCCGGCGTCGGGGCCCTGACCACAGCCCAGCTGGCCAACAACCACGGGTGGCCCGTGCTGCTGGCTGTCGTCGCCGGTGGCGCCATCGCGCTCGTGATGGGCATCGTCGTGGGTCTCTTGAGCATCCGTCTGGGCGATCTCTATGTCGCCCTGGTGACCCTGACCTTCGGGCTCCTGATGGAGAACCTCGTCTTCACGCTGCCCAGCTTCGTGAACCAGGGCTTGGGGCTCACCCTCAACCGGCCCGGCTTCGCCGCCTCTGATCGCGCCTTCGCCTACCTCTGCCTGGCCGTGTTCGTGATCATTGCACTCTTCATCGTCAATTTCCGAAGATCGACCACCGGTCTCGCGCTGAACGCGGCGCGGTGGAGCGAGGCGGGCGCCAAGACCTCGGGGATCAGCGTCGTGCAGATGAAGGTCATCGCCGGTGCGCTGGCGGCGGGCATCGCGGGCATCGGCGGAGGATTGTTCGCCCTGTCCCAGACGACGTTCCAGCCCAGCGAGTTCGCCACGTTCGAGGGTGTCGTCTGGCTGGCCGTCCTGGTGACGATCGGCGTGCGCTCGAACGCCGCCGCGCTGCTGGGCGGGGTTTCGCTCTCGCTGCTCCCCGCCATCACCCAGAACTACCTCCCGACGTGGACGTCGAACGTCACACCGGTGCTCTTCGGACTCGGCGCGGTGTCGGCGGCCAAGTATCCCGACGGCGTGCTCGCCGAGCAGAGCCGGCGGCTGCGTAGCCTGATCCTTCGCGTGCGACCGCAGCCGGAGGTGGCCGAGACCGTCGACCTGAGCCCTGCGACCGCTGACGTCGCGCAGCACGCCATGGCGGAGCACATCTCGTGACAGTGGCCCCCAGTGCGGCGCCCGTGCCCGGTGCGGTGGCCGGGGCAGGTGAGCCTGCCCTTTCGGCCAGCGGGGTCACCGTCCGATTCGGCGGGCTGACCGCACTCTCGGGGGTGAGTGTCGAGGTCCAGCCCGGGAATATCGCGGGCCTCGTCGGGCCGAACGGCGCCGGAAAATCGACGCTCCTCGCCGTTCTGTCCGGCCTCCTGCGGCCCAATGGGGGGCGTGTGCATCTCCACGGTGAGGACGTGACCACCACGTCGTGCCGGGGGCGCGCCAGGAAGGGCCTGGCCCGGACGTTCCAGCAGCCCGAGCTCTTCCTGGGTCTCACCGTGCGCGAGCACCTGGTCCTGGCGCACAGGGCCCGGGTCGCGCCGCAGCGGCTGTGGCGCGACATGCTCGACCCCCGTTCGTTGTTGCCTCCCGCCCAGGAGGAGAACGAGCGGGTGGATCAACTCCTCGAGCTGCTGCACCTGACCCGAGTGGAGAAGGCGCCGGTGGCGGCCTTGCCCCTCGGCATTTTGCGCCTGGTCGAGGTGGGTCGCGCACTGGCCAGCGAACCCAGCGTGCTTCTGCTCGACGAGCCCCTCTCGGGACTCGACATCAAGGCGTCCGAGAACCTGCTGACCGTGTTCCGCCAGATCGTCGATCAACCGGGGCGCCGGGTCTCGCTCATTTTGGTGGAGCACGACGTGGCGGCGGTGCTCTCGCTCTCCGACATCGTGTTCGTGCTCGACTTCGGCGAGCGCATTGCCGTCGGGAGCCCGGAAGTGATCCGCAACGACCCCGCGGTGCGGGCCGCGTATCTGGGCGACACCGAGGCGGAATCAGGTCCGCCCGCCGAGCCGGCCCCGGCCGACGGAGACCCGGCATGACCGAACCCCTCCTGACGGTCGAGAACCTCGACGTCCGCTACGGATCGTCCCGCGCGCTCTTCGGCGTGTCCCTCGCCGTCGAACCGGGCACCGTGCTGGCCGTGCTGGGTGCCAACGGCGCCGGCAAGAGCACGTTGGCCCGGGCCGTCTCCGGCTTGGTGCCGCCGACCGCGGGACGGGTCGTCTTCGACGGACAGGACATCACCGGACAACCGGCCCATCGCATCAGGAAGCTCGGATTGACGTACATCCCGGAGGGTCGCGGCATCTTCCCGGGGCTGACCGTCGTCGACAACCTGCGGATGGCCGTCGGACAGGAGAAGCGACACGAGCGCGCCGCGGCCATCGATCGGGCCATCGAGCGCTTCCCGGTGCTCGGTCAACGCCGGACGCAGCGCGCGGGGAGCCTCTCGGGTGGCGAGCAGCAGATGCTGGCCCTGGCCCGGGCGCTCGCCGTGTCACCGAAGCTCGTGATCGCGGACGAGATGTCGCTCGGCCTGGCGCCGATCGTCACCGAGTCGGTCTTCCAGGCCTTGGAAGAGGCGCGCCGAACGGGCATCACGATCGTGCTGACCGAGCAGTTCGTGCACCGGGCGCTCGCAATGGCCGACGCCTGTGTCGTCCTGATGCGCGGACAAGTGGGTTGGTACGGCCCGGCCTCGGAGGCCGGGCAGGAGGTGATCGACCGCTATCTCGGCGATGCCGAACCGGCGACCCCCGCCCATATGGGCAGCCAGCTACAGTAACGACCGTTCGGTCCAGCTAGAGCAAGCGCTCGCCTGCGGCGGCGAGCCCAGAGGGGATCCCCTGGCTGAGGATTCGGGGAGGTAGTTGGAGACGTGCGACCACCGATGAGTTTGCGACCCGAAACGCCCGGACGTGGTCCAGGAGGGCGCTCGACATACCGGCGCCACGACGGAGGAACGATGCGGAAGATGATCCCGGTGGCACTGGCCATGCTCGGTGGGCTGCCGCTGCTCCTGACCGGTACGACGGCCGTCACGGCAGGGGCGTCGCCCGCGCCGATCACCATCGCGTACATCACCGACCTCACCGGTGAGGGTGCGTCTGAGAACGGGACCTCCCCGGCAGGCTTCGAGGCCCGGTTGGACCTCCAGAACGCCGAAGGAGGCGTGAACGGGCACAAGCTCGTCCCGCTCATCATCGATGACCAGACGAATCCCTCCGAGATCGCCACGGCCGTGCAGAGCGCCATCTCCAAGAATGCGTTCGGGATCGTCTCGCAGAGTCCTCTCATGTTCCTGGCCGCCAAGTATCCGGAGCAGGCGGGTGTGCCGGTCACCGGCTCCTATGACGACGGGCCGGAATGGGGCGAGCAGCCCTACACCAACATGTTCGCCGCGGACAACGGCAGCGTCGACCCGAAGTACCCGGTCAACACGCAGCTCGGCACCCTGTTCAAGAAACTCGGAGGGACCGTGTTGGGCGCGTACGGCTACAGCATCTCGCCGTCGTCCAGTCGGGCCGCCATCGGCACCGGGCAGTCGTTCCAGCACGCCGGGGGCAAGGTCGGCGTCCTCGACACGAGCGTCCCCTTCGGCGGCGTCGACTTCACCGCCGAGGCGTTGGTGGCAAAGAAGGACGGCGTGAACGCGATCTCGCCCGCCATGGACGCCAACTCCAACTACGCCCTGGCGACCGCGCTGAAGCAGGCCGGCGTGAAGATCAAGGCGGCGATCTACGCCACGGGGTACGAGCCCGACGTGATCCACTCCGCGGACTGGTCGACCCTGCAGGGCGGGTACTTCCTCTCGCTGTTCCGCCCCTGGGACCTCCCCAACGCCGCGACCGAGCAGATGCAGTCCGCCATGGAGAAGTACGCGCACTTCACCAAGACCCAATTCCCGAACTTCGGGCAGTACGAGTCCTGGGCCGGCGCCGACCTCATGATCAAGGGCCTGCAGATGGCGGGGGCCAGTCCGACCCGCGCCGCCGTGATCAAGGACCTGCGGGGCCTGAAGTCCTACAACGCGGGCGGGCTCCTTCCGGTCAGCTTCGACTACGCCACGGACTTCGGGCACAACCCGGCCAAGACCTGCGCCTGGGTCATGAAGGCGGTGCCGAACGGGTTCACGCCGATCTCCCCGCAGCCCTCGTGCGGGACCGACCTGCCCGGGACGTCGACGGCGAGCTGACCGGGCGTCACGTCCTCAGCGGAGGCGCCACTCCGGCCGGACCGACTCGAAGGTCTCCTGGCCCTCGGCGATGTCCTCGAAGCGCGTTCCCAGGGCGACGTAGGTCGAGACCTGGGAGAGGGCCTCGCGGCGCCCCACTTCGTGGGTCATCCAGATCGCCCGCAATGTGCCCTGAATCGCCATGACCGGTGCCGACGCGATCGCCCGCGCCACCCACATGGCCCGCTCCATGAGCTCGGCGGCGGGCACTACCTCCGAGACGAGGCCCATCTGGTGTGCACGCTCCGCCGACATGCGCTCCCAGGCCCCGAGGAGCATGAGCCGGAGGACTTCGCCCAATGGCAGCTTCTGCAGGAGGTGCGTCGACTCGAAACCCGCCACCATCCCGTAGGTCACGTGGGGATCGAAGAAGGTCGCATGCTCCGCCGCCAGGATGACGTCCGACTCGCCCAGCAGGTAGAGCGCCCCACCACAGGCCATGCCGTTGACGGCGGTCACGATCGGCTTCCAGAGATCGTTGGTCTTCGGGTTGATGTTGACCCCGGGGTCGTTGTACATGAACGGCGTCGAGACCGGCCCCGTCGACCCGTGCATCTTGTCGGTGTTCTCGTCGTTGAAGAGATAGTCGTCTGCGATCCCCTCGTCCCGATCGATCCCCGAGCAGAAGGCCTTCTCGCCGGCCCCGGTGAGGACGACCACCCGGACGTCGTCGTTCGAGCGGAGGCCTCTCCACACGTCCCGAAGCTCCGCCTGCATCTGTTGGTTGAATGCATTGAGCACTTCCGGACGATTCAGGGTGACGATGGCAACGCCGTCATCCTCCTTGTACAGCAGTGTCTCGAACTCCATGTGAGGCTCCCTTTGCCCGGTGCACCCACTGGCGGATGCACCCGGGACGGCGCGGGCACCACACTAGCGACGGCGTCTCACCTGCTCCGATGGGTGGGATGGGATGAGATGGCACGATTCAGTCGGCGGCCGGCAGGTCGTGGACGACGGACACCTTCTGGTCGTCGAAGCTCAGCAGGTGCCGCAGCGGCGCCGACTCGGGTAACGGGTCTTCGTAACTCCACGCAATGTCCGCCAGCACGACGCCGTCGACCGCGGTGTTCCAGTACGTCGCAGTGCCCTTGTAGGGGCAATAGGTGCGCGTTGCGCTCTCGGTCAGTTGGGCGCGTACGTGCTGGGGGTCCACGTACAGGCGGGGCTCGAGGGCCGTCTCGTAGACGACGATCGTCTCGGTCGTGTCGACCAGGGTGGCGCCGGCGGCCTCGACGCGCAGCAGGCGATGCGAGCGCAGGCTGTCCACGCGGTGGTACGGGTTCCGGACATGCCCGAACATCTGCTCGTTCTCCTCGAACCAGGCGTCGACGGCATCCCACGACACCGTCACGAACCCAGGGGCTTCCGCGCACTCGTCTGTCGCAGCGCCTTTGACATCACCGGCGGGGAAGGCCAAGGCCGGTGGTTCGCCGGGCCGGTGCAGCAAGAGGGCCCGCTCGCTCTCGACGACGGTCCGGCCGTCCTTGGTCGCCGTGACGCGTCGGCGGAACGGCTCCATGTACGACACCCCCTCGGGCATGGCGGCGGTGAACCGTCCGGCCGGTTTGCCGCTGAGCGGCCCCCGTCCCGTGGTGAGGCTCACAGGGCAGTCCGTGCGTCCATCGGGCCTTTCGCACCACTCGGGAGCGGTCGCACCATGGCGTCGACGGAGAAGGACGCCACCAGGGCACCGTCGAGGTCGTACACCCGATTCTCGGCGTGGGTCGTCCCGGCTCCGGCGAAAGTCGAGTGGTGGTGATAGAGCAGCCAGTCATCGACCTTGGCCGGACCGTAGAACGACAGGCTGATGCTGTTGATCGCCATGGAGAGCGTGTGGTGCGCCTGGTCCTGGCTGACGCCCTCGTGCGGCCGTAAAGCGGCGGCGATCGACATGTGGCCCGTGAATTGCGCCAGCAGGCCGGCGTGGAGGGCGGGGTCGTCCGGGACGTGACGGAACCGAACCCAGGCGTCCACGGTGGGTGGCCCGACCGGTGCGGCCTGCTCGCTCGAATAAGCGCCGTCGACGACTCGGATGTCGCGACCGGTCACTCCCATATCGTACGAGGGGCACTCGTAGGGTCCCGGCACGTCCGGAGCGGCGGCAGCGTGCCGGACGACGTCGCCAGACGGTGTGTCGAGGAGCACCGTGCCCGCGGCACAGACTCGTCCGCCCTGTAGAACCTGGACCGACAGGGCCGCGAACGTGCGGCCCGAGCTGAGTTCGACCAGCTCGAACTGGAGCGGCTGATGCGCATCGGCCACCCGCAGCATGATCATGGTGGCCGACATGACTCGGCGCCCCGGGGCATGCCGGCTGGCGGCGACGATGGCCTGCCCGAGCATCTGGCTGCCCTCGACGACGGGTCGCCGTTCGTCGGCCCGGGCGACACCGAAGAAGGTGAGCCCGTCGTCAGCGGGGCGGACATCCATGACGTCGACCAGATGCGCGGCATCGCCCCAGGTCGGGAAGCGCTTCACCGTCACGTCGTGTGCAGCATCCCCCTCGGCTTCGTCAATGACTTCAATCCGCACCCGGGTCTGATCGAAGGCTGCGTGGTCGGCCAGTTCCGAGAGCGGCTCGGGCGGTAGGACGCAATCAGACGACCCCACCGATCCTTCGAGGTCGATGTCGGCGAGTGGAAAGTACAAGACGGGAAGGGCGCCGGGAGCCTCAACCCGCAGGCACCGATCGGATTGCGCCACGATCCGACCGTCCCACCAGGCGCTGGCGCGGTACGGGTAGCGATCGATCTTCATGCGTGGGGCGAGAAAGTCAGCTCATCCGGCGGGGCGGGGCGCCACCGTCACCGACGAGATGGCGACCCCATCGTGGCGCAGGACAGTGTCGACGACGTTGATGAGATCCTCAACGCCAACGAACGAACCACTCATGTAGTTGCGGGCGAACCACAGCGGCATCACCTCGGCGGCCAGGTCCTGGTCCCAACCGTCCGCGAATCCGGGTACCGAGTCACCCTCACCGCCCATGCACTCACCCACGACGACGCGGCTGAACCCGACCGACGGATGCTCGGCCCGCCAGGCCTCGACGAGCTTGTCGAGTGCAGCTTTGCTGACGGCGTAGGCGCCCAGTCCGGGCCACGGCGGAGTGACCGACGCGCTCACTGACGACAGGTACACGGCAGTGCCGGAGGACTCGGTCAGATAAGGGAGTGCCGCCGCCGTCATCAGTGCCGCGCCGATGACGTTGGTGTCGAAGACATACCGCCACGTGTCCGCATCCATGTCGGCGAGACGGACGAGTGGGCCGACACCGGGCGCGTACACCAGGGCGTCGATGCCGCCGAGTCCGTCGGCGGCCTGGTTCAGCGCGGATCGGCAGGAATCGGTGTCGGTCACATCACACGTGATGGCCAACGTCCCCGGTCCCGCCTCCTTGGCGGCCCCTTCGAGTCGCTGTTGGCGGCGTGCGAGCAGGGCCGTCTGCGCACCACGCTGCGCCAGTCCGATGCCGATGCAACGCCCGAGTCCACTCGATGCTCCTACGACGACCGTGCGCACTGCCCCTCCTCGGATCGGACTGACGGCGATGTTAGACAAGTTTGGCGATGGTCGACCGGCCCGGCGCTGGTGGGCGGGTGCCCGCTCGGGGCCGAGAAGTCTCATCAGGTGGACAGGCGGCAGACCAGGGGGATCCTCAGGAAATGGGTCGAATGACGTGATCGTTAGATTCTGGCCATGCCAATCGATCCACAGACCGTGCCGCCCGGCCAGCGAGAGCGATACGACCCCGTCCCGGGGGGTCAGGGGACACGGGGCCGAATCGCTCCCACCAGGTTGCCAGCCCGTCGTTGCGAGACTGTTTCGATTGGCGCGCTTCCTGGTTCGGAATGTCTAAGAAGGCCGTAAGCGACCCGATGCTCCTCGGAGGGGGAGAGGCCGGTGGCCGATTCCCGACGCAGCCGTCGGGCTGATTGTCCAATGTCCGAGGCCGTACGCTCCAGCGCAATGGATCAGGAATCCCCCACCGGGAACAGGCCGACGGGTCTTGCCGTCGAGCACCTCGGCGCGTCCGTCCTCGGTCTCGGCGATCGGCGGCCGCGACTGTCGTGGCGGCTGCCGCCCGGCGCCACGAAGCAAGAGGCGTACGCCCTCGAGATCGATGGACGCGCCCTCGACCCGGTGAAGTCCGACGCCAGCATCCTCGTCCCCTGGCCCGCGGAGCCATTGACGTCCCGGCAACGGGTCGTCTGGCGGGTCAAGGTCTGGACCGACGGTACCGAGAGTGACTGGTCCCCTCCCGCCTGGTTCGAGACCGGGCTGCTCGATACTGCGGACTGGACGGCGCGCTTCATCGAGCCGGTGGAGATCGAGCGCTCGGCCCACGTGCTGCACCACACGTTCGGGCTCGGCGCACCACCGTCGCAGGCCCGGCTCTACGCCACGGCGCACGGGATCTACGAGACCTTCCTCAATGGCAGCCGCGTCGGCGATGTGGAGCTGGCGCCGGGATTCACCAGTTACCCCACCACGCTGCACGTCCAGGTGTACGACGTCGGCGCGCTCCTCGTGGTCGGCGACAACACCTGGGAGGTCGTGCTTTCTGACGGTTGGTGGCGCGGGCGGACCGGCTTCTTCCAGTCGGTCGACGGCTACGGCAGCTCGCTCGCCTTCCTCGGTCAGCTCCATGCGGACGACGTCGTCGTCGCGACGGGACCGGAATGGGAGTCGTCCACCGGGCCTCTCCTGAGCGCCGACCTCATGGCGGGGCAGATCGAGGATCACCGGGCCCACTCCCAGGCGTGGCGGCCCGTCACGGTCACCGATGACGACTTGGGATCGCTGTCCTATTCTCCGGCGCCACCCACCCGCAGAGTGGAGGAGCTTCGCCCCGTCGCCGTCACCCGCGCCGGACCCGACCATCAGGTCGTCGATCTCGGGCAGAACATCAATGGCTGGCTGCGCCTGCGCGGCCTGGGCCCGCGCGGGACCGAGCTGACGATCGTGCACGGTGAGTTCCTCGACCCGTCGGGCGACGTCACGCAGGATCACCTGACGCCCGACTGGTTCGGAGACGACAAGCAGGTGGGCATGATCGACCGCGTCGTCGCAGCCGGCACCCCGGGCGAGGTCTTCGAACCGCGTCAGACGACGCACGGCTTCCAGTACGCCCGCATCGAGGGCCATCCCGATCGGCTCACACCCGACGACGTCACCGGCGTGGTCGTCCACACCGACCTGCGCCGCACGGGCTGGTTCCGTTGCAGCGACGACAGGCTCAACCGGCTGCACGACATCACGGAATGGTCCTTCCGTGACAACGCCTGCGAGATCCCGACCGATTGCCCCCAGCGCGAGCGAGCCGGTTGGACCGGGGACTGGCAGCTGTTCGTCCCGACCGGGGCGTTCCTCTATGACGTCGCGGGGTTCTCCCTCAGGTGGCTGCGCGACCTCGCCGCGGAACAGCTCGAGGACGGCCGGGTCACCAACTACGTCCCGGACCCGTTGCGGCAGCGGGCGGAGAGCACGGTGCGATGGCTGCAGATGCAGGGGTCGTCGGGGTGGGGGGACGCCATCGTGATGGTCCCGTGGGAGCAATGGCGCGCCTACGGCGACCACGAGGTGCTGGCAGAGTTCTGGCCGTCCATGGTGTCGTGGGTGGACTTCGCGGCGACGGCGGCGCGCACGCACCGTCACTCGAGCCGCCAGGAGGCCGGCCCCGAACCGGCCGCCCACGAGCGGTTCATCTGGGACGGGACCTACCACTGGGGCGAGTGGCTCGAACCGGGCGTGCAACCCCACGACCACGTGCAGCTGGACCAGGGGGCGGTGGCCACCGCGTTCCTGCACCACTCGGCCGCGCTCGTCGCCCGCATCGGGCGCCAACTCGGCCATGACGCGGAGGCAGGGCGATTCGAGGACTTGGCCGCCAACGTGTTGGAGGCGTGGCGGACCGAGTTCATCGGACCGGACGGCGCTCTCACGCCTGACACGCAGGCCAACCACGTGCGCGCCCTGGCCTTCGGACTGGTGCCCGACGACCTACGGACGCAGACGGCGGAGCGGCTGGTGGAGCTGATCCGCCAGGCCGGCACCCACCTCGGCACCGGCTTCCTCGCCACGCCCTACCTGCTGCCGGTGCTGGCCGACGCCGGTCACCTCTCGGTGGCCTACGAGTTGTTGTTGCAGGACACGCCACCGTCCTGGTTGGCCATGGTCGACCGCGGAGCGACGACCGTGTGGGAGTTGTGGGAAGGCATTGACGAGGAGGGCCGACCGCACGACTCGCTGAACCATTACAGCAAGGGCGCGGTCATCTCCTTCTTGCACAACTACACCGCCGGCATCACGCTCCTCGACGGCCACCCGGCCTACCGCCGCTTCCGGGTCGAGCCCCGGCCCGGGGGTGGGATCACCTGGGCCGAGGCCGTGCACGACTCGCCGTATGGGCGGATCGAGTCTTCCTGGCATGCCGCCGGATCGGGGATTCGCCTGACGGTGACCGCGCCGCCCGGGACGGTGGCCGAGGTCGTGTTGCCCGACGGTTCCCGGCACGACCAGGGACCGGGCACCGTGACCTACGAATCCGGCACCGTCTGAGGCCGGCAGGCGCACGCGGGCGGGTCCGGTTCCGGCACGCCGCCCCGGTTTTCACTGCATGCGAGCGCTAACATGACGGGCCGGCGTGCCTCTGCAGGCGCGCGGAAAGGGGGGACGATGGCGAAGACCGGCATCATCTCGGTCGACGGGCACGTCCGGGCCTCACGGACCGACTACCGGAACTATGTGGAGAAGCGATTCCTCGACGCCTTCGACGACTGGGCCCGGGCGGAGGAGGAGGCGGGTGCGCCCGAAAGCGGCAACCTCAGCGCGGGACTGGGCCCGACGTCGCAGTGGGACTCGGAACTCCGCCTGAAGGACATGGAGAGCCAGGGCGTGGTGGCCGAGGTGCTGTTCCCGAACGGGCTGCCCTTCCAGGCCAGGCCGGCGGACGATGTCGGCTCGTTCTCCGACCCCGAGATCGATCGGCAGGCTCGCCTCGCCTACAACCGCTGGCTGGCCGACTTCTGCGCGCTGACGCCCGGTCGCCGCGCCGGGCAGGCGCTGATCTCGTTCGACGACGTTGCCCTGGCGGTGAAGGACGTCCACTGGGCCAAGGAGCAGGGCCTGGGCGGGGTCATGATGCCCGCGCTCCTTCCCGGGGGGACCTTCTTCTTCGACCCCGCGCTCGATCCGATCTGGGCCGCGTGTGTCGAGGTCGGCCTCCCCATCAGCCAGCACGGTGGGTCGGGTGCGCCGACCTACGGACCGCCGGGATTCGCCGCCATCATGACGCTGGCCCTCGAGCACTCCTTCTACTCGGGCCGCTCGCTCTGGCAGATGATCCTCGGCGGGGTCTTCGAGCGCTTCCCGGACCTCCGGATGGCGTTCGTCGAGACGGAGGCCGATTGGATCGCCCCGGTCATCCGGAAATTGGACCGCCGTCTCAGCTGGGGCGACGACTGGACGGGGTGGGCCGCCACCATGCAGCGCATGCGGCAGTTCGAGGGCTCGGCCCGCGAGCACTGGGCCGCCAACTGCTTCGCCGGCATCTCGCCCTTCACCGACGACCAGGTTCCGCTGCAGGAACTCGCCCGGCCGAGCGCCGAGTACGACGACTTCGCCATCGGTTGTGACAACGCCATGTTCGGTGTGGACTACCCGCACTTCGAGTCGGTGTACCCCGAGACCAAGGCGCAGGTCGACGCGCTGGCATCGCATCCGTCCATCACGCCCGAGGTCGCCCGCAAAATCATGTGCGAGAACGCGGCGCGCGTCTACGGCTTCGACGTGAGTGCCCTGCAGCCGGATGCCGACCGCGTCGGCTTCGATATCTAGTCCTCCGGGCGGGCCTCGTCGGGCGTAGGCGTCAGTCGAGCGCGTTGCGCGCCGCCACCTGACCGAGCCAGCGGGCCGATGGCTTGACCGTCCGGGCGAACCCCTCGTGGTCGAACGAGATGAGGCCGAACGTCTTGGCGTAGCCGCCGTTCCACTCGAAGTTGTCGAGCAGGGTCCAGTGGATGTAGCCGCGCACGTCGACTCCGTCCTCCATGCACTGCGCCAGACCCTCGAGCGCGGCACGGGTGTAGGCGAGCCGCGCTGCATCGTCGTCGGTCGCCATCCCGTTCTCGGTCACGAGGACGGGCACGCCGGCGTGTTCGGCAGCCAGCCGAACCGTGTGGCCGAGTGCTTCGGGGTAGACCTCCCATCCGGTCTGCATCGTGACCACCCCTTCTGGGACCGGGAGCTGGCCTTCTGGCCCGATGAGGCTCCGGCTGTAGGTCTGCACCCCGACGAAGTCGTCGTCGGCCGAGACGGCGAGCCAGTCGGTCTGGCCCAGCCGGCGTGCCTGCTGCCACCGCTCCTCTCCGCCCTCCGCCGGCTGCAGGTCGACGAGGGCCAGGGTCCAACCCGTCTTGACGGTCCCGGTCGTCGACTTGATCGCCTGCACCGCCAGGCGATGGGCGTCGGCCATCCGCTCGAGGCGAGCCGCCACGATCCCCATCCGATAGCGGGACGGGTCGTACCCTCCGACACCGCCGGGTCTCTCCTCGACGGGCTCGGCCGCGGGAGGGCGGTCTCCCGTCCCCATGGCGAGGACCCCGGCGCTCCGCATCATCGCCATCAAGTTGGGCTCGTTCAGCGTGCAGACCCACGACAAGAGGTCGCCGAGGTGCTGGGTCACCCGAGCGGCGTAGGCGGCGAACCGCTCTGGCGCGTCCGCCGCGCTCCAACCGCCTCTTCCTGCCATCCAGCGGGGGACGGTGAAGTGGTTGTAGGTCACTACTGGCGTGACGCCAAGGTTCAGGCAGCTCTCGATCATCCGCTTGTAATGGTCGAGAGCTGCGCGCGAGTAGAAGCCCGGCTCGGGTTCGATGCGTGACCACTCAAGGGAGAACCGGTACGCGTTGAGTCCGAGCTCGGCGAGCATCGCGATGTCCTCGGGGTAGCGGTGGTAGTGGTCGCAGGCGTCGCCGGACGGTTCGTTGAACGTCGAGTCCGTGGCCCACTCCATGGGCCACAGGTCGGCGTTCACGTTTCCTCCCTCGACCTGGTGCCCGGCGGTCGCCGCGCCCCAGAGAAAGTCGTCCGGAAAAGATGTCATTGCGGTCCTTCCTGCGCGGCAGACATACGAAGAGAGCAGTGTGACACCCCAGAACACCCTATGCAAAGCTTTGCATTCGTGTCATCGGATCGGATCGGAGCTGGGCCCGTGTCGGTTGAGTGGAACCAAGTTCGAGGGGACATCAAGGCGTGTCTTCCTGCGCGACCGAGGCCTGCGAACGAGCGCGCTGGACGGAGCGCACTTCTGGGGCGACCGTCTAGCGTGCGGCCATGGCCGAACCGCGCCGGCTGAGTTTCGATCCGATTGCCGAAGCGGAGCGTCAATGGGGTCTACACGGCTGGTCGGACGAAGCGCCGGGCATGGCTGTCGTGACCTCCATCATGCGGTTGCAGCAGATCTTCCTGGCGCGGGCAGATGCCGTTCTTCGCCCGCTCGGCCTCACCTTCGCCCGCTACGAAGTGCTCATGCTGCTGTCGTTCTCGCGTCAGGGCGTCCTGCCCCTGGGCAAAATCGGTGAGCGCCTGCAGGTCAATCCCGCCAGCGTCACCAATGCCGTCGACCGCCTGGAGGCCGACGGCCTGGTCACCCGCCGGTCAAATCCCGAGGACGGACGGGGGCGGCTGGCCTCCCTGACAGATGCGGGCCGGCGGAGCGCTGCGGTGGCCACGGATGCCATGAACGAGCAGGTCTTCTCGGACATCGGGCTGGCCTCGCCAACTGTGCCGCAGCTCTTCGAGCTGCTGGCAGAGCTCCGTGGTGCCGCCGGGGACTTCGAATAGGGAGGCCTGGAAACTAGTTTGACGTTGAAGTAATATGGAGGCATGGCCGACCGGAAGACCTGGCAGGAGCAATTCGAGGGTTCGCCCAAGCGGCCGGCGCGGTTCGAGACGATGTCGGGCGTCCTGCTGCAGCCCGTGTACGGCCCCGAGGGTGCGGAGCTCCCGGGCCAGTACCCGTACACCCGAGGCCCCTACGCCTCCATGTACCGCTCCCGGCTATGGACGATGCGCCAGTTCGCCGGGTTCGGCACGGCCGCCGATACGAACGGCCGCTTCAAGGAGTTGCTGCGTGCCGGCGGCGATGGGCTGTCCACGGCGTTCGACATGCCCACGCTGCTCGGCCGAGATTCCGACGACCCCTGGGCCAGAGGGGAGGTCGGGCGGGCGGGTGTGGCCATCGACACCCAAGACGACATGGAAACACTGTTCTCCGGCATCGACCTGGGGAAGGTGTCGACGTCCATGACGATCAACTCGGCGGCCGCTCCCATCCTCGCCATGTACGTCGGCGTGGCCGACCGCACGGGTGTTGAGAGGTCTGCACTCTCGGGCACCCTGCAGAACGACATCTTGAAGGAGTACCAGGCGCAGAAGGAGTACGTCTTCCCCCCGCGACCTTCGGTGCGCCTCGTCACCGATGTCATGCGGTTCTGCGCCGCCGAGCTGCCGCGCTGGCACGCCGTGTCGGTGTCGGGGTACCACATCCGTGAAGCGGGCTCGACGGCGGCCCAGGAGCTCGCCTTCACACTGGCCAACGGGTTCGCCTACGTCGAGGCGGCTCTCGCCGCCGGCATGGCGGTCGACGACTTCGCGCCACGCCTCAGCTTCTTCTTCAACGCGCACAGCGACTTCTTCGAGGAGATCGCCAAGTACCGGGCGGCTCGTCGGATCTGGGCCCGTTGGATGCGTGACCACTACGGGGCGACGGACGGACGCTCGTGCCAGCTGCGCTTCCACACGCAGACCGCCGGCGTGTCCCTGACCGCACAGCAGCCCGAGGTGAACCTGATCCGGGTGGCGATCGAGGCCCTGGCCGGCGTCTTGGGCGGGACCCAGAGCCTGCACACCGATTCGTTCGACGAGGCACTGGCCCTTCCCACTGAGCACGCGGCGCGCCTGGCTCTGCGGACACAGCAGGTCATTGCCGAAGAGACCGGCGTCGTCCACGTCGCCGATCCCCTCGGTGGCTCCTGGTTCGTCGAGGAACTGACCGACGAGCTGGAGCGCCAGGCCGAGGTGATGTTTGCGCACATTAAAGAGGCTGGTTCGGGATCGATCCTCGAGGGCGTGTTCGCCTGCATCGAGGACGGCTGGTTCGTGGGGGAGATCGCGGACGCGGCGTACGCCTTCCAGACGAAGATCGCTCGGGGTGAGTGGACCATGGTCGGTGTGAACGGCTACGTGGAGGACGACGGCGTCGCGCCGTCGACGCTTTCCATCGGGGCCGACGTGGAGACCGAGCAGTTGGCTCGTCTGGCCGCTCTCAAGCAGGCACGGGACGACGACGCGGTGCGTCGCTCGCTGGCTCGCATCGCCAAGGATGCGGCGGACCCGACCGTCAACCTGCTGCCCGCTCTCATTGAAGCGGCGCGCCATCAGGTGACGGTCGGCGAGTCGATGGGCGCACTCGAATCGGTTTTCGGGGTGTACACCGAGCGCTACGTGGCCTGATCGCTTCGGCGGATCCGTCGGTCGTTCCGGCCTTTTGTGCTGCATCGTGTTGTGGCACAGCCATGGCGCTCGCGAAATGCATGTCCATTCTCAGTCCTGTACATTGGAATTCTCAGTCGATGACCAGGAGAAACGCCCTGGCCTTGCTCGGTGGTGGGCGTGAGTCAGGAGGAGGGCAGCATGGCCGAAGACGAGAAGTTCGAGGCGTCCCGCGCGATGCGACGCGCGATGTTGGGTGCCGACTACGTCGATGCCCAGACGAGCGACCCCAACCCGGTCATGAGGGAGTTCTCGGATTACCTCACCTCCATGGCCTGGGGGGTCTGGACCCGCGACGGCGTGCTGAGCACCCGGGATCGGAGCCTTGTCGTGCTGGCGATGACGGCGGCACTCGGTCGCATGGACGAGTTCCGCCTGCACGTGAGCGCGCGTACACGCACCGGGGTCACCGACGACGAACTCGACGAGCTCCTCTTCCAAGTGGCTGCCTATTGCGGCGCACCGGCTGGAGTCTCGGCCCGGCGCTCGCTCCTCGCGGTGCGGGCTGAAGAGCAGAGCGGCGCCTGAAGGTGGCCGAGCTCGGCTTCATCGGCCTCGGGAACATGGGCAGCGTCCTGGCGGCGAACCTGATTGCTGCAGGCCACACCGTCGTGAGCCACGACGTCGCCGGGCCGGAACGGAATCCGGATGGGGCCGAATTCGTGGGCACTGCTGCCGAGGTGGCGCGCCGCACCGAGGTCATCGTGTTGAGCCTCCCGGACGGTGGCGCTTCCCAGCACGTCGCACGCGACCTCGCGGAGGTCAGCGAACGGCGCGCTGGCACGGTCGTCGATACGTCGACGGTCGGAGTGGCGGCCGCCTACGCGATCGACGCTGTCCTCGCTGCAGCCGGCGTCGCCTACGTCGACGCGCCGGTGTCCGGCGGTGTGGCCGGCGCGCGGACGCGCACGCTGTCCGTGATGTACGCCGCACCCGACGCGGCATGTCGCGCCGCGGAACCTGTGCTGGCCGGGCTCAGCGATCGTCGTCGCCGGGTCGGCGACCGGACCGGCATGGCCCAGGCACTGAAGCTGGCCAACAACTTCCTCTCTGCGACCGCGCTGGCGGCCACGAGCGAGGCGATCGCCTTCGGACTGTCGGTCGGGCTGGACATGGCGACCATGGTCGAGGTCATAGACGGCTCGAGCGGTCAGAGCGCGGCCACTCGGGACAAGTTCCCGAACCACGTGCTCACCGGCCGGTACGGTGCGGGCTTCGCCAACTCGCTGATGTCCAAGGACCTGAAGCTGTATCTCGGAGCCGTCGAGGCCCAGGGCTCACCGTCGGAGCTCGGGAGCGTCACGGCGGCAGTGTGGGAGCGCTTCGCCGCCGCCGAACCGGGAGTCGACTTCACCCGGATCTACCCGTTCGTGGAGCGAGGATGATGTTCGCGGCCGGTCTCACCGACGGGTACCGAGCAGCCCGAAGAGGCGGCCTGCGCCCGCTCTCGCATAGCCTCAGCCGATCACTCTGGAGTTGGAGGTAGTCCCGATGCGTGTCGTGGTGGATTTCGATCTGTGCGAGAGCAACGCCCTCTGCATGGGTCTGGCGCCCGAGGTCTTCGAGGTACGGGACGACGACCTGCTCTACGTGCTGGACGAGAACCCTCCCGAGGAGTTGCGCGAGAAGGTCATGGCTGCCGTGCGGGCCTGCCCCAAGGCCGCCATCTCTATAGAGGACTGAAGCAGCCCGGAGGGCGCGGTGGCTACCCCCCCTGGACCGTGGTGGTGCCGGGCAGGTCGGTGCCGCACCAGGGCTGGCTGGAGACCGCGACGAACGAGGACTTCTCGGCCTTCATGTACCACCCGCACGACTTCGGGAGGTCCTTGCCGAAATCATTCGTGTAGTTGATGTTCTCGGGGAGCAACCCGTTGCCGTTGTAGCTCTTGATGCTTCGCAGCGCCTTGATGACGTCGGCGTGCGAGGCGGTCGGACCTGCCATCTGCAGGCCCTTGATCATCAGGTCGGCGCCGAGCCACGACTCGTACTGGCTGAAGGACGGGAACTCGTTGCCGGTGAAGTGGGCGTACTTGTCGAGGGCCGCCTTCATCTGCTCCGTACCGGCATTCGGCAGGGAGAACGGGCGGAACTCGGTCTCGAAGTAGCCACCCTGGACGGCCTTCCAGGCGGGGGTGCCGATCACCTGGGAGTCGTACCCCGTCGGGAACACCATCACCTTTGGCTTGACGCCCTCCTGCTGGAGTGCCGTCGCCAGCGCGTCGTTCGAGTTGTCGTCCAGGCCGGCGTAGTAGGCGTTGCAGCCCGCCTGCTTGGCGGTGAGGGCCGGCGTGGTCATCGCCACCGAGCCGAACGGGATGGACGTGTCGAGCACGCCCGACTTGCCTCCGGCGTGCTCGAACGACAGGTTCGTCCCGATGGCGGACCGGCTCGAGGAGGGCGAGATGCCGTACCCGTACGAACAGGCGACCGTGCCGCCGTGCTCCTTCATGAAGGCGCCAATGGCCGTGTTGACCGGGTACTTCGTGTCGACGCTGCCCACGTCGGAGGCGAACATGTTCGTAAACCCTGGCGTGCCCCACTCCGGCCCGTCGAAGAACCCGCCGGTCACGGGCAGGCCCGCCTGTTGGGGGTACTTGTCGGCCAGGAAGAACAGGGGGCTGATGGACACGATGCCCGCCGGACTCTTCGAGACGGCGTCCTGGACGGCCGTTGCGATCTCGGTCGGACTGGTCTGGTCGTCGAGGACGACGCCCGTGATCTTGTGGCCGTCGATGCCGCCCTCAGCGTTCTGCAAGGCGATACGGGCGTCGAAGCCCGCCGGCGCGTTGCTGAACTCGGACGAGCCTTCGCCCGTCAACGACGTGATCATCACCAGCGTGATCGGGGAGCCCGAGGCGCCCGCACTCGCAGTCCCACCCACCAGGCTGGTGATGCCGGCGCCCGCCGTGAACGCCAGCGCCGCCAGCGCCAATCTGCCCCGAGTCTTGCTCGATGCTGTCCCCATGGTGCAGTCCTTCCCTCCCCAGAAAGTGCCACCCGACCCCCCGTCGGGACCATAGGCATACACGTTTGGAGCGGCTTGTGTGGGTCAAGCCTCCGCGACCTGGAGTAATGCGTCCGCGACCTTCTCCGGCTCGGTGATCATCAGGTCGTGTCCGGTGTCGATGTCCCAGAGCCGGCCCTCGGCGCGGGCCGTCGCCATCAGGTTCGCGTCCCTGGTCGCCAGCGTCGAGGTGCAGACGATGTGGTACTGCGGAATGGCCCACAGCGCGTCCTCGTTGGTGAGCTCCAGTGGCTGCTCGAAGCATTTCCAGGGATGGGCGGTCAGCCGCTCGGCCATCCACGCCAGGTCGTCAGGGTCCGTGACGCCGTAGAGCAGGCCGGCATCGGGTGCCGGGAGCAGCACCAGCTCCATGCCGTCGGTGGTCTCACCGAAGGGGCGGACGGCATTGATGACTGGTCCGGCGACGTCGGCGAGTGACTGCCCGTTGAGCGGATTGGCTGCGTCGAGGAACACCATTCGCCCGACCCGGTCGGCCACTCTGTCGGCCGTGCCCGTGATCACCATCCCGCCGTAGCTGTGTCCGACCAGAATCACGTCACGCAGGTCTTCGAACTCGAGCACCGCTGCGATGTCCTCGATGTGACGGTGGAGATCCACCTCGGTGTTCAGCAGGTGGGCCCGCTCGCCCAAGCCGGTCATGGTCGGTGCGTAGACCTCATGGCCCTGCACCCGCAGAAGCCGGGCCACCCGTTGGTAACACCAGCCCCCGTGGCCGCCACCGTGCACCAGCACATAGGTCGCCATGCCCCTCCTCCTCATCAGTGCTCAACGCGCTCGCCTGGTGCGATCTGCGGGTCAACGTAACACTGCGTCTCGCTCGAAAGCGGCTGACGCCGGCGGGGCCGCAACGTCAGATCGACGAGGCCATGGTAGCGATAACATCCCTGGTGGCATAGGATGCCGGTCCATGCGCCGCACCCCCTTCAACGACGGCTGGACGGTCGGAACCAAGTCGAACTCCTTTGCGGAGATGATCGCGGGATCGGGCTCGGCGCCGCTGCAGGTGACCCTGCCCCACGACGCCATGATCACCACTGAGAGGTCGCCCGCCGGACGCGCCGCCACCGCGTATTTTCCGGCGGGCAGCTGGGAGTACAAGAAGTGGTTCGAACTCTCGCCGGGCGACGCCGGGAACACCGTCTTCCTGGAGTTCGAGGGCGCCTATCGCGATGCGCTGGTGCGCGTGAACGACGCCGTGGTCGCCCACCGGCCGGGCGGCTATTCGGACTTCACCGTCCAGGTCGACCATCTGTTGCGGTTCGGTGAGCCCAACGAGGTGAAGGTCGAGGCCCGCGCCCACGATGACAGCCGGTGGTACTCGGGAGCCGGCATTTACCGCAGCGTCTGGTTGCTGCAGGCGGGTCGGGTCCATCTCGTTCCCGGCGGCCTGCGGATGGTCACGCCAGAGCTCCATGACGACGTGGCAATGGTGGCCGTCAGTGTAGAGGTGCGGAATCAATCAGTGGGGACATCGAACGCCGTCCTCCGCTTGGAGATCCTGGACGCGGACGGGGGGTGCGTCGCCACGGCGGAGGCGCCGGTCACGACGGTGCCGGGCGATGTCCTCACGGCCCGACAACGTCTTTGTGTCGCCGCACCACACCGCTGGGGTCCCGACGATCCCTACCTCTACACGTGCCGGGCGAGCTTGTTGGAGGGCGACCAGGTTGTGGACGACGAGTCGGCGACGTTCGGGATCCGGACGTTGTGCGCCGACCCCACGCGGGGATTGCGCATCAACGGGGAATCCGTCCTGCTGCGCGGCGCCTGTATCCACCACGACAACGGCCTGCTTGGGTCGGCCACCATTGATCGCGCCGAGGAACGCCGGGTCGAGCTCCTGAAGGAGGCCGGATTCAACGCGATCAGGAGCGCGCACAATCCCCTGAGCAAGCCCATGCTCGCGGCGTGTGATCGTCTCGGGATGCTCGTCATGGACGAGGCCTTCGACATGTGGACGCAGCCGAAGAGTGAGCACGACTACGCCTTGCGCTTCCCCGATTGGTGGGAGGCGGACGTCGAAGCCATGGTCCGCAAGGACTTCAACCACCCGAGCGTGATCCTCTACAGCATCGGAAACGAGATCCCCGAGGCGGGGACGCCGATGGGTGCGCGCGTCGGCCGTGCGCTGGCGGAGAAGATCCGGTCGCTCGACACCACCCGGCTCGTCACGGAAGGCATCAGCGGCCTCCTCGTCGGCGGTGCCCAGCTCTTCGCCCAGCTGGCTACGAGCCGCCAGAGCGCGGCGCAGAACCCTGAGGAGAATGCGCAGGACCCGGACGAAGGGACGGGTGTGAACACCGCCATGACGCAGATCGCCGATCGGCTCAACGCCCTCATGACGGCGCCCATCGTGGCCGAAAACTCCGCCCAGACCGCCTCGTATCTCGACGTGGTCGGGTACAACTACATGGAGTCGCGGTTCGTCATGGATGGCGAGCTGTACCCGAACCGCGTGATCGTGGGCAGCGAGACGCACCCCGCGGCGATCGACACCGGCTGGGCGGCGGTCCGGCGGCACGCCCACGTGATCGGGGACTTCTCGTGGACCGGCTGGGACTACCTGGGCGAGGCCGGGATCGGTCGCACCGTCTACGGTCAGCCGGGTACGACGCCCGGGATCCAATCGTTCCTGGGCGAGTATCCGTGGCGGACCGCCTGGTGTGGCGACATCGACATCACCGGCTATCGGCGTCCCCAGTCGTTCTACCGCGAGATCGTCTTCGGACTGCGGGTGGACCCCTACCTCGCCGTGCAGCGACCCGAGCATCACGGCGAGACCGGCGCCGGCACGCCCTGGTCCTGGACCGACGTGGTGTCGAGCTGGAGTTGGGCCGGGTACGAGGGCGCGCCGGTGACAGTGGAGGTCTACGCCGACGCCGATGAGGTCGAGCTGTTCGTGAACGGCCGCTCGGTGGGTCGGCAGCCGACCGGCGCCGCGCACCGCTACCGGGCGGCGTTCGAGACAACGTACGAACCGGGCCTGCTCGAGGCCATCGCCTGGCGCGACGGCACCGAGTGCGGTCGCACGGCCGTCCGCTCCGCCAAAGAGGAGGTGGTGCTCGACGCCGACCTCGATCGACCGGTCATTGCGGCCGATCCCCGAGACCTGGCCTTCGTGACCCTCAGCCTGGTGGACGGCGACGGCACGCTCCACGTGGTGCGGGACCGGTGCATCGACGTGCAGGTCGAAGGGCCCGGTGTGCTCCAGGCCCTGGGCAGTGCGAACCCCGCCACGGAGGAAGGCTTTGCAGGGCCGAGCTGCACCACCTTTGACGGGCGCGCTCTGGCCATCGTCCGACCGACCGGCGAGGGGCGGATCACGCTCCGCGCCACGGCGGAGGGGTGCGAGCCGCAGCGAGTCGAGATCGATGCCCGTTCCTGAGCTGCCCACGGGCCGGCCATGACCTGGGAGCTGCGCTGGCATCCGTTTCGGGGCGAGTGGGTCCTCTTCACGTCCCATCGGGACACCCGCCCCTGGATCGGCGAGAGAGCGGCCCCGGAGGAACCCCCGGTCCCCGAGGACAACGCGCTGGCTCCTCTCGGCACGCGACTGCACGGGACCAATCCGGACTACCGCGGGGTCTACGTGTTCACGAATGACCTCCCGGTGTTCTCTCCGGACGCACCGGTGCCCGAACCCGGATCCGAACCGGACGACGTCTACCGAACACGCCGCGCCGTGGGGACGGCCGAGGTCGTCTGCTACCACCACGATCCCACCCGGTCGATGGCCGACCTCACCGACGACGAGATGACGGCCATCGTCGTCACCTGGCGCGACCGCACGGCGGCGTTGCAGGGGCAGGAGGGCGTGGCGCACGTCCTCATCTTCGAGAACCGGGGGGCCATGGTCGGCACCTCCAATCCCCATCCGCACTGTCAGATCTACGCCGGCTCGATGGTGTACGCCACCATGGCCCGGGAGGCGGAAGTGGCGTGCGAGCATCACCGACGGACCGGCCGTCCCCTGCTGGCCGAGGTGATCGACCGGGAGGCCGGCGGACCCCGCGTCGTCTGCGAGGGCGACCATTTCTTCGCCTGCATCCCGTGGTTCGCGCGGTATGCCTATGAGGTGCACGTCCTGCCCCGGCGGCCCGTGACGTCACTGGTGGACTTCGACGAGGAGGAATGCCGGTCGCTCGGTCTCGTCCTGCGCGACGTGGTGCGGCGCTACGACGCGTTGTGGGGCTTTCGCCTGCCGTACGTCCTGTCGGTGCACCAGGCCCCCGTCGGCGACCATCCGCACTACCCGTTCCACCTGGAGCTGCACCCTCCCCTCCGGGCCCCGGGCCTGCGCAAGTATCTGGCCGGTCCCGAGGTGGGCGGTGGCTCCATGACCAACGAGTCGGACCCCGACAAGAAGGCGGAGGAGCTTCGTGCCGCCCTCGCCTGAGGAAGCCCGCCGGTTGCTGTGCGCGCTCGGCGACCACGTGCGCGACCTTGTCGTTGGCTCCCGCGGCATGGACATGGCGGCGGTGGCGGGGGAGACGGTGGCCGACACCATGTACGCCATCGACCGGGTGGCGGACGACGCCCTCTTGCAGTGGTTCGAGGAGCGCTGGCCCGACGTCGTGGTCGTCTCCGAAGGGCTCGACGCGCCCGTGCAGGTCGGGGGCAGCCACGCCTGGACCGTGATCGTCGACACCATCGATGGCACACGAGGGCTGATGTACGACAAGCGACCGGCCTGGTGCCTGGCCGCCGCTGCGCCACCGGGCGGTGGCCTGGCGGACATCGTCGCGGCGGCCATGACCGAACTCCCCACGGCAAAGCAGGGCGCGGCCGATCAGCTCAGCGCCACCCTCGGCGGCGGGCTGCGCGCCGAACGCGTCGACCTCGCTCGCGGCGGGCGACACGCGCTCGATGCACGGCCGTCCGCGGCAACGGACCTCGATCACAGTTTCAGCGGGTTGACGAAGTTCTTCCTCCCAGGCAAGACCGCCCTCGCCGCGCTCGAGGCCGAGTTGTTCCGGAGGCTGGGCGACACCGTGGTCTTCGACGACCAGTACCTCTCGAGCGGTGGGCAGCTGCACGAGCTCATCACGGGCCGGGACCGCTTCGTCGCCGACCTGCGCCCCCTCGTCACCGACGACGGTCTGGCCTGCCATCCCTACGACGTCTGCACGTCCTTGTTGCTCGAGGAAGCGGGCGGTGTCGTCACCGATCCCTGGGGCAACGCGTTGGCGGTCCCATTGGACAACGTGACCCCGGTCGCCTGGGTCGGCTACGCCAACGACGCGCTGGCGGCGCGGATCGGGCCCGTGCTGGCGGCGCTGGTGGACGAGCTGCGTGCGGGGTAGCGCGCCCGGTCGTCTCGACCTTCTCGGTGGGGTGGCGGACTACTCCGGCGCGCTCGTGCTCGAGATGCCGACCCGCCGGGGCGTCGAGGTCGTCGCCCACCCCGACGACGCGTTTGTCGTCGGTCCCGTCACCTTCACGCCGGCCGATCTGGAGCGCCTGGCCGGCCTCCCCTTTGCCGCTCTTCGCGGTGAGCTGGCCGCGTGCCCGCGCTGGACGCGGTACGTCATCGGTGTCGTCGTGGTGCTGCTGCGCCACGGGGTGATCGACGCCCCTGAGGCCCGGCTCGAGATCATCTCGGACCTCCCGGTGTCGGTGGGAGTCGCCTCGAGCGCCGCCCTCGAGGTGGCGACGGCCCGCGCGCTCGGCGCAGCTGACGTCGAGCCGCTCCGCCTGGCGGCGCTCTGCCAGGAAGCGGAGAACCATGTGGTCGGCGCGCCGTGCGGCATCATGGATCAGGTCGCAGTGGTGTTGGGCACCGCCGACTCGGTGCTGCCGATTCTGTGCCGACCGGCGTCCGTGGCGGCTCCGATGGCGTTGCCGGCGGGGCTCGAGATCGTGGGCTGGCCCACTGGCGCTCCCCACAACGTCGCTGGCGTTCCCTACGAGCGCGCCCGAGCCGCCGCCTTCATGGGCAAGCGCATGGTGGAGGGTGCGGCCGGGCGCGTCTGGCCCTGGGTGAGCCAGCTGCCGTGTCCGGCGGTGCAAGAGCTGCCGGACGTGCTCGAGGGCCGGGCCTTCCTGGAGAAATGGGGTCATACCGGTGACGACGTCACGGTGGTGCGGGAGGACGAGACGTATCCAGTCCGGGCCGCCACCTTGTTCGGCGTCGAGGAGCACGTCCGGGCGGTCGCCGCGCTGACGGCATTGCGTGACGGGGAGCCGGAGCGTCTCGGGCCGCTGATGCAGGCCAGTCAGGACGGGTACAACGCCATGGGCCTCGGCCATGCGAGCGCGACGGCGATCGTCGAGGAGGCGTTGGCCCGTCCCGGCGTGCTCGGCGCCCGCTCCAGTGGGGGCGGCTGTGGTGGCACCGTCGTGGTCCTGTGCGTGCGTGGTGCATTGGACGATGTGGACGGGCTCATCCGGTGAGTGGCTGACCCAAAGGTCGGCGACCGCGCCAGCATCGTGCACTTGAGCGAGGCGGATGGCGCGCTGAGGGGCATTTCCTTCCACCGTGCCAGCCCGCCTCGTCGCGGCCCACCGTGCCTGAGCCCTCCCGTCTGCACCCGGATTGTGCACCACCATGTCGCAGCGACCGGCAAGACTGCCTCCCATGGCATTCGGGCAGCAGCAAGGACCGCCGGCGACGGGGCGACAGGTGCAGGAGCTGTTGGCTCTGCTGCAAGAAGCCGGCCACAGCGACTTTCGAGATGCACGCGGTCCGATGGGGTTCACGCAACGGCAGGCAGGAGGCAAGTTCACTCGCGCCGAGGCGGATGCGCTCCTGGAGCGGTTGCGGGACACGGAGCCGGAGGCAGAGAAGGCGATCGAGGTCCCGATATGGCGGCGGTCGGTCCAAGACGACGTACTGGGTCAGATTCCCGCCGAACGGCTCGCCATCGAACTTCGCCGGCGCGGCTGGACGGTCGCCGAGCCGTAAAGCGCCCGGAAAGCGGGGAGATCGCTAGCGTTCGGGCGGGGAGGCACGGCATGGTGGGCGAGCGTTCGCTGCAGGGTCACCGCACGCAACTGGTCGAGGACCTGATCGCCCGGCGCGCCCTGTGGTCAGAGCCGGTGAGGCAAGCCTTTCTTGCGGTGTCCCGGCACCCGTTCGTTCCCGGGACTCCGGTCGATGAGGCTTACAGAGTTGATCGAGCCATCCCGACGCATCTTGACGAACGTGGCGTCTCGATTTCTTCCTCGAGCGCCCCCGCCATCATGGCGATCATGTTGGAGATGCTCGCTGTGGCACCGGGCCAACGGGTCCTCGAGATCGGAGCCGGGACCGGTTACAACGCTGCCTTGCTCTCCCACCTGGTGGGAGAAGCGGGCGCCGTCACCTCCCTTGACATCGACGAGGAGGTGGCGCGAGAGGCATCGTGTCACCTCTTAGAGGTTGGTGCATCAGGAGTCGAAGTCCTCCGCAAGGACGGCTGGTTGGGCGAGGCTCGGAACGCGCCGTTCGACCGCATCATCGCCACCGTCGAATGCTGGGACATCTCACCCCATTGGGTCCGCCAGCTCACCGAGGGCGGCGTGCTCGTCCTGCCCTTGGCGCTCGGACCCGGGCTCACCATGGCGGTCGCCTTCGAGAAGGTCGGACAGAGCCTTCAGAGCATGTCGATGGCCTATTGCGGCTTCATGCCGCTTCGTGGACCTCATGCGGGCCCGGACAACCGGACGTTGGTCTCTCGGTGGGATGCGACGGTTGCCGATCGGCGGGAGGAGTCCAGGTGGCTGGCGGTGGTGGCCGAAGCGACTCCGGAACGGTGCGACACCCTTCGGGCGCTGCTGGCCGGCGGTGTGACCAGAAGAATGGCGGCCCCCCGACTGGTTTCGGGGTGGAACGTGCGTCTCGTTCTCGAAGAGCCCGACCCTCTCCATCTCTTCGAGATCGGGGGCACGTCGCCTCGAAACGCTGTGGGGCTCTTTGATTCCGATCGACGGAGCCTGGCCCTGGTCGAAGGCGAATCGATCGTTTCATTCGGCGCGGAAACGTGTCTGGAACGCGTTGTCGATCGCCTCACGACGGGCGAGCCATCCGACCTGCGCGGGCTGGAGATCACCGCCACGCCGAATCTGATCGATCATGAGAGCGCCGTTCTCCTCCGCCGCCCTCACTTCGACTTGGCGGTCCAAGGACTCCACTCGGACGGCGGGGCTCGCGTAACGGACGAGTGATCGAGCGCGTGACCGGTGCGGACGGACGATCTCAGCTTTCCTGGCCGCCTTCCTCACTTCGGGAATCGCACGTTTAGCTGCCGGCGGCTCGGCATTGGATGCAGGTGCGGGCTGTCGGCAGCGCAGCCAGGCGATCCGGCGGAATCGCAGCGCCGCATTGTTCGCATACACCGTACGTGCCATCCGCAATCCGGCCTTGTGCCTGTTCAAGGGCTTCCAGATACGCACGCCCTTGGCTCAGCAGCGTGGAGACTCTCGCTCGCTCGAAGGCGACCGTCGATCCCTCGGGGTCATGTTCATCATCAGAGTTGGCGTCAGCGGCTCCCGCCACGATGTCGTCGAATTCGGCACTCAATGCCTCGATCCGAGCGATCGTCGACTCCTTCTCCGCCTGCACGAGGTCTTCGGGGCTCGGTTCGGTCACGCCGTCAGTCCCCCGTAGCCGGGCCTCGCGTCTCTTCGCTGGAGCTGGCCGAAGTGCTCCGTCCGATCCGGCTGCGAGTCGTGAGAGTCAATGCGGTGGAGATTAACCGGATGCGCGACAACTCGCTGCACACCGGCGACACTGTTGCTTGTTGCTTCCTTCTGTTGCTTCCTTCTGTTGCTTCCTTCTGTTCCGCACTGTAAGAAGCACGCGATGGGAAGTCGGGTAACGATCGCGCTGTACGTCCTGACACTGGTCGTCGTCGTGGTCGGAGTGGACGTCCTCTTTCTCAGGCACCTGTTCTGGGAGCGGTTGATCGTCAATGTCGGGATTGTCGCGGCGTTCGGAGTATTCGCCCTGAGGTTCCGGAAGCGTCCATGAGCGTTGGCGCGAACCCGGCGAACTTCTGTCGGTCGCCAACCGATGGAGACGGTGTCGAGGTCGAGTTGTGGTGGAATTGGGCGAAAGGGTCCGTTCGTAGGGGTGTGCTTTCGTCACCGGATTCGTAGCCTGGACGCACCATGGACAAAGAGACGATTGCGCTGGCGACCAAGCTGCTGGTCAAGGCAGAAGCCACGACTTTCGATGGCGAAGCCGCCGCCCTTACGGGGAAGGCCTACCGACTCCTGGCGGAGGCGCTCAATGCCCATGACGACCAAGCAGCATCGCCCGGGACGGCCCGGAAGCGAGAGCGCCGTCACCTGGCCGACCGCAGATCGACCTCCGGATCCTCGGTCCCGGGCGTGCCTCGTCGCAACCGCGAGCAAACGACGACCGACAATCGCCGCATCAACTGGATCGACCTGGCACCCCGAGGTCAGGTCGATCTGAGGATCTGACGACCATTCCAACGCGGAGCGGTCGACATCTTCGTCCCGTAGTGCGCGACCGGCGCGGTGATCGGGTTCACGACGTGGCGTGGGTGTCAGTTGGGCTGAGTGGCGACGAAGAGGTCCTTGTACATCTCGGTCATCTCGGGCACTTGATAGTGGGCCTGGAGCCCGCTCGGGTTGGGGAGGAGCCAGAGAAGAGCACCGCCGAGGAGTTCGGGCTGGGGACCAATTGTCGCCGCGGGTCTGGAAAAGGCCGTCCGGTATGCCTGCAGCCCGAGGACCGCGACGCAGCGAGGCTGCAACATCTCCACCTTGGCCTCCAGCAGTGTTGCGCCTTCGCGCAGTTCGGAGCTGCTGATCTCGCTGGCCGCGGCCGTCACCCGCCCCACGAGGTTCGTGATGCCGATACCGAGCGCAGGCAAAATGGGTTGCTCCGCCGGTGAGAGAACGTTCTCGGTAAACCCACCGGCGCAGAGCAACTTCCAGAACCGGTTCCCACGCCGGGCGAAATGCAGGCCGAGCTCACCCGAAAGGGTCCCGGGATTGATCCCACAGAAGAGAACGCGCAGGTCAGGACCGACCAGATCGGCGAGAGCCTGTTTCATAGAGCGAGAAGGTATCCGGCAGGTCGAGATGCGCGCTGACCCAGCGAGAGGAGAGGCATGACGTCGATGCCACCCGGGGGCTGGTACCCCGATCCGTCCGGGCCACCCGGGCTGCAGCGCTGGTGGGACGGTGCGAAGTGGACCGAGCATACGCAGATGACAGCGATGCCTCCCCCGCTGACGCCTCCGATCCAACTCGGGCCGCCACTCGTCAGTTACGGTCTCCGCCTTGGCGGCTGGCTCATCGACTGGCTCATCGTCGGCGTCGTCTCGGGCGTGGTTATCGCCGTGAGCGGTGCCTACAGCCACACGAGCACCACCGCGACATATGCCGACGGGTCCGCCTCCCACTACGCGAGCTTCAACCTCAACTGGGAGGGAATCTCCATTCACGTTGCGATCGCTCTGCTGTACGGCATGTTGTTGTGTGGATCGAGGCGGGGTCAGACGGTGGGCATGATGGCCGTCGGAGTCCGAGCTGTCGACATCGGCAACGGCGAGTCGATCGGCTATGTACGGGCGGTGTGGCGAGCTTTCTTCGAGTACCTCATGGCGGTGCTGCTTTTCATCCCGTGGATCATCGACATGCTCTTTCCCTTGTGGGATCCGATGCGCCAGTGCTTGCACGACAAGTTCAGCCGCACCCTCGTGATCCACGCTAAGGCCCAGTGGCACCCAGAGAGTGCGAAGGCGCTGCAGCCGATTTCTCGAGGTTGAGCACGGTCACCCGCTACATCTGACCGTGTCCGACCGGACCGGCCGGCTCGTAGTTGCCGATGACGATGCCACGTTCGGTGACGGTGAGGTCAGTGGCGCGCATGGTCGTGGGGAGGACGCCATCGTTGAACAAGCGGCGGCCGGAGCCGAGCACGACCGGAATGTCATCAGGCGGAAGCGATCGACGAGTTCGTGCCGCAACAACGTCTGGAGCAGATTGCCGCTTCCCCAGATCTGCAGCTCGTCGCCGGGCTCGTTCTTCAACGCTCGAACCGCCGCCACCACGTCGCCGGACACGAGATGAGCCGTCTCGGGGTGCTCGTTGCGCCAGGTCGCAGCGGCCTCGCTGAGCGAATTGGAGACGACGTACTTGGGCAGCGAGTTGATCGCCGTGGCGAGGGGGTCGGCGGGGTCGGTCTGATCGGGCCAGTGGCCGCGAAAGATCTCGAATGTTCTGCGACCGAACAGGAACGCGCTGGCATGCCCACGGCTGGGTCGACGAACGGGGCCTGCCAACCGCCATGGGTAAAGGCGTCGCTGGGATCTTCCTCGGGTCCACCGGGGGCCTGCGTCACGCCGTCGAGGGTCAGGAACGTCTGCACGGTGAGCTTCATATGTCGGAACTTAGCGGTGCCCGCGGACGTGCTCTGTCCCGATCCCCGTTTCTGGTCGAGGTCCTGTATCCGGCTCGCGCGCGACCAACTGGGTCCGCGCCGGGCTCAGTGGAATACTTCTCGAATGGACAACTGGGGCGCACCTCTCTATGGCGAGCCTTGTCGCGAGTGTGCCTTCAGTTGGTCCGCTGGACTCGCAGCCACAGTGTCGCTGATGCGGGGGATTCCTGACTCCATCGACGAGCTGGTCAAGGACGCAACGGGAACCGAGCGACTGCCTCACCTTGGGTGGAATGTGTCCGGCTACGTCGCCCACATGACGGACAACACCCGGATCTGGTCGGAGCGGCTCGTCGCCGTGGCCCGGGGCGCTGACGCCCACGTCGTCCCTTATGACCCCGATCTTCTGGCCGAGTCCAGGCGCTACAACGAGGTGGCCCTGCAGGGAGCGCGGTGGTCGCTCAGGATCGCGGTTGATTCCTGGCTCAATGCGGTCACCGAAGCAGATCCTGCCGAAGTCGTTATGCTGCACTCAGAGCGGGGAGCAATGGAGCTTCATGATGTTGTGGCGTCCAACACGCATGACGCTGTCCACCATTGCTGGGATGTGACGCAGATTCTTCGCGGACAGTAGGAGAGGACTTCTCTTGGGTCCCGGGTGTTTTGCCACCGTCCTCAATGGGTGACGCGATAGTGAAGGTGCACGATTCCACTGCGCAGTTGTCGCTCGTTGAGCAGCTCGAGGCCGAAACGTGTATTCGTGGGGAGGGCATGTTTGCCGCCCCCGAGCACGATTGGCCAGTAGTACAAGTGGCACTCGTCCACCAACTCCGCCGCAAAGGCCTGCGCAGCCAGATCAGCTCCTCCTACCGTGAGATCCTGGCTTTCGCCTGCCTTCAACTGCCGAATGGCCTCGACATCGAAGCTGCGCTCAAGGGCGGTCCGGGCGCTTGACGCCGAAGTCAGGGTCTTGGAGAACACGAGTTTCCGGGCCGCTCGCCACGTGTTCGTGAAGTCCGCGACCCAGGCCGGCTGGTCGGCGATGGGTGCGGTCTCCCAGTAGACCATCGCCTCGTACATGCCACGTCCATAGAGATACGTGCCGACCGGTCGCTGCAGGCCGTTGATGGAAACGAAGTACTCCTCGTCGGGGTTCCCCCAGTTGATGCCGCCGTCTGGATCCTCGATGTAGCAGTCGAGCGACACGTTCGCTATATAGATGAGCTTGGCCATGCTGACGCCTCCGAACCAGGACCTCGACCGAAGTTAGTTCGCACAGGTCGACCGGGGCAGACGTCCCCACACGGCGTTGGACGCTGCCACCTTTTACCATGAAGGCAATGGGCGGAGTGGGGGGAATCGATGACGCTGTATGGACCCAGCCGTCGAGCGATGTCGGGCAAGCCGGGCGTACCACCCAAAGGCAGCGGATCTCAGTCATTGCGTTTCTGGTTGTCGTCGGAGTGGGCGTCGTCTATCCGATCGGAGCCGCGGCGCTCAGCCGGAAAGATTACGGAACGTTTGCGTTTTGGAAAGTGCCGAATCGGATCGGCTACTGCGGACGGACGTATGACGACGGTGGATCGCAACAGGGGAGCCCCGCTCTGTTCGCGTCCCAGGACAGCGAGGCTGGTGCGCATTGGAACCGGCTGTCTTGGACCTTCAGCGGGCGGTCGATCTACGCCGACACTGCCGCACCGAGTCCGCCGAGGGTCACTGTCCGCACGATGGTCCTTTACATCCCGCTCGGCGGAGGCAGTTGGGAGACCTACTCCCTGAGTGGCGGACCGTAACGGCAGTCACTCGTACCGCATTGACGGCTGCCTTTGGCGGCAGTCGATCCGACCGGGTTGTTCAGACCGCTCGGACTTCGGCGAGCCGGTTGACTGCGTAGCCGTCGTCCCAGCAGACGGCGGCCTCCCATGCGGCCGACGCTTGCTCGGCGATGTCGCGCGCAGCGCTGTCGAGATCGGCGGCGTTGTGTGGGAGCACTAGGTCGAGGTCCGGGACATCGACGTGCGACTCGTCCCAGTCGATCAGTGCGACGCGATCCGCGGTCACGCGGACATTTCCAGAGTTGTTGGGGTCGCCGTGGACGACGCAGGTCGGACGTCCGCTGAGACGGGACCATGCTGCCCGGCATCGAGCAACGCCTTCAGGGGGCATGGCGCGGAGGTCGACCTTCGTCCCGGTTTCTTCGTGCAGGAGGTCGGTCGACGATCGCCAGCCCGGGCGTTGCGGCCAGCCCAGCGTCAACCGATGCAGCTGACGGAGGGTGTCGGCGACCCGACGCCAGTCGTTCTCCGTCTCGGGTGGTCCTCCCTCGACGTAGGTCATCACCACCAGACCATCGGCGAACAGCCGGCCGTCCGTCGTCGCGATCGGCACCGGCACGGTCAGACCCTCACGGTCCAGGTGTTGGAGGAGCTCAGTCTCCCAGGCGAGATCGGCGTTGCTCCTCGCGCCCAGACGACCGACGGCGAGATCCCCGTTGACGCGCACGCTCCACACGTCGTTAGCCACTCCGCCCGCGAACGGTTCGATGCGAGCGACACCGTCACCCCATTGCTCGAGCGCCTCCCATCCCACTGGCGACATCTTCGCGGAGTTCCGAACATCGCGCGTGAGAGGCACGGTCATGGGGCGCTCGATCCCCAGCTGAGGCGCTCAGCCGGGAGGTTCGGCCGTGCTGGCACGGACGACAAGTGCGGCCGGGACGACGACGTGTCGCTCCACCGGATCGTTGTCGGCGAGTGCGAGGAGCAACTCCACGCTGCGCCGCCCGACCTCGCCGAAGTCCTGGCGGACCGTCGTCAGCGGCGGCAGGAAGTAGCCCGATTCGGGCGTGTCGTCGAATCCGACCACGCTCACGTCCTCGGGGACCCGTCGACCCGCATCGTGGAGGCCTCGGATCACCCCGAGCGCCGTCTGGTCGTTGGCGGCGAAGATGGCGGTCACCGCTGCATCGGCGCCGAGCCGCCTCCCGGCGTCATAGCCCTTGCTGGCTCCCCAATCTCCTGCCACGGAAGTCCCGCGTTCCGTCGGATACGCCCGGAGCGCTTCGGACCAGCCCCGCAGGCGCGCCGTGGCGTCGATCCAGCTCTGTGGCCCGGCGACGTGATGCACGGTGCGGTGGCCGAGGTCGAGGAGGTGTCGCGTGGCGAGGCGGGCCCCCTCGAGCTGGTTGATCGTGACGGTCGGCGTGCCGATGGCCGGATCGCCTCCCACCACGACGAGGGGCATGTCCCCGTCGATCCGGGCGGCGGCCTCGACGACGCGTTTGACCGGTGCGACCACGATGACTCCCTGCACATGGGACGCCCGCAAGCGGTCGAGCGTGGACGCCATGTCATTGCCGCTCCTGCTGAGCGTGACGAAACTCAGCAGATGACCGGCTTCTCGCGCCGCGGCCTCAATGCCGAAGAGCATGTGGGACGGTCCGAACTGCTCGGTCTCGACGGCCATCACCCCCAAGGTCCGAGATCGGCCGCCGGCCAGCACCCGCGCCGCCGTGTTCGCCTGGTAGTCGAGAGCGCTCACCGCCTCCTCGACGCGGAGCCGGGTCTCATCAGCGACGCCGGCAAACCCGTTCAATACGCGAGAGACCGTCATGACGGAGACGCCGGCTTGCGCGGCGACGTCGGCCATGACGGCACGACGCGGTGGCATGTCGGCCTTCATGCTTCGGTGGAGTCGAACTTGCGATTGGTCATTCCGGAGCCTCCGCAACGGCGTGGGCGTAGGCGGCCCGGATGGCGGCATGGTCGACGGTGCCATCTGGCTCGACGGTCTCGCCGCGGCCCAATCCCCACGCCTCAGCCACCTGGTCGACGTCGCGTGCGTGGTGCACCGCGGCGGCCTGCACCGCCGCACCGGCGGCGACGAGCTCGTCCTCGAACGGCACACGGATGGGGCGTCCGGTGAGATCGGCCACGACACGCCTGTAGGCGGCGCTGCGCGCGGCACCGCCTACAAGGAAGACCGTTCCGTCTGCCATGTCGGTGCCGAGCGCGCCGGCGCCGGAGAGCAGATTGCAGACGACACCCTCGACGGCAGCCCGAGCGAGTTGTGCCGGTGTCACGTCGGAGCGCAGGCCTGTCAGCATTCCGGTTGCATCCGGCCTGTTGGGCGTCCGCTCGCCGTCGAGGTGGGGGACGAGCACCAGCCCACCCGCGCCGGCCGGCGCCTCGAGGGCCAGCCTGTCGAATTGCGCCTGGTCCACTCCGAGCAGCCGCGCCACGGCATCGGTCACCTTGGTCGCGTTCATGGTGCAGACCAGCGGCAGGAAGCGGCCGGTCGCGTCGGCGAAGCCGGCCACCGTTCCCGTCGGGTCCGCTGCCGCCTCGGTGGAGACGGTGAACGCGGTGCCACTCGTTCCGAGGCTCAGCGCGAGGTCGCCCGCCCGGAGGCCGAGGCCGAGGGCGGCGGCCATGTTGTCGCCAGTCCCGGCGGCCACCGTGATCCCCGCGCCGCGCCATTCCCCGGCGATGGCGTCTGGTGCGAGCACCTCGGGAAGCGCCGCCCCCCAGTCGACGTCGTCGCTGACGAGACGCAGGAGGTCGTCCCGGTAGCGGGCTTCTCGGGGCGACCAGTATCCCGTTCCTGAAGCGTCCCCTCTGTCGGTGGTCCGCCGGCCCGTGAGCCGGAAGGTAAGCCAGTCGTGCGGCAACAGAACGAATGCCACGCGCCGGAACGTCTCAGGTTCGCAGCGATGGAGCCAGTGGAGCTTGGCGATCGTGAAGCTCGGGAGCGGGACGCTTCCACACGCGGCAGCCCAGCCGGCCTGACCGTCCGGCAGCGCGGCCAGGAGCATGCCGGTGTCGAGTGCGGATTCGGTGTCGTTCCAGAGTTTGGCCGGACGCAGGACGTCGCCATCGTCTCCGAGGACGACGAGTCCGTGCTGTTGGGCGGCGACTGAAATAACCGATGGCGTCCGTGTGGCCGGCAGGGCAGCCTCGGCGCAGGCCGTGTGGAACGCGTGTTCCCACGCCGCGGGATGTTGTTCGCTGCGCGGGGGAGACGTCGGCGGGTGCGCAGCGCGACCGGACGACACCACGGCGCCGGTATCGACGTCGCGAACCTGGACTTTGCAGGCTGAGGTGGACGAGTCGACCCCGACCACCAAGGGCACTAGCGGGACCCGAGCAGCAGTTCGGTGACGAGCTGGTCCAGGCGTTCGTGCCCATAGCCTTGTGCCGCCAGCGCGTCCTCGTCGTAGCTGCCCGCCAGCAGCTCGTCCAGGCCGCCGGCCGGGGCCGTGGGCTCGGCCAGCTCCGCCACCTTGGCCGCGCCGAGCGCCGCTTGAATCTCCGGGTCCTCGTGGAAGCGACGCGCCTTGTCCGCCAGGATCAGATAGGTGCGCATGCAACCGCGGGCGAAGTCCCATACGCCATCGGCGTCTTCGGTGCGATACGGGTGCGCGTCGAAGTGCCGCATGCCGTCCCAACCGGAATCCTCCAGAAGCTTGACCACATAGAAGGCATCACGGATCCCCTCGGAGCCGAACCGGAAGTCCTGGTCGAACTTACCGATCCGCTGCGCGTTGAGGTCGATGTGGAACAGCTTGTGCTGCCACAGCGCCTGGGCCACCGCCTGGGAGAAGGAGAGACCGCTCATGGTCTCGTGGGCGAACTCCGGGTTGAGCCCGACCATTTCGGGACGCTCGAGCGTCCCGATGAAAGCGAGCGCGTGACCCACAGTCGGGAGGAGGATGTCCCCGCGGGGTTCGTTCGGTTTGGGCTCGAGCGCGATGCGAAGGCGAAGGTCCCGCGCCACGATGTGCTCGCACACGAGATCGATCGCTTCTTTGTACCGATCGAGGGCGAGCCGCACGTCCTTGGCCGCTTCGGCCTCCATGCCCTCACGGCCACCCCACAGCACGAACACCTCTGCGCCGAGCTCGGCGCCCAGTTCGGTCGCCTCACAGGCCTTCTTGACTGAGAGCCGGCGCACCCGCGGGTCGTTGGCCGTGAACGCACCCTCTTTGAAGACCGGCCGCCAGAAGAGGTTCGTCGTGACCATGGGGACATGCATCCCGGTGGCGTCGAGCGTGCGCCGGAACCTCTTGAGGATGTCGTCGCGCTCGTTGGCGGAAGAACCGTACGGGACGAGGTCGTTGTCGTGGAAGCTGACGCCGTATGCACCGAGGTCGGCGAGCCGGCGCACCGAGTCGACCGGATCGAGCGGCGCACGGACCTCAGTGCCGAAGGGGTCCCGGCCTGGGTTCCCCACGGTCCAGAGCCCGAAGGTGAAGTGGTCTTCCGGTCGCGGGGTGAAGAGCTCGGTCATGGTCCTCCTGTCGTGGCTCTGCCGGGCTTCGCCGTCACAACCTTGACGCGTTATCCCAGGCAGCGGCCGATGATAGCGTTATCAGCGCGAGAAGTCTTCTCGGAGCGGAGGGGATACATGCCTCACCAGGGCGCCAGGGGCGGTCCTCGGGATATCACGGCAGGCGGCGGGAAATGATCCGTTGGGGCGTCATCGGACCGGGCGCCATCGCCACGGGATTCGCGGAGGCGATGCAGTGGGCCGAGGGGGGCATGATCACGGCCGTGGCCTCACGGTCGGCCGAGCGGGCTGAGGCCTTCGGTGACCGGTTCGACATACCGACCCGCTACGGCGACTACGACACACTGGCGGCTGATCCCGATGTCGACGTGGTCTACGTCGCGACGCCGCACTCCCGCCACGAGGTCGACACCCTCGACTTCCTGCGGGCGGGCAAGCACGTGCTGTGCGAGAAGCCGTTCGCGCTGAACGCCCACCAGGCGGCACGGATGGCCGAAGAGGCCCGAAGCCGGGAGCTCTTCCTGATGGAAGCCATCTGGAGCCGGTTCCTTCCGGCGTACCGGTCGCTGGTCGACGTCATCGGGTCGGGTCGGATCGGCGAGCCTCTGCTCGTCGAGGCCGATTTCGGGTTCCGGCGACCAGTGGATCCCGAGCACCGGCACTTCGCTCGCGAGCTCGGTGGCGGCGCGCTTCTCGATCTCGGGATCTATCCCATTCAGCTCTGCACCCTCGTCCTCGGTCCGATCGAGCGCGTCGTATCGGATGGCGTGGTGGGCGAGACCGGCGTCGACGAGGTGGTCACCGCGTTGCTGCATCACCCCGAGGGAAGGCTGGGCGTGGTCAAGGCCGCCATACGGGTCAACATGACGTGTACTGCCCGCATCGCGGGGACCGAAGGAGTCATCGATCTTCCGGCGATGATGCACTGCCCGAACTCGCTCACCGTCTCGAGCACCGCCGGGGTCGACCGCATCGACGCTTCCTACGAGGGAAACGGGCTGCGCTTCGAGATCGACGAGGTGCACCGATGCCTCGCCGAGGCGCGGACGGAGAGCGATGTGGTGTCTCTGGACGAGTCCATCGCGCTGGCCACGACGCTCGACGCCATCCGGTCCGACCTCGGCGTGGTGTACCCGGGAGAATGAGTGAGGGGGCCCTACCGGAGCCGGTAGAGCACCTCGCCGGCGTCGGGCACCACCAGGGCGTCGGGGTCTGCCGTCCAGTCGGCGAGGTGGACGGCGTCGGGTGCGAGGTAGCCGAGGTTCGCGTGCCGGACCACATCCTCCGGAATACCGGTGGCGAGCGTCACGTGTACGCGCTGGTGCTCACCGGTCGCCCGGTCGTACTTCCCTGCTCCGAACAGGTGGGTGGAGTGCGCCAACTCGCCCAGCGGCACATCGCGGTAGCGGTCCCAATGAGCCAGGAAGAAATCCCGGCAGTGGTACCCGATGTCATTCAGCCGAGGGTGCATGGCGGCGATCTCCGTGATGTGCGGGGCATACAAGACCACCTCGCCCTCGTCGGCGACGACGGGCTCGACTTTGTAGAACCCCTTCGCCCCGGTCCACAGGTCCGGGTAGCGCTCGGGAACCACCGAGAGCACGCGTGCGACAGGCCTGTCGAGATACTCGACGTGCGTCTCGGCCGCGACCTCTGCCGCGTCGGCCCACGCCCGCCCGGGTTCCCCGAAGGAGAGGGACTCCAGCCCGCCGCTGACGTGCTCCACGACCACGCACAGCGCGTGGCGCTCGCCGGGCACGAGTCCTGCCGCGGCATCCACCAGCGCGCGCACCGGCGTGATGCCCCGGGTCCCGATGATTTCGGCGCTGGTGATCAGGGCACCGAGCCAATGTGTGACGTCGATCATCTCCTGGCCCGACAGCCCGGGAAACAGGTACTTGTTGCCGCCGGAGAACCCGATGACCTCGTGGGGGAGTACCGGGCCGACAAGGAGCGTCACGTCACTCTCGACGACGAGCCGGTTGATGCGCACCGCGATGGATTCATGGATCCGTCCCCCGGAGAGCTCGCGGACCAGCTCACCGGGCAGCGTTCCCACGTGTACGAAGGTGCCGTCGTCCCACCAGGCGTGGTTGCGGGTGGGAATCGATGCCGACCCCACGAGCGCAGCGACGGCGTCGTCGGACATGGGCGCGTGCGTGCCGAGCGCGATGACTGCGGTGCAGGTGCTCGCCCGGCCACCGACCCCTTCTCCGATGGCTTCGAGGAGGAGCGGCAGCGGGCATTGACGGGTGCCGTCGGGAATGACCACGCACAGCGACCGGCCGGCCAGGTCCAACCCGGCGACCTGCGCGCGCACGAACGACCGGACCACTGCGGGGTCGAGTATCTGACCGGGCCCCCCCACCGAGACGGTCACCGTTCCGTCTCCGGCAGCGCGGGTCCCTCGGTCGCCAGACGTCGTAGCGCCGACGCCACCTCGGCCATGAATGCGGTGTCGGCGTCCGACCCCAGTGCGAAGTGGCTGAGCTCCTGCAGGTCGTCGCGGCGGGAGGCAGCACGGAGCGCCCCGGCGGTCGGGTCCTCCAGGAGGGGCAGGCGCACGCCGCGCACGGCGATGCCCGCGGTCGCCGCGATCCAGATGGCGGCCACGACAGCGAATCTCGTGGTGGGGAGCCCCCGTTCACTCCGGACAGCCACCACCGGGAGCAGACGCTGGGGCAGTTTGCTCGAGCCGTCGGCCCCGACCTGTGCACACCGGTGCCCGAGGGCCGGATTGGCGAACCGCCGCAGTGCTTCCTCGGCGAAGGCGGCCGGCCCCAAAGCGGCAGGGAGCTCCGCCACCTCGAGCGTGTCGTCGACGATGCCCCGCACGAAGCGAGCAATGACCGGGTCGGCCACGGCGCCGGCGATGGTGTCGTGGCCAATCAGCAGGCCGCCGTACGCCACGGCCGAATGGGGGCCGTTGAGGAGCCAGAGCTTGCGCCGCTCGTAGGGCGTCACGTCGTCGACGAGCTGGACGCCGACCTCCGCCAGTGCAGCCAATTGGTCGACCGATCGCATGATCCAGGAGCGGTGTCGTTCCGTGCTGACCGCAGCGAGGTCGAGCAGGCCCAAGCTTGCGGCGATGTCCTCCACGTCGCGCGCCGTCGGCGCAGGCACCATCCGGTCGACCACCGAGCTGGGGAAGAGAACATTGTCGGCGACCCATGGGGGGAGCTGGGGGTCGATGCGCTCTGCGGACTCGAGGACGCGCTCCCGCAGGAGGTTGCCGTTGTCGAGGAGGTTGTCGAGAGGTGCGAAGACCGGAGGAACCAGTTTGTCCCGCCGGCACCGGGCCAGGGCCAGGGCGATGAGCTCGGGCACGGTCGCCTGCTTCTTCGAGGGTCCCGGCGTGTCGAGGGTTGGCTCGTAGCCCTTCTCCGTGATGCTCAGGGTCACGAGCCTTGTGGCGGGAGCAGTCATCGCGTCGAGCGCAGCCACTGCCCCGGTCTCCATGGAGGCCAGCGCGCCGATGACCTCGAGTGCCGTGTCCTCGCCGGGCTCCCGTACGGCGACGGTGAAAAGCCCGTCCTGCGGCTCCAGTTGTTCCTGCGCCCGAGGGCTCCTGATGGAGACGCCCCTGATCAGCGCGGGCCGGCCCCGGCGCAACAGCTCGTCGGCGTAGACCGCGAGGTGTGCCCGGGCGAACGCTCCGAAACCCAGGTGAGCGATGCACGGCGCGGGAGAGCGGTCGTAGTCCGGGAGCGCGCTCGCATGGGCTCGATCCAGCGTGCCGGTGCCCAAGCGTTGCTGTTCGTGTGCTGTCATCCGGACCCTCGGCGGCGAGAGGACGCCGTGTAGGGTCGGGCGTCGTGCGGCGCGAGCAACGAGCGACGATCCTCGACGTTGCGGCACGCGCCGGCGTGCATGCGGCCACCGTGTCGCGCACCATCAACGTCCCCGAGAAAGTGGCGCCTGATACCCGGCGCCGCGTCGAGGCGGCGGTGCGGGAGCTGGGGTTCGTTCCGAACCGAGCGGCCCGTGGCCTCATCACGGGACGGACAGGCAACGTCGCGGTGATCGTCCCCGACATCACCAACCCTCACTTCGCGTCCCTGATGCGATCGGTGGAGCGGTCGGCCCGACAGAGCGATCTGCAGGTGCTGCTGGTGGACACCGGCGAGCATCCGGACGAAGAAGTGCGGGCGGCGGAGTCGCTGTCCCGCGAGGTCGACGGGTTCATCATTGTCTCGCCGCGTCGCCTCCATCGTGCGCTGCACGCCCTGGGATCCACGCCGGCGGTCTTCGTCAACCGTCCGGTACGCGAGCACGCTTCCATCCTGCTGCGGACGGCACCGGCCGTGGCCGACGCCCTGCAGCATTTGGCCGGGCTCGGGCACAGGCGGGTGGCCTATCTCGGTGGACCGAGCGGGTCGTGGGCAGCGGGGGAGCGGCGCGGCGCGGTGCGCCGCAGCGGTGCGACCAGCGGGATTGAAGTGGTCGAGCTCGGCGTCCCCGAGCCCACCTTTGAGGCCACGGCGATCGTCGTGCCAGAGATCATGGCCAGTGGCGTGTCGGCTGTCCTCGCGTTCAACGACCAGATGGCACTGGGTGTGGTCGCCGGCCTGACCGGCCATGGCGTCTCCGTTCCCCACGACCTCAGCGTTGTCGGGATTGACGACGTGCCGATGGCGGCCATGGTTGCGCCACCACTGACCACCATCAGCTTGCCGACCGGTGAGGTCGGTGCGGTGGCCGTTGCGATGCTCAGCGAGGGCCCCACGACGAAGGAGCTCTTCGGGGAGTTCGTCCTCCGGGGCTCGACGGCACGCGCTACGTAGCGTCACGCCAGCGCCGTCGCAGGTCATGTGCGGCCATTTTGGGCCGCCGATCGCGCGTGAACACACCCTTCTTGTTGCCGTCGACGCGCATGAATGACGGCCCGGTGGCGAAGTCGGCGAAGTTCCATACGTGCTCGCCGACCACCGCCTCGGTGCGATCGAAGACGCGGTGATAGGTCTCGAGGAGCGCCACCTGGTACTCCTCGCTCCAGAGGCTCCCCTCCGTCGAGTGCAGGCCGGACATGGTGTCGGCCCCGTATTCCGTCACGATGATGGGTTTGCCGTGGAGCGCGGCCCAAGACTGGAGCTCGGCCTCCAGCCCGCGTTCGGCTGCGTGGAGGTCGCCCGGCTCGACGTACCAGCCGTAGTAGCGATTGATCATGACGACGTCGGCCAGCGGGGTCACCGTGCACGTGTCGGGGAGGGCAAACATCATGTTGACGAACCCGACCGGCCGGCTCGGGTCGGCACTCCTCGCCGCCTCGAACAGGGGGGTGAAGTACTCCCGTGCAGCTTCGGTGTGCGACTCGGGCTCGTTGGCCAGGCTCCAGAGAACGACAGAGGGATGGTTCTTGTCCCGCGCAATGAGCTCCTCGATCGCCTGACGATGCACGAGCTGAGTGGCGGCGCTGATCGTCTCCTCCGAATAGGTCGTCCTCGGGCCGCCGAGAAAGAGGCCGCCACCCACGTGGAGGTTGAGCCCGACCGCAGCCGTCTCGTCGATGACGACGATCCCCTCGCGATCGGCATGCTCCAGCACCTCTTCGGCGTAGGGGTAGTGCGAGGTGCGGAACGAGTTGGCCCCGATCCAAGAGAGCAGGGAGAAGTCGTGCACCATGGCGGCATCGTCGTGACCGCGGCCGTGGACATCCAGATCCTCGTGCTTGCCGAAGCCTTTGAAGTAGAAGGGCTCTCCGTTGATGAGGAATCGCGTGCCCGCGACCCGCACGGTGCGGATGCCGACCGGTAGCACGTAGCTGTCGACGACGATGTCGTCATCGACCAATTCGGCTTCGAGCGCGTAGAGGTAGCCGTGGCCCGGCCCCCAGAGCTCGGGGTGCGGCACGCGCAGAACACCGTCGGTACCCGGAGCGGAGGCGACCTCGTCGCCTCGGGCGTCACGGAGGCGCACGCGGACGCTCGCTGCGTCGGCGTCGGCGTCGGCCACCGCTACCGCATAGCGGACCAATCCCGTCTCCGCCTCGAGGTCGGTCACCACGGTGACGTCGTCGATCCGGGCCCGTGGGGTCGTGTAGAGCCAGACGCTGCGGTGGAGCCCGGCGTAGTTGAAGAAGTCGTGGTACTGGCGCTGCCGCCGGGTTCCGTCGGGCAACACCTCGACCACGCCTGGGGGAAGGGACTGCCACGAGAGCTCGTTGTTGACGGCGACCGTGAGGCGGGTCTGTTCGCCCGGTGTCACGAAGGCGGTCACGTCTGATTCGAACGGGGTGTAGCCGCCCTCGTGCGCCAGTACACAGCTGTCCCCGAGCCACACCGTGGCGCGGTGGGTGGCCGCGTCGAACCGCAGCACGATGCGCTGTCCGGCCCAACCGCGCGGGATGTAGACCTGGTGCTGATACCAGACGTCTCCGACGTGATCGTGCAGCGCGCCGTCCACCAGGACATCGTTGAAGCTGCTCGGTACCGGCATCCGTCGGGCGTCAGGGAGCGCGGCGCGCCACCAGCTTTCGGCATGGCCCACTCCGGCCGTGTCGGCTGTGAAGTTCCAGATGCCGTCGAGCCGCTTGGTCTCGCGCGTGACGGTGTCCTGTGGTCGCAGCATGCTGTGTCCCCGTTAGGTTGGCTAGCCGTGGTCCGGGTGAGGGGGCAGCAGTCCCAGCACCTCGTCCGCGATGGATTCCGGGGCGCGGCCGTCGGTGTCGATGATCGCGGTGGCCACCTGCCGATAGAGCTCGGAACGCATCTCGGCCATGGCGGCGAAGGTCTGGGCCGGTCGGTCTTCGAGAAGCGGGCGGTGATCGCCCGGGCGGACCCGTCCGGCCAACGTCGACGGGCTCGTTCGGAGCCAGACGACGAGACTGTCGGCCAGGGCGGCGCGTACGAGGGGATCGAGCACCACCCCTCCCGGCGCGGCCAGCACCGTCGGAGTGTCCTCCCGCAGGGTCTCGAGCACCACCTCCGATTCGAGGTAGCGATAGGCAGCTTCGCCACCCGCTTCCCAGAGCTCCCGTACGGTCTTGCTCATGCGCTCCGTGATGACGGTGTCCACGTCCACGAGCGCCCGTCCGGAGCGCTGCGCCACGAGCGCGCCCACCGTCGACTTTCCCGACCCCATCAGGCCCACCAGCACCACGGTCTTCACCCTCAGACCCTAAAGGCCTGGCGCGCCAGGTTGTAGGCGATGTCTTGGGCGGTCTCGACCGCCTCCTCTTCCTGCAGGCGGTGCTCGGCCACGAGCCCCGCCAGGTACCCGGCTTGCAACCGCCGGGCCACGTCGTGGCGGGCGGGGATGCTCAAGAGGGATCGGGCATCGTCGTTGAACCCCACGGTGTTGGCGAACCCTGCCGTTTCGACGACCGACCGATAAAACCGCCGGATGCCTTCCGGGCTGTCGAAGAACCACCATGGCGGCCCGAGGCGCAGCGCCGGGTAGTGGCCGGCGAGGGGCGCCAGCTCGCGGCCGTAGGTGGATTCGTCGAGCGTGTACACCACAACGGTCAGTCCGGGCTCGTTCCCGAACCGGTCGAGCAGCGGCTTGAGGCCACCCACGTAGTCGGCCCTTGTGGGGATGTCGGCGCCCTGGTCCGGGCCGAAACGGGCCGCCACGGTGGGATTGTGATCCCGCCACGCCCCGGCATGGATCTGCAGCACAAGCCCGTCGTCGAGGCTCATGGCTGCCATCTCGACCAACATCTGGCCGCGGAACTGTTCGGAGTCACCCGGCTTTCCCTTTCCGGCCGTGATCCGCGCAAACAGATCTGCTGCGTCCCGAGGGGACAGGTCGGCCGTGGCCGGAGTGGGATGCCCGTGGTCCGAGGCGGTCGCCCCTGCCGCGACGAAGGCGGCGCGCCGGCTCCGTAGCGCGTCGAGATAGCCGGCCCAGCTGAACGTGTCCGTGCCAGTGAGTTCGCCCAGTGCAGCGACGCGGGCCTGGAAGCCGGGCCGGTCGGGGTCGACCACGTCGTCAGGGCGGAAGGTGGGCAGGACGCGTCCCGACCAACCGGACTGGCGGAGCACAGCGTGCGACGCGAGCGGGTCGAGAGCGCCATCGGTCGTGGCCAGAAACTCGATCCCAAAGCGCTCGAAGAGTGCACGCGGCCGGAAGTCCGCTTGCGTCAGTCGGGCCGAGATCTCGTCGTACACGACGTCGGCGTTCTTCGCGTCGAGCCGGTCCTCCACGCCGAATACCTCTTGCAGCGTGTGATCGAGCCAGAGTTTCGACGGCGTGCCCCGAAAGAGCGTGATGTGCGCCGCCAGCTCGCGCCAAATTTGCCGTCCGTCGATGACCACCGGCGCGCCGTCGAGCGGTTGCACCCCCAGCGCCTCGAGGGGCACGCCCTGGCTGTAGAGCATGCGCAGGACGTAGTGGTCCTTGGTCACAAGCTCGGTTGCAGGGCTGTCGAGGGCGCTGTCGTCGGCGAACCGTGCCGGGTCGCAGTGGCCATGGGGGCTCACGATGGGAAGCGCCTTCGTCCCCTCGTACAGTGCACGGGCGATCCGGCGAACGCCGGGGTCGGCCGGAAGCAGGCGGTCCTGGTGGAGCATCGATGCAAAGCTTTGCAGGGACGGCTGCCTGGTGCCACCGTCTCCCGTTGTGCCCGCGGGCATTGTCCTGTAATATTGACGTCGAAGTTGAAAACGGTCTGCACGCCGTCCCCCGAGCGTCGGCGCCGCGGTCCACGTCATCTCGGAGGTGGCCATGCCAAAGCCCATTGTCGATTTTCCCGTCTTCGACGCCGACAACCACATGTATGAGACGACGGACGCCTTCACGAAGTTCCTGCCGCCCCAGTACTCGGGGCTGATCAAGTACGTCGAGGTCAACGGACGCACCAAGATCGCGGTGCGCAACGTCATCTCCGAGTACATCCCGAACCCCACGTTCAACGTGGTCGGCCGACCCGGCGCATCGGAGGAGCTCTTCAAGCACGGCAATCCGGAGGGCAAGACCCGCCGCGAGCTCATGGGAGAGCCGATCCGCTCGCCCGAAGCGTTCTTCTCGCCCGCGCCGCGCCTCGCCCTTATGGACGAGCTCGGGCTCGACCGCGCCCTCATGTGGCCAACGCTGGCGAGTCTTCTCGAGGAGCGCCTCGCCGACGACCCCATCGCCACGCACATTGTCGTGCACGCGCTGAACGAGTGGATGCACGAGCACTGGACCTTCAACTACGAGGGCCGGATCTTCGCGTCCCCGGTCATCACGCTGCCGATCGTCGAGAAGGCGATCGAGGAGCTCGAATGGGTGACCGAGCGAGGGGCCAAGCTCATTCTCATCCGGCCTGCTCCCGTTCCCGGCTACCGCGGCTACCGGTCGTTCGCTCTCCCTGAATTCGACCCCTTCTGGCAGCGGGTGACCGAGCTCGACATCACGGTCGGCATGCACGCGTCCGACGACGGCCTCACCCGCTACTACAACCAGTGGGAGGGCAACTTCGGCGGCGAGCACCTCCCGTTCGCCGGCCAGTCCGCCTTCATGAACATCGCGCACACGCAGGGTCGGGGCATCTTCGACACCGTGGCGTCACTGATCGGGCACGGCCTGTTGAATCGGTTCCCGACGTTGCGCATCCTGCCCGTGGAGAACGGCGCGGCATGGGTGCGTCCGCTCATCGATGCCCTGAATCGCTCCTACGAGCACGAGCCGGCGCTGTTCGCCGAGGACCCGATCATGGTGCTCAAGCGGAACATCTGGATCCACCCCTTCCACGAGGAGGACCCGCGCGGCCTCATCGACCTGGTCGGTGTGGACCGTGTTGTGTTCGGGTCGGACTACCCGCATATTGAGGGGATGTCTGAGCCACTGTCCTACGTCGACGAGCTCGAGGGCCTGTCCCACGACGACATAGCGAAGGTCATGGGCGGCAATCTCGCCGAGGTCATGAAGATGCCCTTCGCCGCCTGAGCGACGTGGTGTCGATGCCGCGCTGTGTCGATGCCGCGCTGTGTCGATGCCGCATACCGTGTTTGCCGGCGGTGATGCCGTCCGTGGTCAACCTGTGGTGGTGCCGTAGTGCAGCGGTTGCGGCCGCACTCAGTTCGTTCCCAGGCTGATTTCTGCAACGCTTGTGGGCGTCGGATGCAGCGCGGGCGAGCAAGACGGAGCAAGAAGCAGTGGCGAATGCGACGGGGCGGCGGCTCTCCTGGTTCACCAAAGGCATCGCCATCGTTCTCGGCGCGCTGCTGGCGGGAGGCGCGGCGTACGCGACGACGAACTGGGTCGTCGGGTTGACGAGCAACTCCTCGGGTGAAGCCCAGTCGGCCACCATCTCCAACGTGACCATCAGCGCGGTGGCCAGCCCCGCCGCGACCAACCTGCTCTACCCGGGTGGGACCGGCGACGTCGTGGTGACGATCAGCAACGGCAATCCCTACCCCGTGACCATCACCGCGATGCAGCTGCCGACGAGCACCACCTACGCCACCGGCTACACGACGAGTGCCTTGAGCACAACGCAGGCTGGTTGCGTGGCCTCGACACCGAGCCTTGTGGCGTGGAATTTCTCCACGACGACGAGTGGCAGTAGCCACACGCTGACGACGCCGCTCACCGTGGCGGCCAGTGGCAAGGCCAACAACCCGCTCACCGTCACCTTGACCAACGGCGCGGCCATGGGCTCGTCCGCGCCGCTGGCCTGCGCCGACACCTACTTCTCCATGCCGTCGTTGACGGGCATCACCGCCACGGGCGGCGGCACGGGCACCGCGACCACGAGCCCTGCCACCGACGGCTGGACGAGCTGACTACCCATTCAGACGTAGTCGCTGCGGCGCATCCAGAACAACGTGGCCCAACCCCAGATCGGGGGCAGATAGGCCGTGCAGAGCCGTTCGATGAAGACGGCTGCCACGGCTTGATTCTGCGGAATGCCCGCCGCGGTGAGGCCGGCGATCAGCCCCACCTCAATGACGCCGGCTCCGCCGGGTACCGGGGCGGCGCCGCCGATCATGGAGGCCAGCGTCAGCACCACAATGATGGTGGCGAAGTTGGCGTGTTCGCCCACCGCGTGCAAGGACGCCCCGAGGCAGAGGGCGATGAGGACCTGGCTGCCCAGTGACCCGCCCACCACGTAGGCGATCTTCCGCGGCTCCACCGCGATGGCCTTGACGTCCTTCCAGATCGTGGCGAGGTGGGGCCGGGCCTTCTCCGTCGCCAGCCGCCGGACGCGGGGCACGAGGGTCACCACCGCCAGCAGGGCCGCAATGGCCAGGACGGCGATGAGGACGATCCAGACGATGCCCTGGTGCCCACCGCCGTCGTTCGATGTCGGTTTGTGGAAGTCACCGACCGCGAAGGGGAGACAGACGAGGAACAGGACGCCCTTTACGACCCAGCTCGCGCTCCCGGCGATGGCGCCCGAGCTGATGGCGGCCGGCGCGTCCAGCCCCTGTCGTTGGAAGAACCGCACGCGCACACCGAAGACAGCGGCGTCACCACCGACGAACGAGGTGAACAGGTTGGAAGTCTCAAGCGCCACACAACGCCCGAAGGGCAGCGGGCCGATGACGGCGCCAGTGAGAGCCCACGCGCCGGTGACCACGGGGAGCTGTGCCAGGACGAATGCGGCGGCGACCCAACCCCAACTGGCACCCCGGATGACGCTGAGTGAGCCCGAGACGTCGGTGAGGACGCCGATGATCAGCCACAGGCCGACCAGGCTGCCCACGACCATCAGCAGGTTGGGCCAGCTGATCCGCTTCGCCTCGACCAGCTTCGGGACCTCGACACCGGCTGCGGTGGCGAGGGACTCGCGCAGCGTCTTGAGCAGGCCCTTGTGAGACCGGGCCATGCGCTCGGTCTCGGGTTCGAGTGCAGAACGCTGGAGCCGGGTGAGCACGGCCTCGATGGTCTCGGTGTCGAGCACCCGACAGGTCGACGATACGGCCCGATCGACGCCGACCACGACCGCCGCGGTGGCCACCGCTGCGGCCAGGTCGCGATCGATGCGCATGGTTGGCGCCGACGACGAGGCGCGTCGGAAATCGCGCAGCAGTGGACCGTGCGCCGTGATGAGCACGGTTTCGGGGCTCAGCGCGCCGTGCGAGATCCCGCCCTGGCGCAGCACCAGCACAGAGCGGAGGAACCCGTCGACGTCGTCGTCACCGACTTCGTCGGCCTGCAGTTGGGAGAACCGGCGCCCGGCGGGCAGGCGCGTGACGAGGGCGGCGTCGTGCGCCGGTCCGCAGCGGCCGGCCGCCACGATCTCAGGGACCAGGACCCCCACGTGGGCCGCCAGGAACGTCAGATAGGCCTCGTGCTCCACCTGCTGGAGCCGGTTGATGATGAGGGTGGGGCCGGAGTCGCGATAGATGCAGAACCGCCAGACCTTGCGCAGCCATTGCGCGTCGGCTGCATCTCGTCCGTAGACCGCCAACTCGACCGGCCGGCCGTGCGCGTCTGTGCCGGCGAAGGCCGCCACCCCCCATTCCTGGCGGGGCATGGAGCTGAGTCCATGCACCTCGACCTGCAGGTCGCGCACGGCCTCGGTCACCTCCCCAGCCGACGGCAATCCGTTGGGTGCGCCCATGGCGAGATGACAGGCAGCCGCCGTGCCCCAGCCCACGACGACGGCGGCGATGACACCGAGCGGCAGTCCGTAACCGCCGACGACGGCGCACAACGCGGCGAGCGCCACCGCGCCGGTCACGAGTCGGTGCATGGGGCGGCTCAGATAGGGCAGGCCCGCCAGGGCGACGGCGGTAGCCACGGCCAGCTGCACAATGGGGAAGCGCGGGTTGAAGCCGGCGAAGTCTGCAATGGGGGGACGCCCGCCGGAGGAGCCCAGCAGGGCGTCGAGCAGAAGGCAGATAGCGAGCGCAGCCAAGCCGGCCACTGCCATTTGGCGGACGGCGGTCAGCCGCGGTACGAGCAGGCCGACGAGAACGAGAAGCGCGATGACCCCGATGGATCCCACGAACCACAGTGCGGTGATCAACCAGTGGAGGCCAGATGGCGCGGGAGTGATGAGCTCGGTGACGTGGATCTCCACCGAGGTGTTCGCGTGCACCAGCGGAATGCAGATCACCACCAGCACCGTGGCGAGTCCGACGCGGACGGCGTCGGAGGCGCGTCGCCGCGTCGTCCCGCCTCCGTGGGGCCCGAGGAGGAGCGAGCGGATGCGCTGGCTCCAAGTCGTGTGGCCGACGTCGTCGGGGACGGACATCAGCCCGGCGTCGGCAGTCGCGGCGGTGGAACCCATGATCTTCACGTCGGAAGGTCGTGCCGCGGTCTTGCGCCCGACGAGGGGACTAAAGGGGGGTGCACGGCCGCAATCTTGGCCGGTCCGGCCCCTCCCGCCAGGGACGGAGTCTAAAGACTATAAATATGATTGATTTGATCGGGTTTAACGTCTAGCCTGTCCAAATGGCTCCCCCGGGACCCCGTCGCCTCGCCGTGGCGGACGCGACCTCGGTCACCGTCCCGGAATGTCGTTCCCGCCTCGACCCGCGGGAGGTGGCCAGCCACCTCGCTCCTTCGGTGCGCTGGCCGGGCGCGCTCGACACCCGGCGCCGCGCCTGGCGGCTGATGGCCCGCACCCCCGACTTCGACGCCTGGCTGATCGCCTGGCCCAAGGGCGGAAAGGTCGAGCTCCACGACCACGGCGTGTCCCCCGGAGCGGTGAGCGTCATCCGCGGTGCATTGGTCGAGGCGGTACCCCGGCGTGACCCCGCGGGACACCTCACCCTGGTCCGCCGCGAATTGCGGGCCGGCGCGACGCTCGGCTTCGGTGCGGGACACGTGCACGATGTGACCAACGAATCGGACGAGCACGCGCTCAGCCTCCACGTCTACAGTCCGGCTCTGACCTCCATGACCTATTACGAGCTGGCCGGAGACGAGTTGGTCGCGTGCGACGTGGCGTGGTCCACCGACGGCAGTGGCGAATTCGAACACGAGCGCGACGTGAGGACCGTCGACTCGGAGGCGGCGGCCGCCCGTTGACGGCGCACAGCGCCGACTATCTGCTGGCCCGGGCGCGGGCGGACATCCGGCGGGTCGGGCCGGACGAGCTCGAGCGACTCCATGCCGAGGGCGGTCTGGTCGTCGACATCCGGCCCGCCGCCCAGCGCGCCGCAGAGGGTGAGCTTGGCTTCGGCCTCATCGTCGAGCGCAACGTGCTCGAGTGGCGCTTCGACCTGACCGGCGACCACACCCTGCCGGAGGTCAGCAGCTACGACCAGAGCGTCGTCGTCGTCTGCTCGGAGGGCTACGCCTCGAGCCTGGCCGCGGCGTCGCTACGCCAGCTGGGCTTCAGCAGAGCCGGCGATCTGCGCGGCGGCTATGTGGCCTGGCGCCGCTGGCGTGACAGCGGCGCCGATGCGCCCGGCGGCGCGAGCTAGCCGACCAGGGGAATCCGCGTAAAGCGCGGCGCCGCCTCACCGTGCAGGCGCCCCGGCGGCAGGAGGCGCCCGCAGGCGACGAGGGCCAAGGCCTGGGCCGACCCGCGCACGACGGCACCGGTGCCCGACGACCACTCCAGGTCGTCCGCCCGTAACGCGACGTCGCTGAGATCGACCCCGAACCCGTTCGGCCCATCGTCGGCTTCGACCAGCGCGAGGACCGTGCGCAGGCACGGCTCGGGCACGCGCCGCGCCAAGGGCACCGCCTCGGTGATGTCGAGCGCGTGAATCACGCAATGGGTCAGTGCGGCCTCGGCGCCGCCACCCGGTGGTTCCCATATGTGCAAGACCGGGGAGCGCAGGTCGGCCAGCAGGGTGTGCGTCGGCAGCGCGCCGTCGCGTGTCGCAATGGCGTCGGACAGGCGCGTGAAGTCACCGCCGGATCCTTCGAGCTCCGCCATGAAGGCCGGGCCGTCGTAGCGCGCCGGCATCGTGACGTGGGCCACCACCCCGCGGGTGCGCCACTTCTCGCACAGTGACGGCGCGTCCCAGACGTCGGGCCCGGCGGCCTCCAACAGGCCGGCTAGCGCGCCGTACTCTTCGGCGATGGTGGCGTGCAGTGCGTCGCCGCTCATCGGGCGACCAGCCCGCCGAGATACGCAGCGAAGCGATCGAGCGACGAGAGGAACCCGGCCTGGGCCTCGGGAGCCAGGAACGCCTTGGGCACGTACGTCTGATAGATCCGCACCTCGGTGCGCTGCGGGCCGAGAGCCACGAACTCGGAGCGCACCCGCATGCCCGAATGCGACTCGGTCCACACCAGCAGTTCGGGGGCGCGCACCTCGTCGTAGACGGCGCGGGTCGGGTACTCGCTCCCGTCGGCGTCGTTGACCATCACGGTCTCGAACACGCCGCCGGGCCGGGCGTCGACCGTGATGCGGTCACGCGGCGCGCTGACGCCGGCGGGGCCCCAGAAGCGGGCGAGATCCTCGGGGTCGGTCATGCACGCGAAGACCAGCTCGCGCGGCGCCTCGAAGACCCGGCTGAAGTGCAGCTCGCCAGGGTGGCCGGTCGCGGCCCCGCCGCGCTCAGCCACCGGCGCGCCTCGGGCGCTTCCGGGCCGGCTGCAGATCGGCCAGCAGGACGTCGAGCTTGTCGAAGCGCTCGTCCCACACCCGCCGGTTCGTGGTGATCCAATCCAGCGCTCCATCGAGTGCGGTGGCCTCGAGGTGGCAGGGGCGGAACTGTGCGTCACGCCGGCGCGAGATGAGGCCGCTGCGCTCCAGCACCTTGAGATGCTTGGAGATGCCGGGCAGCGACATGGCGAAAGGGGCCGCCAGCTCGGTGACGGTGGCGTCGCCCCGGGCCAGGCGGCTCACGATGGCGCGCCGGGTGGGGTCCGCCAGCGCCGCGAAGGCCGCGTCGAGCGGGTCAGCCGTCTGGGTCGTCATGCCCTCTAGTTAACCCTCTGGTTAAATATCTGTCAAGGGGGAGTCGCCGTCGAGCAGGACTTCATTGCCACGGGACGGACCGGGCGTTTCTGCTCCCATCCATTCCGGCGGGGACCACCTCCCCGCCACCGCGACAGCGCGCCCAGTGCGCAGGACTTGGTGCAGGCGGGTAGACCGCTGCCATGGAATCTCGCGTCAGCGTGTTGCGCTCCTCGGTCGATGACTTGCACGAACTCGTCAGTGGGTTGGACGACGCGCAGATTGCGTCGCACTCCTATTGCGACGATTGGTCGATCGCCCAGGTGCTGTCGCATCTGGGATCGGGGGCGGTCATCTTCCAGCGCAGCCTGCAGGACGTCCGGGCCGGCACCACCACACCGGACGACTTCAATCCCTCGGTGTGGGACGAGTGGAACGCCAAGACGCCCCGGGCGCAGGCGGACGACGCCCTGCTCGCCGACGAGGCCATGATGGAGGCGATCGAGGCGGTCGACGCCGCCGAGCGGGCCCGCTTGACCTTCTCCTTGGGGCCTATGAGCCTCGGCTTCGACGACTACGTCGGCATGCGGCTCAACGAGCACGTGTTCCACACCTGGGACGTCGCGGTCGCCTTGGACCCCGGCGCCCAGCTGTCCGACCAGGACGCCGCGCTGATCGTCGACAACCTGGGCCGCATCGTCGCCTTCACCGGGCGCCCGAACGGGCAGAACCGGACCATCGCCGTGCACACCACGGACCCCGAGCGAGACCTCGTGCTGCGCCTCTCGGCCGACGGGGTGGAGCTCGGCCCCGGTGAGCCCGGGCAGCAGCCCGACCTCGAGTTGCCCGCCGAGGCCTTCGCCCGGCTGGTCTACGGCCGGCTCGACCCGGAGCACACGCCGGCCTTCACGGGTGACGCGGCGCTGCTCGACGAACTGCGGGCCGTCTTCCCCGGCTTCTAGGCCGCTCGGGCGCCGTCGCGCCCGAGGGCGCGCAGCGGGAGCGACGTGGCGTGACGGGCCTGGGCGTCGGCTCCGTGCGGTCCCGCCTGTCACTGGCGTTGCAGACCACACGGTCCAATCCAGGCGGGTGGCGGTGAGAAATCCGAGGCGCGGGCATTTCCAAGAGACTGCGGCACGACGCCCGGGCCCGCTCGAGGCGGGCCGATTCGGACAGACGAGAAAGCAGCACGCTCACTGCAGGGTGGCATGGACGGTGGACGACATGCAGAGGCTGGTAGTCGACGCGTCGGACTCAACGAGTTGCCGCGCCGGCGCCGGTTGGAGAGGATGGGGCGTGCCCATCGAGCATCTGGGGAGCGTTGTTGGCCCCGACGAGGTGGCCGCAGTGATCGGGCGTGACGGCGCCGTCGTCGTCGACGGGGTGGCCCCCGAGGCGTTGCTGGAACGGATCGAGCGCGAGCTCGGTCCCTTCCTCGACGCCACGCCGACCGGGCCGGACGACTTCAGCGGCGATCACACGCGGCGCACCGGCTCGCTGATCGGGCGCTCACCGGCGTGCCGGGAGCTCGTCATGCACCCCTTGGGGTTGGGGACGGCACGCACGTTCCTCGGGCACGCAACCAACATCCAGCTGCACCTGACCCAGGCCATCGCCATCGGGCCGGGGGAGACGCCCCAACCCATCCACCGCGACCAGTGGGCGTTCGACTTCTTCCCCTTCCCCGCCGGGTACGAGGTCCAGTGCAACACCATCTGGGCACTGACCGACTTCACGGAGGAGAACGGCGCCACCCGCATCGTGGTGGGCAGCAATCTGAAGGAGGACCGGCTCGCCTTCGGTCCCGATGACACGGAGCCCGCGGTCATGCGTCGCGGCTCCGTCCTCTTCTACTCGGGCAGCGTGTACCACGGCGGCGGGGCCAACCGCTCCGACGCCACGCGCATCGGGCTGAACATCACCTACAACGTGGCCTGGCTGCGTCAAGAAGAGAACCAGTACCTCTCGGTGCCGCGCGAAGTGGCCGAGACGCTTCCCACCGATCTGCTGCGGCTGATGGGCTACGACCGCGGGGCCTACGCGCTCGGCTACATCGACGACCTGCGCGATCCCATTGAGGCGGTCCGGCCGGGCATCGGGTCATCGGGGTTCGGCGCCAACACATAAGCGGCGGTGGCGGGAAATGCACCCCCTGTGCGATCAGTCTCCGCCCGCGCCGTCACCGCTACCGTGGGTGCCGTGCCCGTAGAGATCCGCCCAGCGGCGGTCGACGACCACGACGAGCTGTACACGGCCTTCAGCCGCATCGTCGGCGCGGGCGAGGGATTCCCCCAGCAACCGCCGCTGACGCGGGAGGACTTCGACGACTACTGGATCCGGCACGCGGCGGCCGTGTCCGTGGCCTGCTTCGGCGGGTACCTGGTCGGTGCGTCCTACATCAAGCCGAACTACGTGGGTCGGGCCGCTCACATCGCCAACGCCGGCTACTTCGTGCTCGCCCCTTACCGCAGCACCGGCGTGGGCCGAACCCTGGTGGAGCACTCGCTGCGCGAGGCACGCCGCCTCGGCTTCGACGCCATGATGTTCAACCTCGTCTTCGAGTCCAACCCGGCCCGCGCGTTGTACCGTGAGCTCGGCTTCGACGAGGTGGGGCGGGTCCCGAGTGCCGTCGACGGCGAGGACGCCGTCATCTACTGGCGCAGCCTCGAAGACATCGTCCTGGAGGAGTCTGTCCTCCACGGAGAATCGCTGGAGGGGGTCGCCGGGTGAGCGGAGCCGACGTCACGGTGCAGCAGGTCGGCGCGCACGTCGCGGTCGTCCGGCTCAACCGGCCGCCGAACAACTACTTCGACACCGGGATGATCGTCAGCGTGGCCGAGGCCTACGAGGAGCTCGACGGCTCCGGGTGGTGCCGGGCGATCGTGCTGGCATCCGAGGGTCGGCACTTCTGCGCCGGACTGGACTTCGCGGGCAACGCCCGCCAGGACATCGGGGCGCTGTACGCGGCGGCGCTTCGCCTGTTCGCGGCACCGCTCCCCGTGGTGGCCGCCGTGCAGGGCGCCGCCATCGGTGGCGGGTGCGGGCTGGCCCTCTCGGCCGACTTCCGGGTGGCCACGGCGCAGAGCCGTTTCAGCGCCAACTTCGCCCGGCTGGGCTTCCACCAGGGCTTCGCGCTCACGGTGACGCTGCCGGCTGTCGTCGGCCGCCAGGCGGCGGCCGACCTGCTGCTCACCGGGCGACGCGTCCGCGGTGAGCTGGCGCTGGCGCTCGGCCTGTGCGACCGCCTGGCGGACGAGGACGACCTGCTGGCCCAGGCCATCGCCTACGCAGACGAGTTGGCTGGGGCCGGACCGTTGGCGGTCCGCGCCATCCGGGCCACGCTGCGCAGGGGCCTGATCGAGGAGGCCCGGCTGGCCATGGAGCACGAGTACGCGGAGCAGACCAGGCTGCGGTCCACGGCCGACTTCGCCGAGGGCGTACGCGCCGCCGCCGAAATGCGCGATCCCGTGTTCCGCGGCGAATGAGCATGGACGCTCCCGCGACGCACGAGCGCAACACGACGTTCGCCTGGAGCGAGCACGACGGGCCGTTCCGCGCCGTGACGGTGGAGCAAGCCCGCCAGTACGACGAGGCCGGGTTCTTCGTGCTGGAGGACGCGCTCGGGCCGACCGACCTAGAGGCCCTGATCGGGGTCATCGATCCCTTCGAGCAGCGCCAGGCGGACGCGCTG
>Ga0302178_10000165_pt1 | contig 61183 bp, 58 predicted proteins | sample I_Palsa_E1_3_FD_198790 | JGI IMG/M metagenome (GOLD analysis project Ga0302178, IMG submission 198790) | Peat permafrost microbial communities from Stordalen Mire near Abisko, Sweden - I_Palsa_E1_3 | ecosystem: Environmental > Terrestrial > Soil > Palsa > Peat permafrost | place: Sweden...
GATGTCGCCGAACTGGCGCATATGTCGACCGACTTCTACGCGCGCCTTGAGCAGCGCCGCGGCTCGAGGCCATCCGAGCAGACGATCGCCGCACTCGCCCGCGCCCTGCGGCTCACCCAGGACGAGCGCGACCACCTGTTCTCGCTCTCCGGGCACACCCCGCCGCCGCGCGCCTTCCGTACCGATCACGCGAGCCCAGGGCTGCTTCGCGTTCTTGATCGCCTCGACACCCCCGCGCAGATCATTTCCGACCTCAGCGTGAGCCTGAGCCAGAACCAACTCGCCGAGGCGCTCGTCGGCGTCCAAACACGCTACAGCGGCCTGCAGCGCAGCCTCGTCTACCGCTGGTTCACCGATCCCGAGCAGCGCGCCATCCACCCCGAGGCCGACCACGAGCTGCACTCGCGCGTCCATGTCGCGTCGCTGCGGGTCGTGCATGGCCGCGACGCCGAGGACCCCGAGGCGCAGGAGCTGGTCGACCACCTGCTGGCCGAGAGCGACGAGTTTGCCGCCCTCTGGCAGCGCCACGAGGTGGTGAGCCGCGCCAACACGTTGAAGCGCTTCGTCCACCCGCTCGTCGGCACGCTGACGCTCGACTGCCAGGTTCTCACCTCCGAGAACTTGACCGAGAAGCTCGTCGTGTTCACCGCCAGTCCCGGCTCCGAGGATGCTGAGCGACTTGCGCTACTCGCGGTGGTGGGAACGCAGGCGTTTGCCAGCGGCGACGCTATCAACGTCGTATGACGCGCGGGGTTCGGCCATCGCCGCTAGGTGGCGCGCAGGGCGCGTAGGAGCGACGGAGCGCTCAGCGAGCGCCGGAAGCGCCGTCCGACACAGTGGCCGATGATCGCGGCGAGCGCCCCGAAGAGGATCGCGCCCAGGACTGGCGGGATCGTCCACGCGGCGCCGGCCGGATGGTGGCCAAGTGTCGGGAAGGCCGGTGCTACCAGTGTCACGAGCATCACCGCGGGGCCGACGCATGACATCGCGATCGCGTCGTGTGCGAGACGCGGGACGAGGGCGATCTGAGTGTCGAGCGCGAGCGCACAGAGAAAATAGGCGAGCGATACCGCGGGCATCGCTCCAGTCAGGGCGGTTCCCAATGCTGCCGCGGCGCCGACGAACGTGACCCAGCCGGCACGGTTCGCGGCGACTCTGACCGCGACCAGCGCGGTGAGCCAGACGATCGCACGATGTCCCGCCAGATGGACCGGACTGGTGAGCGCCTGCTGGCCGACGATGACGGCGACGGCTCCGATCGACATCAGGGCGAGCGCTGGGCGGCGGAGCGGCGCTGGCGCGCTGGAGCTCACGCGCGGGTGAAGGCGCGCAATCGAGTATCCGAGCAGGCGCTGGAAGTACTGGTGCCCGGGTGGCATCAGCGGTACATCGAAGGAGTTCGTGATCAGATGCCGGCAGTGGGCCTCACAAAGCCGCTCAACGATCGCCGTATGGAGCAGCCACCTGGCGTAGCGGGCGCCGCACGCCATGCTGTGCAGCAGCGCGCATTCGTCGTCAACCGTCAGCCAGGCCTCGCCCACGGTCGCTCCGTCGCGACTCGTGACCCACCAGTGCTCCACCGGTGCGGCGCGCTTCAGCTTCTCCCCGGGGCGCGTCCATCCCGGCACGGTCCTGCTGTGGCAGGCGAGTCCCAGATCCCGCGCCCGGCGACTGTTCGTGCGTACCGCCTGGCGGTGATGGCCACGCAGGTAGGCCGCGAAGTCCGCCGGCAGGTACAGGATCCCCTGCGCGAGCCGGAACCTGGGGACGCCCAGCCGTGTGAGCGCAAGATGCTCCGAGATCGCCTCGCCGGTGGGTGTATCCGAAAGGCTCACGTTGGTCCGCGGCAGCGAGCAGAGGAATCGGATCAGAGCCGGGAGATCCCGCAGGGTGCCGATCAGGCCGCGAAGCGTGAACTGGCCGCGCCAGCCGGCGTACAGAGAGCGCGCGCAATCGCTCGACGTTCGCAGCTGCTCGTCCTTGATCGCCTTCCTCTGCCGAGGCTCGCTTTTGGCGCGGACGAGCGTGCTCGCCGGTCTCGCCAGCCCCGGCACCTGGAGGTCGGCGACTCTGCTCAGCGTCAACACCCAATTCGCATCGGAACATGCGCCCCAGCGCTTGAGCAGACGCAAGCCGCGTACCAACGGATCTCTGTCTTGACTTCCGCTTGGCGGAGAGCGAGAGTGTGCGCGGTCCGAGGGGCAACGTCCCTCGATCGAAACACCGCCCGGGGGCGACCAGAATGAGTAGCGACTACGACGTGATCGTGCTTGGCGGGGGTTCGCCGGGCGAGCATTGTGCGGGCGCTCTGGCCGAGGGCGGTCTGCGCGTGGCGATCGTTGAGCGCGAGCTGGTGGGAGGCGAATGCTCGTATTGGGCCTGCATCCCGTCGAAGACGCTGCTGCGCCCGGGCGAGGCGGTCCACGGGGCGCGGGAGGCGGCCGCGAGCGCCGAGGTCGATGTCGAGGCGGCGCTCGCCTGGCGCGACTTCATGGTCTCGGACTACAGCGACGCCGGGCAGGAGCGCTGGTTGGCTGACCAGGGCATCGCGCTGCTGCGCGGCAGCGGACGGCTCGCCGGCCCGGGTGTCGTCGAGGTCAATGGCGTGCGCCACAGCGCCGACCACGTTGTTCTCGCGAACGGCGCCGACCCGTTCGTTCCGCCGGTCACGGGTCTGCGCGAGCTCGAAGGTGTCTGGGGCACCCGCGAGGTGACCTCGATGAAGGCGATTCCGCGTCGCCTGCTCATTCTTGGTGGTGGCCCGGTCGGGGTGGAGATGGCACAGGCAGTGCGCAGGCTCGGCGGCGAGGTGGCGGTGCTCGACACGTCCGACCACGTGCTCCCACACGAGCCGGCGCCGCTCGGCGAGGCGCTCGGCGAGGTTCTCCGCAGCGAGGGCATCGAGCTCGTCCTGTCCGCGAACGCGACCGCCGCACGAAAAGACGGCGAGGATTATGTCCTCGAGTTGGACAAAGGGCGGGAGCTTCGCGGTGACCGCCTGCTCGTCGCCACCGGCCGGCGCCCGCGCGTGCAGGAGCTCGGCCTCGAGACGGTCGGGATCGAGCCGGACCCCCACGGAGTTCCGGTCGATGCCTCGCTCTGCGTGGCGGACAATCTGTGGGCGATCGGCGACGTGAACGGCGTCTGGCCGCTGACGCATGTCGGCAAGTACCAGGGCGAGGTGGTCGCGGCGAACATCCTCGGAGAGCCGCGAACCGCCAACTACGAGGCCGTTCCACGGGTCGTCTACACGGACCCGCAGGCCGCAGCGGTCGGCGCCCCCACTGGCCGGTTCAGCGCCACCGTCCCCGTGTCCGAGGTGGCAAAGACCGCCACCTACACGCACGCCTACGCCGATGACAAGGGCTTCCTCACGCTGCTCAGCGACGGCGAGCGGCTGACCGGCGCCTACGCACTCGGCCCCGAGGCCGGCGAGTGGCTGCAGCAGGCCACGCTCGCGATCCGCGCCCACGTCGGACTCGATGTTCTGCGCGACACGATCCAGCCGTTCCCGACGTTCTCGGAGATCTACGTCGCCGGCCTGAAGGCGCTCCGCGGCGCGATCGCGCAAGCGTCCTAGATCCTCGCTCACGAGCGCGCGTTTCCGCGCCGGAACCACAGCTGAGTTGGGCGCCCTCGGACTGGTTGACGCGGCCTAGCCACGGCTCGCCGCCGCTGTTGTGGGGGTGTCTGCATGACGCGCCCACGCGCACTTCACGGCGCGGGCGCCTACGACTGCTGGATCAGAGCGCGCCGCTGAGCACGCTGGCGGCGTGCTGGGTGAGATCGAACAGCGGCTGCGGGATGATGCCGAAGAAGACGGTCGCGGCGGCGAAGACGACCGCGACGACGACGAGCTCGATCTGCGTGGCGCCGAGCGCGTCGGCCTCCGGTGAGCCGCCGGCGATCACCGGCACGCCGCTGGCGCTCGCGACGCTCGGCCCGGGCGCCGGCCGCATCCAGATCGCGGCGACGACGCGGAGGTAGTAGGCGAGCGAGATCATCGAGCCGACGACGATCACGATCGCCAGCCAGGTGTAGCCGGCGTGGACGAGCGCGTCGATCAGGAAGAACTTGCCGATGAAGCCGGCGGTTGCCGGTACGCCGGCGAGCGCGAGCATCGCGATCGTCAGCGGCCAGGCGAGCCACGGCGCGTCGGCGCCAAGACCGGCGACGGAGTCGATGTCGTCGCCGTAGGGGGTGGCGCGCTCGCGGGCGATGATCACCGCGAACGCCGCGATGTTCATCAGCAGGTAGACGATCAGGTACAGCACCGTCGCGCGCGCGCCGAGCGCGGTCGCGATCGCGACGCCGGCGATGATGTAGCCGGCCTGGGCGACCGAGGAGTAGGCGAGCATCCGCTTGAGCGATGACTGCCCGAGCGCGCCGACGTTGCCGACGATGATCGTCAGCGCCGAGAGCGCCAGCAGCGCCGGCCGCCAGTTGACGCGCTCGCCGATTAGCATCACGTCGAACACGCGCAGCAGGACGCCGACCGCGGCGGCCTTGGTTGCCACCGCCATGAACGCGGTCACCGGCGTCGGCGCCCCCTGGTAGACGTCCGGCGTCCACTGGTGGAACGGCGCGATCGAGGCCTTGAAGCAGAGGCCGACGACGACCAGTGCGACCCCGGTCAGCAGCAGCGTGTCGGAGCTGTGGCCGTGCGCGATCGAGGCCGAGATCGCGCTGAAGTCGGTCGCACCGGTTGCGCCGTAGATCAGCGCCAGGCCGTAGACCAGCGTCGCCGAGCCGACCGAGCCGATGATCAGGTACTTGAGCCCCGACTCGAGTGAGGCCGCGCGCTGCATCTCCGTCGCGCAGAGGACGTAGAGCGGGATCGAGAGCAACTCGATCCCGATGAACAGCGTCACGATGTTCTGGGCCGCGACGAGCACGAACATGCCGGCGATCGAGCCGAGCATCAGCGCGAAGAAGTCGCCGTGCGCCGAGACGCGGGGCGCGAGCGCGCGCCATGACAGCAGCGTCGCCGCGATTCCGGCGGTGGCGAAGATCAGCGTCATGATCAGTGTCAGGTCGTCGATCGCGAGCGCGCCGCTGATAACCGCGACGTGGGTGTGCCACTGCCAGATCGTCAAGCCGATCGTCGTGCCGAGGGTCGCGATCGTCAGCCCTGGGACGATCTGCTCGCGCGCCAGGCGCGAGTGCAGCAGGCCGACGAGCAGCACGACCACCGAGCCAACGATCAGCGCCTCGAGCGGCGACAGGGCGGCCCAGTTGATGTGCGGGCCATGGAGGTGGGCTGCGGCGGCGATCACGGTCCACCACCGATCCGGCTCGTGTACGTCTCGCGTGATTGGCCCGTGAGCACCTGCTCGCGCGCGATCGAGGCGGTCACGGACTTCTCGCTGCGCCCCAGCTGCAGTTGCGGGTAGACCGCGAACAGCCCGATCGCGAGCAGGAACGGCACGAGCACGAGGCCGTCGCGGAAGCTCAGCTCGCGCGAGTTGACCTGCGGCCCGACGCGGTTATGCATCGCGCGGATGAAGACCCGCAGCGCGTAGACGCTCGCCATCACGACACCGGCGAAGGCGATGATCGAGATCACCATCTTCGTCTTGAACAGCCCGAGCAGGATCAGGAATTCACCGATGAAGTTGCCCGAGCCCGGCATCGCCAGCGTGGCGAAGGTGATGATCAGGAAGAACGTCGCGAGGATCGGCGCGCGCGTGGCGATCCCGCCCATGTTGCGGATGTCGTCCGAGCCGCCGGCGCGCGCGGCGAGCAGGCCGATGATCAGGAAGAGCGGCGCGACGACGAGGCCGTGGTTGACCATCTGCAGCACCGCGCCCTGCGCGCCCTGCGGCGCGAAGGCGAAGATGCCGAGCGTGATGAAGCCGAGCTGGGCGACCGAGGAGTAGCCGGCGATCAGCCGCGCGCTGGTCTGCGTGAACGCCATCGCCGAGCCGTAGAGCACCGAGGCGAGCGCCAGCAGCAGGATCAGCATCTGGAAGTGAACCGAGGCCTCCGGCATGATCGGCAGGACGATCGCGAGGAAGCCGTAGGCGCCGACCTTCGAGAGCACGCCGCTGAACACGGCGAGCACCTCGACCGGCATCTCGCGGTAGGCGTCGGGCATCCAGCCGTGCAGCGGGAAGGCCGGCATCTTGACCAGGAACGCCGCGGCGAACAGCAGGAAGATCCAGTCCTGCGTCCCGCCGCGCAGCGGCGAGGCGGCAAGCGTCGACAGCGCGAAGCTCAGCGGGTGACCGCTGTGCTCGGAGGTCAGGACCGCCAGTGCGACCGCGCCGGCCAGCATCAGCAGCGAGCCGACGAAGGTGTAGATCACGAGCTTCAGCGTCGCCGCGATCCTGTTGGGGCCGCCGAAGATCCCGAGCAGCAGGTAGAACGGGATCAGCATCAGATCGAAGAAGCCGACGAACAGCGCGACGTCCTGGGCCAGGAAGGCGCCGAGCACGGCCGACTCGGCGAGCGCGAAGAGCAGGAAGAAGACGCGCGGGCGCTCCCAGTCGCGGATGTTCGCAGCGCCGATCGCCAGCGCGAACGAGAACGTCGTCATCGCGACGAGGAACAGGTTGAGCCCGTCGACGCCGAGCGCGTAGTGGATGCCGAGTGAGCGGATCCAGACGACGTTCGTGACGTGGGTCAGATGCCCGAAGCGCCCGCTGTAGTCGGCGATCAGCGCGATCGTGATCCCGAGCGCACCGAGCGCGCCGCCGAGCGCCAGCAGGCCGGCGACGCGGCGCACTGGGACGAGCGTGCCGAGCAGCGCGGCGGCGACCGGCAGCCAGATCAGGATCGAGAGCATCTAGCGGGCGCTCATGACTGGATCAGGAAGTAGAGGCCGACCGCGGTCAGGCCGACGACGACCAGCGCGACGTAGTAGCGGACGAACCCGCTCTCGGCCGAGCGGACCGCGGCGGACCCGGCGCGGACGGTTGCCGTCGTGCCGCCGATCAGCGTGCCGTTGACGAACAGTCGCTCGAACGTGCCCTGGGCGAAGCGACCGAACCAGGCCGCGGGACGCACGACGAGCGCGTCGATCAGCTCGTCGAAGTACCACTTGTTCTCGAACAGGCGATCGATGAAGCTGAAGCGCTCGGCGATCGCCGGCGCGATCCCCGGGCGTGCGACCCAGATCAACCAGGCCAGCCCGATGCCGCTCAGCGCGACGACCGTGCCGAGCGCCAGGCCGACGTAGATCAGCGTGTTCGACGGGTGCAGGTGCATCGTCGAGTCGGCGAACGTCGGCGCGAGGAACTTGTCGAGCCAGGTCGTCGTGTTCGGGATGCCGACGACGCCGCCGACGACGGCCAGCAGCGCCAGCAGGCCCATCGCGATCTTCATCGGGATCGCGCGCTCGGCGATCACGTGGTCGGGACCGGGGAAGCCGACGCCGGTGTCCTCGACCTCGCCGTTGGCCGGGTTGGTCGGCTGCTCGGGGTGGAAGAGGTGGCCGTGGTCGATCAGCTCGGCCGCCTCCGGGCATGGCTCGCCGAGGAACGCGCGGAAGATCATCCGGAACGTGTACAGCGCGGTCAGCAGCGCGCCGACGTAGCCGGCGGCGTAGAGGCCCCAGTACCAGCCGCCGTGGCTGCCGAGCTGGGCGAGGATGTCGTCCTTCGAGAAGAAGCCGCTGAACGGCGGGACGCCCGACAGTGCCAGCCCGCCGATCACGAAGCAGACGAAGGTGAACGGCATCGCGCGACGCATCCCCGACATCCGGTCGAGCGACTGGTTGCCGCCCATCGCGCCGATCAGCGAGCCGGCCGCCATGAACAGCAGCGCCTTGAAGAAGGCGTGGGTCATCAGGTGAAACAGCCCGGCGGTGTAGGCGCCGGCCGAGACCGCCATGATCATGTAGCCGATCTGCGACATCGTCGAGTAGGCGATCACGCGCTTGATGTCGACCGCCGCCAGGCCGATCGTCCCGGCGACCAGCAGCGTGACCGCGCCGCCCACCGCGCCGACGACCTCGGCTGCCGGGGCGAGCTGGAACAGCGGGTGCATGCGCGCGATCAAATAGACGCCGGCCGTCACCATCGTCGCCGCATGGATCAGCGCGCTGACCGGGGTCGGGCCCTCCATCGCGTCGGGAAGCCAGGTGTGCAGCGGGATCTGCGCCGACTTCGCAAACGCGCCGACCAGCAGCAGCAGGCAGCCGGCGGTGATGTCGCCGCCGCCCTTGGCGAACACGTGCGGGGCGGCGTGAAAGACCGTGAGGAAGTCGAGCGACTTGGTGTGGCGGAAGATGAAGAAGGTGCCGAGCACGAGGCCGACGTCGCCGACGACGTTGATCACGAAGGCCTTGATCCCGGCCTTCGTCGCCGTCGTGCGCCGGTACCAGAAGCTGATCAGCATGTAGGACGCCGCGCCGACGAATGCCCAGCCGACGATCAGCAGCAGGAAGTTGCCGGCCAGCACCAGCAGCAGCATCGAGAAGACGAAGAAGTTGAGGTAGGCGAAGAAGCGCGCGTAGCCCTCGTCCCCCTGCAGGTAGCTGACCGAGTAGAGGTGGATCAGCATCGAGACGCCGGCGACGACGAGGATCATCAGCACCGACAGCGGGTCGACGAGGATCGAGGCCTTCGCGTCGACGCCGACCGTGTTGGCGATGCTCCACAGGCTCGAGCTGAGCTCGCGGTGCGCCGGTGTCGCCTGGAGCAGCTTGACGAACGCGACGATCGCGAACGCGAACGCCACCGCGATCGCCAGCGTGCCGATCCAGCCGGCGCTCTTGCCCGGCAGCTTCTTGAAGCCGAGCGCGATGATCAATGTGCCGAGCAGCGGCGCCGCGAGCACGATCCAGCCGGCGGTCGTCGCGCTCATCCCTGGAGCTCCCGCATCGCGTCGACGTCGACCGGCAGGCGGTGGCGGTGCATCGCGACGATCACGCCGAGTCCGACCGTGACCTCGCAGGCCGCGACGACCATCACGATCAGCGCGAAGATCTGCCCGTCGCTGTTGCCCCACATCCGCGAGAAGCCGATCAGCGCGAGGTTCGCCGCGTTCAGCATCAGCTCGAGGCAGAGCAGGACCACCAGCGGGTTGCGGCGCACGAGCACGCCGGCGGCCCCGATCGCGAAGATCAGCGCCGAGACCGCGAGAAACCAGGCGATCGTCATGTCGGACGGTCCTGGCGCTCGGTCGCGTGCGCCGAGGACAGCGAGTCGGGATGACCGAAGCCTTCGGCCATCGTCCCGGTGTAGAACGGGCGCGGCCGCAGGAAGTCGACGGCGCTGATCGTCGGCGGCTCCTCGACGCCGTCCTCGAGCCCGCCGCGTCGCCGTGCCAGCGTGACCGCGCCGACCGCCGCGAGCAGCAGCAGGTAGGAGGCGATCTCGAACGGCGCGAGGAACTTCGTCAGCAGCTCGGTGCCGATCGTCTCGGGATCGCCAAAGCCGGCGAGCATGTGGGCGCCGGTCGTGCCGATCGCCTTCAGGCCCGAACCGAGGACGGCGATGAACAGCTCGATTACGAGCGCGCCACCGCAGGCGAATGCGCCGAGCGTGCCGCCCCGCCCCGGGCCCTGGCCGCCGGGGAGGTTCTGACCGCCGATGTAGGAGACGACGAAGACGTAGAGGACCATCACGGCACCGGCGTAGACGACGACCTGCGCCGCGGCGACGAACTCGGCGTGCAGCAGCATGAACAGCACCGCCAGCGAGATCAGGTGGACGACGAGCGCGAGCACGCTGTAGAACGGATCCTTCAGCGTGATCACGCCGATTGCACCCGCAAGCGTGCCGAGCGCGGCGATGAAGAAGACGATGTAGGACATCAGCTGGAGCGCACGGTGCCGGACATCTACTCCCCTTCAGCCCGCAGCGGCGACGCGTCGAGCGGCTCGGCGAGCAGCATCTCCTTGGTGAAGATCAGGTCTCCGCGGTTGTAGTCGGACATCTCGTAGTCGTGGCTCATCGTGATCGCGTCGAACGGGCAGGCGACCTCGCAGTAGCCGCAGAATATGCAGCGGCTGATGTTGATCTCATAGACGGCCGCGTAGCGCTCGCCGGCCGAGACCCGCATCTCCGGTGTGTTCTCTGCCGCGACGACGCGGATGCAGTCCGACGGGCAGGCGGCGGCGCAGAGCGAGCAGCCGACGCACTTCTCGAGGCCCGTGTCCTCAAAGCGGTGGAGCTTGTGGCGACCGCGAAAGCGCGGGTAGACCGGCACCTTCTCCTCCGGGTACTGGATCGTGTGCACGCCCTCGACGACGCGGGCAAAGGTCGTCTTCAGGCCGCGCAACGTCTCGCCGAACGCGCGGTACGCGCCGCCGGCGCCGCCCGCTTCGGGCGCGCGCTGAACCTCGATCTGGTCCTCGCCGGGACTCCACCGGGTCGTGCTCACTTGTGGACCGCCACGACGACGATCGCTGTGATCAGCGTGTTCAGGGTGGCCAGCGGCAGCAGCACCTTCCAGCCGAAGCTCATCAGCTGGTCGTAGCGCAGGCGCGGCAGCGTCGCCCGGATCCAGACGAAGAAGATGATGAAGATCGTCATCTTGATCAGCACGATGAACGGGTCGGTCCAGGCCGGCTGGCTGTGCCAGAACGGGATCATCCAGCCGCCGAGGAACAGCGTCGTCGCGACGCCGGAGACGACGACCACATTCAGGTACTCGGCGAAGTAGTAGGACGCAAAGCGCCCGCCACCGTACTCGGTGTTGTAACCGCCGACCAGCTCGGCGTCAGCCTCCGCGAGATCGAAGGGCGCCCGGTTCGTCTCGGCGAAGGCGGCGACCATGAAGATGATGAAGCCGACGAACTGCGGCACGATGTACCACATCTGTCCCTGCGCGTGGACGATCCCGGTCAGCGACAGCGTGCCGGCCGTGATCAGCACGCCGACCAGCGCGAGACCCTGGGAGACCTCGTAGGAGATCAACTGCGCGGCGGCGCGCATCGCGCCGAGGAACGAGTATTTCGAGCCCGAGGCCCAGCCGCCGAGCATCAGGCCGTAGAAGGCGATCGCGCTGAGGGCGAAGATGTAGAGCGGCCCGATCGAGACATCGACGCCGTAGAGCCCGACACGGGTGCCGAAGATGTGCGGCGCGTCGCCGAACGGGATGATCGCGAACGTCGCGACCGCGGTCATGATCGAGATCAGCGGCGCGAGGATGAACAGCGGACCGACCGATGTCGTCGGCCGTGACTGCTCCTTGCCGAGCAGCTTGACGATGTCGGCGAGCGGCTGGATCAAGCCGTAGGGGCCGACCCGGTTCGGGCCGTAGCGACCCTGGAAGCGACCGAGCAGCTTGCGCTCGCCGAGCAGCACGAGCGGCACGATCTGCAGGCCGATCGCGAAGATGATGATGCCCTTGATGATCTGAATCCACCAGGGTTCGAAGTAGCCGACGATCGCGAAGCTCATACGTTCGCGAGCTCCTGGTCGCTGTCGCTGCTCTCCGACTCGCGCTCCGCGGCGGCCAGCAGTGCGGCGGCCTCGGCCTCGACGCTCTTCAGCGAGCGGATCCTCACGTGCGGTCCGCGCAGCGTGTTCGCGCCGTCGTCGTCGAGGTCGTACTCGAGGAACGCCGTGCCGGGCTCGGCGGCGTCGCGCAGGACGACGCGCGCGCGGACCTCTGTCGTGTCGTCGCTGACGACGACCTCCTCGTCGTGGCGCAGCTCGAGCGCGCTCGCGTCGGCTGGTGTCAGCTCGACGCGCTGGCGCGGCGCGAGGAACGCCAGCGCCGGCGAAGCGCCGACCTCCGGCGAGGCCCAGATCGAGCGGTAGCCGCCGAGCAGTAGGCGACCGGACGGCCGCCGCGGCGGACGGCGCAGCTTGGGCGCCCGCGGGCGCTCGCTGCTGCGCTCCTCCGGCACGGCCAGCTCGGGCCAGCGCAGCCCGTGGCCCGCCAGGGCCTCGAGCGTGAGACCGTTGTAGAACGGCACTTCGGCGAACAGCTCGGCGCTGAGGGCGCTGGCGCTCGCCGGCGCGATCGTGGCACCGAGCGCCTCGGCCAGCTCGCTCAGCACGCGCCACTCGGAGCGCACCTCGCCGGCGTGCCCGACCGCCGGGCGCAGGCGCTGCACCCGTCCGTCGGGGTGGGTGATCGTGCCTTCCTTCTCGGCGCTCGACTCGAGCGGGAAGATCACCGTCGCGTACTCGCGGATGCCACGCGTCAGGAACGCCGCGTGGGCGATCACCGTGGTCGCGTGCTCGAGCGCCGCCTCCCAGTCCGCGTTGTCCGGATATGAGCGCAGTGGGTCGACCCCGAGCAGGTAGAGCGCGGCAAGGTCGCCGCCGGCTAGCGCCTTGGCGATGCCGCTCGCGTCGCGCCCGCCGCCGATTCGCGGCCGGCTGAGACCCGGGCCGGCGTTTGGCAGCACGCCGACCTCACGCAGCCCGCGCCCGTTCGCCGCGTGGGGGATGCCGAGCAGCCCGGCTCCATCGCGATCGGCCAGGCCGAGTGCCGCGGCGAGCGCGAGCAGCGCCGCGGCGCCATCGCCGTCGAGCACGCGCTCGCCGTAAAGGATCACGACCTCCTTGCCGGCGTCGCGCAGCGTGCTCGCGAGCTCGCGAACCGCGGCGACGCTCGCCCCGGCCGCGGCCGCGGCGTCCTCGACCGGCTGGCGCCGGAGTGCGGCGGTCAGGGCCCATGCCAGCTCGGCTCCGCGGCGCGGCGCGAAGCGCAGCTTCGCCGCGGCGCTCCCGTCGAGCGCGCTCGGACGCGAGCTGGCGAGAACCAGGCGGACGCCGTTGCGACGGACTCCCTTGCGGATCCGCAGCTCGAGAATCGGGGCATCGTCGACCGGCTCGCAGTCGAGCACCAGCACGGCGTGGGCGAACTCGAGGTCTGAAACCGACGCGGCGAGCGCCGGGTCGGCGAGTGCGCGCCACTGCGGCAGGCTCACCGACGTGCCGGGGCGCGAGTCGAGGTGGGGCGAGCCAAGGACGCCCCGCAGCAGGCGCGAGAGCAGCAGGCCCTCCTCGTTGGTCGCCCCGCCGCCCGCCAGCGCAGCGGTGCCGGCGCCGGCGCGGCGCAGCCCCGAGGCGGCTTCGGCGAGCGCACGTTCCCAGCTCACCGGGCGCAACTCGCCGCCGTCGCGGATCATCGGCTCGGTGATCCGCTCGTCGACGTGCATCGCCTGGTAGGCGAAGCGACCCTTGTCGCAGAGCCAGCCGTCGTCGACCTCGTGGTGGTCGCGCGCCAGCACGCGCAGCACGCGCTCGTCGCGAACGGTCACCGTCGTGTTGCACTGCGCCGGGCACAGCGTGCAGATGCTGCCCGCGCCCTCGATGTCCCACGGCCGCGCGCGGAAGCGGTAGGGCCGCGAGGTCAGTGCGCCGACCGGGCATAGCTCGATGATGTTGCCGGAGAACGGCGCGACGTATGGGTGTCCGTCGAAGGTCCCGACGAACGAGTGCTCGCCGCGCTCGAGCAGCACCAGCTGGTAGTCCTCGGCGACCTCCTGCGAGTAGCGCACGCAGCGGTAGCAGAGGATGCAGCGCTCGCGATCGATCGCGATCAGCGGCGAGAGCTCGAGCGGCTTGCGGAAGTGGCGCTTGGGCTCGACGAAGCGCGAATGGCCGCCGCCCCAGCCGAAGGTGATGTCCTGCAGCGGACACTCACCGCCCTTGTCGCAGACCGGGCAGTCCAGCGGATGGTTGATCAGCAGGAACTCGACGACGGCCTGCTGCGCGACCTCGGCCCGTTCGGAGCGGCTGTGCACCACCATGCCGTCCTTGACCCCGGTCGAGCAGGCGGTCTGCAGCTTCGGCATCCCCTCGATCTCGACCAGGCACATCCGGCAGGCGCCGACTGGCTGGCCGAGCTTCGGCTCGTAACAGAAGACGGGTATCTCGACGTCGCCCAGCTTCGCGGCGTCGGCGAGCATCATGTTCTCGGGCGCCCGGACCTCGCGGCCGTCGATCGAGAAGGTGATCAGCTGTTGTTGCGGGCGCGGCATCAGACGACGGCCGCGAGTTGGCGGGACTGGATGTGCGCTTCAAATTCTCCCCGGAACTTGGCGATCATCGAGCCGATCGGCATCGCCATCGCGTCGCCGAGCACGCAGAGGCAGTTGCCGATGATGTGCTCCTGGACCGAGGCCATGATGTCGAGGTCCATCGGCGTCGCCAGTCCGGCGTCGATCCGCTCGAGCATCCGGACCGTCCAGTTCGTCCCCTCGCGGCATGGCGTGCACTTGCCGCAGGACTCGTGGCGGTAGAACTTCGCGGTCTTCAGCGCGACGTCTAGCACCGGCGTCTTGTCGTCGATCACGATGATCGCGCCCGACCCGAGCATCGAGCCGGCCTTCGCGAGGCTGTCGAAGTCGTAGGGCACGTCGAGGTCCTTCGCCGTCAGCACCGGTGCGCTCGACCCGCCCGGGAACCACATCTTGACCTTGCGCCCCTTCGGTGGGCCGCCCGCGAGGTCGAAGATGATCTGCCGCGACGGGATGCCGAGCTCGATCTCGTAGTTGCCCGGGCGCTGCACATGGCCCGAGACCGAGACGACCTTGGTCCCGGTCGAGCCCGAGACCCCGAGCTGCGCGTACTTCTTGCCACCCATCCTGATGATGTGCGGCATCGTCATCAGCGTCTCGACGTTGTTGATCAGCGTCGGACCCTGATAGAGGCCCTGGAGCGCCGGGAACGGCGGCTTCAGGCGCGGGTTGCCGCGCTTGCCCTCGAGCGAGTCGAGCAGTCCCGTCTCCTCGCCGCAGATGTAGGCGCCGGCGCCGCGGTGCAGGACCAGCGACAGCGAAAGCTCCGAGCCGAGGATCCGCTCGCCGATGTAGCCCGCCTTGCGGGCCTGCGCGATCGCGGCATCGAGGATCCTCGCCTGCTCCTCGTACTCGCCGCGGATGTAGATGAAGGCATGGTTCGCGCCACCGGCATGGGCGGCGATGACGATGCCCTCGATCAACCCGTGCGGGCACTTCTGCATCAGCTCGCGGTCCTTGAACGTGCCGGGCTCGGACTCGTCGGCGTTGCAGACGAGGTACTTGTCCATATCGCCCTTGGGTAGGAACGACGCCTTGCGTCCGGCCGGGAACCCGGCGCCGCCGCGGCCGCGCAGGCCGGAGGCGTCGAGCTCGGCCAGCAGCTGGTCCTGGGTCATCGCCAGCGCCTTGCGCAGCGACTTGTAGCCGCCGCGCTTCTCGTAGACGTCGATGTCGTACAGGTTCGCCTGGTCGATGTTCTTTAGCAGGATCGGAGCGATCACTTCTTCGCCTCCTTCGGAATCTCGGACGCCGCGGTGCGGCGCAGCGCCAGCGCGAGCTCCGGCAGCGGCTCGCGGCCAGCCCGCAGGTCGGCGACGAGCCGTTCGGCGTCGGCGCTCTCAAGCGGGCCGTAATAGACCTGGTCGACCGAGACCATCGGTGCGATGTCGCATGCCCCGAGGCACTCGAAGCGGCGCAGCGTGATGTCTGAGTCGCCGCCGACCGCCGCGTCGATCGAGTCGTAGAGCTCGTCGGCGCCGCGCAGCGAGCACGAGATGTTGGTGCAGACGTAGATCGTGTGAGCGCCGGCGGGCTCGAGCTCGAACATGTCGTAGAAGGTCGCCACCGACGTCAGATAGCCCGGCGTCACGCGCATCACGCAGGCGGCCTCGAGGATCGCCTGCGGTGAGCACCAGCCGTGATGGCGCTGTGCCGCCGCGAGCGCCGGCAGCGCCGCCGAATGACGGTCGGGGTAGCGCGCCATCGCCTCCTCGATCTCCTTCCGCAACGCGACCGGCACGTCCACGAGCGCCGGGTCCGGAACCTCCGCCGGATCCTTCTCCAGGTCCACCGGCTCATCCCAGCCGGGCGTGCGCGAGCCCTCCCGCGTGCGCGGGATCTCCCGCCCCCCAAGCTCCTGGCGGTACTCAAACCCCGGCCCCGCGCCATCAGTCGGGCTCATGCCAACACCCCGCCACACAGAAGCGACGCAGCCGGCGCCAAAGGCACAAGGCGAGGACAGCCGGCGCAGCCGGCTCCCGCAGCCCTCATCGGTCGATCCCCCCGAGCACCGGGTCGAGCATCGCCAGCGTCGCGATCAGGTCCGCGATGTAGCTCCCCTTGGTCATCGGTCCCGTGGCCTGCAGGTTGACGAAGCTCGGGTCGCGCATATGTACGCGCGCGGGCTTCGCCGATCCGTCCGAGCGCACGAAGCAGCCGAGCTCGCCGCGCGGTCCCTCGATCGGGAAATAGACCTCGCCCGGCGGGACCCGCATGCCCTCGGTCACGAGCTTGAAGTGGTGGATCAGCGCCTCCATCGACGTCGCGAGCTCGTGCCGCGGCGGTAGCGCGATCTTGCGATCGGTCGTGATGTGCGGACCTTCGGGCAGCCCGTCGAGCGCCTGCTCGATGATCTTGACCGACTCCTTCATCTCGGCGACGCGCACCGCGTAGCGGTCGTAGTTGTCGCCGACGGTGCCGACCGGGATCTTGAACGAGAAGTCCTCGTAGGAGCTGTACGGGGCGGCCTTGCGCAGATCCCACGGGTTGCCGCTCGCACGCAGCAGCGGCCCGGTCACGCCGAGGCCGAGCAGCGACTCCTCGTCGAGCGGGCAGGTCCCCCGCAGGCGCTGCAGCAGGATCTCGTTGCGCTTGAGCAGGTCGTTGTACTGATCGACGCGCCCCGGCATCACGGCGATGAACTCGCGCAGCTTCTCGGCGAAGCCGGTCGGGATGTCCTCGATCACACCGCCGATCTGGAAGTAGCGGGTGTGCATCCGCTGGCCCGAGGACTGCTCGAACAGGTCGAGGATCATCTCGCGCTCGCGGAAGCAGTACCAGAACATCGACATCGCGCCGAGGTCGAGCGCGCTCGTGCCGAGCCAGACGAGGTGCGACATGATCCGGTTCAGCTCGAGGTGGATCACCCGCAGGTACTGCGCGCGCTTGGGCACCTCGCACTCGAGCAGCGTCTCGACCGCGCCGCAGAAGGCCATCGCGTTGAAGTAGTAGGCGAGGTAGTCCATCCGCTCGATCACGGGGATCACCTTCCAGTAGGCCTTGTCCTCCGCGGTCTTCTCGATCCCGGTGTGGACGTAGCCGATGATCGGACGCAGGTCGCGAACGACCTCGCCCTCGAGCGTCACCAGCAGCCGCAGCACGCCGTGCGTCGCCGGGTGGTGCGGGCCGATGTTGAGCGTCAGCAGCTCAGTCGTCTCGCCGCTGCGCTGGACCGCGACCTGGTGCTCGAGCGGGGCCAGCGTGATGCTGTCCTCCATCTTGCGGTAGTCCGACTGTGCGCTGCTCATCGCGTCCAGCCGGGCGAGGTCGCGTCGTTGTGCGTGAACAGGACCGGCTCGCCCCCGATCGGGAAGTCACGCCGCTGCGGATGGCCCTCGTAGTCCTCAGGCATCAGGATCCGGCGCAGATCGGGATGGCCCGCAAACTGCACGCCGAACATGTCGTAGACCTCGCGCTCCTGGTGGTTGGCGGTCGGCCAGTCGGGCGTCACCGACTCGACGCTGGGGTCGTCCAGCGGCACGCGCAGCTTGACCGCGATCCGATCGACGCGCGCCATGTCGAGCAGCTCGTACTGCACGCCGAGGCGCGGCTCGTGCGGGTAGTAGTCGACGCCGTGGACGCTCATCAGGGCGCGGTAGCCGTGGCTCTGCTTCAACTCCGCCAGGACTCGGCGCACGGTGCTCGGCTCGATCCGCACACTCGCCTGGTCACGGAAGTACGTCGTCTCCAGCACGCTGCCCGGGATCGCCTCGCCGAGCTGTGTCGCGATCAGCTCGAGCCCGACCTGGTCAGGCACCGGGGCGCTCCGCCGATCCCTCGACGCCGGTCAGATTCTCCTCGGTTCCGACGGCCGCATAGCGCTCACGCCAGCTCATGTCGGGGTCGTCCTGGATCATCTTGCGCAGCTTCAGGATCCCGTGCATCAGCGCCTCGGGGCGCGGTGGGCAGCCGGGGACGTGGACGTCGACCGGCATGAACTTGTCGGCCGGCACGATCGCGTAGTTGTTGAAGACGCCCATCGACGATGAGCAGGCGCCCATCGCGATCGCCCACTTCGGCTCGAGCATCTGGTCGTAGATCCGGCGCACGACCGGCGCCATCTTGATCGAGACGCGACCCGACAGGATCAGCAGATCGGCCTGGCGCGGTGAGGCGCGGAACGCCTCGAAGCCGAAGCGCGCAACGTCGACCCGCGCGGCGACGATCGACATCATCTCGATCGCGCAGCAGGCGAGGCCGAACGTCGCCGGGAACAGGGAGTTCGAGCGCGCCCAGTCGACCGCCTTGTCGAGCGTCGTCGTCAGGATCGACTGCTCGACCGCGCGCTCCAGCTCGAGCCCCTCGAGGTCGCCACGCAACAGGTCGCGCGCGCGCAGCCCGCGGGCGCGGAAGCTGTTGGGGTCGACGGGTTCCCGTGTTACCGCCAATCGAGCGCTCCCCGCCGCCAGACGTAGACGAACGCTACGAACAGCAGCGCGACGAACGTGATCGTCTCGAACAGGGCGAAGGCGCCGAACGCACGTAGCTCGGCAGCGATCGGGTAGAGGAAGATCGTCTCGATATCGAACAGGATGAAGAGCATCGCGATCAGGTAGAAGCTGATCCCGAAGCGGAAGCCGAACTTGATCTCCGACGGCAGCCCGCATTCATACGGCTCGGTCTTCGACGCGATCTTGCGCCGTGGCCCCAGAACCGTGTTCAGGTAGGCGAAGGCCCCACCAACGATCCCCCCGAGCGCGAGAAACACGATCGCGGGCAGGTAACTGCGGAGCACCGAAGCGTTATATCACTACCCATGCGCTTGTGGCAGAGTGTTACTTAGTGGCAAAAGGATCGAGTCGACCCCCCCGGAGCGATCCATGAGCCACCGCGACGTCGCGCTCGACGCCGCCCTTGCGCTCGCCGCGCTCAACGGCGCTGCCGGCCTGCTCGGGGCGCTGCGCTGGTACCGCTCGCAGACCAGCCGCACCTTCTGGATCCTCATCCGCGCGGGTCAGGCGGCGGCGATCGCCTACGCCGTACTGACCGGAGTCCTCTACCTCGCGAACGACCCACCGTCGAGCAACCTCTTCTACCTGTACGCGCTGCTGCCGGTCGCGATCGGCTTCGTCGCCGAACAGCTGCGGGTCATCTCCGCCGACCAGGTGCTCGCCTCGCGCGACATCGAGAACGCCCAGGCGGTCGGCCAGCTCGAGCCCGCCAGCCAGCAGGAGATCGTCATCGCGATCCTGCGCCGCGAGATGGGAGTCATGACCGCCGCAGCGATCGTGGTCTGCTTCCTCGCACTCAGGGCCTGGGGCACATACTAAGTCGCTTGCGTGCCGCCAATCTTCGCTGATTGCGGCTCGAGATCAGGGCTCCGGGAGCAGCAGCAAATCAGTGGGGGTGGGGCCGAGGCCAGCCAGCGTGACCTTGATGCCGGCGCTGAGGTCGTAGAGCTGGGCGTTGCGCTGGTGGATCAGCTCGTGCAGCTGCTCCAGGTCCGCCTGCTGCTTGGGGTCGTGCTCGAGGACGATTGGTATCGGCCCGAGCTCGGTCGCTCCGGCGAGGACTGCGGCCTCGTGGCCTTCGACGTCGATCCAGACCAGGGCGAGGCGTTCGTTGCTGATGGCGCCGCTGGCGAGCAGGCTGTCGATCGTCACGCAGTTCGCGACGTCGTCGTCGCTGCTGGCGTCGGCGACGACGCGGCTGCTGCCCCAGAATCGTGGGGAGCTGGCGAGCGCCACGGTGCCGGCGTGATCGGAGACCGCTGTCTCGTGCAGCGTGACGCGGGCTGAAAGGTCGTTCAGCTCGATGTTGCGCTCGAGCAGGACGAAGTTGCGCGGGACCGGCTCGAAGGCGTGGACGTACGCGGCACCGACGACGGTGACCAGCGGCACCGTCGTCGTGCCGATGTTGGCGCCGACCTCGAGCACCTCGCGGCCGCGGATGCTTGCGCCGGTCTCTCGCTCGATCAGCTGCGCGCAGCGCAGCAGCCGATCGAGCCCGTAGGGGCCCGCGACGTAGGTTCGCCGCGACACGTCGTAGTCGGCGCTCGCCACGAGGTAGCGGCCGCTCGGCCAGCGCACCTGGAGCGTCGGACGCACCCGGCCCGCGAGGAAGAAGATCGCTTCGCGCCCCAGCTCGCGCGGGATCGCTCGCCGGTCGGGGCCGTGGCGCAGGCGACCCGCACGGCGCGCTGATGCTCGCACCAATCGCCGCGGCAGCGACACCGCTTTGCCCAGAGCTGCCACCCGCTAACGCGACGCGACGGTCAGTGACCCGTAGGCGCCGAGGTCCGCATAGTTCGCGCCCGGATCGTAGACGCGGTAGGTCCCGGGCGTGAGGGCGAACGCCTTGCTCGTCGCGGTGTGTCCGGGGAACACCGCCGCGGTCTGGCCGAGAATCTGCCCGTCGGCGTTGGCGACCGCGACCTCGTGGACGAGCACGCCGTCGTTGTGGAGACGGATGCGCACGGTCCCGGCCTGCAGCTGAACCGACTCCGGGGTGATCTGGTACTCGCCGACGCTGAGCGCCAGCAGCGACCCGTGATCGGTCGCGCTGCTCTCGCCGCAGCCCCCGAGCGCCGCGATCAGCACCAGCGGCGCGATCAGCAGGCGGGCTCGACGCCTGGCGGCAGCAAGTCGCGTTTGCGGCAGTGGGAGCATGCCCGCAACCATTATCCGTATCATCCCCGCCCGGATGAGCCGTGTCGCGAAGATCGTTGCCAGCTCTGCCGCGGCCCTCGTGGTTGCGGTCGCGATCAGCGCCTGTGGCTCGCAGGGGATCAGCGTCGCGAAGACGAGTCCCTATTACCAGGGTGCGACGATCTTCCTCGACCACTGCTCCGGCTGTCACACGCTTTCGGTCGTCGGTGCGGAGGGCTCGGCCACCTCGGTCCAGAACCGTCTGCGCACCAACGCCCCGAACTTCAACTTCCGCAGTGAGAGCGTCCAGAACGTCCTCTACGCGATCGAGAACGGTGGCTTCTCGGGCCAGATCATGCCCGAGAACATCGTCGTCGGACCACAGGCACACGCGGTTGCGGAGTTCCTCTCCCATTACGCCGGGCGCCAGGCTCCGAAGAGTCCGACGTTGCCGCAGGCGACGTCACAGTAGGCACGCCCGGTTCTCGACCTCAGGCTGATCCGCGAGCAACCCGACGTCGTTCGCGCGGCGCTCGCCCGTCGTGGCAACGGAGTTGAATCCGGCGTCACAGAGGTGCTCGAGCTCGACGATCGCCGGCGCGCGGTCCTGCCCGAGCTCGAGGCTCTGCGGGCCGCCAAGAACGCCGCCTCGGAGCAGATCGCCAAGGCGAAGCAGGCCGGCGAGGATGCCGCCCCCGTGATCGCGCAGATGCGCGAGCTCGGTCAGCGTGAGGCCGAGCTCGACGCGCAGCTCGCCGAAGTCGACGAGGCGCTCCAGGTTGCGCTGAGCCGGCTTCCGAACCTGCCGAGCGAGGACGCCGCGCCGACCGACACCGTCCTCAAGACGGTTGGCGAACCGCGCAGCGGCGCACCGACCCTCGATCATCTCGAGCTGGCCGGTCCGCTGATCGACATGGAGGCCGGCGCGCGCCTCTCCGGCGCACGCTTCGCCTACCTGCGCGGCGATCTCGTGCTGCTCGAGCTGGCGCTCGTGCGCTGGGCGCTGGAGCGCCTGCTCGGCCAGGGCTTCGAGCCGGTCATCCCGCCGGTGCTCGTGCGCGAGCAGGCGCTCTACGGGACCGGCATGCTGCCCGACACCGAGCAGCAGATCTACCGTGTCCCCGACGACGATCTCTACCTCGTCGGGACCTCGGAGGTGGCATTGGCCTCGCTGCACGCCGGCGAGATCCTCGCGGCCGAGGACCTGCCGCTGCGCTACGCCGGCTTCTCGTCCTGCTTTCGCCGCGAGGCTGGCGCCGCCGGCAAGGACACGCGCGGGATCTTCCGCGTGCACCAGTTCGACAAGGTCGAGATGTTCGTCTTCACGACGCCCGAGGAGAGCGTCGCCGAGCACGAGCGTCTGCTCGCGATCGAGGAGTCGCTGCTCGGCGAGCTGGGGATCCCCTACCGCGTAGTCAACATCGCCGTCGACGACCTCGGTGCCTCGGCGGCGAAGAAGTACGACTGCGAGGCGTGGCTGCCCTCGCAGGGGCGCTACCGCGAGCTGACATCGTGCTCGAACACGACCGACTTCCAGGCGCGGCGACTGCAGATTCGCGCCCGCGGCCCTCAGGGCTCCCGACCGATCACCGCTCACACCCTCAACGGAACCGCCACCGCGGTCGGTCGCACGATCATCGCGCTGCTCGAGAACGGTCAGCAGGACGATCGCTCGGTGCTGCTGCCGGACTGCCTCGTGGCCTACGGCGCGCCGGCCCGGATCGAGCCGCAGCCGGCGAGCTAGGAATCGCGGCGGGTCGGCCGGACCGCCTTCTTCGTGGCTCGACGGGGCGGCTTCTGCTCCGCCAATGGCAGCTCGATCACAAACGCCGCACCACCGTCCTTCGCGTTGCCGGCGCTGACCCGTCCCGCGTGCGCCTCGACGATCTCGGCCACGATCGAGAGGCCGAGGCCGGCACCCGCCTTGCCGCGCTCGCGTCCACCCTCGGAGCGCCAGAAGCGCTCGAACACCGCGTCGGACGCGTCCTCGGGCAGTCCCGGACCGTGGTCGCGGACCTCGATCCGCGCGACTCCCCCCTTGCTGCGCAGCGACAGCTCGATCGGCGATCCGGCTGGCGTGTGCTTAAGCGCGTTGGTCATCAGGTTGGCGAGCACCTGGCGCAGCTCGTGACCGTCGCCGTTGACCATATGGGCCGACCGGCTGCCCCGCACCTGCGGCACGATCGTCACGCCGATCGTGCGGTCCTGCGCGACCGCGCGCGTGTCGTCGGCCGCGTCACGCACGAGCGGTGCCAGGTCGACCGGCTCGCGCACGGTCTGCGGCATCTCGTCGAGCCGCGCCAGCGCCAGCAGCTGCTCGACGAGGATGCCCATCCGCGACGCCTCCTCCTCGATCCGCTGCATCGCCTTCGCGGTGTCCTCGGGACTCGTCGTCGCTCCACGCCGGAACAGCTCGGCGTAGCCGCGGATCGACGTCAGCGGCGTACGCAACTCGTGCGAGGCGTCCGAGAGGAAGCGCCGCAGGCGCTCCTCGCTCTCCTGGCGCCGCGCGAACGCCTGCTCGATCTGGCCGAGCATCGCATTCAAAGCGAGCCCCAGGCGCCCAACCTCGGTCCGGTCGTCCTCGGGGCTGACACGGCGCGACAGGTCGCCGGCGGCGATCGCTCCCGCCGTCGCCCCGATCCGATCGAGCGGGCGCAGGCCGATGCGGATCACGAACCAGGCGAGGATCGCGAGCGCCACGAGCACCGAAGCGATGACGATCGCCTCGATCGTCTCGAGCCGCGCCAGCGATGCATCGACGCCGTTCACCGGGATGGCGACGATCGTGGTGCCGTATCCGACATCGCTGCGCTTGGCGATCACGCGATACGAGAGGCCACGATCGCCGGCCGCCGGCACGGTGAAGAACTGCGGATGCATCAGGTTGTTCGCGGTGATCGCGAAGTTGGCCGGCAGCTTCGGCGGGTAGGAGGAGCTGTAGCCGATTGCGGTCGGCTCGCCGATCCGCTGATCGCTGGCGTTGAGGTGCTCGCCAAACGTCCCCGGCGGGTCGCTGATGCTCTCCTGCGGCATCGCGGGGTGCCCCGGCGTCCCTCCGTCGTTGTCGTCAGGGTCGGCATTCTGGGTCGCCGCCAGTGGTGCCGGGCGCAGCCCGGCGTTCACATCGACCTGATCCTCGATCGCCCGGGCTGAGGAGACCAGCTGGCTGTCCAGCTGGTCGAACAGGAACGCGCGCTCCGCGCGATAGGTCACGAAGCCCGCGACGAGCAGCCCGATCGCTGCCAGCACGACGAGCCCGACCAGCAGGCGTGCCCGCAGCGACACCAGCCTGAGCGCGCGCATCAGCCCCGCGGCAGGCGCAGTGCGTAGCCGACGCCACGCACGGTGTGGATCAACGCCGGCTTCTCGACGTCGACCTTCTTGCGCAGGTAGCTGATGTAGGTCTCGAGCACGCGCGCGTCGCCACCGAAGTCGTACTGCCAGACGTGGTCGAGCAGCTGGGCGCGCGTCAGCACACGCTTGGGGTTGAGCATCAGGTAGCGCAGCAGCCGGAACTCGGTCGCCGTCAGCTCGATCGCCCGCCCGCCGCGGGAGACCTCGCGCGTGTCCTCGTCCAGCTCGAGATCCCCGAACACGAGCTTCGAGGATTCCGGCTCGACGATGCCGCTACGGCGCAGCACCGTTCGGATCCGCGCGACCAGCTCCTCGAGGCTGAACGGCTTGGTCATGTAATCGTCACCGCCGAGCGTCAGGCCGTGGACGACGTCCTCGGTCGCGTCGCGCGCCGTCAGGAAGATGATCGGCACGCCCGTCCGCGCGCCCGCCATCCGCCGCGCGACCTCGAAGCCGTCGATGTCGGGCAGCATCACGTCGAGCACGATCACCGCCGGCTTGTGCGCCCCGACGGCCGCGATCGCGTCGGCACCGGTTCCGGCCGAGTCGACGGCAAAGCCCTCGAAGCGCAGCGCCATCGAGATCACGTCGACGATGTTCGGCTCGTCGTCGACGACGAGCACGCGGACCTTCTCAGCCGCCTCGTGGTCGCCCGCGCCGTTCGTGCCGTTTGTCATGAGCACATGATCGCGCCCCAGCCTGTGAGTTGCCTGAGAGCAGCCTGCCGCTCTCCCAGCTCGTGCCGGCGCGTATGCTCACCGCGGTGCTCGCGGCTCCCGCAGCCGAGACGGACGACGGGATCCGGCTCGCCGGCCTCGCGAAGTCGTTCCGCAGCCCGCAGGGCCCGGTCCACGCGGTCCGCGGCATCGACGTCACGATCCCGCGCGGCGAGACGGTCGCGCTGCTGGGCCCGAACGGTGCCGGCAAGTCGACGACGATCGACATGCTGCTCGGCCTCGCCCCGCCCGACGAGGGCAGCGTGTCGCTGTTCGGCCGCGATCCGCGCGCCGCCGTCGACGCCGGCCTGGTCGGCGCGATGCTCCAGGGCGGTTCGCTGATCCAGTACCTCTCGGTGCGCGAGCTGCTGAGCATGATCGCGGCGATGTATCCCGCGCCGCTCGCGGTCGACGAGGTGCTCGAGCAGACCGGCCTGGAGGCGATCGCCGGCCGCCGCACGCAGAAGCTCTCCGGCGGCGAGACCCAGCGCGTGCGCTTGGCGCTCGCGCTCGTCAGCAACCCCGACCTGCTCGTCCTCGACGAGCCGACGGTCGCGATGGACGTCGAGGCACGCCACGAGTTCTGGGAGTCGATGCGCGATTTTGCCGGGCGCGGCAAGACCGTGCTGTTCGCGACCCACTACCTCGAGGAGGCCGATCAGAACGCCGACCGCGTCGTTCTGATGGCCCACGGCGAGATCGTCGCCGACGGTCCACCGACTGAGATCAAGGGCCGCGTCGGCCTGCGCACGATCCGCGCGACGCTCCCCGATCCGCCCGCCGGCGAGCTTGAGCAGCTCCCGGGCGTCGCGCGAGCCGAGCGCCGCGGCGACGGCGTACTGCTCAGCTGCAGCGACTCCGATCAGGCGATCCGCGCCCTGCTCGAGCGATTCCCCGGCGCCCGCGACATCGAGATCACTGGCGCCGGCCTCGAGGAGGCGTTCCTCGCGTTGACCGCCGACCCCGACGCGTCGAGCGAGGCGCAGCGATGAAGGGCCTCGTCTACGCCCGTTACGAGCTGCTGCGCTCCTTCCGCAACCGCCGCTTCTTCTTTTTCTCGCTCGGCTTCCCGCTGCTCTTCTACATCGTGATCGCCTCGCCGAACCGCCACGTCACGGACTTCGACAACAGCGGCATCTCGTTGCCGCTCTACTACATGGTCGGTCTCGCCTCGTTCGGCACGATGGTCGCGATGATCTCCTCCGGCACGCGGATCGCCGCCGAGCGCCAGATCGGCTGGACACGCCAGCTGCGGATCACGCCGTTGACGACGCGCGCCTACTTCCGCGCCAAGGTCCTGACCGCCTACGCGATGTCATGCCTGACGATCGCGCTGCTCTACATTGCCGGCGCGGCGCTCGGCGTCAGCATGGCGGCGCACTACTGGCTCGAGATGACCGGCCTGATCCTCGTCGCGCTGGCGCCGTTCGCCGCCCTCGGGATCACGCTCGGCCACCTGCTCAACGTCGATTCGATCGGTCCCGCGACCGGCGGCGGCGCCTCGCTGCTGGCATTCCTCGGCGGCACCTGGTTCCCGCTCGGCCACCACGGCTTCCTCTACCAGCTCGGCCAGCTCCTCCCCTCCTACTGGCTGGTCCAGGCCGGCCACGTCGGCCTCAACGGCCACGCCTGGCCAGCCCGCGGCTGGATCACAATCGCCGCCTGGACCCTCATCCTCACCGCCACCGCCGTCATCGCCTTCCGCCGCGACACCAAAAAGGTCTAGGCGCGGTGGTCACCACCACGGATCGCTACGAGCTTCTTCCGTCCCGCCCGTCCGGTCGAGCGCATCCAGCGCCGCCATGTCCTCGTCCGACAGGACGAAGTCGAACAGCGCCGCGTTCTCCTCGATCCGCTCGCGATGGGTCGACTTCGGGATGACCATCACGTCGCGCTGCAGGCACCAGCGCAGCAGCACCTGCGCCGCGCTTCGCCCGACCCGCTCCGCGATCTCCGCGACCGTGCGGTCATCGAGGTGGCGTCCGGTGCCGAGCGAGCTGTAGCCGACGATCGCGATCTCGCGCTCGGCGCACGCCTCCAGCAGCCCGCGGCGGTACTCGAAGGCGCTGAACTGAACCTGGTTGACGACCGGCCTCGCCGTCGCGACGCCGAGCAGCTCGTCGATCTCGGCGATCGAGAAGTTCGAGACCCCGATCGAGCGCGCGTAGCCGCGTCGCTGGGCCTCCTCCATCCCCGGCCAGGCCCACGTCGGCCCGCGCCCCGGCCAGTGGATGATGTAGAGGTCGACCTGCTCGACGCCGAGCCGCTCGAGGCTCTGCTCGACCTCGTACAGCGGGTCCTCGCGTCGCGGGAAGAACTTCGTCGTGATGAAGACCTCCTCGCGCGGGACGCCGCTGTCGCGCAGCGCGCGGCCGACGCTCGCCTCGTTGCCGTAGGCCTGCGCCGTGTCGATGTGGCGGCAGCCGAGCTCGAGCGCCCAGCGGACCGCCTGCTCGCACTCCTGCCCGTCCGGCGTCTGCCAGACGCCGAGGCCCAGCACCGGCATCTCCGCGCCGTCAGCCAGCTTCCGCACCCGCTCGTCGTGTTCTCCCGTCATCGGCTACCGGAATGATCCCGCACGGCCGCCGCTGCCTACCCCCGCGCGCAAACCAGACGGCGAGGCCGGTCGCCCAAAGGGCGAGCCGGCGAGCCCCCGGTTAGTGCGCGCCGCTGTCACCCGGCGGCGCGTCCCCGCGCATGTCGGCGACGACCGCCACCAGCCCCGCCGGGCTCATCGTCGGCTGCACCTCGAGCCGCGGTAGCGCGTAGGGGTCGTCGCTCGGCCCCGCCCAGCCGTTGGCCTCGGTCGTCGAGCCGCGGAAGCCGGCGGCCCTCAGGGCGGCGATCACCGTCGGGTCGTACTCCCCCGAGGGGTAGCAGAACCAGTTGACCGGCACGTGGTACTTGCGTTGGATCTTGCCCCGCGTGCTCGCCGTCTGGAACGCCAGCTCGCTCGCGCTCAGGCCGACCATGTCCGAGTGGTCGTAGCCCTGCGTGTCGAGCTCCCAGCCATCGCCGACCAGCTCGCGCAGCTCGTGGCTCGAGATCCCGCCGTTGGCCCACGACAGCCCGGTCAGCTGCAGGTTCTCGACGCCGACCCAGCCGAGCCTGGCGAGCACCGGCTCGGCGTACTGGAACTGCGTCTCATAGCCGTTGTCGAAGCTGATCACGATCGGCTTCCCGCACGGCAGCCGCCTGTGCTCGTGCCAGTTGGCCCACAGCTGGTCCTGCGTCACGGCGTGGTAGCCGGCAGCCGCGATCGCCCGCATCTGCGCCGCGAACAGCGTCGGCGAGACGTAGAGCAGCGGGAACGCGGCACCGCTCGGCGCCGGCGCGATCACGTGGTACTCGAGGATCGGCGCCCGCTCGACGCGGTAGGGCGCGAGGCAGCGGTCCTTCTTCACCCCCACCACGCTCGTCGCGGCGACCTTCTTCACCGGCTGCTTCACCGCCGGCGGGCTCGACTTCCCCCCGCTCAGCACGACCACGAGCACGACGACCAGCACGAGAGCGCCGCCCGCCGCCGCGAGCGCAATCCGCCGCCGGCGGACCTGGCGTCGGCGCAGCTCGCGCCGCGCCCGCAAGCGCTCGCTGCCGGTCTGCGGCGGGGGTGCTCCAGCTTCCAACGCGCTATTCGCTCTCTCGCTCTGGGGTGTGGTCGGTCGGCGCGGCCTCGCACTTCACGGCGCAGCCGCGCGTTCAGTTTGGCGCGTGCCGCGCCAGCCGCCGCTCCAGCGCCGCGCGCGTTTCGGGCCACTCGCTGGCGATGATGCTGTAGTAGGCGCTGTCGCGGATCACCTCGCCGCGGACGATCATGTGGCTGCGGAAGACCCCTTCGAAGCGCGCGCCGATCCCCGCGAGCGCCTTGCGCGAGCGCTCGTTGAACTCTTCCGTCTTGAACTCGACGCGGATGCAGTTGAGCTCCTCGAACGCGTAGTCGAGCAGCAGCAGCTTCGTCTCGATGTTCGCGCCGCCGCGCCACTGCGCCTGTGCCAGCCAGGTCCAGCCGATCTCGAGGCCCCGGTGCTCGGGGCGCAGCGCGTGGTAGCCGGTGGCGCCGATCGCCTTGGCGCTGGCCAGATCGATCGTTGCGAACATCGCCGAGCGGCCGGCGGCGTCGTCAGCGAGCCGCTGCTCGAGCCAGGCGTGGAAGTGCTCGCGCGAGGCGCTCGCGTTGATCGGAAGCCAGCGCCAGATCTCGCGGTCCTGCCCGGCCTCCCAGAGCTCCTGCTCGTGCGCGGCGCTCAGCGGCTCGAGCCGCACGAGCTTGCCCTCGAGCACCGGCGTCAGCTGGTCCCAGTCCTCCATGCCGCCACGGACTGTAGCCGGGCGGCACCGATCAGCCGCGGCTGAGGAAAGCCGGTCCGGCGCGGGCCGAACGGCTGCTCGAGATCCTCGCGCGGGAATGGGCCCGAATCGGATCGGTCCAGCCCGAGGACGCTGCGGTAGACGAAGACGCGGAATATCTGCTCGATCGTGGCGTTGACCACCATGACCGCCAACAGCCCGGCGGCGGCGCAAACAACGAGCACCACCCCGCCGGCGCCGCCGACGATCAGCCCGAAGTAGAGCACGATCACGCATGGCACCGCCACTGCGCTCGACAGCAGACCGATGCCCGCCGTGCCGCCGATCTGCTCGGCCCAGCGCTGGCGGACGAGCGTTCCCGAGCGCCGCAGCATCGCGACCGGACCGAGCCATTCGTAGGCGATGACGGGCACCGCGAACATCGTCGCCACCGACCACGACAACCCGGCGAGCGCGGCAACGATCTTGCCCCCCAGCGGCACGCGCTGCTCGACGATGCGCAGTGCGGTGCCGACGGTGCAGACCAGGAGCGTCCAGCTGGCGATCACGGCGATGCGCTCGCCTGCCGCCGCCCATCCGTCTGCCGGCGTCGCCGGCATCCCGCCGAGCTCGCGCTGCAGCATGCAGGCGAGCGCGACCGAGCAGAACAGCCCCACGAACGTCAGGCCGTATGACGCAATCAGAAATCCAATGACGATTCCCGCGGTTTGTCCGGATCCGCGGGCGATCGCTGCGCCGAGGATCAACGCAACCGCGATCGGGACCGCGCTCAGCACGATCGACGCCGCCGGGAACACGAGCAGTCGTCGATCCTGGCGCAGGATCGACCAGCTGATCGCTGCCAGCCGGCGGGCCCTCTGCGTGCGCGACTCGTTGAGTGGCACCTCGGCTGTCGGCACGTGGAGCGGCTCGAAGCGGGGTGCTGCCGTCGCCGGCACCTCGGCTGTCGGCACATGGAGCGGCTCGAAGCGGGGTGCTGTCGTCGCCGGCAGCTCGATTGTCGGCTCGTTGAGCGGCTCGCTGCGGGGTGCCGCCGTTGCCGGGCTTGTCATCGCCGAGCCGCCCCAGAAGCCGGCCTTCTGCTCCGCCAGCGAGTCAGTCGCATCCCGGTAGCCACTCTCGTCGCTCACGGCCCGGGTTATCGGCCACGCCAGGCACTTTCTGTACATGCCGGCAACGCGCTGTCAGTGGTTGCAGCGCGGCTGCGGCGTCAGGCGCCGGCGCTCGCCGGCTCGGCCCCGACAAGCCGGCGCAGCAGCTGGCAGAGCTCGCCGTACTCGCCGACTCCGACTCGCCGGCGCGTCTCGTCCTCGCGGGCATTGAGCGCGGCTGCCGCGCGGTCGCGCAGCGCGGCGCCGCTTTCGCCGAGCCGCAGCGCGTAGGAGCGGCGGTCGCTCGGGTTGCGCTCGCGGACGACGAGGCCGCGCGGTTCGAGCGCGTCGATCAGCTCCACGACCACCGGGCCGCTGACGCCGAGCATCGTCGCCACCTGCTGCTGCGAGCAGGGGGCGAGATCGTCGATCGTCGCGAGCGTGCCGTACTCGCGCACCTCGAGGCCGAACGGCTCGCAGGTCTCGTCGGCGCGCTTGTGCAGCTGGAAGTGCGCGCGCGCCACCAGATAGCCGGTCGTCTCGTCGACGGGCGCCGCGACGGCGGCAAGCTCCGAACCGAGCAGGCGCGCGAGCAGCTCCTGGAGCCGGGCGCGGTCCTCGTTGGCGAGGCGTCTGGTCGCCTCGCGGTCGGCCCCCAGCAGCGCTGGTGTCAGGGCCTCGAGCAGCGCGACGCCGGCGCTGGTCGCCGTGAGCGCGTAGGAGCGGCGGTCGCTCGCATTGCGCTGACGCGAGACCAGCCCCTCGCGCTCGAGCTCGTCGATGACGTGGACCATTGCGCTGCGGTTGACGGTCAGGCATTCGCCGAGTTCCTGCTGCGAGCAGGGTCCGGCGGCGAGCAGTCGGGCGATGATCGTGAGATCACGCGGATGGCGTGGCGTGAGCGCCGCGACGTAGCCCTGCTGTACCTGGAGGAACGCGCGGTGGAGCACGTAGCCGACGGTCGCGCCAAGCGATGGCGGCAGCGCGGTGAGCGCTTCCGCCTCCGCACCACGGGTGGTGGTCGCCTCGATCATCAACCAAAGATAGCGGGAATTGCCTAGCCTTAACAATCGTTAGGTAAATTGATGATAAGGTCTGCGGCACAGTTTTCCGGCGCGACGTAGGAGGCCCGATGGACCGCAAGTGGTGGACCCTGATCGCCGTATCGATCGGCGTTTTCATGCTGTTGCTCGACCTGACGATCGTCAACGTCGCGCTGCCGACGATCCAGCGCAGCTTCCACGCGTCGCTCGCCGACCTGCAGTGGGTCGTCGACGCCTACGCCCTCGCGCTCGCGGCCCTGCTGTTGACCGCCGGCTCGCTCGCCGACCTCTTTGGTCGGCGCATCGTCTACGCGAGCGGGATCGTCATCTTCACGCTCGGCTCGCTGCTCTGCGGCGTCAGCGATGGCGCGCTGTTCCTCTGCGTCGCTCGCGCGCTCCAGGGAATCGGCGGCGCGACGATGTTCGCGACCGCCCTGGCGCTGATCTCCGACGCCTTCCGCGGTCGCGATCGCGGCGTCGCCTTCGGTGTCTTCGGCGCCACGACCGGCGTCTCGGTCGCCGTCGGGCCGGTGCTCGGTGGCGTCATCACCAGCAACCTCTCCTGGCGCTGGATCTTCTTCGTCAACGTGCCGCTCGCGGTGCTCGCCCTGGCGATCACGCTGCTGAAGGTCGTCGAGTCGCGCAACCCGAACGCGCACCGCGCCGACTGGCTCGGCTTCATCCTCTTCAGCGGCTCGCTCGCCGCGTTCGTCTTCGGCCTGATCCGGGCCAGCACGCTCGGCTGGGGAGCGACCGAGGTGCTGGTCTCGCTGGCGGCCGCGGTCGTCGTGATGGTCGTCTTCGTCGTCCTCGAGCGCCGCCAGGCCTACCCGATGCTCGACCTGACGCTGCTGCGCGTGCCGACCTTCGTCGGCGGGCTCGTCTCGGCCTTCGCCGTCAACTTCTCGATCTTCTCGCTCTTCACCTACCTCACCCTTTACCAGCAGAACATCCTCCACTACTCGGCGCAGGCGACGGGTCTGCACTTCCTCTACCTGACCGGCGCGCTGTTCCTGATCGCGGGGATCGCCGGCCGCCTCTCGAGCCGCGTTCCGATCCGCCTGCTGATCGCTCCCGGCTTCATCCTGATCGGCGCCGGCGTCCTGCTGATGCGCGGGATCGAGCCGTCCAGCAGCTGGACCCATCTGATCCCTGGCTTCGCGCTCGCCGGCATCGGCGCCGGACTCGTCAACACGCCGCTCGCCTCGACCGCCGTCGGCGTCGTCGAGCCGGCCCGCGCCGGCATGGCCTCTGGCATCAACTCGACGCTGCGCCAGGTCGGGACGGCGACCGGCGTCGCCGCGCTCGGCTCGCTGCTCGCCACGCAATTGCGCTCGGTCGTCGTCTCGAATCTCGCCCACACGCCACTGGCCGCCTCCTCGCACGTACTCGCGGGCGAGATCGGTCGCGGCGCGGTGACGACGGCGCTCGCCCAGGTCCCGGCGGCGTCGCGCGGCGCCCTCGCCTACACCGCGCGCGCCGGCTACATCAGCGGGCTCAACGAGATCATGCTGATCGCGGGGATCGCCGCCTTCCTCGGCGCCGTCCTCTCCTTCGTCCTGATCCGCCAGCGCGACTTCGTCGCAACCCACTCCGAATCAGCGCCCGTACCAAAGCCCTCCTCGGCCCAGGCCGTCGCCGCCGGCTGAGGTTCACCAGCGCCCGCTAGGCTGGCGACGTGTCCGACCCCGACGTCTCGTTCGCCAAGCTCGATCGCGCCGGTGATGAGCGCTTCCAGTCGCTGCGCCGTCCGCTCGAGGGGCGCTCGCTCGGCATCAACGTCCTCACTCTCCAACCCGGCCAGCGCGGACGAGTTCACGCCCACGCCGGCCAGGAGGAGTACTACCTCGTCCTCGAGGGCAGGCTGACGCTGGCCGTCGAAGGCGTCGAGCACGAGCTCGGGGTCGACGACATCGCCCGTGTCGGCCCGACGACCCGCCGCCAGCTCGTGAACAGGAGCCCGGCTCGAGTCGTCCTGCTCGCCCTCGGTGCCGCCGGCGAGCACGAGCCACGCGACGCCAGCGCCTGGCACTCCTGGGAGGAGGAAGGCGAGGGCCATCCGCCCCAGGAAGTCCCGTTCCCCGCAGACCTCCCGCCCGGCTGACGGCGCCGCTCGCCGCATCGACCCACAGGCGAGCATGGCGAAAGAACGCGTCGGCGGCGCGGGACCGGCCATCATCCAACTTGTCGCTGTGTCGCCCAACTCCAGGCATCCACGCAGCTTGCTGGACGAGATCAGAACTGCTCGTGCCCGACTTCCTTCGGAGCACCGGGCTTTGCTCGATCACTTGAATGTCCAAGAAGCGGCGATCGATGACTGGCCTGGAGGGGTCCTCGACCTGTATCGGACTCTGAACGAGCGTCCGCCGAGCGAAGCCGAGACCAAGGAGGCTGTCGCTGTCTGGCTGCAGGAGCGTCGGACCGTCGCCTTCAACGGGCCGTTGCTCGCCGTGGCCATGTCCGGATTGGATACAGCGAGCCGGAGGCATCTGATCCAGTCCATCGCGTGGCACGAGTACGGCCACGCTCTCAGTCTCATGCGCTCCACATAAGCCCAGCGGAAGGACGGCCCGCGGCTCTTGAGCTTGCTGCCAGACGGGCTACGTCGGGCAATCGGCCCGGCCGGCTATCGCCAGTCACAGATCTTCGACGAGATAGTGCCGACCGTGTATGCCGTGATGGTCGGTCGCATCCGAGAGCATGGCTACGGTGCTCCCGAGTACTTGCATTCGGATTTGTTCGCAGCGTTTCAGGAGGTGATCCCATGGCCCCCGACCCAATGAATCAGCCCAAGACGGCCGCGTTTGCAGCGACGAAACTCGTGCCCCTGCTTCGAGCGCTGGCCGACCCGGAGGGCACGGGCGAGCTCTCCGCTGAGCAGACTGCTTCGATCGAACGCGTCGAGGCAAACCTGGCTCCCCTCACCGACGAGTCGAGCTTAGAGGCCCTAACAAAATGATTGTTGGTGTCGGGTGAGCTGTTGGTGGCAGATGAGGGCGCAGCCGATCGTGAGGAATGCTTCGTGGATGTCGGCGCGCCGGTCGTAGCGGCGGGCGAGGCGGCGGTGGTTGTGCAGCCAGGAGATCGTGCGCTCAACGACCCAGCGCTCGGTCCCCAGACCGGAGCCGTGTTCGGTTGGTTGCTGGGCGCTGCCGCGTTTGGCGATCCGCGGCGTGATCCGCCTCGCGCGCAGTTCGCGGGCGTGGCGGGCCGAGTCGTAGGCGCGATCGGCCAAGAGCGCCTTGGGCCGGAAGCGGTTGTGCGCGCCGATCGGTGGGACACGATCAACGAGCTCGATCAGCTGGGTGATGTCGTTGCGATTCGCGGCCGTCAGCGTCGCGGCCAGCGGCAGCCCGTTGCCGCAGCAGATCAGGTGGTGCTTGCTGCCTTTGCGCGAGCGGTCGACCGGCGAGGGCCCGGTCTGCTCGCCCCCCCTTTGGCCCGCACGTGCGAGCTGTCAACGACCGCCCTGGACCAGTCGATCTGGCCGAGATCATCAAGCTCGTCCAGCAGCACGTGATGCAACCGCTGCCACACGCCCGCGTCGTTCCACTCCGCCAGGCGCCGCCAGCAGGTCATCCCCGACCCGCAGCCCATCTCTTGGGGCAGGTCCTCCCACGGGATCCCCGTCTTCAAAACGAACAAGATCCCCGCCAGCACCTGCCGATCCGCGATCCGCTTGCGCCCCGGATAGCGCGCACGACGCTTGATCACCGGCAACTCCGGCTCGATCCGAGCCCACAACCCGTCACTGACAAGAGGCTTCGCCATGCCGCGTGCTTCAACACAGCACTACATAACCCTTCATTCTGTTAGGACCTCTAAGGCCCGCGACCCAGTCTTCGCCCGCTTCAGCGGAGAGGGAGGGATTCGAACCCTCGGACGAAGTTTCCCCCGTCACACGATTTCCAGTCGTGCCCGTTCAACCGCTCCGGCACCTCTCCTGGGGTCAGCGCGCTCAAGGCTACGCCACGCGATATTCTCCTGCGCACATGCTCGCATTCGGCAAGGCATTCAACGAGACCTTCGGCCTGCTGGCGACTTTTGGCGGCATCGGGATCGTCGTCAACATCCTGTTGGTCTACATCTTCATCCAGGTCCGCGGCGAGCATCAGCGCAACGAGGAGTACCGCGCCGAGCGCCAGCGCCGCCTCGGGTCCTGACGCGTTCTAGCCGTGCCGCCTGCGACTCGCCGTAACGACGCGCGGCTCGATCCGGTAGATCTGTGAGCTTGCCTGGCCGCCCGGCCCGACGCCGCCGGCGAGCAGGATCCCCTCGCTGGTGTGGATCGCGACCGCTCCGGCGAGCTTCGCCGGCAGCGCGCCGACCAGCGTCGCCCGTCCGCTGCTCGGGTCGATCGCATAGATCGTGTTGGTGAGGTTGGCGCCGACGCTGCGCTCGCCGCCGACGACGTAGATCTTGCCGTCCAGGCTCGTGGCGGCTGCGTGCGTCAGCGCGACCGGCAGCGTGCCGATCTTCCTCACGGTCTTGCTCGCCGGGTCGAAGCGGTAGATGGCGAACAGCGTCCGGTTCAGGTTGGCGCCGCCGATAAGGTAGATGTCCCCGTCGAGCGCCACGGCGGCGGCGTTTGCCAGCGGCTGCGGCAGCGTCGCCGTGCTCGCCGCTCCGGCCTGGGCCGTGAAGGAGACGATCGAGTCGAGGTCGGCGCTGCCGTCGTAGCCGCCGATCACATAGGCGCTGTCGCCGACCGCTGCGACGGCCGCGCCGCTGGTCGGTTGTGGCAGCGAGCCGATCGTGGTGACGCTCGTACCGTCGTCGGTGACGGACTCGATCGAGGAGCTCGGGCCCGAGCTGGCGCTGCCGCCGAAGAGGTAGCGCACGCCGGCAAGCTGCGCGGCGCCCGCCGCGCTGATCGGCTCCGGCAGCGTGGCGACGGCCTTCGTGCTCGAGCCGTCGAAGCTCTGGACGGTCGCGATCGGCGTGCTTGCGGAGTCGAGGCCGCCGAACAGCAGCGCACCGTGCGCGCCGAACGGGAGCGCCGCGGGCGAGCTGACCGCGCTTCTCAGCGACGCCAGCGTCGACGTCGTCACGCCCGGCCGTGTTGTCGTCCGTCGCTTCGCGGTTCGTGGCGTGAGCGTAACGGGGGTGTTCGTCGCCGTGGTCGAGAGATGGAACGGCAGCTTCTTGAGCGTCCCCAGCGTCACGGCGACGATCGCCAGCGCCCCGATCGCCAGCGCCGCGAATGCGCCCACGCGGCGCCGTAGCGAGCGGGTGCGGCGCGTGCTGGCGCGCCGCACCGGTCGGCTGCGCCGCGCCGGTGCGGCCGCCGCTGGAGCGTCGGGCCGGACCTCGGTCATGCCGGCCTCCGTGCCCGCCGCTCGCGCGCGCACGTGAACGTGAGTCCCTCGTGTGGATCACGCGGACGGTGGTACCCCCGTAAATGTGCTGGTTTCACAATGCCGTGCTCGACGCTGGTGAATAGTTTTACTGCTAATCGCCACGCCGATGGTGCAGTTGTTTTCTCATCACGGGTCGCCTGGTCGCTAGCCTGCAGCGATCTGCGGTCGCTACACCAACGTCGCCGACCCCGCAGCGCTCGAGCAGCGCTTCGGTGTGACGATCCCGTTCAGCGAGGGCACGCGCCGCTACAACATCGCGCCGACGCAGACCGTCGCGGCGATCGTCCGCGGTGAAGACGGCCTGCCGGTCGCTCGCGCGCTCCGCTGGGGGCTGATCCCGTCCTGGGCGAAGGACACGAAAATCGCCTACAAGATGATCAACGCTCGCTCGGAGACGGCTGACGAGAAGCCTGCCTACCGGCGGCTGCTCGCCTCCGCGTCGGGACGCGCGCTGCTGCCCGCCGACGGCTTCTATGAGTGGTTGGCCCCCGAGGATCGCAAGCAGCCGCGGATCCCGTTTCGCTTCACGCTCGCCGACGGCTCGCTGTTCGCCTTCGCCGCGTTGTGGACAACCGCGTTCCTGCCGCCGGCCGAGGAGGGCGGCGAGCGCGAGGAGATCGCCACGGTGACGATCCTGACGACCGCCGCCAACTCGGTCGTCGCCCGCCTGCACGACCGGATGCCGGTGATCCTGCCCGATCGCGACAGCGAGCTCGCGTGGCTGTCGCCCGAGCTCGACGCCGCCGCCGCCGCCGCCAAGGCGCTCTGCCTGCCGCTGCCCGGCGAGCTGATGATCGCGACCCCCGCCAACCCGCTGCTCAACAAGGTCGTGAGCGGGGCGGCCGAGGGGCCGGAGCTGCTGATCGCGGCCGCCTAGATGTGGTTCCCGCGCCGGTGCTCTTCGAGCCAGCCGATCACAACCGCCCAGGCGGCGCTGTCGGGGTCGACGTGGCGGCGGTGCCCGCCGTCGGCGCCCGCGAGCTCGACCAGTTCGACCGTGCCGCCGGCGGCGCGGGCTGCTGCGGCGTAGTTGCGGCTGCGGCGCACCGCGACGGTGCTGTCATCGCTGCCGTGGACCAGCAGCACCGGCATCGCGAGCGGCACACGCTCCAGCGGGTCGCCGAGCGCGTAGCGCTCCGGGTATTGCTCGGGCGAGCCGCCCATCAGCCAGCCGACCGCACCGCCGGGGCGCTCGCGATAGGTCTCGGCGAGGTCGTTGACGCCGGCCTGCGAGATCGCGGCCACCGGAACGATCGCCGGTGCGCTGCCGGGAGCGCCGGGCGGTAGCTGCGCGCGCCCGGCGGCCCACAGCGCGAGCTGGCCGCCGGCGGAGTGGCCGAGCAGCGTCACGCGCTCGAGGTCGAGCGGCGCGTCGAGCGTCTGCAGATGGTCGACCGCCGCGGCGACGTCCTCGAACGTCGCCGGCCAGCCGCCGCCCTGACCGCGGCCGACGCGCCGGTACTCGATGTTCCAGACCGCCCACCCGCGCCGTCGGAGATCGCCGGCGATTCCTCGCATCACGCGCTTCGTGTAGAGCGCAGCCCACGAGCCGCCATGGATCGTGACGATCACCGGATGTGGCCCCGGCCCCCGCGGCAGCCAGAGCTCCGCGCACTGGCAGCGCTGCGCGCTCCCGTAGCGGTGGGCACGCCGGGGTGTGAGGACGTCGAGTGCGAGCCGCGCGCGTGACACCGAGAAGAGTTCGCTGGACACGGCCGTCGCGGATCATCCCGCCTGCGCCGCCACGGCCGCGCCGCGCTTATCGCGATGCTCTCGTCGTGAGTGATCTGCAAGCTGAGCGGAGGGGGAGAGATTCGAACTCTCGGTACGCCATTAAGACGCACAACGGTTTTCGAGACCCGCACCGATGGGCATAAGTGTCCTGCAAATCGGCATGTTGTGGGCAGCGGTGCGCCAGTTGGTGCGCCAATCGTCCCTGTTGACCTCGTACTTCGAGAGGCCCAGCGACGTGCGCTTGACCATTGCCGACCACTGCGTCGGCGCCCGATCGTCGTGTCGTGACCATCTCGCTTGAGATGATCCGCTCGTGTCTAGCCCCGCCGTGGTGCGCGTCGAGTTGTCTGGTGCGTTCAGCCTGAGACAGGGGCGCTTGGAGCGCCTGATCCGGCTGCTCGCGCCTCTGTTCGAGCTGGAGGAACCGGCGGTCATTCGCATAGAGCTTGACCGGCTCGTGGCGGTCAGCCCTGCAGCTCTCGCCCTGCTGACCGGATCCATCAAGTACGTCGCCGAGCATGAGCTGATTGCAGACGGGAGCCTCGTAACACCTCCGCGGTCGCCGCCGGTCGCCAACTACCTCAAGCGCATGAACATGATCCGGGTTCTGCTCGACGACGACGATCTCGACGATTCGATTGCCCGCAATCCAGCCGTGGGGTTCAGGCCGTGCGAGCATTTCTCCGGCGAGCACGATTACGCTGCGGTGGCGGCTGGTCTTACCAAGGCGCTCACCGAGCGGTGCGAGACGGATGAGATTGCTCGAGCCTCGATTCGGGTCTGCCTTGATGAGATCGCCGAGAACGTCGTCAACCATGCCGCGACGCCGCTCGGAGGATTTGCGGCTGCGCAGGGTTGGAAGGCTTCTGGGGAGTTCGAGATCGGGATCGTCGATCTCGGGGTTGGCATCAGGGCCAGCCTCACGCAGAACCCGCGGTATGCCGATGTAACCGACGATGCAAACGCGATCACGACAGCCCTGCAGCCGCGCGTCACGGCCACGCCAGAACGCAACGGAGGGATCGGCCTCTTCATCACGAAAATGCTTCTGCGCGCGAACGGCGGCGCCCTACTCGTGCGATCGGGGTATGGTGCCGTGACATCTGACGAAGCAGGCGAGCACGCGACATTGGAGAACGCCCGCATGCCCGGTACGCTGGTAGCGATACGCGCTCGGTCTGACAGGCCGCTGAATATCAACGCGGTATACGAGCAGCTGGAACGCGAACACCCACGCAATAGCGATGCGCACGACTATGACCCAGATTGATGCAGCCCGCGACGGTGCCGTCCTCGCCGGGCGTTCGCATGCCCAGACGCTGCGCGAGGAGATCGAGGATGCCGCGCGCGCCGACGACGTCGTCGTCGATTTCTCGCGCGTCCTGACGATGTCCCCGTCATTCGCCGACGAACTTTTCGCCAAGCTGGACTCCGACCTCGTCGAGACTGGTCGCGTCGACTTTCAACATCTTTCGCCGGCCGTCCGCGCCATCGCCGATTTCGTCATCAGCGGACGGCGCGGGTCAGTGGCAACCTAGAGCAAGGTCGGGCTGCACCCGTTCCGTTGCGGGCCGGCGCCAGCCGTTCTGCCAGCCTCGTTAACGGCGCAGCGGCACCGGCTCACCAGCCGCGATGGCGCCGGATAGATAGGCATCGAGCAGGGTCGCGGCCTCGGCTTCGCTGCCGGGCATCAGGTGGCCGTAGCGGTCGAATGTGATCGTGACGCTGCTATGCCCCATGAACGTTGAGAGCGCCTTCGCGTTGACCCCTGCAGCGATCATCAGGCTCGCGTAGGTGTGGCGTGCGTCGTGCAGGCCGAGCGTCGGCAGGTTCGCGGCCTTCCAAACGCGCGCTGCCCGCTGGAGAATGGTCCCGTGACCGAACGGGACTGTTGGCGTACGTCCGAAGGCGAGCCCGTCTGGGGTCGGCTGGGAGGCGAGCTGATGGGCGGCAAGGTGGGCACGGAGCTGTGGGGCGATCGGGACCGCGCGTCTGCCGGCCTGGCTCTTGGGCTCGATCGGTCCCTCGCGCTTGTCCCAGGATCGCTCGACGCGGATCACACCAGCCTTGAGGTCGAGATCGCACCAGCGCAGCGCTGCCAGCTCACCAGCACGCAGGCCGGCGTAGAGCGCAGTCGCCCACAAGGCCCGGTCGCCGACAGGTAGGGCGGCGATCATCTGCGCCGCCTGCTCGGGACTGGCAATCTGGTCGCGTCGGCCGCGTACGGCCGGCAGGTCGACGCCACGGGTCGGGTTGACGGGCAGGCCGTCCCGGTTGACGGCGCGCCGGTAGATAGCGCGCAGCGGCAGGAGCGTGTTGCGTAGCGTCGATGGGTCCAGTCCGTTGGAGCGCCAGCGGTCGACGAGCCTTTGCAGGTCGGACGTCGTGACCTGAGAAAGACGCTTCGCGCCGATCGCCGGTAGAACGCGAAGTCTGAGCGCCTGCTCGTAGCCTCGGATCACCGATGGCTTGTAGTGGTCGCCCGAGCGGTTCAGGATCGCGCCGGTACGCGCGCCGGCCAGCCACGCCTCGGCGGACTCACGCACGGTCGTCGCGGTCGGGCTGCGCATCGCGCCGCGCTCGACCTGGCGCTGTGCGTCGGCGCGCCACGAGCGGGCAGCTCCGTGGGTGGGAAATGTGCGTCTGATCTTCCGGCCATCGCGGGCCGAGTAGACCCATGCCTCGAATCCGGCGTTGCAGTCGCACCGGCCACCGTCTCGAGAGCGACAGGCGCCCGAGTGACGCTTCACGATTCCGGTCGATCGACGGGCCGACTTGGTGGGCGGCACTGGCTCGCCCGCGTTAGGCTCAGGTTGCATCGAAGCTCACTCCTTCGGTGTCAGCCCCCGGCCCGTTACAGCGGGTGCGGGGGCACTTTGCGTTGTCCCTGGAGGCTAGCAGATTTCTATAGCGGTTATAGTTTGCGCGATGCCCGGTAGCGACCGAACGATGAGTCCCGAGCTGGCGACCTTGCGCGCGATCGGCCGCCGCTACGACCGAGCACGCGTGTCGCTTGAGCACGTCGTTAGCGAGCGCGACGCGGCGATCGTTGCGGCTGCGCGGGCGAACGCGAGTCGCGCCAGCATTGCGACTGCGGCCGGGGTGACAGTCGCACGGGTACAGCAGGTACTCGCCGAGAGCGACGCCGTGCGACCCTATCGACGCCAGCAGCCGCCCGACGAGAGCGCATGATCGTTGCGGGATCGTCACCGGCTGCCTCCGAGCGTGAGCGCCGCTGCACGGTCAGCCCAGCGGTGTAGCTCGGCGACCGGCACGAGCACGAGCCGACCGCTCCGGATGACGCGTAGCTGTGGCAGGACGTGTCGCTCGAAGTGATCGACGCTCACCCCGATCGCGTTGGCCGCTTCCTGCCGCGTCAAGGCCACGCGCTCGGCGCACGGACCCCGCTCCGCGACCCGATCGGCGACGAGCTCGGCGAGGATCGCTAGAACGTCGCCCCGAGCCGATGCGGTCACAGCCCCGACCGGTCGGTAAACCCATCAGTAGGCGGGTGGCATTTGCGGCATACCAGCCGCCCTGTGATCGCGTGCGGACGGTGGTCGTCGGCGTGCTCAATCGGTCGCACGCAGTCGGTGGCGTGGCCGCTACGTGCCGACTTGGGGGCGTTCACGCCTTGGCTTTCCGCCACATCCGCCACATCCGCCACGAGCCTGTGTTCGTGGGCTCTTTCGCGTGGCTGGTTGGTGGTGTGTGGCGCTTGTGGCGCTTCCTGGGGGGATGGTGGTAGCCAGCGCGCAAAGGCGTCTTCGAGCTTCGCGTCGCGGACGTAGCCGCGGGCCGTCTTGTCGCCGTCCCGCCACTTGCCCGGCCGGACCTCGTACGGCTTGAGCAGCGCGGCGAGTCTCCTCGGGGTGAGGCCGCTTGGTGCCCATCCGCCGAAGGGCAGCTCGTCGTTTCCGTTGATATCGTCGAGCAGCTCGTCGGTCGGGACGTTCTCGCGTCCGCGTAACGCGGCTCGTATGGCACCGAGCAGCAGCACGCCGGTGCTCGGGGATGACTCGTCGCTGCGGGCACTCAGAACGACGGCCGCAGAGCGCGCTCGCGCCGGCCACTCTTGGCCCGCGAGGTCAGCGATCGCCAGGAGCGGCTCCCAGCACTCCGCCGAGCGGTCGCCGAGTTCGTCCGGTGTCAACGGCTCCGCGATCGCGAGCGCCGACTCGTGCTGCTCGGCCCAATCAGCGAGTCGCTCGCGTAGCCCGGTCGCAGTCGCATCCGCGGTCGCCCGGCGGAACCGCTCGACGTGTTCGGCAGCTGTGCGGCGTTTGAGTAGCACGCGGATCGACCTGCTTGCGACGGTGTCCGGCAAGTCGCCGATGCCGGCGATGGCCTTCGCCGCAAACGTCGAGAAGTCGCGCGTGTTGATGTTGGCGCCCTGGCCCACGCAGACGGTTGTCTTCCCGCCGCGGCGATACCCGCTGTTGAGCAGACCGCGGAGCGTTTCGGCGTACTCCTTCTCGCCCTTGAAAGCGGCGTCTGACTCGTCCAGCAGCAACGTCGGCTGCTCAGCGTCCGTCTTGCGCGCAAGCGCCGCGGCCGTCGTACGCCCCGTGAGCCACGGCCGCGCCACGAGCAGGTCCAGCACTTCGAGGAGCCGTGTCTTCCCGCACTCTTTCTCCGCCGAGGAAACGGAGATGTAGGGCGTCGTTTGCGCGGCCTCGATCGCGTGCGTGTGCAAGACCCAGAGCGCGAGCGCCACGAGTTGGGCGCCGGTCAACACGACGTAGCAGCGGATGAACCCAGCGACATCGCGCAGGAGGTCGCCTGTCGGGCCCTGGTGCGCATCGGGCCGACCACCGCGGGCGCTACGCTCCGGCTGCGAGTTGTTCGGGGGCCCGCCTGCCAGCGGGCTCTCGCCGTTCACGGGCCTGCCCCCTTCGCCTCGCGCTCAGGACTCGACCCCTGGGCTTCGCTCGTTACGGGAGAGACAAGCGCCTCGATCGAGGCCGCCGTGTACCGAGACACCCGGTAGCTCAGGCGTACGCGCCTAATCCGTCCCTCGTGGGCCCACCGGCGGAGGGTTCGCTCCGAGACGCGCAGTTTGCGGGCGACCTCAGCCGGCGTGTACAGCGCGGTCCGGTCACTAGGGGAAGATGCGGCCATGAGCCAGAACATCATCCGACCGCCCCGTGGGAGTACCAAAAGCTCCGAGCAATCCGTACGCCAGCCGCCGCTGAGGCTCGTCTATCCCACGCCGGAGCCAGACCGGCTCGACGCAATCACCGAGGAGCACCCGCTGTACCCGATCGCCGCTTACGTGTTCCACCACTGCTATGACGCAGCCGAGCGGCGCAGGCTGTGTCTCGCGTTGCTCCATTCGTGGCCGCGCACGCCGGGCCGTTCCAAGGCGCTCGGCGGGCGTGCTGCGGTGGTCGCGACCAAGTACCGCGCCAGCCGCGCCGACATTGCTGCGGGTTGGTCAATCAAGGAAGACAGCGCGCGAGTGCGAGTGCAACGGGCGCAGGCGTCACGGCCGCCGAGGCCCACCGAACCGAGAATCGAGATCATCACAGGCGACGCCGCACTCGCTCGAATCGGTCCCGAACCGACCGCCATCGCGGACGTGCCGCGTGACCCGTGTAGCCGTGAGGAGGAGCTAGCGATGATCCTGGCGACGGTCAACGACGACGAACGCGTGGACACCCTCGCACGCCTCGCGATCACGCTCGACTCGTCGGAGACGGTGCCGCGTCCGGCCGACTATTTCGGCGAAGGCATCGGCGGCGAGCCGGGCGTTATGGCGTTGATCTTCCTCGACGGGCAGCGAGTCAAGGTCAGCGCCTCGGGCGTTCATCAGCTCGCGGCGCTAATCCATCAGGAGGAGGAGCGGCGCGGCGTCCGTGTACTCGTCGTCGCGCCAGACCGGATCGACGACAAGCTGCTCATCATGGACTATCTATTGGAGGTTCTCCACACGTGGTACGCCGAGATCGACCGTGACCCTACGTTCTTCGCGCGGCTACTGCAACACGACCACCCTGGACGCCTGATCCACGGTCCCCCGATTCTCGAGGATGGACTGACCGAGCCGCAACGCAAGGTGCGAGCCGTCCTCGTACGCCATGCCGAGCTCGGCCTGAGCCGCCCAGGGCCAACCTACGCAGAGGTAGCGCAGGAGGCCGGCCTCGACGTCGAGACGGTGGCCGACATTCTGGCCTCGTTTCACGCGGCCTGAACCGCTTACGGAGCCTTTTCACGCTGAGGGGGGAGCCTGACCGCGCCCGGCGCCCGCACCATCACCGGAGCGCCTACCGCGAACGCGTCCTCGCCGTACCGCCGAGATCTACGGCGAAGGCTGAGCCGAGCACCGCTGCCGCGTGATTTGACCCCGGGGGGATGCAAACTTCGGGCCGCGCGAGCCATGACCCTCACGGTCATGGATTTCCCCCCCCGAATAACATAAGGCCGATTCTGCGAGTTTCGCCCCGGATTTGCGGCGTTTCGCGATACGAGGCAAAGCCTCTTGGCCTTCGGCCAGAAACGCGTGATCCGAGCGGTCACGCCGATGCACCACCCCCGCGTAGGTGCCCTGGCGGGCCTTTTACGCCGAGGGGGGGAACCGCGACAGCCAGGGTCGCGCCGCGCAAGGTCCGAACTTCGACCCGCCCGGGGTGGTCCAAATGCCGCCTTATCGTCGCGGGGAGATTTTTCTGCGACCCCAGCGGTCGTGCTTGTACGTTCCCGAGTTTTGCCGGCCCCGGGGCGTTTTCGACTTTTGCGGGCGTAGAAAAGTGCCGCTACGGGTCAGCACGCCCGCGCCGAATGGACTTTTGCCTCTCCGCCGCGAATCGCACGGTGACGGCCATCCAACCGCGTAGCCGCAAAAACCCCTATAGGCGCGGGGGAGGGAAATTTGGTGACTGCGAGGGTGATCGCCCATCGTCTAGGAGAAGTCGAACCCACCCGCCCCATATCCGGCGGCCAGCACGCAGACGGCCTGCCTAATCCACCGGCAGGCCCGGCACGCGACGGCTAGGGTCACGGCCGCTTCGCCCGCGAAGGGTCAGGCGATCGGTTTGCCGCCCTGATAGTAGGTACCCGTGCAGGCGTTGATGTAGGTACCAGCGCTGAAGTGTTGCCCGTGCTGTGGGAAGTACCACTCGATCGCGTTGTACGCACTGCGGCCGTGACACATGCCCGGTTCGAAGGCAACGATTCGCGCCTTCTCCTCTTTACCGCCGGCAACGGTCTGATGTGGGCCTACGTAGTCGGAGATGCCAGAGCCGACTGCCTGCGTGCCTCCCCAGCTCGTCCAGTGGACGTGGCGCACGATTCCCGTTGGATCGCCACCGCTTGAGACGGTGCTCGGCTTCGTGTGGCCGTAGCCCTCTTGGCTCGGTGCCCAGGGACCGGCGAGGACGGGCGGCGTCGGTGGTGGGGGCGCTGGCCAGCCACTCACGAACGACTCGGTCGTGACGCCGCCAACCTCGCAGTACAGGTCGCCGTTGTCCTTGGAGTAGAGCGTGTGGTTGCCGTCGATGCACACGTTGATGAACTCGTCGATGTTGTTCTTCTCGTCGATCTCGGTGTACGCGGTCGTCGTGACATCGAGCGTCATGGCTGCTTGAGCGACGATGCCCGCAGGTGTGCTCACCTGATAGAGGAAAGGCGTTGTCTGATCGGGCTCAAGACCAATCAGAACCTCTGGCGGGGCTGAGAGAGCAAACTGCTCGCCAGTCCCGTCGAGAAAGCTGAGGTTCTCGCCCGGCTCCGGGGTGAAATCGAGCAATACATCTGGCGGCGGCACGGCTGGGGTAACGCTTCCCCATGTGCCGTCGCATGGGTCACTTGTGGTCACGCTCACAGTGCCAGACGGATCGCTGAACGTCACGGTGTATGGCGTTGGCGGATCATCAGGACACGTAAAGCCAACACCCACGGTGATGTTCAAGATGCCCTCAGCTCCCGCCAACGTCGATACGCTCGGGATCGTGATGGTTGGCGGTTCGTCGGTCGAAGTAAATGACGTTGCCCAGGCGGGACCGGGCGCTGCGGCGAGCGCGAGGACGAATGCTGCGACGATCGCTGCGCGGCGGAGGATCAGAGTGTGCCTTGTCGCAAAGGTGGTCGCGGGCGATGAGCGGCGCATCGCAGCTCCCCCCGGCTTGTCTCACCACCCATCCTGACAGATGCCCTATTGAGCTATTGGGGCGACCTACTCGACGGGCTGTAGCCCGCCGTCGTGCGCCAGTTGGTGCGCCAGTCGCCTACGTCGTCGTGCGACGCTCTGCGGTCTTCTGCGGTGTTTGGATTCGTCGAGCGCGCAGACCCGCTAGCAGCCAGAGGCGCCTAAAATCCGGGACTTCGCCCGCCATAGCGGAGGGGGAGAGATTCGAACTCTCGGTACGCCATTAAGACGCACAACGGTTTTCGAGACCGCCGCATTCAACCGCTCTGCCACCCCTCCGGATGACGCGCTGGAGGGTAGACGATCGCCGCGGTGCTGGCGAGCGGGCGCCGTGTCTAGACGGCGAAGCGGGCGACGAGCTGCTGCAGCTCGCTGGCCGTGCGCGCGAGCTCCTCGGCGGCGAGCTCGGTCTCGCTCGCGCCGCCCGAGGTCAGCCGGGCGGACTCGGCGACGCTGCCGATCGTTCGCGTGATCTCGGTCGTGCCGTCGGCCGCGCCGACGACCGTGCGCGCGATCTCGTCGGTCGTCTCGGTCTGCTGGCTGACCGCGATCGAGATGTCGGTCTGGAGGCCGTCGATCGCGGTGATGATCTCGCCGATCCGGCTGATCGCGTTAGCGACGCTGCCGGTGTCCCGCTGAATCACCGCGATCTTGGTGTTGATCCCGGCGGTCGCGTGGGCGGTCTCCTCGGCAAGCTTCTTGACCTCCTGGGCGACCACGGCGAAGCCCTCGCCGGCCGCGCCCGCGCGCGCCGCCTCGATCGTTGCGTTGAGCGCCAGCAGGTTGGTCTGGGCGGCGATCGCCGTGATCACCTTGGTCACGTCGCCGATCTCGCCCGAGGAGCGCCCGAGCTGGCTGACGATCTCGCTCGCCTCGCCGGCGACGGCGACCGCCTCGGAGGCGATCCGGGTCGCCTCGGTCGCGCTGTCGGAGATCTCGCGCACGCTCGCGTTCATCTGCTCGGCGGCCGCCGCTGCGGTGTTGACGTGCCCGCTCACCTCGTGCGAGCTGGCCGACACCGCGCTGGCCTGGTCCGAGGTCGCGCTCGCGGTCTGCGACATCCGTCCCGCCGTCTCGATCAGCTGCTGGGAGGCGGCGGCGACGGTCCCCGCGTTGCGCGCGATCAGCGCGATCCGCCCGCGCAGATCGGTCAGGAATTCGCGCAGGCTCGTCGCCATCTGCCCGAGCGCGTCGTCGCCCTGCAGCGAGACCTCGCTCGTGAGGTTGCCGGCGGCGGCAGCGCTGACGACCTCGAGCAGCTGGTCGACCTTGTCGCGCAGCTCGCCGACGCTCGCCAGCTCGCGCGTGCTCGACTGCTCCTCGGCGACGATCGCCATGTTCAGCAGCTCGGCGATGTGACCAATCTCGTCGTTGCTGTGGACCTCGGCGCGAACGCCGACGGCGTTGGCGGCCGCCGCCTCGAGCGTCGCGGTGATCGAGCTCAACGGCGTCGTGATCGAGCGCGTCACGCGCCAGGCGACAAAGGCGCAGATCGCGACCAGCGCCAGCGCGGCGAGTGCGAGGCCGAGCAGCAGCGGGTCGTTGGCATGGTGCCCGCGCGCTGCCAGTGCGCCCTCGGCGCCGAGGAACGCCAGCCCCACCGCGCCGAGTGCGAGCGTCAGGACGAGCGCGATCAGGCGCCCGCGGACGCCGAGCGTCGGCAGCGACAGCAGCTCATCCGGCTCGCTCGAGCCGAACTCCCGCCGTGTCGTGTTGTTGCCCCCGTGGCCTGTCATTCGTGCGCTACGACCCCCACGCCAGTCATCGGCACTCCCGGGACGGGGTTGAGCGTGCGGATCAGCCGTGAAGTGTGCGCTGGCGCAGCTCGCGCACACCCCTGAACCGGCGCTCTCTAGCGTGTGCGGGCCAGGCGGTAGCCGGAGCGCTCGCGGTCCCAGGTCGCGTGGGTGACGCCACGCTCGCGCAGCTCGCTCTTGCGGATGTTGCCGTTGTCGGCGAGCGGCAGCGCGCCGACGAAGTCGATGAAGCGCGGGATCGCCGAGCGGGTGATCCGCGGCTCGCAGAACTGGACCAGCTCGAGCGGCTCGACCTGGAGGCCCGGCTCGAGCACGACGGCGGCCATCACCTCCTCGTCGGCGAGCGATGTGGTGACCGGGAAGACCGCGACGGCGGCGACCGCCGGATGTTCCCGCAACGCCTGCTCGACCTCGACGCTCGAGATGCTCTCGCCGCGGCGGCGGATCGCGTCCCGGGCGGGGCCGACCAGGCGATACCACCCGTCGGCGTCGCGGACGACGTGGTCGCCGGTGTGAAACCAGAGGTTGCGCCAGGCGGCGACCGTGGTTTCGGGCATGCCGTGGTAGCCCGTTGCGATGCTGAACGGGTGGCGCGGGCGGACCAGGAGCTCGCCCGGCTCACCGTCGGCGACCCGCGCGTCGTGCTCGTCGACGACGGCCAGGTCGTAGTCGCCGGTTGCGCGGCCGAGCGAACCCGGGTGGATCTCCTCGCCCGCAACGCCGGTTACGAGGTTGGTCTCGGTCGAGCCGTAACCGTCGCGCAGCTGCACGCCGAAGCGCTCGGCGAACGGCTCGCAGGCCGCCGGTGGCGTCGCCGGCGCGAGCGCGACCGTGATCTCGTGGCCGTGGTCGTCCTTGGACGGCGGCTGGGCCAGCAGCATGTTGACCATTGCCCCGAGCAGGTAGGTGCGGGTCGCGCCACTCTCGCCGGCCAGACGCCAGTAGCGCGTCGCGGTGAAGCGCGGGGCGGCCACGTAGGCGGCGCCCGCGACGAGTGCTTGGCAGAGGCTGCTGATCGCGCTGGCGTGGAACAGCGGCAGCGTCGTGAAGCAGACGTCGTCGGCTCCGATCGACAGGAGCTCGCTGCCCGCGATGCCCCACCAGTAGAGCTGCGCGTGGGGGCAGCAGACGCCCTTGGCGATGCCGTTCGTGCCCGAGCTGTAGAGGATCGCGCAGGTGTCGCCGGGATCGACGGGCGCCGCCAGCACCCCGTCGCCGAGCGGCGGCAGCGGCTCGCAGTGGTAGCCGTGGGCGCGGTGCGGGCGCTCGCGGTCCAGCAACCAGACGCTCTCGAGGCTCGCCGGCGGCGGGACCCGCGCGAGCGCGTCGAGGTACTCCGTCTCGAGCACGAGCGTCCGCGCGCCGGAGTTCGTCAGCGCATGCTGCAACTGGGCGCCGCGGATCGCGGTGTTGAGCGGGACCGCGATCGCCCCCATCCAGGCGCAGCCCATCAGCAGCTCGATCAGCTCAATCCGGTTGCCGGCGATCGCCGCGACGCGGTCGCCGCGCCTTATGCCGATGTCCTTAAGCAGGCCGGCCCACGCCGCGGCGCCGTCGCGTAACTCGGTGAAGCTGCGCTGCTCACCGCCGGTCATGCTGACGAACGGCTTGTCGGCGCAGCGCACGGCCTGGCGCTCGAGCAGTGCCGGCAGGGTCTGTTGGGCGAGCGGCAGCCCCCGCAGCGGCGCTCGCAGTACCTGCTCCGCTCCTACTCGAATGCCGGATACCACAGTCCCTATCTTGACGCAGTCGCGCCGTGGCGTTGCCGCACTTATCTGCGTGATGCGAAGAACGATCGCAGCAGGTCCGCCGACTCGTCCGCCAGCAGGCCGCTGACGAGCTCCGGACGGTGGTTCAGCCGCGGCTCGCCGAGCACGTCGAGGACGCTGCCGGCGGCGCCCGCCTTGGGGTCGCTCGCGGCGAAGACGACGCGCGGGATGCGCCCCAGGACGATCGCGCCGGCGCACATCGCGCACGGCTCGAGCGTCACGTAGAGGGCGCAGTCGAGCAGCCGCCAGTGGCCGGTGTTGCGCGAGGCCTCGCGCAACGCCAGCAGCTCGGCGTGGGCCGTCGGGTCGCCGCGCAGCTCGCGCTCGTTGTGCGCGGCGCCGAGCACCTCGCCGCCGCGGACGAGGACCGCGCCGACCGGGACGTCGTCGTGTTCGATCGCGCGCTCTGCCTCGCGCAGCGCAAGCCGCATGAAATGCTCGTCGAGCGGGAAATAGTGGTCGCGCACCACTCAAGCTAATCAGTCCGGCGAGCGCTACGGAACGCGTCTGCCGATCGTTACCCTTAGATGGCTATTGCCTGCGCCGCCATATCTCGGCTGGGCCTGTGATGACAGCCGAAGCGTGCCCCCCAAAACGTCTGCGAGCGGCGCTCCTGAGTGCTGTCGTTGGCCTGGCGTTTTGCGCCGCCGGCGCGTCCTCGGCGCAGGCCGCGAGCGCGCCCTACGTGCCCGGCGTCGTCGTCGTCGGCTTCTCGGCGCAGACCCCGGCGGGTGCCGCCAACAGCACGCTCGCGCGGGTCGGGATGATCAGCACGCAGGCACCGGCGAGCGGTGTGCGCGAGGTTCAGCTGCGGCGCGGCGTCAGCGTCGGCGCGGCACTGCGGCGGCTGCGCCGGCGCCGCGGCGTGCTCTGGGCGGTTCCTGACTACATCGCACACATGGCCGGCGCGGCGAGCAGCGCGCCCGAGCTGCCGTTCGACCCGCTCTCCGCCTTTGCCGATCAGCTGCTCGGCAGCCCGTTCGTCCCGAACGACCCGGGCGCCGCCGGCACGGTCGGCGGCTGGCAGGAGCTGCAGTGGAACTTCGTCGGCAGCTACGGCATTCAGGCCGAGCAGGCCTGGGGCAACCTGATCGCCGATGGGCATCCGGGCGGTGAGGGCGTGATCGTCGCCGTGCTCGACACCGGCGTCGCCTACGCCGACCACGGTCGCTACGTCCGCTCGCCCGACTTCGGCGCCTCGCAGTTCGTCGGCGGCTACGACTTCGTCGCCCATTCGCCCTATCCCGAGGACCGCAACGGCCATGGCACCCAGGTCGCAGGCACGATCGCCGAGGCGACCAACAACAGCATCGGCGTCACCGGCCTCGCCTACGGCGTGCGCCTGATGCCGATCCGCGTCCTCAACTCGCAGGGCAACGGCAGCGCGACGACGATCGCCAAGGGGATCTACTTCGCCGTCCGCCACCACGCCCAGATCATCAACCTCAGCCTCGAGTTCGACGCCGGCACGATCACTGCCGCCGATATCCCGCAGCTGATCGATGCGATCGACTACGCGCACGAGAAGAACGTGCTCGTCGTCGCCGCGGCCGGCAACGAGTCGCTCGACCAGCTCTCCTACCCGGCGAAGGCGCCCTACGTGCTCGCGGTCGGTGCGAGCACCGCCGACGGCTGCCTCGCCTTCTACTCCAACTACGGCTCCGGGCTGGGCCTCGTCGCGCCGGGTGGCGGTGGCGACGCCGACATCCCGGGCGATGCCCAGTGCAATCCGCAGGCGGTCGCGGGCGCAGGCAGCGACATCTACCAGGAGACCTTCGTCAACGTCAACAACCCCAACCCGCGCGACTTCGGCCTGCCGGCCGGCTACTTCGGGACCTCGATGGCGGCGCCGCACGTCAGCGCCGCCGCGGCGCTCGTAATCGCCAGCGGCGTGCTCGGGCCGCACCCGACGCCGGCACAGATCATCGCCCGGCTCGAGCAGACGGCGAGGCCGCTCGGTCCCGGCGGCACGAACGACAGCGAGTACTTCGGCGCCGGGCTGCTCGACGCCGCCGCCGCGACCGCACCGATCGGCTCGACCGGCACGACCGGCACCACCGGGACGACCGGCTCGAGCTAGACCGCGGGCGCGCCCCGGCGGCTGGGGAGTGGCCGCCGGATGACGGGCGCCGCGGGGCGGCGGGGACAGTGGTGGGCCCATACCCCTTCGGGGCACAGGCGGACCCGCCACGGCGCGGCGATCCGGCGCTGGCCTGTGCCCCGAACGGGGTACGGACGCCCCCAGACGCTAGGGCGCGCGGATGATCAGCACCGCGCAGGGCGCGTGGTGGGAGATCTTGTTCGGCACCGAGCCGAGCAGGAAGCGGCTGGTGCCGGTGGTGCCGCGGTTGCCGACGATGATCAGGTCGGCGCCGCGCTCCTCGGCGACGTCGAGGATCGCGTCGGCGGCATCGCCGCGGCGGGCGTAGACGTCGACGGCGACGCCCGCCGCGCTGAACGCCTCGGCGGCCTGAGCGAGCGTTGCGTCGACCGCTTCGCGGGGCGGTCCGAGCGCCCACTCGACGGCCCGGCCCGCGGCGGCCGGATCGCGCACCGCGACGCTCGGCGCTGGTTCGTAGGCGCAGACCAGATGGACGTGGGCGCCGATCAGCTGCGCCAGCTCGGCGGCCTGACGGACCGCTTCGCGTGCGGTCTCAGAGCCGTCGGTACCAACCACGATCGCGTTGAACATCGCCCGCGCCGATGATAGCCGCGGCGCAGCGCCGCCCCCCCGGCCGCCCGGAGGCGCTCAGGCGAGCTTGACGATCGCGACGACCATCCCGATGACCACGACGACGACGATTGCGCCCTGTAGCCAGAGCCAGAACGGCGACACGGCCACAGCCTATCCGCGGAGATCGGCCGGCTAGCTCGTGCTGCCGCTGGCGCCGGTCGCGCCGAGCGTTCGCGGCTGCCACTCCGGCGTGTAGCCGAGGAAGCGAGAGGAGGCGACCTCCGCGCGGATCGCTGCCGAGGCCGCCGGGTACTTGGCCAGCAGCAGCGGGCTGCTCGAGCCGTAGCCCTCGTTGTAGAGGATCATCTTGACGCGCGCGTGGCTCTTGATGAAGGAGAAGAACTGGTCGACGAAGCTCGGGCTGTCGCTCTCCCACATCGCCCACTCGGCGAACACGAACGGCTTGCCGGGGAACTCCTTGTAGAAGGTCTCGAGGCCGTCGAAGTTCGGGAAGGCGCTGTAGAAGTCGGTCCCGACCCAGCTGACGTAGGCGCTGCCGGGCCAGTAGGACTTGGCGCTCTCGGATGCCACGTTCGGCGTGCCGGCCGTCTCCGGGCACCAGACGAAGGCGATCGGCGACTGCGGCAGCGTGGCGGTCGCGGCGATTCCCTTGACCGGTGGCTGGCCCAGCGTCGCGAGCTTCGCGTTGATCGCGCTGAGCGGTCCGCCGCGCATGATCGTCACGACGCGCCGCCAGGCGGCGATGAAGGCCTTGTGCGAGTAGGCGGCGCCGCGCGGGCTGCCGCTCATCGCGTCGGCCGAGTAGGCGTTGTTCGCGTTGTTCATCTCCGGCAGCAGGCGGATGTAGACGGGGTTCTTGTGCTTGGCGATCGTGTCCGTCAGATACAGCACGTAGCCGTCCCCGTTGCCCTCGGCGATGCCGAGCGGCGTGATCGCCTGCGCGCCGTCGGCGCCCATCGTCGTCGAGATGTGGAGCATCACGCGGGCGTGCGTTCCCGCCGCGTCGCCGAAGGCCCAGTTGACCGTGTGGCCCCAGGTGACAAACGAGCCGAAGACCGCGGGATGCTTGCCGGTCTCCTCCGCGTACTGCGTCGCGTCGTCGCCGGAGATGCCGGTGAAGACGTCGCCGGGGCTCGGCAGCAGAAGGTCCGCGGCGGTCGCGCCGGTGGTGCCGGTCGCGCCGGTGGTGCCGCTCGGACCGGTTGTCGCCGTCGAGCTCGCGGCGCTGGCGACGCCGCTCAGGGCGACCGCTGCGAGCAGCGATCCGAGGGCGACGCCGAGGTAGCGGCGGCATCCGATTAGAGTTGGCGGGCCGAGGCGCACCTTCTCCCTATCGGCCAGGATCCCGCTAGCTGAAGGTCTGCAAGCGGAACTGGGCGGGTATCCGATGCCCGGCCGGTGCGTAGACTGGCGCGCAGTGCCTGCCCGTGAGGATCGCTCGCCCGCCCGTCGCAGATGCTGGCTCGTCTTCGCGCTGAGCCTTGCTGCGCTCCTCATAGCGCCGGCGCTCGCATCGGCCGCGACGCCGGTCAGCTACTACGTGAGCACGGCCGGGACCGGGACGTGCGCGGCTGGGAGCCCGTGCCAGCTGGCGGCCGCCATCACCGACGCCTCAACCAACGACGCTACCGATGCGGTCACGATCAACCTCGCCGCCGGCGACTACCTCGGGCCGGTAACGATCGGCGCCGGCAGCGAGTCGTCGCTGACCCTGGCTGGCGCCGCAACGCTGACCGCGATCGACGGCGGCGGGACCACCCAGGGCCTGTTGATCGGCGGCTCGAGCACGGCCGACATCACGATCGAGAACCTCACGCTCGAGAACGGCGTCCCCGCTTCGAACCTCGGCGAGAACCTCGAGGACGACGGCAGCGGGACGGTCGACGCGATCGATGACCTCTTCCGTGGTGGCAGCGGTGCAGCGGGGGACGCCTCCGTGGTCGTGGCCGGGGGGGCGCTCAACATCAGCGGCTCGACGATCGCGGGCAGCTCGGGCGCTCCGGCTGTCCTCAGCGACAGCAGCGCAACGACGACGATCTACGGCTCGACGATCGAGGGCAACGTCGGCGGCGGCGTCGAAATGGACGCGGCGGGCACCATCGACCTCGGTGCGGACGTGCTCGCAACCAACGACAACAGCGACTGTGACGAGCTCGCCGGCACGATCAGCGACGTGGGCTACGACTACGTCGACGACACGACCCACGGGAGCTGCGGCGACAACCAAGAGGCCAGCACGGCGGCGCTCGACCTCGGGGCGCTGGCCAGCTACGGCGGTCCCACCGAGACCGAGAGGATCACCCCCAACAGCGCTGCCTACGACGTCGTGCCCACGACCTTCGCGCCCGGTGGCACCGCCTTCTGCTCAACCACCGACCAGCGCGGCGTGCCCCGCAGCGAGGGCCTTGCCACAACCTGCGACGCTGGCGCCTACCAGTACTCGCCGCCGGTCGTGACCGCCGCCAGCCCGCGCACGGCGCTCGAGCTCGGGCTGCCGATCACGCTCAGCGGCTACGGCCTGGGCGACGTCACGAGCGCCAGCTTCGGCTCGACGGCGGCGACGATCACCGGCCAGAGCAACGGCTCGCTCACGCTCACCGTGCCGCTCAGCCTGTCGCTCGGCTCGCAGCCGATCACGCTGACCAACCCCGACGGCAGCGTGGCCGTCCAGTTCAGCGCCGTCGGCCCGCCGGGCTTCTCGGTCACGACGCTCGCGCCGGGCCAGCTCGGCGTGCCCTACTCCCAGTCGCTGCCGGTCGCGGGTGGCGCCGGCCCCTACAGCTACGCGCTGACGTTCGGCTCGCTGCCCGCCGGCCTCACCCTCTCGGGCTCGGGTGTCGTCTCGGGCACGCCGACCAGGGCCGGCGGCTCGGCCTTCGACGTCACGCTGACCGACGCGAACGGCGTCAACTCCCCCACGAGCACGGCGATCTCGCTCGTGATCGCAACGCCCGTGATCACGCTCGACACGAAGTCCGTCAAGCTCAACGCCAAGGGCAGGAGCTTCACGGCGAAGGTGGCCTGCAGCTCGGCACCCTGCGCCGGCAGCGTCAGCCTCAGCCAGTCGCTGACGGTCAAGGTCGACGGCAAAAATAAATCGGAGTCGGTCAGCCTCGCCTCAACCCGCTACACCCTCGTGGCGGGAGCGGCGACGACGCTCACGCTCACGCTGACGCCCAGCGCCCAGCACGCCCTCAAGCACGTCAAGAAGCACTCGCTGGTGGAGTACCTCAACGCGACGGTCTCCGGCGGCACCAACGACGGCGTCTTCGAGCACGTCAGCTAACTAGCCCGCGGGCGTGCCGTGCAGCAGCCAGCCGCCGTCCGCGGGGCGGCTCAGCTCGCCGGAGCGCTCGAGCGCGGCGATCGCCACGCTGACCGTCGGCCGCCGCGCCGCGACGAGCTCGGCGAGCAGCATGTGGGTCAGCCGCAGCGGCAGCAGCACGCCGTCTGCGCGCACGCTGCCGAAGCGGTCGGCGAGCTGCCAGAGGATCATCTGCACCCGCGCCTCGACCCGCGGTTGGTGAACGATCGCGGCGTTCGCCGCGAGGTGGCGCGAGCGGCGCAGCGCGCGCTCGACGAGCTCGCCCTGGATCTCCGGGAACGGCGACAGTCGCCGCGCGAACTCGAGGTCGAGCACCGCCAGCCGCGAGTGTTCGAGAACGTCCCAGGCGGGCCGCAGCGGCAGCGAGGCGGCCGCGTCCTCGCTCTGCCACGGCCGCAGCAGGTCGCCGGCCGCCAGCAGCTCCGCGCTCGTTCGCCTGCCGATCTCGATTCGCCGGCGGATCAACCCCTCGAGCAGCAGCAGCCCGATCCCGCGCCGCACCCCCTCCGGCCAGATCGGCGGCTCCCAGGCGCCACGGGCAAGCCCCAGCACCAGCGCCTGCGAGCGTGCCTGCGCCAGCGCGCGGCTTTCGGGCTCGAGCGTGCTGCCGAGCTCGCGGTCGAGCTCGAGCACCCGCACCGCGGCCGCGGTGGCCGGGGCGCGGCGCCGGCCGGAGCCGCTGCTCCGGCGGGCTGAGCTGCGCGAAAGCGGACTCATCCTGACCACTTCACTGCCCGAGACGGCCCGGTCTGAATCCTGACGCTGGCGAAGCTCACGACTGCCGGATCGCCGGACCGAGTATCAATGTATGTGGGCGAGGCGGCTCGGCTCAACGGAGTGCCCCCTAACCGCTGGCCGGGCGTGTGCGCAAGCGCGCGTCAGTCCGCCTCGCCCCCTTGCGTCAGTCCGCCCCGCTCCCCGCTCCCGCCGGCTGGCGCCGCGCCACCGGCCCCGCGAGCGCCGCGGTCTTGGCGGCGTGAACGGCGGCCGACAGCGTCTCGATGTCGTAGGCGCCGTAGTGGCGCCGGCCGTTGATGAAGAACGTCGGCGTGCCCGAGACGCCGCTGAGGTCGGCGCTGTCGACGTCTTCGGCGACGCGGCCGGCACGTGCGTGCGTGTGCAGGTCCTTGACGAACGCCTCGAGGTCGAGCCCCAGCTGCTGCGCGTACTCGCGCAGGTTCTGCGGGCGCAGCGCGTCCTGGTGCTCGAACAGCAGGTCGTGCATCTCCCAGAAGGAGCCCTGCGCCGCCGCCGCCTCGGTCGCCTCGGCCGCGAGCTGGGCGTGCGGATGGACATCGGTCAGCGGCAGGTGCCGCCAGACGTAGCGCAGGTCGCCGTGGGCGGCCAGCAGCTCGCGCAGGACGCCCTCCGCCTGGCCGCAGTACGGGCACTCGAGGTCGCCGTACTCGAGCAGCGTGATCAGCGAGTCCTCGGGGCCGCGGATGTGGTCGCGCTGCGGGTCGACGTCGACCGCCAGGTCGACGAGCAGCTCGAGCCCCCCCGTCAGCGCGCGCGCCCGCCGTTGCGCCGGCAGCATCGCGACGCCGCGGAAGACGAGCCAGCTGAGCGCGGAGGCGCAGACCGCGGCGCTGAGGATGCCGACCTTCGCCTCGGCGAGCTGCTCGCCGGTGAAGGCGATGCTCGCGATCAGCAGCGCGACGGTGAAGCCGATGCCGGCGATCGCCGCGCCGCCGAGCGCCGCGGCCCAGCCGACCGGCGGGCGCAGCTTGCCGCGCGAGATCCAGCGCACGAGCTGCGAGACGCTGATGATTCCGGCCGGCTTGCCCGCGACGTAGCCGATCAGGATGCCGAGCGTGATCGGCGAGGCGAAGGCGCGCGATAGGAACGGGCCGCTGATCGGGATGCCGGTGTTGGCGAGCGCGAACAGCGGCACGATCACGTAGCTCGACCACGGGTGGTAGACCTCCGCCAGGCGGTCGTTGGGTGAGATCGCCGAGTCCAGCGCGATCCGCGCCGAGCGCGCGAGCTCGGGCGTCGGCTGCTCGCGAAACGAGACGAACGTGTCGGTCGCCCGCTCGAGGTCGCCGCGCACCGCCGTGTAGGCGACGGTCAGCAGGCCCATCGCCAGCCCGACGATCACCGGGTCGATCCCCGACTCGTAGACGGCGACCCACATGACGAGGCCGAGCGCCGCGTAGATCAGCCCGTAGCGCAGGTTCAGCGCGCGCACGCCGAGCACGACGGCAAACGCGCCGAGTGCGACGGCGAACGCGACGATCGCGACGTGATGCGTGTAGACGGTCGCGATCACGATCAGCGCGACGACATCGTCGACGACGACCACGGTCAGCATGAACGAGCGCAGCCGGCCCGAGATCCGCGGCCCGACGAGCGCCAGCATCCCGAGCGCGAAGGCGGTGTCGGTCGACATCGCGACGCCCCAGCCGTCGGCGGAGTGCCGCCCGGCGTTGAACGCGAGGTAGATCGCGACCGGGACGACCATGCCGCCGATCCCGGCGAGCAGCGGCACGACGACGCGGCGGCGCTCGCGCAGCTCGCCGATGTCGAACTCGCGCCGCGCCTCGAGCCCGACGACGAAGAAGAACAGCACCATCAGCCCGTCGTTGACCCAGTGGCGCAGGTCCTGCGAGATCCCCGCATGGCCGATCCGCAGCGACAGCTCGGTCGCCCAGACGTTGCGGTAGGAGGCGTAGTCGACGTTCGCCCAGATCAGCGCGGCGATCGCCGCGGCGAGCAGGATCAGCGCGCCGCCGGTCTCGGTGCGCAGGAAGCGCAGCAGCGGCGTCGCCACGTTGCGCGACCACGCCGTCCGCGCGACGAACCCGTCCGCTCCCGCCTGATCGTCGGCCACGCGCGCATTCTCCCTCGCAGCGGCCATCGGCGATCATTCGTTGATCGGATCGACGCCACCCGCACCAGCTTCGAGCACCCCCGACCGTCAGCGGGTCGTGGTGATCGGTGGCGGATTCGGCGGCCTGCGCGTGGCGCGCCGGCTGGCGCGCCGTCGCGATGTCGAGGTCACGCTGATCGACCGCGCCAACCACCACCTGTTCCAGCCGCTGCTCTACCAGGTCTCCACCGGCATCCTCGCCGGCGGCCAGATCGCGCCGCCGCTGCGCGACCTGTTCGTCGGCCGCGAGAACGTCCGCGTGCTGCTGGCCGAGGTCGAGTCGATCGACGTCGAGGCGCGGACGATCAGCGCCGAGTCGGCGTCGGACATCGTCCTGCCGTACGACACGCTGGTGCTGGCGGCCGGCGCCGGCGACTCCTACTTCGGCCACGACGAGTGGGAGCGCGACGCCCCCGGGATGAAGTCGCTCGACGATGCCTACCGCATCCGCACGCGGATCCTCAACGCGTTCGAGCAGGCCGAGGCGCTCGGCCCGGGCGCCGAGCGCGACGCCTACCTGACGTTCGTGATCGTCGGCGCCGGTCCGACCGGCGTCGAGCTCGCCGGCCAGCTCGCCTACCTCTCACGCCATACGCTCGCCGGCCACTACCGGTCGATCCGCAGCGAGGATGCCCGGATCGTCCTGCTCGACGCGGCGCCGAGCGTCCTGCCGTCGTTCCGCGAGCGGCTGCGGCGCAAGGCGACCACTGAGCTCGAACGCGTCGGGATCGAGCTGGTGATGGCGACGACCGCGACCGGCGTCGGGCCGCACGGCATCGACACGACGGGGCCGGAGGGGGTCGGGCGGATCGAGTCGCACACCGTTCTCTGGGCTGCGGGCGTCGCCGCCTCGCCGCTCGCCGCGCAGCTCGCGCAGGCGACCGGCGCGAGCCTCGATCGCGCCGGACGGATCGCCGTCGCGCCCGACCTGACGCTGCCCGGCCACCCCGAGATCTTTGCGCTCGGCGACACGATCGCGCTCGACGACATCCCCGGCGTCGCCCAGGCGGCGCTGCAGGAGGGCCACTACGTCGCCAACGTGATCGCGCGGCGGCTCGACCAGAAGCAGCCGCCGGCGCCCTTCCACTACCGCGACAAGGGCAGCATGGCGATCGTCGGCCGCAGCTGGGCGGTCGCCGACGTGCGCGGCTTCCAGGTCGCCGGCCGCGTCGCCTGGGTGATCTGGGCGGTCGTCCACATCGCCTTCCTCGTCGGTTGGCAGTCGCGCTTCGAGATCATCCGCCGCTGGTTCTGGGAGTTCCTGACCGAGCACCGCAACGAGCGCCTGATCAGCGCCGTCAGCCTGCTCCCCGACGAGCTCGCCCGCTCCGAGCTCGAGAGCTGGCGCCGTCGGATCTCTGACCGGTAGCCGTACAGCCGGGCCGCCGCTCGCGGGTGGTCGTGTATAAACCCCGGCCCGTGCTGCGCCGCCGACTACCAGTCGCCGTACTCGTCATCGCCGCCCTGGCTGCTCTGCCGGCCAGCGCCCTCGCCGGCAAGGCGAAGGCGCCGAAGCCGCGGCGGGCGTCTGGACGATGACGTCCTACGACCCCGGCGACATGCTGAGCGGCTCGCTGACGGTCGCGGCGAACCGCAGGTCGGTCAGCGCCGTGCAGATCGTCGTCGGGCCGCAGGCCGTCACCGACTGCGGCAGCGGCACGATCACGGTCGCCGGCTCGGCGCCGATGCACGTCGTCAGGGGCGGCCCCAAGCACAGGCCCGAGTACCTCGTCGGCCACAACGACCCGGTGGTCGCGGAGGAGGCCTACGAGCCCAAGCCGCTGACCGTCTCGATCAGCCTCGACGGCCAGACCTTCAACGGCCAGCTGCTGGTCGCCTTCCGCTTGCTCGGCGCCAGCTCGATCGGGATCCTCGCCTTCACCAATCCCGCCTACCCGGCGAGCTACGGTCCCTGCGAGTACCAGTTCACGCTGGCTCCGAGCTGACGCTAGCCGCTGGCGCGCCGTCGCGGCGTGCCACCTCCTCGCGCACGGCCGGCGCGACCTGCGTGCCGTAGAGCTCGATCGAGTGCATCACCTGCGCGTGGGGCATCGTGCCGACGCTGAACTGCAGCAGGTGGCGCTGGTGGGCGAACAGCTCGTGCTGGAGCAGGATCTTCTCGATCACCTCGCCGGGCTCGCCGACGAAGTTCGCGCCGCGTGGCGTGCGTGACTGCTCGAATGCCTCGCGCGTGACCGGCGGCCAGCCGCGCTCGCGCCCGATCCGGCCCATCGCGTCGGCGTAGAACGGGAACCACTCGGCGGCCGCCTGGTGCGAGGAGTCGGCGATGTAGCCGTGCGAGTTGATCGAGACGGAGAGCTGGGCGGGGTCGTGTCCGGCCCCGGCTCCGGCCTGGCGGTAGAGCTCGACCAGCGGCACGAACTGCTCCGGGCGCCCGCCGATGATCGCCAGCGCGAGCGGCAGCCCGAGCACGCCGGCGCGTACAGCCGACGGCGGGTTGCCACCGACCGCGATCCAGACCGGCAGCTGGGG
>Ga0302178_10000166_pt1 | contig 61077 bp, 51 predicted proteins | sample I_Palsa_E1_3_FD_198790 | JGI IMG/M metagenome (GOLD analysis project Ga0302178, IMG submission 198790) | Peat permafrost microbial communities from Stordalen Mire near Abisko, Sweden - I_Palsa_E1_3 | ecosystem: Environmental > Terrestrial > Soil > Palsa > Peat permafrost | place: Sweden...
GTTATGCGAGGCCAGTGTCAGCGTGCCTTTCTTTTCTGTGGCTGCAACGGCTCCGCTCAGGTTGTCGAAGCCGGGCAGCCCGAGATGCGGGTGGCCTAGTGGCGTCAGACCCGAGGGCGCCGCTTGCGCTGCAATACTGAGGTTGTCCAGCGCGGCCTTGATCTGATAGTGGATCAGTGGCGCATTGTTGTTCGCGTCGCTGTCGTTGACCGCCGCAGCCGTGGCCGGGGCGGCGCGCTCCCAAGCTACCGTGTAGTTGCGGATCACACCGCGTGGATTGAACTGGCTTAATTGATCGACCACATTGCGCGGCAGGGGTAGTTTGCGTGAAATATCGGCGAGTAAGCCGACATCGATCAAGTCGCCTTTGATGCTGAAGTTTTGCCCATGGCCGATAATCGGGCGCTTGTAGACGGCATCGAGTTGCGTGATGGTGAACAGGCGATCGATAGGCGTGCCGTCGGACAAGGGCTGTTCATCGGCGAGCGTCATTGACAGATTGCGCAGGCCCAACTCATAGACGTTATTGATGTATTGCAAGTCAACGTGCATGGCCACCGAGGGCGAATCGATCACCGGCAATTGGGGGTTGACGCGTAGCAGTAGAGAATTGCCCGACAAGTCCCCTTGAGCCGATGTCAGCTTCATATGGGCAAATCCAAACGTGACTTGGCCGCCGATTTGTCCTTGTGTGGCTTCGATCGGCAGGTTCAGGTAATTGCTCAGACTCGGTAGGTCGAGTGCCGCCGTTTTCAGGTAGGCGCGTCCCAGCCAGCCTTCGGGGATGCCGGGGTCTGCCAGCACGCCGTTGCGGAAATTGGCGCGGAAGTCCAGCGGGCCGCGCAGTACGACACCGTCTCCGTCGGCCTGCACACCGACGCGATGCGCGTGTCCGAAGTTGAACACCGCCAGCTTGATGTTGTGCACCGTGAGATCGGGAACCGATCGTGTTTCATCGTGCCAGCGCAAGGTACCGCCCCGCAACACGATGATATCTTGGGTAAATAGCCAGTGCGCCAGCTGGTTTTTGTTGTCGCCACCGATTTTGACCGGCACGCCCGCCACTTCGAAAGTACCGTCCGCGTGGCGGATGGCCAGTACGGCCGGATGCTCAATTTGCAGGCTGACCAGCAAAGGCTTGAATTGCAGTAGCGAGCGCCAGGCGGCAACGGCTGATGCATGCGGGACAGACAATGCAATCACGCCCTTTGCATCGCTCACGGTCAGGCCGAATATTTCGATATCGGGCGACAAACCTTGCCAATGCGCGGACAGAGCGACAATCGACACTTTGGCGCCCAATGCCTCGGACGCCACGGCCTCGATATTGGGGCGGAAGGTATCGATGCGCGGCATCACAACAAAGCGCAGCAATAGCGCCGTGGCTGCGACGCCGAAATACAAAACCACCGCAAGCGCAATCATCGCGGTCAACGCGCCGCGCAGGAAACGCATATTGAAGACGCGCCACAGCACCTGAGAGACGTTCTCAGGGGGTGTTTCAGACTCCGATTCAATCAGGTCATGCCGATCCGTACGCACTTGGCGAGTTTCGGCGGGGTCCGACGGGTCCAGGCGTTCAGGCATGCTGCATGGCTTTTGCGGGGGTGATAGTTTGCGTACAAGACAAGCGAATGTAACACAGGCGACAACAGCGCCAAATGGTACTCTGTTGAGGCAGAACCCGATAGCGTGCGGTGTTTACCGCGCGTTTGTCGTTAAGCGCCGCCAGAGTACTTCCTTCGGGCGGAAAACTTGAGGCGGCCCGGTATTTTCTTGAGACGCCAATTTTGACCCCCGTGTGGCTACTTAATTCACCTAATTGAATGTTCCAATTGAGGGCCGGTATCAACCGGGCTATATTCACGATCCTGGCAGGCGCCCGCCCTGCGTTGTATGTTGATCTACCTGTCGATTAAATTAACCGTCCAATGACCGATATCGTCGCTTTGTGTTCCGCTTATTCACGTTATGCGAGCCGCCAATTCCAGGCGCGTCCCGAGTTAGGGGCGCGTGTCACGCAGCTAGCCGCGCATCCCGTGACCCGCGCATGGATGGCTGGCCGGCTGGCTGAACTGGGCTTGCCTGAGGGGGCCGGGGCGATGCCGGAAGAGGTGCTGCGCCGAGCCTTGAGGGTGTTACGTACCGAAGTGTTTTGCACTTTGATGGCCCGCGATCTGCAAGGTCTGGCCGATGTGGCCGAAGTGACCACGGCGATGAGCGATCTGGCTGAGTTGGCGATACAAAGGGCGCTGGCGCCGCTGTCGGCCGAGCTTGAAGCGCTGTTTGGCGCGCCGCAGGTCCAGCCTGACGATGGCCCGCCTGGTTTGCCTATGCCGGCGACCCTGGGTGTGGTCGGTATGGGCAAGCTCGGCGGGCGGGAGCTCAATGTTTCTTCGGATATCGATCTCATTTTTGTGTATGAGGACGACGGTGAAACGGCGGGTGGATCGCGTGCGGCGATTTCCAACCAAGAGTATTTTTCCCGCTTGGGCCGCCGCCTGATCGGCGCCTTGGCTGAAATGACTGCCGATGGCTACGTGTTCCGGGTCGATATGCGCTTGCGTCCGAACGGCGACTCCGGCCCGCTCGTCTGCAGCATTGGTATGCTGGAGGAATATTTCTACGTACAAGGGCGCGAATGGGAGCGCTACGCCTGGATCAAAGGGCGTCTGGTGTCGGAGACGGACGGCCCGGCGGCGCTGAGACTCTGCAGCCAGCTCGAATCCCGCGTCACGCCATTTGTCTATCGCCGCTATCTGGATTACGGCGTGATCGGAGCGATTCGTTCGCTGCATCAGCAGATCCGGCAGGAGGCGGCGCGGCGCGCGATGATGCGGCCTGAAAAAGCCGATGACGTCAAACTCGGCCGCGGCGGCATTCGCGAAATCGAATTTAGTGCGCAAGTTTTTCAGTTGATCCGAGGCGGCCAGGACGCGGCGTTCCGGATTCGGCCCACGCTGCAAGTTCTGGACTTGGCTGCGTCGCGTGGCTTGTTGGCGGCGCCGGTGTGCGAGCAACTGGCGCAGGCATATCGATTTTTGCGGCAAGTCGAGCATCGTTTGCAATATATCGACGATGCGCAGACCCATGCTGTGCCCGTCGATTCCCAGGTGCGCGCCGATTTGGCCCGGTCGCTGGGCTTTGCCGATTTCGCCGCGTTCCAGGCGGTGCTTGACGGACACCGGCAATGCGTCGAGCAGGAGTTCGACCAGATTTTTTCGGACAAAGTCGAACAGGGTTCGCCCCCCGACGCCAACGGTTTCGAAGCCCAGGATCTAAGCTGGATTTGGTGCGACGCCCTGGCCGACGCCGATGCGCCGCCGAGTTCCGATGCGGGTGCTGAGTCCGCCACCGATCGTGAACGCGACAGCCACGATGCCGACGAAGCCAGAGACGAGTTCAATGCCAGGCTCGATACGCAACTCACGCAATTGGGTATCGCCGACCCGGTCACGCTGCGCGAACGTCTGCGCGCGACGCGCATGTCCAGCCGTTATCAGGGCTTACCGGTCACCAGCAAACAGCGTTTTAATTTGTTGTTACAGCGCGCCTTACTCGGCGCCTCGGGTTGCGGGCAGCCCGGCAACGGCGGCTTGCCGCTGAACCCCGATGCCATGCTGACGCGTTTTCTCGACTTGCTCGAAACAATTAGCCGTCGGGGTGCGTATTTGGCACTGCTATCCGAGTATCCAGCGGCGCTTGAGCGGGTGCTGGCAGTCTTGGGCGGTTCGCGCTGGGCCGCCGGTTATTTGAACCGTCATCCGCAATTGCTCGATGAATTGCTCGACGATGAGGCCCTGGCCAGCCCCTTCGACTGGGATGCCTTCAAGAGCTTGCTGCGCAGCCGGATTGCCGCCGCTGACGGGGTCGAGCAGCAGATGGATTTACTCAGGCATGCCCATCATGCCGAGGTATTTCGCATTCTGCTGCTCGATCTGGCCGGGCGCATGACGGTCGAAGTCATCAGCGACCGTCTCTCCGAGCTGGCTGACGTGGTGCTCGATGTGACGCTGGAAACGGTCTGGAAGACCCTGCCGCGCCGCCATCGCGAGGTCCCGCAATTTGCCGTGATCGCGTATGGCAAGTTGGGCGGCAAAGAGCTCGGTTACGCTTCCGACCTCGATATCATTTTTCTCTATGACGATGCGGAAGACACGGCCGAAATCTACGCGACCTTTGCGCGGCGCCTGGTGATGTGGCTGACGACCGCCACGGGCGCCGGCACTTTGTTCGATATCGATCTGCGTTTGCGGCCCAACGGCGATTCCGGTCTGATGGTGACCTCGCTCGAAGCATTTCGCGCCTATCAGTTGCGTGAAGGCGATGCGGCCAATACCGCCTGGGTTTGGGAGCATCAGGCCTTGTCGCGGGCGCGTTATAGCGCGGGCGACCAGGCTATCGGCGAGGCGTTCGATGCGATACGCACGCGCGTGCTGGCGCTGCCACGCGATGCCGTGCCGCTGGCTCAGGAAATTATCGCCATGCGCACGCGGGTGGCCGAGGGGCATCCCAATCGCAGCGCCTTGTTCGATCTGAAGCATGATCGCGGTGGCATGGTCGATATCGAATTTACGGTGCAGTATCTGATCTTGCTACATGCCGCGGCGCATCCGGCATTACTGCGTAATGTCGGCAATATCAGTTTGTTGCGGGAGTTGGCGCAGCTGGGTCTGATTGCCAGCGACCTGGCCGAGCGGGTCGGTAATGCCTACCGGATCTATCGCAAACTCCAGCATCAAATCCGGCTGGATGGGGTTGAGGCGGCGCGCATTGAGCCTGCGCGGGTTGCGCAGGAACGCGCGACAGTGTTGGCGTTATGGGAGCAGACGTTTACGGGGGCTGAGGCGCCTTGAACAGCGGCAAGCGGCTGATTTCAAGCGTTCAACATTTCCTTCGCATGCTTGCGCGTGGTCGCCGTAATCGCCAGTCCGCCCAACATACGCGCCAGTTCCTCGACGCGATTCGATTTATCGAGCGAGATCACGCTGGATACCGTTTGGCCGTCGTCTTGCATCGACTTGGCCACCCGGTAATGCTGATCGCCGCGCGCGGCGACTTGTGGCAGGTGGGTGACGCAGAGTACTTGCCGCTGGCTGCCTAATTGTTGCAGCAAGCGCCCGACCACTTCGGCTACGCCGCCGCCGATGCCGCTGTCCACCTCATCGAAAATCAGTGTCGGAGTCGGGCTGGCCGTGCTGGCAATCACCGACAAGGCCAGGCTAATACGCGCCAGCTCGCCGCCGGAGGCGGTTTTAGAGAGCGCACGCAAGGGCACGCCCGAGTGGCCGGCGACGCGAAACTCAATTTGTTCCAGACCGTACATGCCGCCCGCTTCCAGCGGCACCAGGGCCACTTCAAAGCTGCCGCCCACCATCGCTAGTTCCTGCATACCGGCCGTGACCGCGTCACCTAGTGCGCGTGCGGCGCCTTGCCGGGCTTTCGATAACTGCTGGGCTCGTTGTAGATATTCGGCCTGCGCGCGTTGTTCGGCAGCTTTTAGCGCGGCGAAATCGGTGGCGGCATCAAGGGCGGCGAGTTGCCGGCGGCGGGCTTCAAACTCGGCGGGCAGGGATTCGGCTTGCAGCCGGAATTTACGGGCGGCCGAATGCAGCGCGTCGAGGCGGGCTTCGACGGCGGCCAAGCGGGCCGGGTCGAGGTCGAGTTTTTGGGCATAGTGCGAGAGCGAATAAGCCGCTTCCTGCAACTGGATTTCGGCCGGCTCCAGCGCGGCCAGCGCGTCGGCCAGGACCGGGTCGAGTTCGGCGAGCGAGCGCAGCCGGGTGATCACGGCCGAGACTTGCTCGATGACCGCGCCGTCGGTTTCGGTCAGCACGTCCAGTGAGGCTTGTACGCCGTCGATCAGACTGGCGGCATGCGACAAGCGGCGGTGCTCAGTATTGATTTCTTCCCATTCGCCGACTTGCGGCGCGAGCTTGTCGAGTTCGGACAACTGCCAGGCCAGACGCTCGCGTTCGAGCTGCAGTTCGCGCTCCCGGCTTTGCGATGCCTCAGTGGCGGCGCTGGCATCGCGCCAAGCGCGCCAGGCCAGGGCTACGCCCGCGGACTCTGCGCCAAGACCGGAATGGGTGTCGAATAATTCGCGCTGCGCATCGGCGCGCATGAGCAATTGGTGTGCGTGCTGGCCATGAATATCAACCAGCATTTCGCCGATCTCGCGCAGCTGCACCAGTGTTGCGGGCGTGCCGTTGATAAATGCCCGCGAACGGCCGTTGGCGTCGACCACCCGGCGCAATAGTACGCAGCCCTCGGTGGCGCGGGCGTCGAGGGTTTGCTCGGCAAGCCAATGTTCGGTTGGAGCGGAGGTCGTGAATTCCGCGGTGATATCGGCGCGTTGCTGCCCGGCGCGCACCACGCCGGGGTCGGCGCGCGCGCCCAAGGTCAGCGCCAATGCGTCGACCAGAATCGATTTGCCGGCGCCTGTTTCGCCCGAAAATACCGAAAACCCGGCGTCAAATTCGATATCTAGTGCTGCGACGATAACGAAGTCGCGAATCGAGAGGTGTCGTAGCATCTTCCGTGGCGCGGGCTCGCGGCCCAATTAGTTGGCGTCAGACGAGGTCGTCTTCATGGGACGGGTGTTCATTCCAATGCATCTTGTTGCGCAGCGTCGCGAAGTAACTATAGCCGACCGGGTGCAGGAACGGTACGGTATAACGGGAACGCTGGACTTCGATGATGTCGCCCAGTTCGACCGCGGTGAATGACTGCATGTCGAAATTCACATTCACATCGCGTCCGCCCACCACCTGAATGCTGCAATGGGAGTCCTCAGGCAACACGATAGGGCGGTTCGACAGCGAGTGCGGCGAGATCGGCACCAACACGAAACCTTTCATCTGCGGATGCAGGATCGGCCCTTGCGACGATAAAGCGTAGGCAGTTGAACCCGTCGGGGTGGCGACAATCAGCCCATCGGAGCGCTGGTTGTACATAAAATGGCCATCGACGCGCACCCGTAGCTCGACCATGCCGGAAAAACCGCTGCGATTGACCACTACGTCGTTTAAGGCCAGTGCGGCGTAAATCGGCTGGCCGCCGCGGATGATGCGCGCTTCGAGCAGCGTGCGCTCTTCGCGCTCGAAGCTGCCCTCGAGCATCGCCGGTACCAGATGTAGCGTGTCGCTGATCGGGATGTCGGTAATAAAGCCCAGCCGCCCATGGTTGATACCGATCAGGGGGGTGTTGTACGGCGCGAGCTGTCGCCCGATGCCCAACATCGTGCCGTCGCCGCCCAGTACGACCGCAACATCGGCGCGTTCGCCGATTTCGACCGGGGTCAGGGCCGGATACTCGGTCGAGCCAACGCCGAGCGCGGTTTCCGCCTCGAAAACCACCTCGAAGCCGCGCTTGGCGATACATGCGGCGAGCTCCAGCAGGGGCTCGCGCACGCCCGGCGTGTTGTAACGGCCAATCAGCGCAACCGTTTTGAAATGTTTGCCTGTTTCCATGCTCCGCATTACACCATAGCTGGCCCGATTAAAGAAACAGCACGTAGTGCTAATCTAGGCCCGGATCGGCTGTTGGGCCGATGGGAGTAGGCGAGTCGGGCTGCCGATTCAAGGATTTTTGGCATTTTAGGTACAAAATATTGACAAATTTGGGTGTAACAGGGGCTGGCGGACCATCGTGTGACATCAGATTCGGGTTGGATCTGATTTCTCGGTAGAATAGGCCTTAGCGGCGCCAGTTTTCCGAGAGTCGGCGCCATCCCCGGTCTTACCCAGGCTATGATTGACCGTTGACCCAGCACGAAAACCCAGACTAAGCATGCTAGACCCTCGCGCCCAGACGCTGTTGAAGACCCTGATCGAACGCTATATTGCGGAAGGTCAGCCGGTCGGCTCGCGTACCTTGTCGAAATATTCAGGACTCGAATTGAGTCCGGCGACAATCCGCAACGTCATGTCCGATCTCGAAGAGATGGGCTTGGTCGCGAGCCCGCACACCTCGGCGGGGCGGATTCCGACGCCGCGCGGCTACCGTTTGTTCGTCGATACCATGCTGACAGTGCAGCCGGAGATCGACGACGAACAAGTCGAGCGCAATGTGGCCCGCCAGTTGCAGCCGGGCGAGCCGCAAAAGCTGGTGGCGGCGGCGGCCAGCGTATTGTCCAGCTTGTCGCAGTTTGCCGGCGTGGTGCTAACGCCGCGGCGCAGCCACGTATTCAAGCAAATTGAATTCATGCGCCTGTCGGAAAGCCGCATTCTGCTGATTATCGTGACACCGGAAGGCGATGTACAAAACCGGATCATGGCGACTCAGCGCGAGTACAGCTCTTCCCAACTCATCGAAGCATCGAACTATATCAACGCCCATTACGCGGGGTTGTCGTTCGACGAGGTGCGCCGCCGCCTGTTGGCTGAAATTAACGCTTTGCGCGGCGATATGACGCAATTGATGCACGCCGCCGTGGTGGCTAGCACGGACGACACGGATACCGGTGAAACGGTGTTGATCTCGGGCGAGCGCAATTTACTTGAAGTCGCCGATTTGTCTTCCAATATGGGGCGGCTGCGTAAATTATTCGACGTGTTCGACCAGAAAACCAGCCTGCTGCAATTGCTCGACGTATCCAGTCATGCGCAAGGGGTGCAGATTTTTATCGGTGGTGAATCGATGCTGGTGCCGCTTGAAGAGATGAGCGTTGTGACCGCGCCCTATAAGGTCGACGGGCAGATCGTCGGCACCTTGGGCGTGATAGGTCCGACTCGAATGGCCTATAACCGAGTCATTCCCATCGTCGATATTACCGCCAGGCTGTTGTCGCACGCGCTTTCGCAACATTAGGCATCGCGCAACAACATAAAGCATTTCGCAACAACGCATTTCGCAACAACTTAAGCATCCCATCCCAGGCCAACATGCGTTTTGATCGTGAGTTACCGCTGCAAACTTCCCAGGCCCCACGTGTCGGCGTGTTACTGATCAATCTCGGCACGCCCGATGCGCCGACGCCCGCCGCCGTGCGCCGTTATCTGAAGCAGTTTCTGTCGGACCCGCGCGTGGTTGAAATTCCGGCCGTGATTTGGCAGCTTATTTTGCGTTTGTTGATCCTGCCGCGGCGCGCTCGCGCGTCGGCCCTGAAGTATGCGTCGGTGTGGATGAGCGAAGGTTCGCCGCTGCGCGTTTATACCCAGGCGCAAACCGAGCAACTGCGTCAGTTGCTGCTTGCAAACGGCTATCAGGTCGTGGTCGACTACGCGATGCGTTACGGCACCCCGAGTATTTCCGATATGCTGCACCAATTCAAGCATGCCGGGGTCGACAAGATCCTGCTGCTGCCCTTGTATCCGCAATATTCGGCATCGACCACGGCAACCGCATTCGACGCTGTGTTCGACACCTTGAAGCGCATGCGCAATCAGCCTGAGTTGCGCTTGATCAAACAATTCCACGACGATGCCGGCTATATTCAAGCACTGGCCGAGCAGGTGCGCGGCTATTGGGCGGCCCACGGCACGCCCGATTTCGTCGCGGGCGACCGCGTGCTGCTGAGTTTTCATGGCATCCCCAAGCGTTCGCTGGATCTCGGTGACCCCTATCACGACCAGTGCCAGCAGACGGGTGTCTTACTGACGCAGGCGTTGGGACTGACCGCGAATGAGTGCCGCGTGACGTTCCAATCGCGTTTTGGCCGGGCTCAATGGCTTCAACCCTACACCGAGCCGACTTTGAAAGAGCTTGGCGCCGCCGGAATTCGCCGGGTTGACGTGTTTTGCCCGGGGTTCCCCGCCGATTGCCTGGAAACCCTCGAGGAGATCGGCATGGAAGGGCGCGCCGCGTTCCTCGCGGCCGGCGGCCAGGAATATCATGCCATTCCCTGTCTGAATAACGCGCCGGCCTGGATCAAAGGCCTGGGTGAGTTGGTGGCTCAGAATTTGCAGGGCTGGCCGGTGCTGGCCGCCCGCGCCGTTAGCGCTGCGGCCTGAGTTCGATAGCCGCAATGCAGTATGCCATTTCAAGCGAATCGTCGGCCCGTCTGCGCATCGACAAATGGCTTTGGGCCGCGCGGTTTTTTAAAACGCGAACGCAGGCGGTCGATGCCGTGAATCTGGGGCGCGTCCATTTGAATGGCGATACCGTCAAACCTTCCCGCGAGGTCCGGGTGGGCGACGTGGTGCGTATCGAAGTGGAGCGGCTGGTGTGGGAAATCGAAGTGCTGGGTATCTGTGAAGTGCGGGGCCCGGCCAGTGTTGCGCAGTCGTTGTATAGCGAGACGGATGACAGCCGACGCGTGCGCGACGCGGAACTCGCACGGCGTAAATTATTTCGCGAACCGGCCGCCGAGCTGCATGGCCGCCCGACCAAGCGCGACCGCCGCATAATCGCTAAATTACGCGATTAAGTTGGGCGGTCAAAGTGCCCGGCCGCGACTCAAACGCTCGACCCGGCAGATGCTTTAACGCTTAGGGTTTAGTCGGGCAGGTCGGCGAACTCAGCCAATGGTTCACAATGGCGCGAGCAAAGGCATATTCGGTGGTCCGATCGTTGACGGCGCCGGACATGCAGATGGTGGTGGTGCCGGCGATCAGTACCAATCCGACCAAGGCAACGGCAAAGGTCAATTTCATGGTACGTCCTTCATGGATAAAGACGATTTTGGGTGGGCGGCGAGTGATATCGCCCTTCAAACTTAGTGTAGGCCGTACAGTATTTACCCTCAATATGAATCTGCGGTGTGCGACTGAATTTATATAACGGCCTATTGCCGAAAGTGAAAAAAAATCGCCTCAATTAAGCTGTGAGCCTTGAAATTCGCGGCACTGACACCATAACTCTGTAGATTGCAGAATATTTCACGCGGCGCAGGATTGTTGCGTCGCCGCAAATCTTTTTTATTTATATCGGGCTCGCCAACACGGGCGGGCCGCATGTTTTTTTGATCATCAGGAACCCATCAATCATGGAAGACACGCAAGCTAACCCGAACCCGGCCCAGGATCTCGACCCCACCGTTGCGGAACCCGTCGGCGCTGAAACCGTGGAGGCTACGCTCCAGGCCGCGCTGGCTGACGCTGAGGCCCGTGCGGCGGCGCTCCAGGAAGAGTTTTTGCGTGCCAAGGCCGAAACCGAGAATATGCGCCGCCGAGCTCAGGAAGACGTGTCGAAAGCGCACAAATTCGCGATCGAAAGCTTTGCCGAATATTTGCTGCCCGTGATCGACAGCCTGGAAGCGGCGCTGGCCGATTCGTCGGGCGATATGGCCAAGGTCAAGGAAGGTGTCGCGCTGACGCTGCGTCAGTTGAACGCGGCGCTCGAAAAAGGCCGGGTCGTGCCGATCAACCCGGTCGGCGAGAAATTTGATCCACATCGTCATCAGGCCATTTCGATGGTTCCGTCCGAACAGGAAGCGAATACAGTGGTGGCAGTGCTGCAAAAGGGCTTTTTGATCGCCGACCGGGTGCTGCGCCCGGCGTTGGTGACGGTCACGCAAGCCAAGTAAGCGCAAACTGCGGCGCTTTTCGCAAAAAGTGGCGAAAACCACCTTAAATAAGACGTGAAGGTCTTGAAAAGCGAAAAGTGGCACCCATGTTAGGAGTATGGTTTTACAGATTTGAATCGACCCGGTCGCGCTGTACTCTCCCAATGCGTTTTGTCGAGAGTTTGGGCGGGGCAGCGGCGGTTCAGTGGGCGATTTAATAACGGTTTAGGAACATTCGGGCACCGTTTCGATAACGATTCGGCGACGATCAAAAGTCAGGAGATTAAAAAAATGGGCAGAATCATCGGTATTGACCTCGGCACAACCAATTCGTGTGTCGCGATCATGGAAGGCAATCAAGTTCGTGTGATCGAAAACGCGGAAGGCGCTCGTACCACTCCGTCGATTATCGCTTACATGGAAGACGGCGAAATTCTGGTCGGCGCGCCGGCCAAACGCCAAGCTGTGACCAATCCGCGCAATACCTTGTACGCGGTCAAGCGCTTGATCGGCCGCCGCTTCGAAGAAAAAGAAGTGCAGAAAGACATCGCGCTGATGCCCTACACGATCATGAAAGCCGATAACGGCGATGCATGGATCAGCGTACGTGAGCAAAAACTGGCGCCGCCGCAAATTTCCGCGGAAATCCTGCGCAAAATGAAGAAGACCGCCGAGGATTACCTGGGCGAGGCGGTGACCGAAGCAGTGATTACCGTGCCGGCCTACTTCAACGACAGCCAGCGCCAAGCCACCAAGGACGCCGGCCGCATCGCGGGCTTGGAAGTCAAACGCATTATCAATGAACCGACCGCTGCGGCGCTCGCGTTCGGCCTCGACAAGACAGAAAAGGGTGATCGCAAGATTGCCGTGTATGACTTGGGCGGCGGTACGTTCGACGTCTCGATTATTGAAATCGCCGATGTCGACGGCGAAAAGCAATTTGAAGTGCTTGCCACCAACGGCGATACCTTCCTCGGTGGTGAAGATTTCGACCAGCGCATTATCGAATACATCATTGCCGAGTTCAAAAAAGAGCAAGGCGTCGATCTGTCGAAAGACGTGCTGGCCCTGCAACGCCTGAAAGAAGCCGCTGAAAAGGCCAAAATCGAACTGTCGAGCACGCAACAGACCGAAATCAACCTGCCGTATGTCACGGCGGATGCCAGCGGTCCCAAGCATTTGAACTTGAAGATTACGCGTGCCAAGCTCGAAGCGCTGGTCGAAGAGCTGGTTGAACGCACCATGGAGCCTTGCCGTATTGCGATTCGCGATGCAGGCGTTAAGGTCAGCGATATTCACGACGTGATTTTGGTCGGTGGTATGTCGCGTATGCCGATGGTGCAGGAAAAGGTCAAGGAATTCTTCGGCCAGGAACCGCGCCGCGACGTGAACCCGGACGAAGCCGTGGCCGTTGGCGCCGCGATTCAAGGCCAGGTACTGTCGGGCGACCGCAAGGACGTGCTGCTGCTGGACGTGACGCCATTGTCGCTGGGCATCGAAACGCTGGGTGGCGTGATGACCAAGATGATCAAGAAGAACACCACGATCCCGACCAAGCATGCGCAAGTGTATTCGACTGCCGACGACAACCAGGGCGCCGTGACCATCAAGGTGTTCCAGGGTGAGCGCGAAATGGCGGTAGGCAACAAGATGCTCGGCGAGTTCAACCTCGAAGGTATTCCGCCGTCGCCGCGCGGCGTGCCACAAATCGAAGTGACCTTCGATATCGACGCCAACGGTATTTTGCATGTGGGCGCGAAAGACAAGGCGACCGGCAAGGAAAACAAGATCACCATCAAGGCGAATTCGGGTTTGTCGGAAGCCGAGATCGATCAAATGGTGAAAGATGCCGAGCTGAACGCGGAAGAAGACAACAAACTGCGTGAATTGGTCGAGTCGCGCAACCATGCGGAATCGTTGGTACACAGCACCCAAAAGGCGCTGACCGAGTACGGCGACAAGCTGGAAGCCGCTGAAAAGACCCAGATCGAAGCCGCGATCAAGGACTTGCAAGACGTCTTGGAAGGTAGCGACAAGGCTGCGATCGACGTCAAGGCTGAAGCGCTCAGCACGGCCGCACAAAAGCTCGGCGAAAAGATGTATGCCGATATGCAAGCCAAGCAGGGTGCGGAAGCTGCAGCCGGTGCAGGTGCCGGTGGTGCGCAAGCAGGCAGCGGTGAAAAGGGTGCTGGCCACGCGGAAGATGTGGTTGACGCCGAGTTCACCGAAGTGAAGAAGGACTAAGTCCTGTCCGGATAAGGTCGGCCGATGCCGGCTTTATCCGACGGGACAAGCTCGCCCAACTCAACGGGGCCGGGCGAGTAACAGCCTGGCGTATCTGTCTGCTTGATGTAGATGGCCCGCCGGGCACATTTGTTTTTAGCCGGCGCAGTGTATTTGAGCTGATAGCCGTACGGGTCTTAGGCCCATTACAGGATTAACAAGGAGCTACCGGCCCAAGCGGGGCGGCGGCGCTGAACCAATATGGCGAAACGGGATTATTACGACGTTCTGGGTGTTGCGCGCAACGCAAGCGATGAGGAAATCAAGAAGTCGTACCGCAAGCTTGCGATGAAGTATCACCCGGACCGCAATCCGGACAGCAAGGATGCCGAGGCGCATTTCAAGGAGGCCAAAGAGGCCTATGAAATGCTGTCTGATCAGCAAAAACGCGGTGCTTACGACCAGTATGGTCATGCCGGCGTGGACCCGAATATGAGCGGCGCGGGCGGTCAAGGTTTTGGCGGCTTTGCCGAAGCTTTCGGCGATATCTTTGGCGATATCTTCGGTGCAGGTGCTGCGGGCGGTCAGGCGGGTGGGCGCGCGGGCGGCGGTCGAAGCGGGCCGCAAGTGTATCGCGGCGCCGATTTGCGCTACAGCATGGAGATTACCCTGGAGCAGGCGGCCCACGGCTATGAAACCCAGATTCGGGTGCCAAGCTGGGAGGGCTGCGAAGTGTGCTCAGGCTCGGGCGCCAAGCCCGGCACCAAAGCCGCGACCTGTCCGACCTGTGCGGGCCAGGGCGCCGTGCGTATGTCCCAGGGCTTTTTCAGCATTCAACAGACCTGTCCGAAGTGTCATGGGTCGGGTACCTATATTCCCGAACCCTGCACTGCGTGCCATGGCGCGGGCAAGATAAAAAAGACCAAGACACTGGAAGTCAAAGTGCCGGCGGGGATCGACGACGGCATGCGCATCCGCTCGTCCGGCAACGGCGAGCCTGGCCTAAATGGCGGGCCACCGGGCGATTTATATGTCGAGATTCACATCAAGGCGCACTCGGTGTTCGAGCGCGACGGCGATGATTTGCACTGCCAAATGCCGATCAGTTTTGCGATTGCCGCACTGGGTGGTGAAATCGAAGTGCCGACGCTAAATGGCAAAGGCAGCTTCGAAGTCCCGGAAGGTACGCAATCCGGCAAGACCTTCCGCTTGCGCGGCAAGGGCATCAAGGGGGTGCGCTCGGCGATTCAGGGCGACCTTTACGTGCATGTGCTGATTGAGACGCCCGTCAAATTGACCGAGCCGCAACGCGATCTATTGAAGCAATTCGATCAATCGCTGACGGAAGGCGGCGCGCGTCACAGTCCGCAGAGCAAGGGCTGGTTCGACCGGGTCAAGAGCTTTTTTGACTGACATGCCGAAGCCTCCCAAGCCCCGCATCGAGCGCGATCGAGACCTTGGGAGCGGGGCGCTTCTGCCGGGGCAAGGGATCTTCTCGGGGAACGAAATGGCGCACTTCGGGGCGTCCGCCGGTCCGTTTGCACTACTGGACGATAGTGGTGCAAACGGTGAAACACCGGGCGGGCCTTGCGCATCAAGCCGCTTGTACACGGACTTGGTGCACGAACATAGTTGTCGTGATGTGGCACAGCTCGACCAAGTCTGCGCCGAGGTCGAAGCCGACTTGTACGCAGGGCTGCATGCCGTGGTGTTGGCAGATTACGAGTGGGGCACGGCGTTGGCTGGACTGACGCCGTTATCCGCCCGCTTGCAAGCCGAGCGACACCTTGAGTCGCAGCCGGCACCGCAGGATCCGCCTCCGGCCTTGCGTTGTATGATGTTCCGGCATGTGCAACGGCTTTCGGCTGAACAGGTCGATGCTTGGCTGGCCGCCCGTGAAGCAGGTATCGCAGCGGATTCTCCCGGTGCGTCTTCAGCGGACTTGCCACCGTTATCTTCAGCTTCATCTGCGCCACCTGCTTATGCCGGTGTGATGGACCTGCAAGCCAGTGTCACGCGCCCAGAGTTTGACGCCGCGATTGCCGGTGTTCATGCGGCGCTTCAGGCTGGTGACGCGTACCAAATCAATTACACCTTCCGCCTGGACTTCAAGGTCTACGGTTCGCCCGTCGCCTTGTACCGGCGTTTGCGTGCGCGTCAGCCGGTTCGTTATGGCGCACTGATAGCGCGTGCGGATCAGCGCTGGGTGCTGTCGTGTTCTCCCGAGCTGTTTCTGGATTATCACAGCGTACCGGGACGCCTGTTGGCACGTCCGATGAAAGGTACGGCACCGCGTTTGAGCGAGGCGTCGGCCGATCGCGAAGCAGGCCAAGCCTTGGCTCAGGACCCCAAGAATCGCGCTGAAAACCTGATGATTGTCGATCTGCTGCGCAACGATCTCGGGCGGATTGCGCAGACAGGCTCGGTGCGCGTGCCGGCCTTGTTCGCGGTTGAAGGGCATCCGACTGTCTGGCAAATGACTTCGAGCGTCGAGGCGCAACTTCGGCCTGAGACACGCTTTGCCGATGTGCTGCGCGCGCTGTTTCCCTGTGGTTCGATCACGGGTGCGCCTAAGCATAGTGCGATGCAATTGATACGCGAACTGGAAAGCACGCCGCGCGGTTTGTATACCGGTGCAATCGGTTGGCTGGACGCGCCAGCCTTCGCACAAGCCCCAGAGGAGGCTGAGCGGTGCGGTGCATTTTGCCTATCGGTCGCGATTCGCACGCTGGTGCTCGATGCCCCGTTAGCCGACAGCGGCGGTTTGCGGCTCGGACGTATGGGCGTTGGAGCAGGTATTGTGCTCGATAGCGTGGCGGCCGATGAATACGATGAATGTTATTTAAAGGCGCAATTCCTGACGGGATTGGACTCGGGAATCAGCTTGTTCGAAACGATGTATGCCCAGCCTGAAACGGGCGTGCGTCATCTCGAACGGCATCTGGCTCGCTTGGATGTGAGTGCCCGCCGCTTGGGTTTTGCCTGCGATATGACTCAGGTGCGCGCCGCACTGCACGGCTATCTGGAGCAGATGTTTGCCGATGAACGGGGCGCTGCGTTAGCGATTGGAGCACGTGAATTCCGGGTGCGCTTGGCCTTGAGTAAGTCCGGGCAAGTCAGTTTGTCATCCGCAGCGCTGCAGCCATTGGGCGACGGTCCCGTTAAATTGGTGCTGGCGCAGGACCTTGGTTTGGCGGCGACCGATGCCGGTGATGCCCTGCTCGGCTTGAAAACGACCCGGCGCGCGCATTACGATGCGGGGTGGCAGCGCGCCGAACAACTCGGCGCATTCGATGCGTTGTTCGTCAATACCCGGGGGGAATTGACGGAAGGCGGGCGCAGCAATGTCTTTGTCAAACTGGCGGGGCGTTGGTGGACGCCGCCCTTGGCAAGCGGCGTGTTGCCCGGTGTGATGCGCGCCATGCTGCTGGCCGATCCGCAATGGTCGGCCGAGGAGCGTCGTTTGACGCTCGACGACCTTAAAGGCGCAGAGGCTGTGATGGTGTGCAATGCCTTGCGTGGGGCATTGCCGGGTTGCCTCATCGAGGTGCCTTAAAATCGGCGCAGCTCAAAATAAATCGCCATCTACCGCTGAGTGAACATTCTTCACACCATTTCTTTCCATCTCGTGTTGCAGGCCCAGCGGGGCATATTGACCGGGCGCCGCAAAATTCTGCTCATGCACCAAGACGATCTCCTTCACATGAGATTCTTCCTGGACACGCTTCAGGTCGGATGGAAACATATGATATCGACTCACATTTTTGATTTTCTCGTCAAGATTGTTGCCGCCCCAATCGGCATAGTTTAAATTGTCCCAGGTCACGCCTTCGATCACCAAGACATCGGCATTTTTTGCGGCTTGGACCAGCCCCGGTGAATAGGTGCCGTCGCCGCCCACGGCAATCACTCGGCCATCGGATTTCGAGGTAAAGCGATAAGCCAGCGGTTGTGCGAACGCACCATGCTCGGTTTTAAATGCTTGCACGGTAACATTGCTATCTTGAAACACGGGACCCGGCAAAGCCTGGGCCAGATCGATATCGCCTGCAGTGGCGCCACTACCCTCGGGTGAGCCATGCATCCCTTCAAATTGCTCCTCGCGATCGGCACTCCACGCATCGATAATGCCGTTGACTAAGTGAAGGGTGCCGGGTGGACCCATGATGACTTTGTTAGTGGTGGACGCAAACTTATAGGGCCCTAAAATAAAGGAGGGCAAACCGACTGTGTGGTCTTCATGTAGATGAGTCAGAAACATATATTTCAAATGATCTAGCGCGAATACCTTGGTCAAATCGATGCCATGTTGATTGATGGTGGCGCGATTCAGCGCCCTGAACCAGCCTTCACCGCAGTCCACAAAATAAGGGTAGCCATTCACAATCACTGCGGTGGCCGGGCCGAAGCGGTAGGGGTTGGGCATAGGTGTACCCGAACCTAACACCAGTAGTTTGGTGGTCTTATCTTGGGGCGAAAGATCGCTGGGTTTGGTCTGATTGTTGACGGGCCATGTCGCTTGGGAGCTGACCCAGCTTATTGCTGCTGGCGCGAACAAGTCGGCGGCTTGCGCGGTCAAGCAAAACACCAAGCCCGAGAACATGGCTGCGATGCTGGTCTTGTTAAAATACGTGTTCGGGTGTTTTATCATGATTCGCAATCGTTCAATTAACATTCGCCGATGGCGGCAATGTAGGGCGTCGATGAGAGGCGGCGCGTATTCGTAAGCCATGCGTTATTTTTAGGATAAGCGCCGGCAAAGCGGGCAGATGACAGCTAGCTGAAAAATAGGACAACTCCCGCTGTACTTTATCGGGATGCAGGCGGAGGGTAGGGGCTGTGGTGATGTCGTCGGCGCTGTGTGATGTGCGCTAGATTGAACAGTCGAATCGAAATTCGGGGCGTGGACCGGCCTTGCGCCGTCAACGCCCCATTGCAACGTGCTTAAAACGCGTGTTCCGGCCCTGGGAAACTACCATCCTTGACCGCCCGGATATACGCTTCAACGGCCGCCTGGATGCTGACTTGACCTTCCATGAAATTTTTCACGAAGCGCGGCCGCTTGCCGGGGAAAATACCGAGCATATCGTGCAAGACCAATACCTGACCCGAGCAATCGGGGCCCGCGCCGATACCGATGACGGGTGCTTTGACTGCTTGGGTGACCGCGGCGCCCACCGCGGACGGCACCCCTTCGATGACAAATAATTGAGCGCCGGCGGCGTCCAGCGCTTCGGCGTCTTGCAGCAATTGCGCCGCACCCGCGTCGGTCTTGCCCTGTACTTTGAAGCCGCCGAAGGCATGCACCGACTGCGGGGTCAGCCCGATATGGGCACACACCGGTATCGAACGCTCGACTAAAAACCGCACCGTCTCGGCCAACCAGGCGCCGCCTTCGAGCTTGACCATTTGCGCACCAGCGCGCATTAACGTCACCGAATTCGTAAACGCCTCCAGCGGCGTGCCGTAGGTGCCGAAGGGTAGATCGGCGATGACCAGTGCCGTTTGGTTGCCGCGTGCGACACAGGCGGTGTGGTAGGCAATATCGGTCAAGGTGACCGGCAGCGTGGTGGTGTGGCCCTGCAGCACATTGCCGAGCGAATCGCCGATCAACACGGTGTCCAGACCGGCTTTATCGAGCAGCGCGGCAAAGCTGGCGTCATAGCAGGTCAGCATGGTGATTTTTTCGCCGGCGTTACGCATCGCCAGAAGGCGGGGCACCGTTACCGCGTTGCGAGGAGCGTCCTGCAAATAAGTCATGGTTATTCAGCCAAAAAGTGAGCAAAGGCGGCACCGTAGCGGTGCGATCCGCGATTATGGATGGAAATGGCGGGCGGGGAAAGGGCCGGTCAGGCGCTGGAGGTGTTTCCAGACAATTCCCGCTTTGCAGACTTCTGTTAAGGGGCTGCCGTTTAGTTAAGGCGTGCCTTTGACAAACGTCATCCTGCGCCCACGCATCGTGCCGATCCGCTCGATCAGCAAAGCCATATCGGCATCTGAGGCCAGCGGGTTGAAATTGCGGGTATTGATGGTCAAAACAGGCGCTTCGTCGTAATGATAGAAAAATCCATCATAGGCGCGGCAGAGCGCTTGCAGATAATGCTCCGTAATCGGCCGCTCGGCGGGAATTGCCCGTTGCCGAATTCGGTGCAGCAGGGTTTCGGCGTCGGCTTGCAGGTAGATCACTAAATCGGGCACCCGATGGGCTAGGGCGAGCTGGTCGGCCAGCGCGCGATATAAGCCAAATTCATCGTCGGGTAATGTCAGGCGCGCGAACAGCTCATCTTTCTGCGGTAGGAAATCGGCGATCAACGGCGAGGCGACGCCGCTCGTGGCGGCGATTTCGCGGCTTGAGGCCGCGCGCTGCAATAGGAAACTCAGTTGTGTCGGCAAGGCATAGCGGGCGCCAACCTCGTAAAACATCGACAGAAAGGGATTGTCCTGCGGGCGCTCAAACACGGTTTGGATTGCCCAGCGGCTGGCAAAATGCCGCGCCAAGGCGGTTTTACCGACTCCGATGGGGCCTTCGATCACCATGTAACGCGCCGGTGGATACGGATCGGGGACTTGGATCGTCAGGCTGGCGGAAACGGGCATCGGGCTTTGAGCAGGAAGTTTCAGCTACAAGCGGGCTTGGATCTATCGCCCGACGCCAGCATGTCGGCATCCGCGCCTTTGCGTGCGCGGGCCATGGGGCATAGGCAGCTTGCGACCTGTTCTATGCGCTGCGACGCTACGCCGGGCAAGTAGCTGTCGGCGCGGCCGTAACCGGGGATCACGATAGCGGCGTCGAGTTCGATCAGCGGCACCAGTGTAAAAGCGCGCTCGACCAGCCGTGGATGCGGGATGATCAGATGTTCGGCATCGATTGTCTCGGCGCCGAATAGCAGGATGTCGAGATCCAAGGTGCGCGGCGCATTGCGGTAACTGCGCTCGCGGCCGAAGTGATGTTCAATGGTTTGGCATAGCGTAAGCAATGGCCGTGCCGCCAGCGCGGTTTCGACGGCCACCACGCAATTGAAGTAGTCGTCGCCGTCGGCATCGACGGGCGCTGTGCGATACAGACTCGACTTGGCCAGCACAGTGATCGTGTGCTGCTGTGCCAAGCAGACCACAGCGTCTTTCAGGGTTTGGCGCGCATCACCGAGATTCGCGCCCAGCCCCAGATAGGCTAGCGTCATAGCAAATCCTACTTCTCTTCAGTCGACCCCTGACCGGATGATTCCCGGTCACCAGCTGCGCCACGGCTTCTTGGCGTATTTCCGCCACGACGGCGCCGACGGCGCGGTGTGCTTGTGCTTTCACGGCTACTTTGAGACAACAAAATTTCACGGGCTTCGGGATCGGCGTCGATAAATTCACTCCACCATTCGCCGACCGCCGCGTCGAGTTCACCCGATTCGCAGCGCAGCACCATGAAATCATACCCCGCTCTAAATTTTAAGTGTTCCAGCAACTTCAGCGCCGAACGGCCGGAGCGCTTCTCCAGGCGCGGCTGCATGCTCCAGATTTCTTTCATATCGGCGACAAAGCGCTTCTGGATGGCGAGCTTGCCGGTCTGAGTATCAAGCACATCATCCATGGCCCGGTGCAAAGCGGGAATCGGGACTTCCCCACCCGCGACGTTTTTCTGCCAATTTTCCTGCACCTGTTGCCACAGCAACGAGGCAAACAGAAAGCCCGGCGAAACTGTTTTGCCGGCGCGCACCCGCTCGTCGGTGCTGGTCAGCGCCAAGGAAATAAATTTTTCGCCATGGGGCTGTTCCAGCGCGACGTCGAGCAGCGGCAGCAGGCCGTGGTGCAGTCCTTCGGAGCGCAGCCTTTGCAGGCAAGCCAGAGCATGCCCCGACAACAGCAGTTTAAGCATTTCGTCGAACAAGCGTGCGGCCGGCACATTGTTGATCAAGTCGGCCAGCTCGTTGATCGGCGAACGGGTCGAGGCTTCGATGTCGAAATCGAGTTTGGCCGCAAAACGCACTACGCGCAGCATCCGCACCGGATCTTCGCGATAACGCGTGGCCGGGTCGCCGATCATGCGCAGCAGCCGCGCACGAATATCGGCCATGCCGTTGTGGTAGTCGTGTACGGTTTGCGTGGCCGGGTCGTAATACATCGCGTTGATGGTGAAATCGCGGCGCGTGGCGTCCTCGTGCTGTTCGCCCCAGACATTGTCGCGCAACACCCGGCCGGCCGAGTCGACCGCATGCGTCTTGCGATCGAGTTCGTCGCGGCGCTGGCGGCGCGTCTCGTTGGCGCTGTCGGTGTGCGCGACTTCGCGCGGCGCATCGACGAGCGGAGCCAGGGCGCGGAAGGTCGAGACCTCGATCAGGTCCTGGCCAAACTGCACATGGACGATCTGGAAACGCCGTCCGATTAGCCGGGCGCGCCGAAACAGCCGCTGTACTTCCTCGGGCGTGGCGTCGGTGGCCACGTCGAAATCTTTGGGCGCGACGTTCAGCAACAGGTCGCGGACCGCACCGCCGACAATAAAGGCGCGATAACCAGCTTGCTGCAGCGTATCGGTCACGCGCACGGCATTGCGCGAAATCAGCGCAGGGTCGATACCGTGCTCTTCAGCATGCACCACCACGGGAGTGGTGGAGTCAGCCTGCTTGCCGCGGCGGCGGCTTGCAGGTTTTTTGGCGGCGCGGGGGCTTGCCGCTGCAGGGTCGGCAGCCTGTTTGGCCGCCGTCTTTGCAACTGCGGGGCTGGGCGTGTCGGTTGCCGGTTCGGGGTGTCCGAGCAGCTTACGAATAAATTTTTTAATCACGTGGGCCTGAATAATTCGAGAATGCGCCAGCCTCTGGACTGCGCGTGAGCGCGCAGCGTGTCGTCGGGGTTGGTGGCGATGGGGTCACTGACTTTTTCGAGCAATGGAATATCGTTTAACGAATCGCTGTAGAAAAAACTGCGGTCGAAATCGGACCAGCTTTTGCCCTGCGATGCCAACCAGGCTTCAGTTCGCACGATCTTGCCTTCACGAAAGCTTGGAACGCCAACCACCGCGCCCGTAAAATCGCCGGCGGGGTCGTTATCTACCGTAGCCGGTTCGCAACCTATCATGTGGTCCATGCCGAACGCTTGCGCAATGGGCCGCGTCACAAAACTGTTGGTCGCCGTGATCATACAGCACAGGTCGCCGTTTTCTTTATGGCTGCGCACCAGATCGCGGGCGGCCGGCAATATGGCGGGCAGAATCACGTCTTGCATAAAGCGCAGGTGCAAGGCGTCGAGCTCGGCGCGTGGATAGCGGGCGAGTGGCGCCAGCGCTACCTTCAGATAGGCATTGATATCGAGGCAGCCGGCTTTGTAATCGCCGTAAAAGCGCTCATTGTCACGCGAAAAGCTTTCTTTATCGACAATTCCATGCCGAATCATAAAACGACCCCATTCATGGTCGCTATCGGTCGGAATCAAAGTGTGGTCGAGGTCAAACAGGGCAAGATTTGTCATAGCGTTCATTTTACTTGAAGAGGCCGCGGCTGTCGGTGCTGCTTGCAGATGCGCCCCCATTTTCTGTGCCAGCGCCGTCCGGTTTCGGCTTAGCCGGAGGTGTGGTATCGGGCGTGCCGGCCTGAGCGCTGTTCGAGGCGCTGTCCGATGCTGTGTTCGCGTTGGCGTTCGAGTTGGCGTCTTGCGCCAGCATCGCGCGCAGCAAAGGCAGGGTAACGGCTCGCTGCTGTTCCAGCGAATAACGGTCCAGCGCATCGAGCAAACCCATCAGGCTGGGCATATCGCGCCGGAAATGGGTCAGTAAATACGGCGGCACATCATCCGCCAGCGTCAAGCCGCGCGCCCGGGCGGCTTGCCTGAGTGCTTCGAGCTTGCCGGCATCGCTGAGTGCAAGCAAATGAAATACCAGCCCCCAGCCCATCCGGGTGCGCAGGTCTTCACGCACTTCGAGGACTAGCGGCGCCGTATTGCCGGTCACAATCAGCGCGCTGGCCGGATGTGCACGCACCTCGTTAAACAGGTTAAACAGGGCAATTTGTTGGGTCGGCGTCAGCATTTCGCAATCGTCGACGCAATAGAGCGCCACCCCTGGCTCGAAGGTAAAGGCCGCCATGGGGCTTTGCGGCCCGAGAAAACGCGCTTGGCCCGACGGCGCCTCATGGCACAGGGCATGGAGTAAATGGCTGCGCCCGCTGCCTCGTTCGCCCCAGATATAGAATGTGCGATCGGCCAGCGGCCCGCCGGCCAGCTCCGCACGCAGCCGGCGCAAGCGAGTCAGCAGTTCGAAATTGTCGCCGTCGAGAAAGGTCTCGAAGGTGCTGGGCGGCGGTGTGCCCAGATCCAGGAGTAACTGCCGCCGTGGCTGTGGTGCGGGTGACTGTGGCATGGAGCGTCGCAATCCTTAATTTCAATCTTTATAGAGCGCGCTCGATAAATAGCTGCGGCGTAGTTCGCGCAGCCCGGTCAGGATGATCGCACTGACGGGCAGCGCCAGCAATACACCGAAAAAGCCAAATAGCTGACCAAACGCGAGCAAGGCGAAAATCACGGCCAGCGGATGCATGCCGATGCGCTCGCCTACCAGGCGCGGGGTCAGGAAAAAGCTTTCCAGCACCTGACCGATGCCATATACCACCGCCACGGCGCCGAAACCGTACAGCGAACCGAATTGCAACATGGCGGCGATCAGCGCGAGCACCAGTCCGGTGGCAAAGCCGATATAGGGAATAAACACCGCCAATCCCGTGAAAATACCGATCGGCAAGGCGATTTCGAAACGTGCCAGGCTCAGGCCCAGCGCATAATACGCCGCCAGCACGCCCATCACCAGCAACTGCCCTCGCAAATATTGCGACAGCATGGAATCGATCTCGGTCGCAAGCTCGGTAGTTTTGTCCAGCCAACGGCGCGGGATGGCGTGCTGCACACGCCTGAGCATGGCATTCCAGTCGTGCAACAGGTAATACAGCACCAACGGGGTCAGCACCACATTGCCAACCACGGTGATCATCACATTGCCGCTGGTGCGCACCGAGGCCCACACGGTTTCGGCGATAGACGCCGAGCTGACTGAAAATTGTGTGGTAACCAGTTCCTTGATGCCGTTGAAATCGAGGTTGACGCCGATGCCGAGTGCGTCCAAGCGCGGCTGCAAGGTGTCATGCAGTTTGACCAGCAGCAGCGGCACCTGAGTTTTGATCTGCGGACCTTCTTGCTGGACCACCAGTAGTACCAAGATGACCAATAGGGTGATCATCAATGTCAGCAACAGCATCATCAGCAGGGCCGCGATGCTGCGCGGCACGCGTTTGCTTTCCAGCCAGGCTGCGCCCGGATGAAGAATATAGGCCAGAATGGCGCCCAATAAAAACGGTGTGAGGACGGGGCTCAGCAGCCACAGCGCGAAGCACAGCGCAATTGCCATCAGTGACCAGACGAAAAATCGGCGCTGGTAGGGCGTAAAGATCTGTGAATTCATCGGGTGGGTGCCAGCATCGGGTAAAATCAGCATTTTACCGAACCTTCTTCGCTCCCTTCATGAATTCTCCTAAATCCCCTGTTGCCGAGCCCGGCCTGTCTTATCGCGACGCAGGCGTTGACATCGATGCTGGCGATGCGCTCGTCGATGCGATCAAGCCGTTCGCTAAAAAAACCATGCGCCCTGGCGTGCTGGCCGGTATCGGTGGCTTCGGCGCGCTGTTCGAGGTGCCGAAAAAATACCGCGAACCGGTGCTGGTATCGGGCACGGACGGTGTCGGCACCAAGCTGCGCTTGGCATTCGATCTAAACCGCCATGATACGGTCGGGCAGGATCTGGTCGCCATGAGTGTCAACGATATCTTGGTGCAGGGTGCCGAGCCGCTGTTTTTCCTCGACTATTTTGCTTGCGGCAAGCTGGACGTGCAAACGGCTGCCACCGTCGTTAAAGGGATCGCCGCCGGTTGCGAATTGTCGGGTTGTGCTTTGATTGGCGGTGAAACAGCGGAAATGCCGGGCATGTACCCGGATGGCGAATATGATTTGGCCGGTTTTGCGGTCGGCGCGGTCGAAAAAAGCAAAATCATCGACGGCAGCAAGATACGCCCTGGCGACGTTCTGTTGGGTCTGGCGTCCAGCGGTATCCATTCGAACGGTTTCTCGCTGGTGCGCAAGATTATCGAACGCGCCAAGCCGGACTTGAATGCCGATTTCGATGGCCGCTCGCTGGCCGACGCGCTGATGGCGCCGACCCGGATTTATGTCAAGCCGGTGCTGGCGCTGATGGAATCGATTGAAGTTAAAGGCATGGCCCATATCACGGGCGGGGGCCTGGTTGAAAATATTCCGCGTATCCTGGGCGAATCGCTGACCGCCGAGCTTGATCACACACGCTGGACATTGCCGCCGCTGTTTGGCTGGTTGCAGCAAGAAGGTGGTGTGGTCGATAGCGAAATGCACCGGGTTTTCAACTGCGGCATCGGTATGGTGCTGATTGTGGCGGCCGACCAAGCCGACGCGGCGCAAAATTTTCTCAGTGCGGCGGGCGAAACTGTTTGGCAAATCGGTGAGATACGCGCGCGGGCCGAAGGCGAGGCGCAAACTATCGTGCGTTGACGGCTTGCCGGGCAACGGGGCCGGTCGTCGCGCCGGGGCCGCTGCTTTGTCTGAAAACATGCTGAATCGGCTTCGGCGGCCTCTTTAGAACCGCGCTGTCGACAAAAAACCTCAAAGTCTTGTGAACTGCACCCCAAAAGTTGGACACCCGTCCAATCTTTGGGGTGTTTTTCATGAGCCGCGAGGTTTTTTTCGTCTGTGCCAAGTAGAACTAAGCTGCGCGCCCAGGGTCTTAACTGCGCTTGGCTAGCGTTGCGACCCTCTTGTAGATTCGCGCAGCGCTGCGCAGTAATACGCTCATTCGCGCGGAACACGACGCTTAGGCTGCCTAAATATAAGACTGTAAGGGCTAAAAGGCGACGTCGCGAAACTGAAACTCAACGTGTTATCCAGTGAGGAGCGTTTATGACGCTGTCATCCGAACCTCGCGTACCGGCCGTCAGCAATGACAGCCCTAGTTTCGAAAAGCGGCGCTTCCTGGTTCACACCGGTTTGGCGGCCAGCACCTTGCTTAACACAGGCGGCTGGATCACAGCCATTGCGGCCTCAGGAAGTGCGCAGGCGGCGACGGGGCCGGTAGACTCCAGCGTGCCCGTGGCGGGAGATGCGCCGGCCGTGGCTGCCGCGGACGTGCAATTTTTGGCTTTGTCGCAGACCCTGACCGGACGCAGTCCCTTGGATCGTATTCTTGCGCGTCGCTATCTCAACGCCCTGTCCTTCCAGGATGCGACCTTCGGCATGCAGTTTATCGCGCTGCTGAAAGCTGTCGCGCAGTTGCCGGCGGCAGGTCCAGAGGCGTTGGCCAGCACCGTGGCCCAGCAGAATCCAGATCTCGGCAAGCTTCTGCATCGCATCGTCAGCGCGTGGTACACCGGCGTGGTGGGCGAGGGCGCCAACGCTCAAGTGATTGCGTATCAAGGTGCATTGATGTTCGCCTCGGTCGACGATGTGGTGATGCCGCCTTCCTATTGCCGGGCCGCGCCGTTTTATTGGACAGCCAAGCCACCTCAAGTCATGACTGATGTGACGCCCCCGTCTGTTCCCCAAGTAGCGCCCGCCTGAGAGCATAACCATGAGTGAAAATAAATCCGCGGACATCGTGGTGATCGGGTCTGGGGTTGCCGGCGCCCTGATTGCCAGCGAACTGGCGCAGGCCGGCGCCTCGGTGCTGATGTTGGAAGCGGGGCCGCGCCTGGAGCGCTGGCGGATCGTCGAAAATTATCGCAATCTGGCGAATAAGGACGACAACCAGCGACCCTACCCGGCCAGCACGCTGGCCCCGCACCCCGAGTATGGTCCCGACAACAACTACCTGGTGCTAAAGGGGCCGGACGCCAGCGCCTATGCCTCGCAATATTTGCGCGTGGTCGGCGGCACCACCTGGCATTGGGCCGCTTCCGCCTGGCGTTATCTGCCCAACGATTTCCGCATGCACAGCGTATATGGCGTGGGGCGTGATTGGGCGATCGCTTATGACGACCTTGAACCCTACTATTACCGCGCCGAAGTTGAATTGGGCGTATCCGGCCCGAACGACGGCACCGACCTCGGCTCGCCGCGCAAACAACCCTATCCGATGGATCATTTGCCGCTGTCGTATATCGACCAGCGTTTCAGTGAGGTGCTCAATGTCAACGGCTACAAGCTGGTGTCGGAGCCGGTCGCGCGCAATAGCCGGCCTTACGATAAGCGGCCCACCTGCTGCGGCAACAATAATTGCATGCCGATTTGCCCGATTGCAGCGATGTATAGCGGCATTGTCCATGTCGCCAAGGCCGAGCGTGCCGGGACTCAACTGATAGCGAATGCCGTGGTGTACCGGCTTGAAGTGGATGGGCACGACAAAATTGTCGCGGCCCTTTACTTCGACGCGAACGGCAATTCGCAACGTGTGACCGGCCAGTATTTCGTGTTGGCGGCGAATGCGCTGGAGTCGGTGAAGATTTTGCTGATGTCGTCTACCGATAAATGGAAAAACGGTTTGGCGAATAGTTCCGACCAGGTTGGGCGCAATCTAATGGATCACCCGGGCACCGGCGTGACCTTTCTCGCCAATGAAGCCTTGTGGCCCGGTCGTGGCCCCATGGAAATGACCTCGATTGTCGAGCATCGCGACGGTCCATTCCGGCGCGACTGGGCAGCGAAAAAATTGCACCTGAACAATCAGGTGCAGACCCGTCATGCCACGATCAAAGCGTTGGCGATGGGCTTGACCGGGCCCAAACTGGACCAGGAGATTCGTTATCGCAGCGCCCATACGGTGAATATCAATAGCTTCCACGATATCCTGCCCGATCCGGAAAATCGCATGCGCTTGTCCGACCAGAAAGATGCGCTAGGCTTGCCGCGACCGGAAATCACTTACCAAATCGGCGATTACACCAAACGCAGCGCAGTCCATACGCGCGAGTCCTATGCACAGATCGCCGCCTTGTTCGGCGGTACAGAAATCAGCTTCGACGATCGGTTCGCACCCAATAATCACTTGATGGGCTCGGTGATCATGGGGCGCGACCCGCGAGACTCGGTGGTTGACCACACGTGCCGGTCTCACGATCACGACAATCTATTCCTTGCCACCAGCGGCGTCATGGCCTCGGCCAGCAGTGTGAATTGCACGCTGACGATTGCCGCTTTATCGCTGCAGATTGCCGACACGTTGAAGCATGCGTTGGCTCAGTCCGCTTGACTTGATGCGTTGCCTTAATGGGGGGCATACGGGGACGCATAACATAAGGCGCCACCTAATTCGTCAACTAATGTGCCACCGAATGTGCAAGATTAAGACGCCGCTGCCATAACAGCAGTAAAGACGATATGCCGAGGGCTTTGACGTGATCCATCTAAGTTTAATTGCGACGCGCGCGTGCTGGCGCGATGTTCTGCCGAGGCTGGTTTTGAGTGTAGCGCTGGCAAGTGCGGTTTGCTCGACGCAAGCGCAGACGCAAGCGCAGACGCAGACGCAGACGCAGACGCAGACGCAGACGCAGACGCAGACGCAGACGAATGCCGAGCAGATCAAACGCGGCGCCTATTTGGCGACTGCTGCGGATTGTGCGGCCTGTCATACCGTACCGAAAACCGGTAAGCCATTTGCGGGCGGTTATGGCATCGACTCGCCGCTGGGGACGATTTACTCCAGCAATATCACGCCGTCAAAACATGGCGGCATCGGCGCCTATACCGAGGCGCAGTTCGAGCGCGCCTTGCGTGAAGGGATTCGCGCCGATGGCGCGCATCTGTACCCCGCTATGCCCTACACGTCTTATGCGAAATTGTCCGATGACGATATAGCGTCGCTGTATGCTTATTTTATGCAAGGCGTGCCGGCGGTCGACGGCGCCGCGCGACAAACCGCGCTGCCGTTTCCGTTTAATTTGCGCTTCACCCTGGCCGGATGGAATCTACTGTTTTTGGATCGCTCGCGCTTCAAGCCGGAACCGGCGCAAACTGCGGCATGGAACCGAGGGGCTTATCTGGTCGGCGCCTTGGAACATTGTTCGGCCTGCCATACGCCGCGTAATGCCTTGATGGCCGAACAGAGCGGCAGTCTCTTGGCCGGCGGGCAACTGGGCGCATGGTATGCACCGAACCTGAGCCCTGACCCGATCAGCGGGCTGGGCGGGTGGAGCGAAGCCGAGATTGTCCAGTATTTGCGCACCGGGCAGCTAGCCGGACATGCTCAGGCGGCCGGCCCAATGGCGGAGGCGGTCCAAGATAGTCTGCAATTTCTGACGGATGACGATCTGAAGGCCATGGCGACTTACCTGAAAACCGTACCGGCCATTCATCTCGCGAACGAGACTCAAGCGCCCTATACTTTTGGCGCTGCGGCTAACGATGAAGTCTTATTGCGCGGCACTTCTGCGATCTCGGACAGCAATGTGCCACTGAACCCCGCCGAACTCTTCAGTGCCAATTGCGCCAGTTGTCATCAGGCCCGGGGCTTGGGCACGCAAGACCAGTATTACCCGTCGTTAGCGCATAACACGGCGCTGGGTCATGCTAATCCCAGCAACTTGGTGGCGGCGATCTTGTATGGGGTGAATCGCACGGTCGACGGGCATACGGTATTTATGCCCGGGTTCGGCGCCGATAGCCTGGTGAACCCCTTAAGTGACGAGGAAATTGCGCTGCTCGCGAATTACACCTTGCAGCGCTTCGGCAATCCGGCGGCACGGGTCAGTACCGCTGAGGTTGCGGTGGCGCGTCGCGGCGGTCCGCCGCCGTTGCTGGGTAAAGTGTCGGCGTGGCTGCATGACAGCGCGCATTAACCGGTAGCGGGCGTACGCCACTTTGGACTTGGCTAAGCGTGCAATGTCGCTTTCATCCAGGCGACCGCCGTGGCCGTCGCATCGCCCCGGTTGCAATCGATGGTGTGCCGCTCGGGTATCGAGCGCAGCCACGTAAGCTGGCGCTTGCAAAGCTGCCGTGTAGCGAAAATGCCTTTGTCGCGTGCGGTGGCGAGATCGGTGCTGCCGTCCAAGTAATCCCAGATTTGCCGGTAGCCGACGCAGCGTATCGATGGCAGGTCTGTGTGCAAGTCGCCTCGTGCGCGCAGGCGCGCGACTTCCTCGATCAGGCCGGTGGCCAGCATGGTGTCGAAGCGGGTCGCAATACGTTCATGCAGAAGCGCGCGATCCGACGGTTCCAAGGCCAGCGGCAGGTATTGCCACTGCTGTTCGGCCGGCTCGCGCGGGGCGGCGTGCAGAGCGGTCAACGTTTGGCCGGTCAGCATCCAGACTTCGAGCGCGCGCTGAACCCGTTGCGAGTCGTTGGGGGCTAGCCTCGCGGCGCTAAGCGGATCGATCTCGGCCAGGCGAGCATGCAGCGCCGGCCAGCCGTCGCGCGCCGCGTCCGCGTCGAGCTGGGCGCGCACCTCGGCATTGGCCGAAGGCATGGCGTTCAAGCCGCTGCACAATGCCTTGTAATACAGCATGGTGCCGCCGACCAGCAAGGGGGTGCGGCCGCGCGCGATGATTTCGCCGATCAGGCGCTGCGCATCGTCATGGAACTGTGCCGCCGAATAAGCTTCAGCGGGGTCGATGATATCGATCAGGTGATGCGGCACGGCGGCCTGTTCGGCCGCGCTGGGTTTGGCGGTGCCGATATCCATCTGGCGATAGACCAGGGCCGAATCGATGCTGATGATTTCAAGCGGGAGCTGTTCGGCCAGTGCGAGCGCTGCCGCGGTTTTGCCGGATGCGGTCGGGCCGAGCAGGCAAATCACTGAGGTGAGTGCGCGCACCTTATTGCCCTCGCATAAACAATCGGTCCATTTCAGACAGCGTCAATTGGAACCAGGTCGGGCGGCCATGATTGCACTGGTCGGCGCGCTCGGTGCTTTCCATCTGGCGCAGCAGGCCGTTCATTTCATCCAAGCTGAGCCGGCGATTGGCGCGCACTGCATGGTGGCAGGCCAGGGTGCCCAGCAATTCGTGCTGGCGTTCGGTCAACACGCGCGAGCCGCCATAGGCGTTGAGGTCGGCCAGCACGGCGCGGGCCAGTGCTTGCAGGTCGGCGTCTTTAAGCAAGGCGGGCACGGCACGCACGGCAAGCGTGGTCGGCGACAGTACCGCGATGTCGAAACCCAGTGCAGCCAGTGTTTCACGATGTTCTTCAACCGAGCCGATCTCAACCGGGTCGGCCGGCATGGTTACCGGAATCAGCAGCGCTTGTACGGCAATGGTGCGGTCGGCGAGAGCGTTTTTGAACTGCTCGTACAGAATGCGTTCGTGTGCGGCATGCATATCGACAATCACCATACCGCGCGCATTTTGCGCCAACACATAGATGCCATGCACCTGGCCCAATGCGAAACCGAGCGGCTGATCTTCGTCGGGCAAGCTTTGATTGGGCGGCATGGTCCCATAGCCTTCGCTGGCTATATCGCGGACAAACCAAGCGCCGGGGCCCGCTGTGTCGCCCGCAAGGTTTGCGGTCGATTCGGTCGGCATGCCGGTATGCATGCGGGTTGCCGCGCTGGTTTCCGTGATATCGCGTCGGCCGCCGTACAAGGTGTCGTACAGCGCCATCGGCTGGGCTACCGGCAAATTACCCTGGCGCATGCGCGCCTGGGGCAGCCAACTGCTTTGCCCGGTGAGCGGATCGCGCACCGGTTGCGGCGCTTCCAGATGCGCCGCATGACCGCCCGCCGTGGTCTCGGGCGCCGCGCCCGCGTGGCGGGCTAGGGCGCGTTGCAGCGCATGGAAGACAAATTGATGGATCGAGCGGGAATCGCGAAAGCGCACTTCGATTTTCGACGGATGCACATTCACGTCGACCGACTCGGGCGGGATTTCCAGAAACAGCACATACGAGGGATATCGCTCGCCGTGCAGCACGTCTTCGTAGGCGGCGCGTACCGCGTGAGTCAATAAGCGGTCACGCACAAAGCGGCCGTTGACGAAGAAATACTGCTGGTCGCTGCGACTGCGGCTCGCGGTCGGCAAACCGGCAAAGCCATAGACGGCGAGCGGGCCGGCAATTTCTTCCAGCGGCAAATGTGCGCCGGCGAACGTTTCGCCGAGGATTTTTGCGCTACGCTGTGCCGGGTCGCTCGGGTTCCAATGATCGACGGCGCGGCCGTTATGCAGTACCGAGATGGCGACGTCGGGCCGGGCCAAGGCTGCGCGCCGTATCATTTCCAGGCAATGGCCGAGTTCGGTTTGCTCGCTTTTCAGGAATTTGCGGCGTGCTGGTGTGTTGTAGTACAGCTCGCGCACTTCGATGGTGGTGCCCACCGTGCCGGCAGAAGGGGCAATCTCGCCGGTCTGCGCATCGATGCGCATGGCATGTGGCGCCTGTGCCGTGCGGCTGGTGATGGCCATCTGCGCGACCGAGGCGATCGAGGCCAGCGCTTCGCCTCGAAACCCGAGGCTGCGCACGGCTTCCAGATCGGCCAGCGAACGTATCTTGCTGGTTGCATGGCGCATCAGGGCCAGGGTCAGCTCGGCTTCCGGAATACCGCAACCGTCGTCGGCAATCGCAATTCGCTTTACCCCACCTTCATCCAGCGTGATACGCAGGACTGTGGCGCCGGCGTCGAGCGCATTTTCGAGCAGTTCCTTGACGACTGAGGCCGGGCGTTCAACCACCTCACCCGCGGCAATCTGGCTGATCAACTGATCGGGCAGCGCCAAAATCGGCCGTGCTTGGAAGGCGGGCAAGGGGCTTGGCAACTGATTCGGCGCCTGATTCGGCTGGCCATGGTCCGCCGGCGACGCGCCCGCAGTATCGGCTGCATGGGCGGCGTCGGTGACGGAGTGGGATGGTGCGGGTAGGGAAGTGGATTCGGCCATACCAGGATTATAACGACTCGGACTCGTGAGGTGATTTCCTTATCGATTCCGGTATCATGACGTCGCCGCCGGGCTCATCGTGACTGCGCTTGAGAGCGCATGTGCGCGTTCGGCAGGCCCCGCAACCTTTTTTCTCAGGACACGCTTTTGGATACCCTCTTGGCTTTCGCAAATTTGGTGCTGCACATCGATAAATTTCTCGGTGTCTTTATCCAGCAATATGGCGCCTGGGTCTACGCGGTATTGTTTCTGATCGTGTTTTGCGAAACCGGCTTGGTGGTCTTGCCGTTTTTGCCGGGCGATTCTTTGCTGTTTATCGGCGGGGCATTTTGCGCTGCCGGCACCATGGGGCTGACGCCCTTGATTGGTTTGATCCTGCTCGCGGCGGTGGCGGGCAATACGGTCAACTTCCTGATCGGCGGTTGGATTGGGCCGCGCGTGTTTGATCATCACTGGCGTTTTCTCGACCAGAAGGCCTTAAAGCGCACGCATGATTTTTATGAGCGGCACGGCGGCAAAACCGTGATTCTGGCTCGATTTGTACCCGTGATTCGCACCTTCGCACCGTTTGTTGCCGGTGTTTCCGGGATGCGCTGGGCGCGTTTCCAAGCCTTCAATATTGTGGGTGCGGCCTTGTGGGTGGTCGGTTTGGTGCTGGCCGGCTACTACTTCGGCAATCTGCCTTTCGTGCGCCAGTATCTGAATGTGATTGTGCTGGTGGGTGTCGCGGCCGCCGCCGTCCCGGTGGCGCTGGGCGCCGGCTGGAAAATGTTGCGCGGCACAGGTGCTGCCTGAAGCCTTGGTTTTCGGCGGCCTTCGCTTTTGGCGCGCAGACCCGGCAAAAAAAATAGCCGCAAGATCGGCCGGGCTTCAAGCCGGGCCGATCGATCGCCGTTCAGACTGTGCGCGATTTGGCCAAGGGCGGATTGGCTGCGAAGTAGCGCTTGATGCCGCGTAAAATCGCATCGGCCATCTGATCGCGATAAGCCTCGTTGTTCAACTTTTCTTCTTCTTGCGGGTTTGAGATAAACGCGGTTTCGACCAGCACCGACGGTATGTCGGGCGCTTTGAGAACCGCGAAACTGGCTTGCTCGACCGACCCTTTGTGCAGCTTGTTGATGGTGCCGATTTCATCGAGCACGAAATTGCCGTAGCGCAAGCTATCGTGAATTTGTGCGGTGGTCGACATATCGAGCAGCGCGCGCGATACCGTTTCGTCGACGCTTTTGATATTGATGCCGCCGATCAGGTCGGACGAATTTTCCTTGTTGGCCATCCAGCGCGCCGCGGTGCTGCTCGCGCCATGATCGGACAGCGCAAACACCGACGAGCCGCGTGCCTCGGGCGTAATAAAGGCATCGGCGTGGATCGAGACAAACAAGTCGGCTTCGACTCGGCGGGCCTTTTGTACGCGGACATTGAGCGGTACGAAATAATCGTCGTCGCGCGTCATCATCGAACGCATATTCGGTTGGGCATCGATTTTTGCGCGCAGTTTGTGGGCGATGTCGAGCACCACCGTCTTTTCATAACTGCCGGCGCTGCCAATCGCGCCGGGATCTTCTCCGCCGTGTCCCGGGTCGATGGCGACGGTTAGCAGGCGCGTCGTCACAGGCTTATTGCTGCCGCGCGCAAACCCCAAATCGTCGCTGCGATGATTGGCGGCCAGCTTGTCGGGCGGTAGCGCAGCAGCTTTCGCGCTGTCGGCGAGCTTGTCGGACGGCTGCATGGCGGCTTTTGCGTTGTCGCTCGGCATCGTCAAGGACGGCGTCTGCGCGGTCAGCGTTGGGTTGGTGGTCGAGCCCATGGCGCGTACCGCAGCATTCGCTGTGGGATTGCCGATATGGGTGGACGGCACACTACCCGGGTTTTGATTCTGGCCCGAATTGTCGTTAGCGTATTGTTCGAAAAATGCGTCGGTGCTGTCATGGGTCGGCGCGCTTTGCAAAGTGCCGGGCGAGTTTGCCTCACCCCTATTGCCATTGGCCGGGGGCATGCTGTTCGCCAGATTGCGCGAGCCGCCATTGGGCGGGCTTGGCGCGGTGTTTTGCGCATTCTTTTGGGTAAAGGCTTCCTGCTTTTGTTCGGTGCGTGCCAGCAGGTCGAGCAGTGGATCGGGCGCGACCTCTGGATATAAGTCGAAGACCAGGCGGTATTTGTAATCGCCGACCGGGGCCAGTGTAAATGACTGAGGCTTGACCGCGCCTTTAAGGTCGATCACGAGGCGCACTACATGAGGCTGAAATTGACCGACGCGCACCTGGGCGATTTGCGGATCGTTGGGCGTGATTTTGGCGACCAATTCTTTTAGCGCTTGATCGAGATCGATGCCGTTAAAGTCGACCACCACGCGATCCGGGCCTTGCAGCAATTTTTCGTCGTAATTGAGCGGCTGATCGGATTCAATCGTGACCCGGGTGTAATCGCGCGCGGGCCAGACCCGCACGGCAAGCACCGATTGCGCGTAGACACGCGTTGTCAGTAAAGGGTCCAACGGCCCCAGCAAGCCGAGCAGCACGCTGGACGCACCGGCGCGTAACATCTGTCGACGTGACCAACCCGATGGCGCGACGGCGGCCGATTCGATGGACTTAAACGGTTTGATCAGCATCTTTCGAGGCACTTTTTTCCGATCTCGGTATAGGCATGGGCGGTGAGGGTGCGACCCGCGCCATCGGCTTCGGCGGCAGGGTCTGCGCCTAGTTCATCGTGGGCGGCCGGCTTCAATTCCAGCGCAAAAATCAGATCGGGTATACCTAGCAGATTGCCGGCCTGTTGCGGCCATTCGACGAGGCATAAGGCCCCGCTGCCGAAATAATCGCGAAAGCCTGCATCGGCCCACTCGGCCGGATCCGCAAAGCGGTATAAGTCGAAATGATAAACGTTCAACGGCGCGCCGTGTCGCGTTATCAAATAGGGTTCAACCAATGTGTAGGTTGGACTGCGCACGCGCCCAATATGGCCGAGCGCATGCAACATGGCGCGCACCAGTGTGGTTTTTCCGGCGCCGAGATCGCCTAACAACTGTATTTGCAGCCCGGCGAAGTCTTGCGCCGGATCTGTCGAGTTGGCCATGCGCTTGGCGCGCACGGATTCCAATGCCTGAGCAACACGCTGGCCGAAGGCGATGGTGGCCGCTTCGTCGGGTAGATCGAAGACCTGGTTAAATAGTGGCGCGGATAGGGCAGTGGCAGCAGGCATTGCGTAAAATAGGTGAATGAATCCGATATCTGTTCCAGGCGCGACAACTAAACCGGCCCACCTCGATGCTGCGGCGCTAGCCGATTGCGCACAACGGATCCGTGACTGGGGGCGCGAACTCGGTTTTAGCGCGGTGGGTATTAGCGACACCGATCTGCAACAGGCCGAAGCCGGTTTCAATGCCTGGCTCGCAGCCGGGTATCACGGCGAGATGGATTATATGGCGAAACATGGCACAAAGCGCACCCGACCGGCCGAACTCGTTCCCGGCACGCTGCGCGTGATCAGTGTGCGTCTGCCATATCTGCCGGCTACGCTGTTCACTTCGACTGCGCCATCCACTGATGCGCCTGCCACTGATGCGCCTGCGGCACCCCCCCTGCAGGCAGGCTCGACGCAAGCGTCGACTTGGCGCAGCCGTGAACTCGCGCGGCTCGATGACCCGACCACCGCGATTGTATCGGTCTACGCTCGCGGGCGCGATTATCACAAGGTGATGCGGCAACGCCTGCAGAAGCTGGCCGATCGCATCACGGCCGAGTTTGGCGCCTTCGGCTATCGCGTGTTTACCGATTCGGCGCCGGTGCTCGAAGTGGAACTGGCGCGTAAAGCACTGCTGGGGTGGCGTGGCAAGCATACCCTGTTGCTCGATCAACATGCCGGATCCCTGTTTTTTCTCGGCGAAATTTATGTGGATCTGCCTTTGCCGGTGGATGCGATCGAGCCGGGGCAACTGCCTCAGTTGGCAGATGCGTTGGCAGATGCGTCGGCGGATGGATTGCAGGATGGCGCGCCCGACACCCTACTCGATGCGCGGGCTCAAGTCTCGCGCAGCGAAGCCGTCGAGGCGCAGCCGGGGGAGTCGGTGGCTGAGGATGGCGCCCATTGCGGCAGTTGCACCCGCTGCATTGCAGCCTGTCCGACGGGCGCGATTGTCGGGCCGTACCGGGTCGATGCCAGGCGTTGCATCTCGTACCTGACGATAGAACTGAAGGGCAGTATTCCGCTTGAGTTGCGGCCTTTGATCGGCAACCGGGTGTATGGCTGCGACGACTGCCAATTAGTTTGTCCTTGGAACAAATTCGCGCAGTCTTCGGGTCTCGATGATTTCGATGTGCGCAATGGCCTGGATCGTGCGTCTTTACTCGACTTATTCGCTTGGAGCGCCGAACAGTTTGACACGCGTCTGTCCGGCTCGGCGATTCGCCGGATCGGACATGAACGCTGGTTGCGCAATCTCGCGGTGGCCCTGGGCAATGCCTTGCGCGGGCCGCTCGATGAAGCCGTCAGGCGGTCGTTGGTGGCCGGCTTGCAGGCGCGCGCGGAGGATGGGTCGGCCTTGGTCAGGGAGCATGTTGCCTGGGCGTTGTCGGCCGAATGATTTAACCGAGTGACTCAAGCGACCTGCTTGAGCAGATTGGTACGGAGGCCGCCAGGGCGTTCGCGGTCGAGTGAATGGAAACCCTGTGACGAGGCGTGCTGGCGGGGTGCTCGCAGCCGGATGAGTCCGGCGACCGTAGCGCAAAAGTCTATGCTTTTGCCGAGGCAAACCGGCTGGCATAGAATAGACGTCTATCCGGCGGGCGAGCCGTAGGCAGCCGCGTCGAAGGTGCAAAGGAGAGCGAGATGTATAACGCGGTAATCGAAGTCCCGTTCGGCAAGGTGGGCGTGCGTATCGGCGATGGCGTGCTGAAGCAGGTTCTCTATCTGCCCGAGGGGACGCCCGAGCTTGCGCCCGATAGCGCTTTGGCCAAGCGTGCGGTGCAGCAAATCGAGCGTTACCTGGAGCGCCCGGTCAGCCCCTTCGATTTACCGATCGAAGTGGTCGGTACGGCTTTTCAGCAGCGCGTTTGGCAAGCCATCAGCGAGATTCCCTGCGGCACGGTGTTGACTTACGGACAGGTGGCGCGGCGCATCGGCAGCGCACCGCGCGCAGTCGGCCAAGCCTGTGGCGCCAATTATTTTCCTTTGCTGATACCTTGTCATCGTGTCGTATCGTCATCGGGCATAGGCGGATTTTCGAATCATGACGGCGACGGCTATTTCCGCAATATCAAACGCTGGCTGCTGGCCCATGAAGGCGTTGCGTACACATGACCGCCGCCAGGCTCGATATCGAAGCCGCCAGCCGGCGTGCCGAACTCGATGCGCAGCCGTCCTATCGGGCGAGCTCGATGGGGATCGATACCTTTTGCGATGCGATCTGGCTGGAACACGGTTTATCGCGCAACACGCTGGAGGCTTATCGTCGCGATTTGCGCTTGCTGGCGCAATGGCTGGCGACGCAACGCTCGCTGGCGCTCGACGCCGTCGACGAAGCCGCACTGATGGCTTATTTTGCCGTGCGGCGCGCCGACAAGGCGACTACCTCGAATCGCCGCCTGTCGGTATTGCGCCGTTATTTCTCATGGGCCTTGCGTGAACATCGGCTCGCCGTGGACCCTACCCTGAAAATACGGGCAGCTCGCCAGCCGGTCAGATTTCCGTCGACTTTGTCTGAATCGCAAGTGGAAGCGCTGCTTAATGCCCCCAACGTGGAGGTAGCCCTGGGTTTGCGCGATCGGACCATGTTGGAATTGATGTATGCCAGCGGCTTGCGTGTCTCCGAGCTGGTGACGCTGAAGACGGTCGAGGTCGGACTGAACGACGGCGTGGTGCGGGTTATGGGCAAGGGCTCGAAAGAGCGGCTGATCCCGTTCGGCGCCGAGGCGCATAGCTGGCTGACACGCTACCTGCGTGAGGCGCGGCCCGAATTGCTGGGCGCGCGCAGCGCCGACGCCTTGTTTGTCACGACGCGCGGCGAAGGTATGACGCGCCAAGCGTTCTGGTACCTAATCAAACGCTATGCGCAGCTGGCCGGTATTTATGCGCCGCTGTCGCCGCACACCATGCGGCATGCGTTCGCCACCCATCTGCTGAATCACGGCGCTGATTTGCGCGTGGTGCAGTTGCTCTTGGGCCATGCCGATATTTCGACGACGCAGATTTACACGCACGTCGCGCGCGAGCGCCTGAAAATCCTGCATCAACAACATCACCCACGCGGTTGAATCATGAGCAAAACCAAACACGTATCTGAAACCCCGGCGACGCAGTTTCTGCGCAAGCACCAAGTCAGTTTCGGCGAGCATCCTTATGACTATGTCGAGCACGGCGGGACGACCGAATCGGCGCGCCAGCTCGGGGTCGACGAACATCATGTGGTCAAGACCCTGGTGATGGAGGATGAGCACGCCAAACCCTTGATCGTGCTGATGCATGGCGACCGGACCGTGTCGACCAAAAATCTGGCCCGGCAGATTGGCGCCAAGCGGATTGAGCCCTGCAAACCCGAGGTCGCCAACCGGCATTCAGGCTATCTGGTCGGCGGCACCTCGCCGTTTGGCCTTAAAAAGGCCATACCGATATTTGTCGAGGCAAGCGTGCTTGAGATCGATGCCATCTATTTGAATGGCGGGCGGCGCGGCTATTTGTTGAGCATCCCCCCCAGCGTACTGACGCAATTGCTGGGCGCCAAGCCGGTGCATTGCGCCAGTGTTGAATAGCCAAGGCGAGTGCAAATTAGAGCGTTACATTAGCAGGAAATGTAGAACGGTAAAAGATGAAATCGCATTTGCTTTTCTATTTTCACGATTGAATTTCTGAACTGTTTCCAGTTTTGGATTGGCGCATGAACTGCCGTTTTCAACGATTGACGGGGAACCCTTGGGCGGCTCGCTTTGAAAACCTAATCCGCACGCTACGGTCGACACCAAATGTTCAGCCAGGTCGCGCGCGCTATATACAACTTCGACAGAATTGATAAAGGTTTGATGGATGGCCGTGAGCGGGTACTCATTGTTCGGAACCTCTGGGGTTGTAGTGAAAGTTGGGTTTAATGTGGCCACTCCGATAAGATTGCCATTTTGATATTCTGCCGCTGCGGAAATTGTATTTCCTCTGATGAATTCCCTATTGAATCCGGTAAGGTATGCGGTGCCTCTATTTGAGTATGAAATATCCCGAATCAGTCTTTGTATTACGCCGGTTGGATCATTGCTGGTGTTCAAGACGTTATAAAATCTGCGTATCGTGCTAAACCGATTATAAAAATTCGAGCCGACCTGTACTTCAAATACGGCACCGTTAAGCGGCGTGTCACTGGCCGCTTGCAGCGCGGCAATCGATCGATATGCGGTTAACAGCGACGGATAGGTAAGCGGTCTTGATAAGGAGTTCCAGAAGTCGACGCCTGCCGTGGCAGGATTGTCGATCGGCAATGCGGGGCGCAAACCGTTGTTGAAAGAATTCAAAATAGTTGTTTGAATTTGCGCGGCATCATTTATGTTCATGTAAATGTATGCAAATACGGGTGTTGCATTACATGGATTTATTGAAAATAAAAGAGCTACTAGCAAGTAGAGTTTGTACATATAATTGTGGGTTATGGGGTGGGGCCAGGGACAAAAGTTTCCAAGATGTCGAAATCGTCACAGGCCGTTCCTCTGTCATCACCAATTTCAACATATAATTGATTGTTCATTGCGTTGATAGCTGCCGCGTACATAGCTTGTCCTCCATATTGATCTATCGCTCGTCCGCTATTCGCCGTTATTTCTCGAGCTGAGCTGTCATAATAAGGTTTCGTGCTGTAGTATATTCTCCAATTTCCCCACCCGTTGGACGGCATGCCTAAATCAACATCGACGATATAAACCCGGGGGTACTCGCCGGCACACCATGTCACGGTGCCGTTTGTTTGCGGATTTTTGTTTAGATGGGAGTCGACCGGGCTGGAAAATGCAAGCGTTGGAATAATTAAATAAATAAAGAGAATTGCAAGTTTTTTGTTCATCATGGTAGTCATAAATTGTGTGGGTTTTTAATATAAAATTAATGCATGCAACGATTTAGCGCGCGTTGCCGTCCGCGATCGATCGAGGCGATGTCGTCAAGCATTGATTCCACTCTGGCCGCCGCGCGAAGGTTTTTCAAACCAAATAAAGTCAAATTTTCCCAACCGTTGTGGGATTTGATGGTTTCCAGAGCCAGAGCCAGAATTGGGAGCGCGGAGTGTGCAGTGCGGCCATCCGCATCGCACCCGAAAGCGCCGAGCTTCGGTACAATCCACGCGACGCTCAATGCTTAAAAGGTGCAGGTAAAAAATGATGCTAAATCTGCTTACGGATCTGGTCGTGGTGGTACTGGCCTATCTGATCGGCTCTATCTCGTTTGCCGTGATCGTCAGCGCGACGATGGGGCTGGCCGATCCGCGTTCCTATGGCTCGAAAAATCCCGGTGCGACCAATGTGCTGCGCAGCGGCAACAAGCTGGCGGCCATACTGACGCTGTTTGGCGATGCTTTTAAAGGCTGGCTGGCGGTGTTTTTAGTCGCGCATTACGGCGATCGTTTCAATGTAGGCGATGAAGGCATTGCCTTGGCAGCGCTTGCCGTGTTTATCGGCCATTTGTATCCGGTGTTTTTCCGCTTCAAGGGCGGCAAAGGGGTAGCCACGGCGGCAGGCGTGCTGTTGGCGATCAGTCCTGTGCTGGGTTTGGCCACTGCGGGGACTTGGCTGATTATTGCGTTTTTCTTGCGCTACTCGTCGCTGGCCGCACTGATTTCGGCCATTTTCGCCCCCGTGTTTTATTTCTTTATGTACGGCACCAGCAATGGCGCCGAATTGACGGCGATCTTTCTGATGAGCGCTTTGCTGATCTATCGACACAGCAAGAATATCGGCAATCTGTTGCAGGGCAAGGAAAGCCGTTTGGGCGCAAAGAAAGCGCCCAAGGCTTGAGTTGAATAGTCGAGCTGAGCTGGTTTTAGGCAGCAGGGCTGGGGCGCGCGCCTGCGAATCCGCGGGGTATTCGCGGCGTCGCATTCGCGGCTCTCGCCCTTTGTTGCTGGTAATGCAAGCCCGTGATGAGTGCCAACAGGCCCTAAGAGCTTGCCGTGCGGTGTTAATCGCGGAAGTTGTTAAAGTCCAGCGGTGTATCCGTGACCTCTTTGCGCAGCAGCGCCATGACCGCCTGCAGATCGTCGCGCTTGGTGCCTGAGACGCGCACCGCATCGCCCTGAATGCTGCCCTGGACCTTGATCTTGCTGTCTTTGATGATTCTGACGATTTTCTTGGATAAATCGCCCGAGACACCTTTCTTGATCGACACGATCTGCTTGATTTTGTCGCCGCCGATTTTTTCGATTTTGCCGTAATCGAGAAAACGCACATCGACATTGCGTTTGGCCAGCTTTGAAATCAGTACGTCTTTCACCTGGCCGAGCTTGAAATCGTCGTCGGCGAATAGCGTTAGATCGTTTTCCTTGTGTTCGATTCGTGCATCCGAACCTTTGAAATCGAAGCGCGTGGAGATTTCCTTGGTGGCCTGCTCGACCGCGTTTTTGACTTCAATCATATTGGCTTCGCAGACGACGTCAAACGATGGCATGGTTTTTTCCTTTAAATGATGGGCTGCAGCGCAATGGCCTGCCTTGCGGCCGCGCTCGCTATAATTGCATGTTGCACCATTTTACCGGTGCAGTCTGATTTGCCCAAACATTCGGACATCTTCGGCTAGTGAGAGGCCGATAGTTGATGGAAGTTCGATGTGCACAGGCGTAACAGGCCGCCGATTACCTTGATTTGCCGGAACCCATGGCTGAGCTGACTGCCGATTTTTCGCTATTACCGTACAACACCTTCGGTTTCGACGTGCGGGCGCGTTATGCGTGCATGCTCGAACGCGAGGCCGATATTCCCTCCTTGCTGGCCGAGCCGCGTCTTGCCGGCTTGCCGCGCTTGGTACTCGGTGGCGGCAGCAATGTCGTGTTGACGGGCCGCTTCGATGGGGTGGTCTGGCTGATGCGCTTGCAAGGTCGCCGCCTGGTGTCTGAGGATGATCAGGCGTTCTACGTGGAAGCCGCCGCCGGCGAAGTCTGGCATGACTTTGTCGCGTGGACCTTGCAGCAAGGGTGGGCCGGCCTGGAAAATCTTGCTTTGATTCCCGGCACGGTGGGCGCAGCACCCATCCAGAATATCGGCGCCTATGGGCTGGAATTGGCCGAGCATGTCGAGCGTGTGCGAGCAGTGGATCTGGCGACCGGTCTGAGTCGAGAGTTCGATGGCGCAGCCTGCCAATTCGGTTATCGCGATAGTTTTTTCAAAAACCAGGGGCGCGGACGTTTCCTGATCGTTTCCGTCACATTTCGCCTACCCAAGCGCTGGCAGGCGCGGGCAGGGTATGCCGACGTGGCGCGTGCGCTGGCCTCACGCGGCATAGTGGAACCTGTCGCCCAGGATATTTTTGATGCGGTGGTCGAGATTCGCCGCAGCAAATTGCCGGATCCCGCTGTGATCGGCAATGCGGGCAGCTTTTTCAAAAATCCGGTGGTGCCTGCGGCTCAATTCAATCAGCTAAAAGTGCGTGAGCCGGACCTAGTGTCTTATCCTCAGCCCGATGGCCAGGTCAAGCTGGCGGCCGGTTGGTTGATCGACCAGTGTGGCTGGAAAGGGCGGGTCTTGGGCGCCGCCGAGGTGCATCCGCGCCAGGCGCTGGTGCTGGTCAATCGGGGTGGGGCTGATGGCTTGGCGATCTTGGCTTTGGCGCAGGCGATACGTGACAGTGTTCAGCTACGCTTTGGCGTTGAGCTGGAGGTCGAGCCGGTGGTGATTTGACGCGCGGCGCCAAGCGCCTTGTTTGCAAGCTGCGCGTCCATAGGCGTGCGCGTTCGGCGCGCACGTTGAGGGGCGAGTCGCTGGCTTAAAGGCTATGCAGCACGTAGAGGCTATGCGTATCGTGAAACCACAGGTGATCCGACACGAGCAATGCTGCGAGCCATGCCGCGGCGACCACCAGCAAGTCGCAGCGGCCGCTATTCCACCAGTTCAGCGAGTGTCGGCCGAAAATCCAGGGCACGCCGAGCGGGTTGGGCCAATCCGCCAGTAAATGCATCAAGCCGCCGGCGGCGAAGCCGAAGGTAAGAATGGCGACTGGGTGGCTGCCCAGCCAGTGGTAGGACATGATCAACAGCGCGCCCCAGCCCACGCCCCAATGCGTGAGTGTTCTATGGGTGATCCAGAGTCGGCGTTTGCTCGACCACCAGGCCAGTTCAAGCCAGTCCGGCGCGGTCGCGCCAGCCAGGGCCATCAAGAATCCAAGTAGGGCCGCGAGGTAATGAGGCACGCCGCGGCTCGCGTGACTGACCACGGCTGCGGCGATAAGACCGGCGGCCCAGCCGGTGGCGTGATGTGCTTTGTTTGAAGCCATGATGTTTGCGGCAGGATGCGCGGAAAGTCGCGAGTATAGAGAGCAAATAAGAAGGCGCGCAGCGCGGGTCGGCGCTGGGGACTTGGACAGTTTCTGTGGCCGAGCACGACGGGTGCGATCAGCGGTGTTTGCAGCGGCTTTGCGGCCCGCTGCAAACGATATTTCGCTTAGTTATCCAGCTTTCCAAGCAATAAAAATTCCATCAGGGCTTTTTGCACATGCAAGCGGTTTTCCGCCTCTTGCCAGACGACGCTTTGCGGGCCGTCGATCACTTCGGCCGTCACTTCCTCGCCGCGATGGGCCGGCAGGCAGTGCATAAATAGCGCGTCCGGCTTGGCGCGCGACATCATCGCGCTATCGACGCACCAGTGCGCAAAGGCTTGTTTGCGGACCTCGTTTTCTGCTTCAAAGCCCATACTGGTCCAGACATCGGTGGTGATCAGGTCGGCATTGATGCAGGCTTCGTGCGGATCGGCATATTCCTGGAATGCGCCACGCAACTCGGCGGGCACCAGAGAATGGTCTATCTTATAGTCAGGCGGTGTCGAGATATTGAGCTTGAAGCCCATGATGTGGGCTGCTTCAATCCAGGTGTACGCCATATTATTGGCGTCTCCGATCCAGGCCACGGTCTTGCCTTGTATTGGCTCGCGGCACTCGTAAAACGTGAAAATATCGGCCAGCACCTGGCAGGGGTGATACTCGTTGGTCAGGCCGTTGATCACGGGTACGCGCGACGAATCGGCAAAGCGCTGCAAAATCGACTGGCCGAAGGTGCGTATCATGATGATGTCGGTCATCCGCGAAATCACCTGGGCGGCATCCTCAATCGGTTCGCCTCGCCCCAGCTGGGTGTCGCGCGTGTTCATAAACACCGCGTGGCCGCCGAGTTGATGGATACCCGCTTCAAACGACAAGCGCGTGCGTGTCGAATTTTTCTCGAAAATCATCGCCAGCGTGCGATCGTGCAGCGGGTGATAGGTCTCGTAGCTCTTGAATTTGTGTTTCAGGATACGTGCGCGCTCGAAGATGTAATCGTATTCGTCGCGGGTGATATCTTTGAATTGCAGGTAGTGTCGAATTTGTTTAGCGCTCATGAAACCCTTGTGGTGCTCGGGCGGGGCCAGCCCCGCCTTGCCGCAGCTTCCATAGATAAGTCTTCAGAGCATAAATGATTTTCCCTGCTTTGACGAGGCGGGCAGGCATGTTGCACTGCGTCTAAATCTGCATTGCCGGGGCGGGTAAGCTATAATTCGGGAAAGCAATAATTCGAATGACTGAGTAAATTGCCGTGTAAGCCGGCTTTGCAAGCTTCGAACAATGGCTGGCAATTGGTGCCGCCAGCACCCGCCCATAAGGCAGGTGCCAGAAATCTGAGGGCGGGCTGCCGGAAAAGATCTGCTTGGCAACAAAATTGTTGCGATGCATCATAGCTACTTCCGCAAAGTTACGCACTCTACTAGAAATCGCGATATGGCCGACGAATCCCGAACTGAATATTTCCTTCAAGGTATCACGACGACGGGGGAACGATTCCGCCCCTCTGACTGGTCGGAGCGCCTATGCGGTGTAATGTCGTCATTTGGCCCCGGCGCCAGCGGCCGTAACGCCAAGCTGAAATATTCGCTGTATGTGCGCCCGGTCATCCTGGCTGGTATCAAATGTGTCGTGGTCGACGAACGTTTGAAGGACCTTGAGCCTATGGCCTTTAGTTTCGTGATGAATTTTGCGAAAGATAACAGCTTGGTGGTTACCGAGGCTTGTTCTCTGCCCGATGATGAGTCCGCCGAAGTGGTTCAGCTTAGTGTGCGCGCTGGTTAGTTCAACTTAGCGCTCGCGCTGATTCGCAACTCCGGCGACCAGCCAAGCAAAAAGCCCGCATCGCGCGGGCTTTTTGTTGACACACAGGAAACAGGTGGGTTGGACCCCGCAGGCTGGCTGCGGGTCGTAACCCGAATACTGTGTTGCTTGTGAAGCTTAAGCTGCTGCGGCCGGAGCCGACAGGCCCTTGATGGCGGCAGCCAGGCGGCTCTTATGGCGAGCGGCCTTGTTCTTGTGAATGATGTTCTTGTCAGCGATGATATCCAGCGTCTTGGAAGACTTCTTGAAAATTTCGTTCGCTGCAGCTTGGTCGCCGGCGTCGATAGCCTTGCGAACAGCTTTGATTGCGGTACGCAGTTTCGAGCGCAGTGCCGAGTTATGCGAATTGGCTTTAGCAGCCTGACGGGCACGCTTGCGCGCTTGTGCGGTATTTGCCATGACGGTTCCTTATCCTGTTTCCTGTACCAACCAGCAGCCGAAATGAATCGAATGCCAAAAAAGAGAGTGCAGTGAGTGCGCTGGGCGCGCTCGACTGAAAAAAGTTAACGCGCACTAATGCCTATGGGTGCATCTCGTGAACCGCGGAGTATAGCGCATTTTTCATACTGTTGGCAATTCTTGCGTCCACTGCCTCGACGAGAACCGTATAATACCGCCAACATGAATTTACTCAGAGCCCTCTTGACCGTCAGCGGCTTCACGCTGCTCTCGCGTATCACCGGATTGGCCCGCGAAACTTTGATCGCGCGTGCCTTTGGCGCCAGCCAGTATACCGACGCGTTTAACGTCGCATTCCGGATTCCCAACCTGCTACGTCGACTATCGGCCGAAGGCGCGTTTTCGCAAGCCTTTGTGCCCATCCTCGCCGAATTCAAGAACCGCGAGGGCCACGACGCGACCAAGCTGCTGGTCGATGCGACCGCCACGGTGCTGGCCTGGGTCCTGGTGTTGTTATCGATTGCCGGTGTGCTGGGCGCCACCTGGGTGGTGTTCGCGGTCGCCAGCGGCTTGCGTCCCGACGCCCAGGCAGCGGCGATCACGATGACGCGCATCATGTTTCCCTATATCACCCTGATTTCGCTGACCTCGTTGGCCTCAGGCGTGCTCAATACCTATAAGAATTTTTCCCTGCCGGCGTTCGCTCCGGTCCTGCTGAATGTCAGCTTTGTGGTCGCCTCGTTGTTCGTGGCGCCGCATCTGGCGCATCCGATCTATGCGCTGGCCATGGCGGTGGTGGCCGGCGGGGTCTTGCAATTACTCGTGCAGATCCCTGGCCTGGCCCGCGTCAAAATGGTGCCGCGAATCGGCGTCAACCCCTTGCGAGCGCTCGCGCACCCAGGCGTGAAGCGGGTTTTGATTAAAATGGTGCCGGCTACGTTTGCGGTTTCCGTGTCGCAGCTGAGTTTGATCATCAACACCAATATCGCGTCCCGCTTGGCGCCCGGCAGCGTGTCGTGGTTGGCTTACGCCGACCGCCTGATGGAGTTTCCGACCGCCTTGCTGGGGGTCGCGCTAGGCACGATTTTGCTGCCCAGTTTGTCGAAAGCTCATGCGGACGGCGATCCGAAAGAATATTCGGCCTTGCTCGATTGGGGTTTGCGACTGACTTTCCTGTTGGCCGTGCCCAGCGCGGTCGCATTATTTGTGTTTGCCGAGCCGCTGACCGCAACCTTGTTTAACTATGGCCGGTTTGACAGCCGTGACGTGATCATGGTCTCACATGCGCTGACGGCCTACGGGGTGGGTTTGCTGGGCCTGATTTTGATCAAGATTTTGGCCCCGGGTTTTTACGCCAAACAGGACATTAAAACCCCCGTCAAGATCGCCATTGCGGTGTTATGCGTGACACAGTTGTGCAATTTGATGTTTGTACCTATATTTCAGCACGCAGGGCTCGCATTGAGCATTGGCGCCGGAGCTTGCCTGAATGCGTTGCTGTTGTTTATCGGTTTGCGTCGGCGCGGCATTTATACGCCATCGCCGGGTTGGTTGAAATTTTTCGCACAATTGCTGGGCGCTTGTCTGGTATTGGCTTCCGTGATGTTATGGTGCCGCGATCATTTCGATTGGATTGCGCTGGGTCATCACCCGATATGGCGCATGGCGCTGCTTGGCGCCATCTTGGGCGTGGTGGCCGTGCTTTATTTCGGTATGCTCTGGATAATGGGATTTAAATACACGGATTTCCGGAGGCGCGTGCAGTGACCACCACTCGCATACTTGAGTATTTCACCAGCCTGGTGGCGGAAGATGAAAGTTTTCCGCTGACTGAAGCTGCGCTGGCGCTTGCCCAGGATGCGTATCCGGATCTCGACGTACAGGGCGTGTTGGCCGAAATCGACGCCTTGATGATGCGGCTCAAGCGGCGTTTGACGAAGGATGCCGACGTCGTGCAGAAGCTGCAGATGTTGAATCAGTTTTTCTATCGGGAACTGGGTTTTGCCGGCAATCTGAACGATTTTCTGGACCCCGATAACAGCCACCTGAACATGGTTTTGAGCAAACGGCGCGGAATTCCTATTTCGCTGGCCGTGCTGTACCTGGAAATGGCTCAGCAAATCGACCTGGCCGTGCGCGGGGTCTCGTTCCCGGGGCATTTCCTGCTGCGTGTCACGATAGCGGGCGGCGAGGTGATGATGGACCCGATGAGCGGTGAAGCGCTCAACGAAACCGAAATGATAGAAATGCTCGAGCCCTTTGTTTCCGGCTCGGTGACGCATGGCGAGTCGGTTTCAAAAGCTTTGCGCGGCCTGCTGCAACCGGCCCATCCGCGTGAAATCATGGCCCGTATGCTGCGCAACTTGAAAGGCATTTATATGGAGACCGAGCGCTGGCAACGCCTGCTCGCCGTCCAGCAACGCCTGGTGATTTTATTGCCGCATGATGTCGAAGAGCGCCGCGACCGCGGCTTGGCCTCGGCCCGGCTTAATTTTGTGCGTGCCGCGCTGGAAGATCTCCAGTACTACCTCGACGAGCGTCCGGACGCAAGGGATGCGGAAATGGTTGAGTCGCAGCTGGCCGACCTGCGCCAGCGTGCATCACATCACGATTAATTGCTGCTGATTTAATCGTTACTTGGTTACTTCGGTTGCATCCGAATGGCGCCGTCCAGGCGTATCACTTCGCCATTGAGCATCGGGTTCGCCAGAATCTGCTCGACCAGCATCGCATATTCGTTTGGGCGGCCCAGGCGCGATGGGAACGGCACCATGGCTCCCAAGGCATCTTGAACATCTTGCGGCATGCCCAGCAGCATCGGGGTCTCAAACAGACCCGGTGCAATCGTCATCACGCGGATGGCATTGCGCGCCAAGTCACGGGCCACCGGCAGCGTCAAGGCGACAACTCCGCCTTTTGATGCGGCGTAGGCCGCCTGACCGATCTGGCCGTCGTAGGCGGCGACCGACGCTGTATTGATAATCACGCCTCGCTCGCCATTCGCTGTGGGTGCATTGGCGGACATCGCGGCAGCGGCCAGCCGTATCATGTTAAACGTGCCGATCAGGTTGACATTGACGGCTTTGGCGAAGAGCTCAAGCGTATGCGGCCCGTCCTTGCCCACCGTTTTGCTGGCGGGCGCGATGCCGGCGCAATTGATCAAGCCGCGCAAGGCGCCCAGGGCTTGCGCCGCGGCCACCGCGGCTTGGCCGTCTTCTTCACGGCTCACATCGCATTTAACGAAGACGCCGCCTAACTCCGCGGCCAGTGCTTCGCCAGCCGCCACATTCAAGTCGGCCAGCACCACCTTACCGCCTTGCTGTGTCAGGGAGCGGGCCGTGCCGGCGCCGAGGCCCGATGCGCCGCCGGTAATCAGAAATACATTGTCTCGAATATCCATCTCGTCTCCTGAGTGTAAAAAATGCTTTATCGTGGGCGCGATTGTAAGCCTGGCTGCGCGGTTAACAAAAAAAGCGGCCCAAAGGCCGCTTTATAAAACAGGGGCCAGACCATGATTCCATCATCGCGGTCTGTCTGCTGTTTTCATTGTGTTACTTCAAGGCATTGAAGGTGCGTGTGCGAATTTCGTCGACGCTGCCCAGGCCCGAAATTTTCCGGTATTGGGGGGCTTGCAGCTTGCCGCTGCCGCCATGGCTAGCCCAATTCGAATAGTAGTCGACCAGCGGCCGGGTCTGCGCGTCGTACACTTCGAGGCGTTTCTTGACCGTTTCTTCTTTATCGTCGTCACGCTGGATCAGCGCTTCACCGGTTTCGTCGTCAATGCCTTCCACTTTGGGTGGATTGAAGATCGTATGATAGGTGCGACCCGACCCAGGATGCACGCGGCGACCGCTCATGCGGATGATGATCTCGCTAAACGGCACGTCGATCTCAAGCACGTAGTCGATGGCGACTTCCGCATGTTTCATGGCCTCGGCCTGCGGAATGGTGCGTGGAAAACCGTCGAACAAATAGCCGTTCGCGCAGTCGCTTTCCTTGAGGCGTTCTTTAACGAGATTGATAATCAGCGTGTCAGGAACCAATTCGCCGGCTTCCATAAACTTCTTCGCTTCAATACCGAGCGGCGAGCCTGCTTTGACGGCGGCGCGCAACATATCGCCCGTCGAAATTTGCGGAATCCCGAATTTCTCTTTAATGAAACTCGCTTGAGTGCCCTTGCCTGCGCCTGGGGCGCCCAACAGGATCAAACGCATAATACATCTCCCGATAATGTGAATTCTTGTTTTCTTGCCTAGGGCCGCAGAAAGGCAATCCGCCATATATTTGGCTCACGTCGTGAAAAAGCACGCGTGTATACAGGGCGTCGACGCGTGTGACTCGCGCGACCGCCACGAAACACATTCGGATGACCTGGATTGTCCTGCTGAATATCCGCTGCCGGCAGCACGCACTAAAACGCACATGCATAGACAAGTGCCGACAGGGAGATCTAAGCCCGGCAGGTCCGTAGACCTACCCATTCACCTGATTATGCCATGGCTTATGCACCGCGCAGCGCGTAAATCGCCCTGACTTTGTCCAAATCGGCAGCCGTGTCGACCCCGGGCGCCGGCGCGTGGTCGGTGACCAACACGGCGATGCGCTCGCCGTGCCACATGGCGCGGAGCTGTTCCAGGACTTCGGCCTGCTCGATCGGCGCTTGCTGCAAACCGGGGTAGGTGCGTAAAAATGCCGCACGGTAGGCGTATAGGCCGATATGGCGGTAAACCGGAAAGGGCGGCAGCCGGGTGCTAAGGGCGCTCACATCGGGCCAGTCGGCCGCATACGCATCGCGCGCCCAGGGGATCGGGGCGCGTGAAAAATACAAGGCCCGGCCGCGCGCGTCGAGTACCGTTTTAACCACATTTGGGTTAAAAAGTTCGGCCGGATCGGCGATCGGGTGGGCGGCCGTGGCAATCGAGCAGTCGCTCATGGCGACCAAATGGGCCGCGACGCGCTGGATCAGCGCTGGGTCGATCAACGGTTCGTCGCCTTGCACATTGACGATCACGGTGTCGTCGGCCCAGCCATAGTGGGCGGCGACTTCGGCCAGACGGTCTGTGCCGGATTGATGGTCGGGGCGGGTCATGACGCAGTCGTAGCCATGGGCGCGCACCACGCTGTGTACCTGGCTGGCATCGGTGGCGATGACCACCAGGCTTGCGCCCGACGCGCGCGCGCGCTCGGCGACCCTGACCACCATGGGTTTGCCGTCGATATCGACGAGCGGCTTGTTGGGCAAGCGAGTCGAGGCAAGCCGCGCTGGGATTACGGCGATAAAGGGTGTCGGGGCAGGGACGGCCGCCGGGATCGGCGCTTCAGCTTGGGGCAGCATAGATTACCGGCCTTCGGGGTCGACCAGCGTGCCTTCGACGGTTTGTCGCGCTTCGTCGGCGAGCATCACCGGAATGCCGTCGCGAATCGGGAAGGCGAGCTTGTCGGCGTGGCAGATTAATTCCTGGGCGGCGCGGTCATGCACGAGTTGACCCTTGCACAAGGGGCAAACGAGGATTTCAAGCAAGCGGGTGTCCATCAATTATTCTCCACAACGGGAATCAGGCCGGGCGCACGACGCGAATGGTCCAGAGGGGGCGATGGCCTACTCGCTGCCAGGACCGCGGACCGGGCCTATAAAAACGAAGCGCTTATTCTACTTTATCCGCGGCCCGTGTCCTGTCCCGTAAATGCTTCATATCGAACGATACTTGTGGAAGCCGCCGTTTGGTCGAGTGCAATACGTGACTTATACGGTGACGCTTGACGCGATCCCATGAGTTCTCGGCCGGCCGGTCAGACGCGGATCGGGTATTTCAATCAGGGTGTGAGGCCGAACCCCAGTTTGGCAATAATTAATTCGATCAAGGCCGCATCCAGCACGGTGTGGGCCGGCACCACCCAGACCCGTGGATCGGCCCAATGGCATTTCACGGCGTCCTTCTCGGTAATCAGGATGACATCCGCGTCGGATGCGTCAAAAGGATTCACGGAATAGGCATAGTGGTCGGGCAGCGGCAGTGTGGCGATAGTCAAACCCGCAGCACGCAAGCCTGCAAAAAATCGCTCCGGCGCGCCCATACCGGCCGCGGCCAGAATGCGTTTGCCGGCGAATTGGCTAAGCGGACGGATCAGCGTGGGCTGATCGAGCTGCCAGGCCGGGCCCGGCGCGATTTTGAGCGCGTAGGTATTCGGCCAGGGTGGCAATTGCGAGTCATAAGGGCTGTTGATCAGCGTTGCATCGCGCCGGCGCTTAAGCGATTCCCGCAAGGGACCGGCCGGCAACAGGAAACCATTGCCGCCCAGGCGATGATCGAACACCACCAGTTCGATATCGCGCCCCAGCCGGTAATGCTGCAAACCATCGTCGCTGATAATCAGGTCGACTGCCGGGTGCGCGGCTAGTAAAGCGCGTGCCGCTGCCGGGCGATCGCGGCCGATCCAGACCGGCGCGCCGGTGCGGCGTGCGATCAACAAGGGTTCGTCGCCGACTTCGCCGGCCAGGGAATGAGACGTAACGGCCCGGGGGACGTTGTTGCTTGCGCCGCCGGAGGCGGCAAGCGATTCGGCTGGCGACGTAGTGCCGGTTGCGGTGGCGTGCGTGGGGCCTGTTGCAGAGGTGGTCGTACCCTTGGTTGCTCGGGCGCCATAGCCGCGCGAAATAACACCCGGCGTATAACCTGCGTCGCGCAAGGCTTCGACCAGGGCAATCACGGTTGGCGTCTTGCCGGTGCCGCCCACGGTGACATTGCCAACCACCAGCACCGGCACGGCAATCCGTTCGACCTTAAATTTGCCCCAGCCTCGCGTAAAGGCCAAGCGTCGCCCAGCGGTGACGGCGGCAAACACCAGGGACAGGGGCGATAACAGCCAGGCGAACCAGCCACGCCGTTGCCAAGCACGCGTAAGCTGCGTTTCGAGCCGGGCGGATAGAGTATTCAAGGCGGGCATGGGCTTCCAAAAACGGCTTTAGGCCCGGAACTCTAGCGCGCCCGACCCAGCGCGGCAAGCTTTGTGGACGGAAACGATGACAACTGTTGATCTGCAAGCGCGTTGACAGAGAGTTCATCCACAGGCAAGCGCCTGAAAGGTGTGTACAAGTTTGGGACAAGTGAGCTAAGTGTTTGTCGTGTTTGCCAAAAAGCACTCTGCCCATTTTTTAAGCAGTAGAGCGAGTGCTTACTTTTCTCGAGCGTCCTGTGGATAACTCTGTGTAAAACTTTTCCCCGATCAGCCGAGTTTGCCCATTTGTTTAAAAACTTCATCAAAGTCAATTTTATTGCTTGATGAAAGTATCTTGTAAACAAAGGCTTGCGGTTTGCCTCAACAATAGCGGCTGGTCGCGCAGCCCCATGCGGCTAGAATGGGAAATGTGGACATGTTTTTGCAATTGGCTTTCAACATTTACCGATGACCCCAGACTCTCGCTCCTTTCCCGACTCAACTTATGCTTACACTGCTTCGCCTGGCGGCGACGGGGTGATCCCCGTGTCGGCGCTGAACCGTGCCATTGGTGCTGCGCTGGAGCGTAATTTTCCGCTTTGCTGGATCTCCGGCGAGGTGTCGAATTTCACGCGAGCGGCAAGTGGTCACTGGTATTTCTCGATCAAGGACAGCAGTGCGCAGATTCGTTGCGTGATGTTTCGGGGCCGCGCGCAATACGCCGAATTTACGCCGCGCGAGGGCGACCGTATCGAAGTGCGTGCGCTGGTGACGATGTATGAGCCGCGCGGCGAGCTGCAACTGAATGTCGAAGCCGTGCGGCGCACGGGCCAAGGCCGGCTCTACGAAGCATTTCTGCGGCTGAAGGCCCAGCTTGAAGCGGAAGGGCTGTTCGACCCCGAGCGCAAACGGTCCTTGCCCGCTCACCCGCGTGCGATCGGTATCGTCACCTCCTTGCAGGCCGCCGCCCTGCGCGACGTGTTAAGCACCTTGGCGCGCCGCGCGCCGCATGTGCGCGTGATTCTGTATCCCGCGCCGGTGCAGGGCGCAGGCGCCGCCGAAAAATTGGCGGCGATGGTCGAAACCGCAAACCAGCGCGGTGAAATCGACGTGCTGATCGTGTGCCGCGGCGGCGGCTCGATCGAAGATTTATGGGCCTTTAATGAAGAAATCCTGGCACGCGCGATAGCCGAAAGCCGCGTGCCCGTGATCAGTGGGGTCGGCCATGAAACCGATTTCACGATTGCCGATTTTGCCGCCGATTTACGCGCGCCGACACCGACCGCGGCGGCTGAATTGGTCAGCCCGCAACGCGCGGTACTGCTGCGCGATCTCGAACAGCGTCACACGCAGCTCAGCCGGGTGGTGCGCCGCAGCCTGGAGCAGCGCGGCCAGCAGCTCGATTGGCTGGCGCGGCGCTTGGTGAGCCCGGCGCAACGCTTGGCGCGGCAGCGCGAGCAATTATTACAACTGGCGGCTCGTCTGAGTTCGGCGGGCGCCCGCCCGGTGCGCGATGCGCGCGCGCGTTTTGCCTTGGCGCAGTTGCGCTGGCGGCGTGCGCGTCCCGATGCGCAGCGCGCCCAGTCCGTCGTCGCACAATTGGCGGCCGGTTTGCGCAAGGGTTTTAGCCGGCGTCATGAACAGCGGCAGGCGCAACTCAGTGAGCTGGCGGCCAAGACCGCTCTGCTCAGCCCCGTGCGTACCTTCGAGCGCGGCTATGCGGCCTTGCTGGACGCGCAGGGGCGCGCGGTGCGCTCGCCCGCCGCGCTGAAGCCGGGGCGCACGGTCACGGTATATTTGGCCGACGGGGTGGCCGATCTGGGCATTGCAGACGTCCAGCCCAGGTTGGACGGGGGATTGTGATTTTCAGGGAACTGCTGCTGCGGACTAGACTCGTACTAAAGTGGGGCGGCAAGGCAGCACGCCGACGATTGCCGCGGCCGGCTCGCGTGACCGGGCGGTAACGTCGATTTTACGCTGGACCCATACAAGCAGGTTGTTTGCGTCCCAAATTCCATTTATAACTATTTAAAACTGTCGACGTCGTTTGCGAGCTTTTTCCAACTCGCCTACAATCGAACGCTCTAAAGCTTTCACCATTTATCCGATTGATCTCAATCGGCCACACTTGGCTCAAGAAGGAATACACCATGGCTCACACTCTGCCCGAACTGCCGTACGCGAAAGATGCACTGCAACCGCATATTTCGGCTGAAACGCTGGAATTTCACTATGGCAAGCATCACCAAACCTATGTGACGAACCTGAACAACCTGATTCCGGGTACCGAGTTCGAAAACCTGTCGCTGGAAGACATCGTCAAGAAATCGAGTGGCGGCGTGTTCAATAACGCAGCCCAAATCTGGAACCACACGTTCTACTGGCACAGCCTGTCCCCGCAAGGCGGCGGCGAGCCGACGGGCGCGCTGGCCGAGGCGATCAACAAACAATGGGGCTCATTTGCCGCATTCAAGGAAGCCTTCACGAAAGCTGCTATCGGCACCTTCGGTTCGGGCTGGGCATGGTTGGTCAAGAAGGCCGACGGCGCACTCGATATCGTTTCGACCAGCAATGCAGCAACCCCGCTGACCACCGATTCCAAGCCGCTGTTGACCATCGACGTCTGGGAACATGCTTACTACATCGACTACCGCAATGCGCGTCCGAAGTATGCTGAAGCATTCTGGAATATCGCTAACTGGGAATTCGCCGCAAAGAATTTCGCAGCGTAATTGCGCGGGTGTTCAGTGCCGGCAACGGCGAGAACCCTTTGTTCAGTGCCAATAAAGTCGAGAACACCTGCATAAAGGTGAGAACACGGTGTAGGGTGGCAAACAATAAAGGACAGAACAGTTGAAATATTTGTAAGGTTTATCGGGGTTTTGACTAGGTAAACCAATGTTCTGACGCTTTTAGGGGGCCCAGTAGGCGAAAGCCTGCTGGGCCTTTTTGTCGTGCGCCCGGCAGGGCGCACTTACTAGGAGGTGAAAGTCCTCTACTCGCCCGACAAGGGGAAGAGTTAGCGGAAGGCAACGGTGTCGCGGGCGACTGCGAATCGGAAGGAAGCCGGAAGCAAAGCGCTTGCCTGACGAACAGGAAGCGGATACGAGGCGGCCTAGCGGGGTGAGGCGTCGAAAATCATCAAAGCCCAATACTTGTACGGAACGCGGGGACGCTGATCAGGCCGATGGGAATGAAATCGCCAACGTCTGCGAGGGCAGATTTTACGCTCGCGGCCCCGTCATTGCTGGAATGACCGCCGAACTGCGAAAGGAGCCGCATGGTTAAAGATGCATCGACTGGCAGAAATGAGTCGAAAGTACGAATTCGGCTATCGTGAGACCGATCATTCGTGACCGCTGACCTGCGAATGTCAGGAAAGCGCCCCGCAGCCACCTAACCTACGTCGATGCCCGAATGACGGCCCTGGCCGAATACTTGACCCTCCGGCTATCATTGCGTCGGACCGGAAATCGGCCTTTGCCGACATTGGGGTGGGCTGGGTTTTACGTCGGCAATGTGGTGGATTGCTGACGGTGGCGGCGTCGAGCAGTTGGACGGCAGCTTCTCGCATCAGTGAACTCACACTCCCGACCCGGAGCGGTCTGTGGTCCGGACGGCGACGCGCGGCCGCTTACAGTCAATGAACGGACATCCCAGGCTCCACCATCATGGTCACGAATGACATTTCTAACCGTCCGTAAAAGCTATCGGTCTCCTTCAGCGGCATATAGCGAGAAGCTTGCGGAGCCCAGGCCCATTTCGTTCGCGCCTGTACCGCGCGCCCATCGGTTTGCCTCATCTCACCGCTTTAAAGATCACGACCGCACGGGCGTGAAGCCGTCGGGGCTCCAGTCCTCGCTGCCTACCCCGTGATGGACGAAAAAGAAACCCTCCGGGTCGTAGCGGTTCTTGATCGCTTTCAGCCGCGCATAATTAGTGCCCCAGAACGCTTCGCGCCAATCTCCACGAAAAAAATCGGTCTCCGAAAGATAGGAGCCACTTTGTGGTGACAATGCTTTAAGAACGGCCGCAGCCTTGGCCACACGCTCGGCATTGCGATGTGCCTGTGCCATGTCAGGCGGAGTGATCGGGAGACCCGCAAACGGTGGGGGACCGCCTGCAGCCACAATCATTAGGGCAAAGGCGTCGGCAACTTTCGGATTCATGGCGCACTGACGAGCCTGCTCGTTCACCTCCGGCGGTGCGCCTGCGAGTCCTTTGTTGACATGCAGTTCTACGACCTGAAATTGGGCACCCTCCATGAGCGCCTCAGCAAGCCGACCGCGTTGGGCGGGTTCGAGAAGAGTCGCGGGCAGCCATTGTGACTCGTAGCCGTGCAAGAATAGTGATGCCTGGTCTTCATCGCCTCGCCACCAACCGTGGTTCGTGGCAGCTCCAGCCCGTGGGTCCGGTACCAGTCCCGGGTTGGCCTTGAGATCCCACCAGTGGCGTGCCGGGCCGGCGCCGATGCGAGGTTCTTCGCTGAAGGTGAAATCCGCCGGCGAGGCTCGTACCCAATCGATGAAAGGTGTCCAGGCCGATTTGGCCTGTCCGTCGTTTAGGCCCTGACACACCATCGCCACGTGGACTTCGTCGTTGTGAAAAACAAGCTGCTCGCCCCACTGGGGGTTGAACAGGTTTTCGGCATAGTGATCAACGAACTGTCCTACCAGTCGTCGGTAAGCCTCACGTGACGACGCTTTGACCGTGAATTCAGCCCAACCAAAGTTCTCGGGCAAGTCGTGGGTCTGCAAAGTGATCCTGGTCACCACGCCGAAACTGCCGCCACCCCCGCCTTTCAGCGCCCAGAAAAGATCGGGCTCCCGCGATGCGTTGACCGTGCGGACAACGCCGTCAGCGGTGACGATCTCGGCCTGGAGCAGGCTCGCGGCCGCCAATCCGTAACGCTTCGAGAATGAGCCGAAACCGCCGCCCAAGACAAGGCCGGCAACGCCCACGCTCGTACAGCCGCCGCCCTGGACGTATTGCCCCGCCTGGGTAGTGACGGCAGTGTAGACGTCGATCCACATGCAGCCCGCCTCGACAGTCACCGCCGGCGTCGGCGCCGTCGAGCAGCCCAATGGAACGAAAGCATCATGTAGATAGATGCGGTTCATCGCGCGCGTCCAGATCAAAAGGGAATCCGGCGCGTTCGAACCGCCAAGAAAACTATGACCACCGCCTTTCACCACCAGGCGCAAATTGTGTTGGCGGACGAAATTGACGCCTGCAACCACATCGGCGGTAGAACGGGCCGCCACGGCGTAAGCGCTCGCGCTGGGTGCCCATCCGTCAAACCAGCCTGAGATCTGGGTGCCGCCAGGATCGTCGCCGAGCGCGATTGGGTTTCGCGCTTCTTTGAGGCGGGCAAGGCAACTGGGCGTGCCGGGCGCTTGAGCACAGGCCTGCCAAATCGTCGTCGGTTGCAACAAATTTCCGCCAACCGCCCGACTCAACGCTTCCCATTCCTTCGCTTTCGGCCAGGCAGGATCGCTGGGTCCGATGCGACCAGTTCCAGCTACGGCAGGAATCACGTCGGCGAAGATCGTGGTGGTGCCGAGGAATGGCAGGGCGGCAACTCCCTTTAGAAGGTATCGTCTTTTCATGACATCTCTTTTTCTGACTGGGCGTAAATCGCCTTGGCGGACCATTTTTTCTGAATTCTAAGGCGAACCAGGTTCGCTCCGTCGAGTGACTGTCCGCTACAAGAGATCAAAGCCACATCCAAATGTCAGTGCGACATCGTGGATGAGTGACCGCAGTTGGCCGATAGCAACAATTGCGGAAATGGTTTCAAAGCAGATGCCAGCAAGACATACGTGATTTACCGCTGACTGCCGTGGGAGTCTATAGAATATGGCAGGGATCGGCCACAAACCGCCGGTCGGCCATTACACTCGAAAGCGGCCGGTCGGCGGCACCGGCTGATATCGCCAGCTGACGCCACAGACACGTGCAGCGATATAATTGGTGGCAACGCATTGCGTAACAACAAACAATGGATGCGTTTTACCATAAAAAAAGGATTTAGAATGCATCCACAGATACGAGTGTTGACCAACGTCATCGGGTCGAAATTCGTAGGCGCTACAATTTTTTCCTTGTTTCTCGCTGGGCTGCTTTTTTCATCCAGTGCGTTGGCTTCTCCAGCTAGTGATGAAGCCGCCTGGTTCGTTAATTTCTTGAAGACGAACAACGGACAGGCATTTTGCTTGCCTCCAACGATGACAGTTCTGGATGCGGCAAATTTACTGTCAAAGTACAGTCATGCTCATCCCGAACTACATGACCAGATCAACGACCCGCAAGCCATCCAGGCATTTGCTGATACGTACCCTTGCGCCGCGGTGCGTCTTGCGCCGCAACCCTTCACAGCATCACCTGCCGGACGACAAATGCAGATTCAGGTGCACCCCCAAGGCGAATATGCGGCCATTGATACAAAGCAGGCCATAGAGACGATTCATAGGCTGCAAGGAACCGTAGGAAACGATAATGACGGACTGATATCAGACGTCGAGAACAATTCAGGAAACTACGCCCCTCCGGTACTGTTCGCGCTCACCAGTCTGCTCTACAAGCAAGGTAGGTCCGACGATGCGATCTTCTGGTTCAATGCGGCACGCCTTCGGGCGAATTTTGACGCGGCTCGATGCGCCGATGTCAGTGCAAGATCGGCCGTCCCAGCGCTTGTTGCGCAAATCCCCGTTCAGCTTCGTCGCTCGCAATTTGATGACCCAGCGAAACTCAAGGACATCATCCACCGAGTTATGCAGTGGGACGAAAGCACGCCTTACAACTATGACTATCGTTGGATAAATCTTCACGGAATGGATGCCATCCGGAGTAGCATGGGTAATGCGGATACCACCAACAGGCCGTTGAGCCTGCCGCGCGAAGAATGGGGCGTTCTTG
>Ga0302178_10000168_pt1 | contig 60986 bp, 54 predicted proteins | sample I_Palsa_E1_3_FD_198790 | JGI IMG/M metagenome (GOLD analysis project Ga0302178, IMG submission 198790) | Peat permafrost microbial communities from Stordalen Mire near Abisko, Sweden - I_Palsa_E1_3 | ecosystem: Environmental > Terrestrial > Soil > Palsa > Peat permafrost | place: Sweden...
CCGGGCCGCCGTGACCGATCGCGCCGCCGCGAGCACCGCGCTGTAGCCGCGCTCCAGCGGGGCATCACCCGCCGCGCCGCTGCCCTCGCCCCGGGCGGTCAGCTCAGCCGGGGTGCCGTGGAAGACGATTCTGCCCTGCTCCATCAGCGCCACCTGGGTGCAGGCGGCGCCCACGTCCTCGACCAGGTGGGTAGAGACGATCACGGTAGCCCGCTGGCCGAAGTCGCGCAGCAGCCCGCGGAACGCCACCCGCTGCTCGGGGTCCAGCCCTGCGGTCGGCTCGTCCAGCAGCAGCAGTTCCGGCTCGTTCACGATCGCCTGCGCGATCCCGGCCCGGCGCAGCATCCCGCCGGACAGCGTCCGCAGCTTGGCACGCGGCCTGTCCCCCAGGCCCACCCGCTCGATGGCAGCCGCCACCGCGGCCGGCACCCGGCCCGGCGGCATGTCCTTGAGCAGCGCGAAGTACTCCACGAACTCCGCGACCGTGAACCCCGGGTAGTAGCCGAGACTCTGCGGCAGGTAGCCGAGCCGGCGCCGGACCTCCCGCCGCGGGGCGTAGGAGCCGGGATCGCGGCCGAGCAGCCGCAGCCTGCCCGAGGTCGGCGGGATCACCGTCGCCATCATCCGCAGCAGCGAGGTCTTGCCGGCCCCGTTGGGGCCCAGCAGGCCGAACACCCCAGGGCCGACTTCCAGTGTCACTCCTGACACCGCCGTGGTCCGGCCGAACCGCCTGGTCAGGTCGGTGAGCTCGACGTTCATGAGGTTCCTCTCGGGATCCGGGTCGCGTACGCCGCGACCGCGCCGCAGCAGGCGGCGAAGGCAAGGTAGGGAAGGATCAGGGAAGAATCGGTGATCACGGCGGTGAGCCGCCCGGCCGCCGCCTGCCCGGCCAGCACCGTGATCACCCAGCCGGACATGCCCGCCGCCACGCCGATGTTCGCCGACCGGGCCAGCGTCGCGGCGGCTAGAGCCAGGCAGCAGACAGCGGTCATCGGCACCAGCCAGCCGAACGCCAGCGCGGCCGCCGCCCCCGACGCGGCCGAGGCGGCCAGGCCTAGTGCCGCGTTCAGCCCGAACACCGCCACGGCCCGCACCAGCAGCACCATCCGGTCGCTCACCGCCATGCTCCGCGACAGCTCCCAGGCTGGGTCGATGCCCGGCCCGTAGGCGTACGCGATGCCGGCCGCCGCGACCGCCGGAGCGAGCAGCGGCACGTACGGCGTCCCGGTCCCCAGCGTGGCGAGTACCCCGGCGACCAGCACCACGGGAGTCGCGATCAGCCATCCCAGCAGCAGCGACGGCGTGGTCACCAGCGCCCGGGCAAGCCCCGGCGAGCGCAGCAGCCGCCCGGCCGCCCGCTCCGCCCACCCCGGCTCGCGGCGCCACACCTGCGCCGCCACCCCGAGCCACACGCGGCCCAGGTCGACATCGGGCGGGCCCGCATCGGTGCCGCTCATCTCTTGCCTCCTCCCGCCGCCGGGCCGCCGCGCAAGGCTCCCCGCAGCAGACGCCGCGCCCGGTGGGCGCGGCTTTTCACCGTGCCCGCCGGAACCCCCAGCAGCTGCGCAACCTCGGCTACCGGCCGGTCCTCCAGGTACAGCAGCCGCCAGACCTCGCGCTCCGGGCCTCCGGCCGGGCCCAGGGCCGCGACGGCCTGGTCCAGGTCGGCCCGTGCCAGGGCGGCCTCCGCCGGGTCGCCGGCCTGCTGCCCGCCCGGCGTGAGCACGGCAGGCAGCACCACGGCGGCGGGCCCGCGGCGGCGCAGCAGCAGCGCGGCCTGCCGGCGCGCGATTCCCCACAGCCAGCCCCCGGCCGCGTCCCCCGGCCTGGCCCACTGGTAGCCACCAGCCCCCTGCCACACCGCCAGGAAGGTCTCCTGCAACGCGTCCTCCACCTCGGCGGCGGGCAGCACCGCCCGCAGGCGGGCAGCCAGCCACGGCGCATGCCGCGAGAACAGCTCCCGCAACGCACCGTCGTCACCGCCCGCCACCGCGGCGATCAGCTCATCGTCGTCCATCGCTTCTCTATTGCGTTCTGGCGGCAACCGGTTCACCCAAGAGGCGAGATTCTTTTCGCCATGCCCAACCACCACCTGGCCGAGACCAAGCCGGGATACATGGTCGCTAACGGCGGCTGGCGGATTTCGGCAGCGTTCGGAGTTTCGCCAGCTGGCGCACGTCACCTTGAATCTGCACACCTCGCTCGGCGGCTGAGGTCTCGTCGAGCGCTCCGGTGAGCAGACCGACGATGCCCTCGGGCGGGCCGGCGAGGACAAGGTCGGGGAGCATCGCAGGCCTGGATTCGACCCGCACTTGCCCGTTCCGCGACTCGATTGTCACCGGCGCGTCCCCCGCGCGGACTTCGATGGTCAATCGCGGCCGGCGTGAATCGACGCCATCGAAGATGACGGCCATCGGAAGCGCAAGCCAGGCGCTGCGAAAGGAATCGTCTCCCAGGGGCTCGGCCATGAGAGGTGCGGCCCAGCGTGCCACTGCGTACAGAGATTCGGACAGACCCTGGCCCCATTCGGTGAGCCGATACCTGGCCTCGGCATCGCGCGCCACGATCCCGTGCTCTTCGAGGCTGCGCAGGCGTTCAGCCAGCAGGTTCGTGGCGATACCCGGGAGGCCTTCAAGCAGCTCAGAGTAGCGCCGGGGCCCGGCGAGGAACTCTCGAACGATCAGGAGGGTCCAGCGGCCTCCGATCACGTCCAACCCGCGCGCCAGCGCACAGTACTGGCCGTAGGACTTCATCTCCCCAGAGTATCACTTGACAAACTCAAGTTAATAGGTTGAGAATTTCAAGTATTCGTTGCCGTACCGTCTCGCCCGTGAGGATCCGAGCATGGCTAACAAGAGGTGGACTGCCGCCCGGCTGCCCGACATGTCGGGCCGAACCGTCGTGGTTACCGGGGCCTCAAATGGAATCGGGGCCATCGCCGCCGGCGAGCTGACACGCGCCGGCGCCAGGGTGGTGCTCGCCGTTCGTGACGTCGCCAAGGGCGAATCGGCCGCCGCCAAGATGACGGGGCAGGCAGAGGTGCGCCAGCTGGACCTCGCGGACCTTGCCTCGGTCCGCGAATTCGCAGCTGGATGGACCGGAGATCTTGACATCCTGGTCAACAACGCGGGAATCATGATGGTGCCCGAGGGGCGTACCGCCGACGGGTTCGAACTGCAGATCGGCACCAACCATCTCGGTCATTTCGCGCTGACCAACCTCTTGCTGCCGCATATCACCGACCGAGTCGTCACTATCTCTTCTGACCTTCACAAGATCGGGACGATCAAGGTCGACGACTTGAACTGGGAGAACCGCAGATACAGGCCCCTGGGCGCCTACTGCCAGTCGAAACTGGCCAATATGCTGTTTACCGTCGAGCTGCAACGCCGGCTCACCAGCTCCGGGAGCGTGGTGCGGGCCATCGCCGCGCACCCTGGCGTTGCGAAAACCAACCTGATCAGTCACGTGGGCGGCTTCCAGGGGACGGTCAACAGGTTGTTCCTCCGCCCGATCACCCAGGACGGAGAGCACGGCGCTCTGCCAACCCTCTACGCGGCCATCCAGGACATTCCCGGGGGCTCCTATGTCGGGCCGGATGGGCTGATCCACACCAAGGGATACCCGGAGATCGCCCAGCCCTCCAAAGCCTCGCGTAACGCCGATCTCGCCCAGCGGCTCTGGAATACCTCGGTACGTCTTACGCACACCGATTTCGGTGTGCCCAGCAATATCTAGAACTTGTGCCGAGCAGCATCCAGGACTTCGGACGCACTACTTCCGGCTGCCGCCGCGGGCTGCGGGACGCGATCGCCGTGCTGCCCGGCAGATCCTGGCAGCGCTGCCGCGCGCGGGGGCTGGGCGGCGGGTTCGATGGACAGGTGCGGGAGGATGCGGTCCAGCCAGCCGGGCAGCCACCAGTTCGCGCGGCCGGAGCAGGACTGACATGACCGGCAACAACAAGTGCCTGGGGCAACGAGCCCGGCAGCTGCAACCTGACCGGCTGGCACGGAAGCAGCAGCGGCGAGGTCGTCAACGTCGACTGCTTCACCGCCGCGGCCGCCCCCAGAACCGGTCATTCACCCTCGTGTACGCCCAGAGCAGCAACGTGATGGGCCTGAACGGCACGACCGACGCCTACGCCCACACCGACAGCGCAGCGGCGGTGTCACTGCGTCCCCGCGTTCATGAGGGCACGGGCCTGCGCCTCGGTGAGGACCCTGGCGATGCCCACCGTGGTCCAGTCTGAGCTGTTCTCTATCTCGTCGCGCAGCATCGCTGCCTGATATTCAATGGCCACCGGGCCGATAGCCACCAGCGCGGACTGCCCGTTCTTCATGATCAGCGTGTAGTTCATCTCAGATCCCTCCGGCTTGCGGGCCGCTGGTGTCGGTTCTTGATATGCACCGCGGCCGGCCGGTGCCGGCCGGCCGGCGCGGCCGGCCGTCGGTGCGCAGGACGAATTTCAGCCTGCGCCTGAGACTAGCCCCGTCCACCGCGGCGGCGAAACCGGTCACTGAGAACCGCTGTGATCTTGGCGTGGGGGCTGGTAACGCTGCTGCTCGCTACCGGCCTGCGCCCGGAGGAGGCGCGGGCGCGTCCTCCACGTCGATGTAGAGTTCCCGGCCGCCGGGCAGCATCACGCCGAGTGAGTATGAGATGGTTCCTTCGAGCATCTCGGTCTGGCCGAGGATCTCGATGTCGACAACCTCAGGGTGGCAGATTAAAAGGCGGCACAGCAGGCTGCCCGCATGATCGGCCCGGGCCGCACTGAGCTTGCTAGCGTCATCCGGGGATGTCATGCGGCCACCGCGCGGCCGGAATGACAGAGGTGAACGTGCTCCGCGACTGCCTGATCGCGGCGTCGCGGGCCAGGCAGGCGCGCGGCGTCGAACGGGACGGGCCTGGACGGAACGGCATATGCGGGCACATTTCCTAAGGTAACCCAGCGTGACAGCTAGAACCTGGAATGAGGCGCCAGAGCGGCCTGGCGTGTCCTATTGCAGATGATGCGGCGGGCATGGCCACGGGACAGGCTCGTCGCCGTCTCGTGAGCCCAGCTGCAGCCGGATCTGGTCCCGCGCGTAGTGCAGCCGAGGAGCACAGGCGCCATGCGATCGGAAGCGCCCATAACCGGATAACGGCGAGCGCAAATTCGAGGTGATGCACCGATACCCGATTTGCGGACGCACGCTATTCAGTCGCGGGAGTCACTTGTCAGCACGGCACGATCTGCAGGCGCTGGCAGATGCGCGACGATTGCGTCACCCTGGCGGGGGCACTGCTGGGGCTACCGCGCACCGGCGTGGCTGCTCTTTGCCGCCAGATGATGGGGCCGCAGCCCGAGCTTGTCCCTGATGGTCTGCTGGACCTGCTCCTTGGGTGGCCGGGTGTCCACCGTGATGACATAGTCCTTGCGGCGGAAGATGCCGAGCACGGGATCGGTTTTCTCGTGGTACTCGCGGAGCCGGACAGCAAGCGCCTCCTCGGTGTCATCCTCACGCCTGATGAGCTCCCCGCCGCAGGCGTCGCACCTCAGGCCCGACGATGGGCTGTTGTCGATCAGGCTGTAGTCCATGCCGCAGTTCGCGCACATCCGCCGGGCGAGCACTCTGCGCGCCACATCGCTGTCGGGCAGGTCGAGATGGATCACCCCGTCGATGTCGTAGCTCTCCAGCAAGAACTCCGCCTGGCGCTCGTTCCGCGGGAAGCCGTCAATGATGAAGCCATAGTTCCAGTCGTGCTCGCTGAGCCGTAGCCCAACGACGCTCTCGACGAGGTCGTCGCCGACCAGCAACCCCGCCGCCATCGTTCGCCTGACCTGCGCGCCGATCTTCGTGTGGTGCTGCACGTTCCACCGGAAGATGTCCCCGACGGCGATGTACACGATGCCGAAGTCCTGGGCGAGCATCTTCGCGTGCGTTCCCTTGCCGCTGCCTTGTACACCCATGATGACGTATTTCCGCATAGATCAACCTTCGCATGGAACGGGGCGGCACGCTCCCCCGAGGTGGCCATGCCTGCGCCGCCTCACAACCAGGATTCGGTTGCTGATCTGCGCGTTCACCGCGGTCGACTGCTGTGCCCACCGTCCCTCCATGATCACGAAGAGCCGTGACTCCCGCACCTCCAGCTGAGCAAGTGACGGAGCCTTACCGAGAAAGCGCCGGTCAGCGTCGCCGACGCCGAGCAGGCCGCCGCCAGCTGGGCACCCGGCACCGGCCTGTCGCTCGCGGACGGGCTGTGCCCCGCGCTCGGGCGGCGGCCTGGCAGGCCGGCTCTTTCTGGAGCGGCGGGATGGCCAAGCGCCCTGCCCGCCACTGGTATTCCCATCTACCGAGCGCACGCGCACTCGCCGTGGCGACGGGAACTAGCGCGAATACCGGGACCTGCTGCGGGAGTACTCCCGAAAGGCACGGATATCACCGGCTGACATCCGCTGGCTGAATGTCGCGGCAGCCCGGGATTAATAGCATTCCCATGCTATCGTCGAATTCAGGAAGCCAGCAGAATTGTTCGCAGTACTCCTTCTCGATGATGATACCGAGGATAACCTCAGTTAAATGCTCCCGGCTGAGACCAGCCTTGCCGGGCCAGGTGCCGCTCACAGGAAAATATTAATTTCTCTGGACGTATTATGCCTGGCGCATTAATAAACGGCTCTGGGAGGATTGATGACCATTGGTAACAGGTTGGCGCCCAGCGGGCAGGAAACGCTGGCGCAGGGTTCTGTCGCGCAAGCGTGCCCGCCGGGCCAGGCTCAGGCCCAACTCCGCTACGGCCCGTATCGGCCGATCACGGCCGAGCTTGCCATTGCGCCGAGCATCAGCGTCATCATCCCGGCGCTGAACGAAGGCGCCAACCTGCCCGATGTGTTCGGCTCGCTCCCGTGCTGGATCGATGAGGTCATTCTCGTCGACGGACGGTCCGCCGACGATACGGTGGCGGTCGCACGCCGCCTGCAGCCGGACATCAAGGTCATCACGCAGCGCGGGCACGGCAAGGGAGATGCCCTGCTCGCCGGGTTCGCGGCATGCACCGGAGACATCATCGTGACGATGGACGCTGACGGCTCCATAGATGGGCGCGAGATCCTCCACTTTGTGGGTGCCCTGGTAGCAGGCGCGGACTTTGCCAAGGGATCACGCTTTGCCAGCGGGGGCGGCAGCAGTGACATCACCAGTGCCCGCCGCTGCGGGAACCGGATCCTCAGCACCCTGGTCAACTGGATGTTCGGCACCCGCTACAGCGACCTGTGTTATGGCTACAACGCCTTCTGGGCCCGGCACCTCCCTGCCATGGCCATCGACTGCCCGGGGTTCGAGGTGGAGGCCCTCATGAGCATCCGGGCTGCCAGGGCCGGGCTACGTGTGCAGGAGGTCCCCAGCTTCGAGCGCCCGCGCCTGCACGGGGCGAGTAAGTTGCGTGTCGTCGCGGACGGCTGGCGGATCATGAAGGTGATCGCCCGTGAATGGTCCCGCCAGCGTCCGCGCCGGCTGCGGCGGAGCGTGCCGGGACATGGTGCGGCCACGTCCCCCCAGGGCACCGCCGATAACCGGGCTGCTGCCAGGTGACATGGCCGCAGGTCTCGCTCGTCGAATACGCCGGCCCTGCTCCCGTCCGGCCCGGCCCGGGCAGCGGCTGCGGCGACCAGCCGGGGGCGAGCGTCGTGATCTGCGCTTACACCCAGGACCGGTGGGGGCAGACCCGCGCCGCGGTGAAGTCCGTGATCGGGCAGATTCCCGGACCGCGCGAGGTGCTGCTCGTCATAGATCACAATGCGGACCTCGCTGCCCGTGCCCGCCGCGAGCTGAGGAACGTCATCGTCCTGGAGAACGACGGCATCCGTGGCCTTTCAGATGCCCGCAACACTGGCCTTCGCGCGGCACGCTGCGCCGTCACGGCGTTCCTCGATGATGACGCGGTGGCCCGGCCCGGCTGGCTGGCGTCGCTCGTTGAGCCCTACGGCGACCCGGATGTCGTGGCGACCGGCGGCAGCATTCATCCGCGATGGCCGGCGTCACGGCCCCGATGGCTGCCCCCCGAGTTCGACTGGGTCGTCGGCTGCAGCTACCGCGGGCTGCCTGAATCTGCCGGGGTGATCCGCAATCCGATAGGCGCCAACATGAGCATCCGGACCAGGCTGGCGCTCGGCGTTGGCGGGTTCGACTCTGCTATCGGGCGCACTGCGATGCAGCCCCGCGGCTGCGAGGAAACCGTACTCGCCATCCGCCTGACTGCCTGCTATCCCAGGTCGAGCGTCGTCTACGTGCCGACCGCTTCGGTCGACCACCATGTCGCCGGCGAGCGGACGAGGTTCCGCTATTTCGTCCGGCGCTGCTGGCACGAAGGGCAGTCCAAGGCCTACGTGGTCTGCTCGGTTGGCCCGGGCGCCGGGCTGGATCGCGAACGCCGATACCTGACCTCGGTGCTACCCGGCGCGCTCGTCCGGGATCTGCTTGAGCTACTCGCTGGCGACCCGCGCGGTCTGATGAGGATGACCGCCACCGCCGCCGGGGTGCTCGCGACCGTTGGGGGGTACGTGACGGGCCGCGCGAGGTTCCGCCTGCACCGGGGGGCCGAGGCGGCTGTCAGGTGCCCGGAGTAGGCGGGTGCTTACTCGTCCGAGGAGAATCGGCAGTCGTGCACTCGCTGGGATACGGGACCCAACGTATCGCGGCAGCTACGCCCTGGTTATCAATACCGCCGGGACGACGGCGTTCGGCGTGGCGTACTGGGCGGTAGCTGCCCGCCTGTATGACCGGCAGCTACTAGGACGCAGCGCGGCCCTCGTATCTGCGCTCATTCTCGTGTCAAGCCTCGCGCAACTGAACGTCGGAAACGCCCTGCCCCGGTTCCTGCCGCAGGCCGGGCAGTCGGCCGGCCGCCTCATAGCGTACGGTTACGGCGCGAGCTCGGCGGCTGCCCTGGCCATCGCCACCGCGTTCGTCACGGTGGCGCCCAGGCTCAGCGGTCAGTGGCACTTTCTCGGCCGTTCGGCGGCGCTGGCTGCCGCATTCGTCGGCGCAGCCATCGTCTGGGGAGTATTCGCACTCGAGGACGCGGCCCTCACGGGCCTCCGCCGGGCGACGATCATCCCGCTGGAGAACACCGCCTACGGCGCATCCAAGCTGCTGCTGCTCGTCGTCGGCGCCGCGCTGCTGCCATCTACCGGGATCTTCTTTTCCTGGATAGTCCCGCTCGCGGTAATCGTCCCGGCCATCAACTGGCTCATCTTCCGCCGGTACCTGCGGTGCTCCTGGACAGCAGCGCAGGCAAGCGTGCTGCGCGGCCGTGAGGTCGTGCGCTTCGCCTCTGTCGACTATCTCGGCACTCTGCTCGGCCAGGCCTGCGGGAACCTGCTGCCGCTCGTGATCTTGTCCGTTCTGGGCGCGGCGGCGAACGCCAGCTTCTTCGTTGCCTGGACGATCGTCTCCGGGCTGGCATTGGTGGCCACCAATTTCGCGACGTCCATGCTGGTCGAGGGCGCAGCCGCGCCGCACCGGCTAACTGAGCTGACCCGGGGCGTGCTCGCGAGGTGCGCGCTGGCCGTCGCGCCGGGCGCGGCCGTGCTTGCCCTGGCGGCGCGACCCATCCTGAGTATTTACGGCGTCGGCTATGCGGCCCACACGTCCTCGCTGCTGGCCCTGCTCGCAGCTGCAGCTCTCCCTAACAGCTTTCTCCAGGTCACGTTCACCCTGGACCGTATTACGGGCCGGGTCGGGCGAGCCACCTGGAGCCGGCTCGCGCTGGCCGTACTGGTACTGGGCGGGGGCTGGGCGCTAACGAAGCACCTGGGAGTTGACGGGGCAGCACTCGCGTGGGGAGGCGGCAACCTGGTGGTGGCGGTAGCCCGGTCTCCGGCAGTCTTCAGCGCCGCGAGAGGAGCGGCGGATCCGGTGGCGGCGGCCGGCGCCGTGCCGGGGGCGGCGGCCGGCCCCGCGCCGGGGGCGGCGCGAGCGCCCGGCGACGTTGCAGGCACCCGAGGGCCGGGTCAGCATCGCCGCCCCGCCGTCGGCCGCCACAGAGCAGGCGGGCCGCCGGCCGCTCACCGGGAAGGCGCCCGAGCCTGTCATTAATCCCCGGGCGGTCACGGAACCACGAATCCGGGCTTCGGGCCGGTGCTGCCGGGACCGCGGACGGCCACTCCCGGCGGCAGCTCGTAGATGACGGCACCGGGCTGATCGACAGTGATCTTCCAGGCGCGGGAGCGGGCCAGGGAGGCGAGCAGAGTCGTGAAGCTCCGGACTGGTATTCCGTAGTCCTGGCCGTAGGCGATCATGCTGGGAGTGACCAGCACGTACGTCGGCACGCGGCCAGCCGTATAGCTCACGGCCTCCCTGGCGAGCACCCCGGCAATATCGGGCCGCGCGGACGCCTCCGGCAGTACGCCGCTGCCACCGAAAACCGGGTCCACGGGGAAGAGGTTGTACCGCGCAGTATCGGAGGTGGGCGCGTCTTCGTCGGCGCAGAAGACCGGGCCGGCCGGAGCGCTCTGCAGGAACGATGTGACGTCAGCCACCTCCGCCTCGGTCATGACGTTGAACCGGTCATATCCGAAGAAGGCAGGAAAGAACAGGGCCAGGGCAACGCCCAGGGCCAGCGGTGGGCGCAGGGCGCCCCGCCGCGGTCTGCCGGTGCGGGCCGGGGCATGTGCGCCGCAGCGAACGGGCCTGCCCGTCACGTCCGACGGGAGCGGTGCGAGCACCGCCGACGCCAGGGCCGCACTCCACGGCAGGGAGAACAGGTACACCCGCAGGATGCCCTCGTTGCCGTAAGCGCCCGCGGCCAGGACGAGCACGGGGGAATACGCGAGAAGGACCAGGGCCAGGACGGTCCGTCCCGACCGCCGGTGCAGCCAGGCGCCCGCCAGGGACAGTGCCCACACACCCAGGGACAGCGCAGCCGCACTGTCCTGGAGCAGCACCTGGCTGGCCGGCACGACCAGCGACGATGCGTCCGACGGCGGAGTGGCGTTGCCGAAGAAGTCGCCTATCGCGGAGACCAGGCCGTAGCGGCTGTTGACGTACCCGAAACGCGGCAGCAGGTAGCCGGCGGCGATGGCGGCCAGGGCCAGGGGCAGCCATCGCGGCCGGAGGAGGCCCGCGACCGCGAGGGCGCCGAGCTGGGCCATCACGAGGTACGGGGACAGCTCGTGGGTGAAGGTCAGCACGAAGTAGAGGAGCACGAGCAGGGCACAGAACCGGGCCGAGCTTGCGGGACGCTGGGCGAGCTGCTGGCTGGGACGCTCCGCCCCGTGATCGGCGGGCGGCGTGCCCGCGCGGGCACGCCGCGGCGAGTTCCCTGCATGCATCCAGCGCAGCGCTATCGCCATGATCCCGAGGCTCAGCACGGTCCCCAGCGCCTGCGGGGAGAAGTAGTCCTGGGCGATCCAGTTGCCCGCCGAGTACAGCAGCACCGCTATCCAGCGCTGCCGGGCCGGCAGGGCCAGCGCGCCGTAAATCAGGTACAGCAGCGGGAGAGCCGCGAGCTCGAAGACCAGCTGAGCCCACTTGGCGTAGGAAAGCGGGCTCGCCACGCCGGCCACCTTGTCGAACCAGGCGGCCGCCGCGAAGAACCCCGGCCAGTTCTGATAGATGTCGATACGCGTAGCCAGCTGGCCGTGCACGCTGACGTACTGGACTACGCCGATCGTCTTGTACAGCCACCCGTACCGCCCCTCCCGGTACACCAGCGGAGCGGTCCCGTATAGGACGACGACGAGCGTCGCCGCGTGCATGGCCATCCGGACCCGGGACGGACGGCTCCGCGCCAGCTCGGCGGCGGCCGACACGACGAGGAGAGCCGCCCCGGCGTAGAACACGAGCGGGAGTGCCGCCGGGAGTCCATACGGGCCAAGAGCCGTTGCCCTCGTCCGGCTCACCCCGAGCGCCCACAGCGCTGTGCTGGCCGGCAGGAGAATATCCGACGCGTGCCGCCGCGCGCTCCCGCTGACTGGCCGGGCGAGGGCGGCCGCTAGCACCCTGGTGCCAGGTACGGCACTCACTGACCGCGAGTCTGGCGCGCGGCGCGATAGTAGCAGCGCGCCCCTGCCAGGACCCCCCAGGCCTCACTGACGGCAAGCCGCCGTCCGCGCGTCCCGAGTTCGCTCACATGCGACGCATGCCGCATACGGCCTGCTATCACCGCGGACCGGCCAAGACCGCGGACGAGCATGCCAGCCGGCATCTCGCCTCTCATCAGGCGCTTGGCCAGGTAGGCGCCGAGCCCGTAGCCATAGGCATATATCTGCTTGGCGAGCGCCGCACTGTCCGCGCGATGCCGGTGCCATGCCAGGGCCGACGGCAGGTAGCAGATGCGGCCGCCGGCCAGGATCACGCGCAGGAAAAGGTCCAGATCCTCGCCGCCTCGGCACAGCGCTCCAACCCCCAGCAGCGGATCGAATCCCCCTAGCCGGCCGACCGCGCCCCGGCGGACCGCCAGGTTAGCGGCAGTTCCGAAGATCCCGGCGATGAACGGGTACAGGCGTGACCCGTCGCGGTGTACCGCAAGGTCGTAACGGCGGGGCTCGAGAACCTCGCCCCAGGAGTACCGCGAGTCAAAGTAGCGCTCCTCGCCGGTATCCAGCGAACGGGAAGCCACCAGGCCCGTCACGCACACCGCCTCCGGGTCCGCGGCGAACCCGGCCGCCAGGGCCGCCGGCCAGCCCGGGTCGACGACGACGTCGTCATCGGTGAAGGCCACCAGATCGAACTTCGCCAAGGCGAGCCCGTGATTGCGCGCCCTGGAGGCCCCAGGACTAGGCTCGCAGGCATACCGGATACGGGCGTCGTCCCGCGAGAGCTCGGCCACGATCTGCCGGGTGGCGTCGCCGGAGGGCGCGCTGTCGACCACCACGATCTCCAGCGGCGCGTAAGTGACACGCTGCAGCGCGCGCAGGCACTCCCGCAGCAAGGCGGCACGGTCCCGGGTACAGACGACCACGCTGATGCCCGTACCGTCCGGCGCGGGAAAATATCGCGGGCACGTGACCGAGGCGGCCCACTCCGGCGGGCCCGCCGCTCCGGCGGCTACGCCGTCCCCGTGCAGGTGCCGGCGCAGCGGCCCGGCCAGGGCGGTCTCGGCGATCGTCCGGGTGCGCCCTGCCAGCGTCTCCGCCGGGCGGAGCGGAACGCTGACATAGCCGATAGGCGCCCCGTGAATGCGGACAAGGACACGGGCCTGCAGATGGTCAGCGCGAGGCTCGCCGCTCACCGCGGCGACGGGAGCGTCCTCGCCTAGGTCCATCGCGCCGACCCATATGCTCCCCCCCGCGATGCACCCCCCCGCGCTCATGAAGCGCCGCTCCGGTCTCCGGCCTGAGCCCGCCGGGCTGATTCCTCGTGCGGGCCTGCTTGCCGGCGCAGCATGCCGAGCCCCAGCGCGACCACGCTCAGCCCGGCCTCAGCCTGGAAGAGGCCCAGCGGATGCCATGCGTGCGCCCACAAGGCCACGGTGGCGGCCAGCGTCAGGACTGCAAGGCTGAGGACGACGGGCATGCCGAACTCAGACCAGCGGGCCATTGCAGGCCAGTTGGTCACGATCGCCCGGCCGGGTACGAAGAACGCGAACGCCAGCGCCAGTACGATCCGCAGCATTCCTGACGAGCCCTCGAATACCTGGCCTATCAGGCCCACTGCAATAACGATGGCAGCAAAGTCGAAAACGTCCCCCAGCCGAGCTGCGGACTTGGCGCCTTCCTGGTTTATGACCATCACGCCAGCTAGTCTGCACGAACCATAGGTGACGGCATACGGGAAGTCGGGAATTGTCTCTGGCGGTAGCTAAAGGCATGGCCAAATGCGCACCAATGCTGCCCGGATATCACGACCCGGGCTGCGGCCCGCGGTAATCGCCGTATTCGGCTAAACCAAACCAGGCCGCAATGCTAAGCTGGCGCGAAGGATTTCAGCACTACCGTGGGCCGGCCCGGGGCCGGTTACGGTCCCCCACGGGGAGGCGCGGGAAATGCGGCGGTGGAGGCTCGCGCTAATGCCCGTCGTGGCCATTGTCCTTGGCGCTTCGCTCTGGTTCCTCGGGACGGCCGGGCACCGCGCCTCGCCGGCCGCACTTGCCACGACGGCCGTCGCGCCGTCGCAGCCGGCTCGGCACGCGGCACGCCCCGGGGCGCCGGACGCCGGCTCCGGCCAGGACTCCCCGGGAGCCGGGCACTCGCTGGAGTTCGACGCGAGCTTCCCCGGGTCGCGGCTCAATACCTCGCTCTGGTCCACCTGCTATCCGTGGATGGATCGGCGCTCGGGCTGCACCAATTTCGGCAACCCTGAGTATCAGTGGTACCTGCCCTCGCAGGACCGGGTGTCCGGCGGGGTCCTGCGGCTCGTGGCAAAGCGGAGTCCCACGGCGGGGCGGACGAGGCACGGTGCTGCGGCCGAATACGGCTGCCGCTCCGGCATGATCACGACCTACCCGAGCCTCAGGTTCAAGTACGGTTACATCCAGGTCGTCGCCCGGATCCCGGCCAGCCCCGGGCTCTGGCCCGCGCTGTGGCTGGCCGCGGCCAACTTCCGGTGGCCGCCCGAGATAGACATGATGGAGAAATGGGGGACAACCGACGACTTCTCGGTGTTCTTCCACCCGGCGGGCACAGATCATGTCCCGGCAATGAGATCCAGGCTCTCCCCCGGCTGGCATGCCTTCAGCTTGTCCTGGACCAAGTCTCATCTTGCCTGGTACGTGGATGGCCGGAAAATCCTGACAGTCCGCCAGCGAATCCCGCATCAGCGGATGTACTTCATCGCCGATCTGGCCGAGGCGGAATATCCCAAGACCACCGCAGAATGCAGCGGCACGATGCTGATCCGCTCAGTCAAGGTGTGGAAGAACTGAGCACCGCACGCCCCATTGCCGGCCTGCCCAATGGGCAGGCCGCTGCTCTCGGGCGCACGCAGTGGATAGTCACGGTGGACAACGGCTCACCTGGTCCCGCGGTGAGCCGGTTGCGACCCAGGTGGCACGGCAGCTACCGTCAGTGCCCTGCGGCGGTCTGCGCGTCGTTACTGGGCCGGCAATGGGAGCATTGATAGATCACCGGAGGTCCGCAGCGCTTGCGGCATTGAAGACACGGGAGCATCACTGATGGCTACGTACCGGATGGTCTACGGAGACGATGAGCAGGTCGTCAGGGAGACGTTCGAGAACGTCGACGACGTGCAGCGAGAAGACGGCTGGGTCGTGCTGTTCCGCGGCTCTGATGCGATCCTGCGCGTGCAGGAGATTCACGTGCAGTCGCTGGAGCAGCTCGACGCGTAGGCGGCTGTCCTGCCGAAAGTCGCCGACGAACAGGCTGCGGGCAGTGTCACCTTCGTGTCCCTCACGGCTCGCACGCGGTTCTCGCCACTGACTGCGGCTGCCCAGCTGGCGACGATGACTCGCGCCGGGACACGAGTGTCCGTGCTGCGCGGGGGCCGACCTGGACACCGGACCCGCCACCACCGCCAACTTCGGCGCAGGGCGGCGTCTGCGAACAGCGCTGCCGGCGGTGCCGCCAGCACGACGACCCGCTTGCTCCAGCCAGTCAGCATGGGCCGCGCCCCCGCCTTGGCTAGCCGCTGCTACCCCGTAGGCCGCGGCCAGCGTCCCGCCGGTTCTCAGTCCTGCCCGAACTGCCTGGTCCCGATCCGGGCGGCCGTGCCCATTGCCGGGCCGCCCGGAGCCGCCGCTCCCGGGTCCGCGGAGGATGACCTGCTCACGCGAATGCAATATGCCGTTAACATGGCGTTAATAAAACGAGAACATAATGTGTTACCCGCATCGGCTGGCAGCGAACCCATGAGCAGTACTGGCCAAATAAATCGCATGGCAGAATTCTCCCCAGCCGGGCTTAACCGATGTGCCGACCTGAATGAAGGCCGTACATGGAAATGACTGTTTGGGAATGGTTCGGGCAGCGCTCATTTCACTACCGAGATTTCTGCGATCTCGCCAGCCCCGGCGGGCCGGGGCGCCAGCTCACCACGACGCTGATCCTGCCTACCCGCAACGTCGCCGGCACCATCGGCCCGATCCTGGACACGGTGGCCAGGCTGAACGAGCGGAGCGGTCTGGTTGAGCAGGTCATCGTGGTCGATGCGGACTCAGCTGACGGCACCGCGGAAATCGCCAGGGCCCGCGGCGCCGAGGTCTACTCCGAGAACGAGCTGCTGCCTGCCTACGGGCCCGCCCAGGGCAAGGGGGACGCGATGTGGCGCAGCCTCTCGGCGGCACGCGGCGACATCGTCATGTTCGCCGACGCAGATACCCGTGATTTCAGCGAGCATTTTATCTACGGCACGCTCGGGCCGCTGCTGGCGGTACCCGGAGTTCAATTCAGTAAGGCCGCTTACCGGCGCCCTTTCACCCAGGAAGGGCAATCCGTCGCGGACGGCGGAGGCCGGGTGACCGAGCTGATGGCCAAGCCGCTGCTCAACTTCTTCTATCCAGGTCTCACCGGATTCGTGCAGCCGCTGGCCGGCGAATTCGCGGCCTACCGGGAGCTGCTCTGCAATATCCCGTTCCTCACCGGGTACGGGGTGGAGATCGGGATCCTGATCGACGTACTCGCGGAAACGGGCCTGCCAGCGATGGCCCAGGTGGATCTCGGCTCCCGGCAGAACCGGCACCAGCCGCTCGGGGACCTCACCCGGATGAGTTCCGCCGTGCTGCGCGCGCTGGCCCGCCGGGTTCACATGCCGGAACAAGAACTGCCCGGACGGAGCGCACCTGACGTCTGGGCGCTGCCCCGCCAGGATATCTACCTGCACGCAGTCGCCGCGCAGAACGGGCTGCGCCTCGATGAGCACCTCAATGAACTGACCGAGCGCCCTCCCGTTGCGCAGGTGCTGGCCGCGGGGCGGGCACGGGACACCGTCGCCTGAGCCAGCCGCGGCGCGGGGCGCTGCGCTGCAGGCAGCAGGTCACGCACCGGCCATCGCCGGGGCCGGCAGCAGGGAGGGGCCACCATCCGGACACGGTGGCCCGGCCGACCGTCGGCGGCGAATAGCTCCCGGCTACTGGATCAGTCGGATTCAAGCGGCTCGTCAGCCGCGGGCTCGGATCTGCCGGCGGGCGGCGCGGCCGGCTCCTTGCGAGCACGCGACTGCCTCGCCTTGGCCTTGCTGGTGTACTCATCCACGTAGCTCAGCCCGCTCAGCGTCATGATGTCGTACATGATCTGGTCCGTGATCGCCCGCAGGACGAGCTGATTCACGCTCCCCAGGCGGTAGCGCTCAAACGTCAGCGGCTTGCCGAAGCGCACCTCGACGTTCCCGGGCACTGGCCATGACCGGCCGCCCGGCATGGCGTGGTAGGTGCCGACGATCCCCACCGGCACCACCGGGACGTCGGCCGACAGCGCAAGCCGGGCGATCCCGGTCTTTCCCCGGTACAGCCGCCCGTCCGGGGTCCGGCTGCCCTCCGGGTACATGACGAGGCACCATTTCTGCGCCAGCAGCCGGTCCACCGTCGCCATGGTCTGCTTGCCGCCAGCGCGCCGGTCCATGGGGACGGCGCCTACCGCGACCGAGACGAACAGCCCGAGCACGCGGCTGGCAAAGAAATAGTCCGAGGCAGCGGCGACCAGGGTCCGGCGGCGCAGCTCCTTCGGAAGGCTCGTCAGGATGAGCGGCGTATCCATGTGGCTGGAGTGGTTCACCGCGAGAATGAGCGGCGGGCCGTGACCCGACAGGTTTTCCAGGCCGGAGACCTTTGGGTGCACATAGTGCCGGATAATCGGCCGGAGTGCCCCGTTGAGAAACAATCCGCGGGCGAACTGGGCGCCGACCGCCTGCGCCAGCATCCGGCCACCCTTACGCTCCATCAATCCTCCGGTAGGCCGATGCGGCGGTTAGTTTATCAGGTCGAATCCTTGCCGTTACCGGCTGGTAAGGGCGCGTTCAGGTAGCCGTGCTCGGTGTACCAGCGCAGAGTCTTGCGGATCGTCTCCTCGACCGGCGTGTAGCGGACCCCGAGTTCCCGTGCCGCCCTCGAGCCGTCGTAGGTATGGCCGTTGAGCAGCGTCCGGACCATCTCCCGGCAGAGCGGCGGCTTGCGCCGGACGGTCCTGGCAGCTGCCTCGACCGCCGCCGCGGAGACCAGCGCGGCCCGGCCCGGGATCCACCGGACCCGGTGCTCGATGCCAGTGCTACGGCTGACCAGGCTGATCAGCTCGCGGGTGGTGAACGTGGCGCCATTCAGCACGTAGCGGTCCCCGGCGGCCCCGTGTGTCTCGGCCAGCAGATGGCCGGCCGTGCAGTCGGCGACGTCGAGGAAACTCATCCGGGTATCGGTGAGGAACTTCAGGCGGCCGTTCAGGTACTGCAGGAGCAGCCGTGCGGTGCCATGCAGGCGGCCGGGACCCTGCACCGACGACGGGCTGACGCACACCACGTCGACTTTCCGCTCGGCGGCCTCGCGCAGGACGCGGATCTCGGCGAGGTATTTCGTCCGCTCGTACTGTGACAGGAACCATCCTCGGTGCTGCGAGGTCTCCTTACCGACCGTGCCGGGAGCCTCCCCGAGCGCCGCGGCTGAGGATGTGTAGACGACCCTGCGGACGCCAGCGCTGGCGGCGGCCGCGATCACGTTGGCCGAGCCCTCGACATTGACCCGCTCCATCGGCCGGGGATCCGCCAGGCAGAATGCATTGACCCCGGCGGCGTGGTACACGACGGCGCAGCCATCCATGGCCCGGACCAGGCTGCCTGGATCCAGTACGTCGCCGGTGACCGGCTCGGCCCCGCGGCCCCGCAGCTCGTCCGCGGCCGGGCCGGACCTCGCCAGCGCCCGCACGGGCCGCCCGCCGGACACCAGCGCGTCGAGCACGGCGCCGCCCACGAAGCCGCTGCCGCCGATGACGAGAGTCTGGGATGGCCGGGCGCCGGTCACTGGCGCCCGCTCCCCAGCACGGACGAGAGGCGGTTGAAGTACTCGACCGCGGACAGCACGGTGACCACCGCGGCGACTGTCATGGCCCACTCGTCGAGATACAGGAAGCCGATCCGGTGCGGGTACCGGACGATGGCCAGGACAATGGCCACGAACTGCACGTTGAACTTGAGCTTGCCCCAGATGGACGGCCGGACGACGGTGCCGGCGGTCGCCGCGGCGGCCTTGAGGCCGAGGACGGCGATCTCCCGCCCCACGATCACCAGGGCTGCCCACGGCGAGGCACGCCCGACGGCGACAAGGGCGATCAGGACTCCGGAGACCAGCAGCTTGTCGGCGGTGGTATCGAGGAACACCCCGAGCTCGGTGGTGGCACGCCACCGCCTGGCCAGGTAGCCGTCAAGGAAGTCGGTCGCCGCTGCCACGGTGAAGAGCACGGCAGCCGCGACGTAGGCGTACTCGACGGTCGGGCCGAGCTCGACGAGCGCTACGACCGGCAGCACCATGATGACCCGCATCAGGCTGATGCCGTTCAGGAGCTGCGCCGTCCGCCGCTCGTTTCTCATTGTCCCGCATTGTCCCGCCTCAGAGGCCATTAGGCTCAGCATCCCACACCGCTGCCAGGGCGGCTCCACATCAGCTCCCTGACAGCCTGGGCGGACGGCAGGCTGACTGCCCGCCTGGCCAGCTCGGCGCAGTCCGGCAGGTCGGTGTCCCTGACCACCTCCTTGACGGCGGCGACCGAGGCGGCGCCGACCGACAGCTCGCGGACGCCGAGCCCGAGCAGCAGCGGTATCGCCAGCGGATCGGCGGCCAGCTCGCCGCACACGCCGATCCACCGGCCGGCGGCGTTCGCGGCCGCCGCCGCACGGCCGATGAGAGTCAGCACAGCGGGGTGTATCGCGTCGGCGAGCCCGGCCACCGCTGTCACTTCGCGGTCGGCGGCCATCGTGTACTGGGTGAGGTCGTTCGTGCCCACCGAGAAGAAGTCGACGCTGCCGGCCAGCGTCCCGGCGGTCAGCGCGGCGGACGGGACCTCGATCATGATCCCGACCTCCATCCCGGCCCCCGCCGGCCCGGCCGCGCCCTCGGCAAGCAGGCTGCTCCTGGCATCGGCGACCAGGCCGACCGCCGAGCGAACCTCATCGCCGGTGGCCACCATGGGGAACATGAGCTTCAGCGGATGATCGGCGGCCACCCGGAGCACGGCCCGGATCTGCGGGAGCAGCAGGTCGGTCCTGGCCAGGCCGAGCCGGATGCCGCGCTGGCCCAGGGCCGGGTTCGGCTCCGCCGCCCTCGGCAGGTAAGGAAGCGACTTGTCCGCCCCGACGTCGAGCGTCCTGACGATGAGCGGCCGACCGTCCAGGATCCGGGCGATGTCCCTGTAGACAGCCTCCTGCTCGGCCTCGGTGGGCATGCTCTGGGCGGACAGGAACACGAATTCCGTCCTGAGCAGGCCGATGCCGTCGGCGCCTGCGGCCACTGCCCGCCTGACGTCCTCGACCGATCCCGCGTTGGCGGCGACCTCCACCCTGGTGCCGTCCGCGGTCACGGCCGGCTGGGCGGCACGCTGGCTGGCCCGCTCACCGGCCGCGCGGCGGCGCGCTCCGGCCAGCTCGGCGGCGGCGACAGCGGCGGCATCAGGCGCCACCAGCACCGTTCCGCTGTCCCCGTCAAGCAGCAGCGGCGTCGCATCAGGCACGGCAAGCACCGCGCCCCCGAGGCCGAGGACGGCCGGGATGCCCAGTGCCCTGGCCAGAATGGCGGCGTGCGATGCCGGACCCCCCGCAGCGGTGGCGATTCCCCTGACCACTGCCGGATCGAAGCCAGCCGTGTCAGCCGGGGTTAGCTCGGCGGCCACCACGATCCCGGTCCCGGTCACCTCCGAGCGGCTCACCGCGAGCAGGTGGGCGAGTACCTGAGAACTGATGCTCTCCAGGTCACGGACCCGGTCGCGCTGATAGGGGTCCGCCAGGCGCTGCCAGACCTCGACCATGTCGGCGACCGCGCTGTCCCATGCGTCGGCGGCGTTCCTGCCCTCGCCGATGCGGTGCCTGGCCGGGTCAAGCAGCGCCTCGTCCTGCAGGAACAGCAGGTGCGCGTCGAAGATGGCCGATTCGTATGCTCCGCCGGTGCGGTCGGCCACCGAGTCCCTTGCCGCCGCCGCGTCGCGCCGGGTCGCATCCAGGGCGGCATCCAGCCTGGCCAGCTCCGCGCCGGTGTCGGCCGCGGGCTCCCGCGGCACTACGACCTGCGCTGGCCGGAGGTGCATGGCGTCGCCCATCGCGACGCCGGCGGAGGCGGCCAGTCCCCGTAGCAGGGTCCCGGCAGCGGGCGGCCCGGCAACGGGCGGCGTGGCAGCGGCCGGCGTGGCAGCGGACGGCCCGGCAGCGGGCGGCCCGGCAGCGGACGATCCGGTGGCCAGCGGCGCAGGGGCAGCTGGCCGGGCCTCGGGCGGCTGGCCGGCCAGCGGCTCGTCGAAGTTGCGCGCGGCGAGATCCCGCACGGCGCTCAGCACCTCCGCGGCCTGGGGCCCGGTCGCCCGCACCAGGACCTCGTGCCCGTGGCGTACCCCGAGGGTGGCGACGCCGTTGAGGCTCCGCGCGCTGGCCGGGCCAGCAGGGGAAGTCAGGTTCTCCGCGGTTACCTTCGCGTCGAACCGCCCGACCGTCTCCACGAACCTGGCAGCGGGGCGGGCATGCAGCCCGAGGGGATTGGACACGCGGATGCGCGCCTCGAGGGCATCGTCCGCATCGGGGGCATCGGCCGCATCGGGGGCAGCCTCCTGGCCTGCCGCCTCCCCGCGTTCCTCGCCGCGTTCCTGCCCGGCGGACGCACTCAGATGGGCGATCTTGCCGGCCAGCCCGCCGCGCGCCTCGGCGGCCACCTGGGCCAGTGGCTCGCCCAGGCGTGCGGCCACCGCAGCGGCCACCGCGCCCTCCACGACCGGCGCCTCGCACAGCAGCAGCCTGGACTGGCGCTCCTCCGGCATCAGGTCGACGGCCATCTCGGCCGACATGACCGCGCTGCCCAGGTCCATCAGCACCAGCACGCCGTCATCGCTCCACGCCTGGTCCATGGCGCGGGCCACCAGGACCGCATCGGTGCCCAGCGGATGGCCGGGGAGATCCAGTCCGCCGGCGGCGACGATCAAGACGTCGGGGCCCGCCATCTCCCTGGCAAGCTCAACCGCCCCCTCGGCCACCTGGGCGCTGTGTGACACGATCACGATCCCGACCATCGCTGTGCTGACACCGCCCTTCCAGGATGATTCCGCGCTCCGGGTCGCTACAGCCCGTAGGCCCGGTGCAGGACCTCGACGGGGTGCACGGACGGCCGGCCGGTGGCGTGAGTGATCTGCCACCGGCAGGTCTCGCTGTCACAGACCGACAGGTCGGCCGCCGAGCTGGTGATGTCATCGAACAGGCCCTGGCCCACCTTCATCGCGATGTCGTACTTCTCGCGCTTGATCCCGTAGGTGCCGGCGATGCCGCAGCAGGCCCGGTCCAGCTCGATCACCTTCAGTTCCGGGATCAGGGCGAGCAAGTCCAGGGCCGGCTTGCCGATCCCGTGCCCCTGCTGCTGGCACGGAGCATGGTAGGTGACCGTCATCGGCACGGCGCGAAAGTCGGTCCTGAGCTGCCCGGCCGCGTCCAGGTCCGCCAGGAACTCGCAGATGTCATAGGTCTGCTCGCTCACCACGCGCAGATCGTCGTCCTCGATGCCCAGGATCTCCCTGGCCTCGCGCTTGAGCATCAGGCCGCAGCTGGTCGAGGTGGCCACGATCTGATTGCCCGCCCTGGCGTACGGGGCCAGGTTGCCGACCAGGCGCCGGACGTAGGACCGGGCCGTGTCGAAGATCCCGTTGGACTGCAGCGGCAGGCCGCAGCAGTCCTGCGGCGGCACCAGCACCCGGAATCCGTTGTGCTCAAGGACCGCCACGGTCATCTCGGCGAGCTCCGGCTGGAAGTAGTTGGCACTGCAGCCGTGGAAGTACACCACCTCCCGCTCGGCGGCGGCAGGCCGGTGGCGGCGCGCCCACCGCTGGAATGTCCGGCCCGCGAACGTCGGCAGCGGCGCGCTGCGGTGAATGCCCAGGGTCCGCTCGGCCAGCACGCGGAATATCCGGTTCGACAGCACGAAGTTGGCCAGCGGCGCGACCGGCGTGGCCAGCCTGCCCTCCACGCTCGGCCTGGACAGCAGGTGGTCGCGCAGCGGCATCCGGCGCTGCTGCTTCATCGTGGCCCTGGCGCGCGAGTTGATCTCGGCCACGTGCACGCCCTGCGGGCACGCCTGCGAGCAGATACCGCAGCCGGAGCAGTAGTCAAGCGAGCCGTCGTCCGACGACCCCGGGGTGCGGAAGCGCTCGGCCTGGGGCCCGACGTACTTCGGCCCGGGGAACAGCGGGGTGGCGTTCGCGACCGGGCACGCGGTCTCGCAGATCGTGCACTTGACGCAGTGGTCGAGCGAGTCACGGATGAAGTCGAACGCGGGCTCGTCGGTCATCCGGCATCCTCCAGGATCGTCCCGGCCGCAAGGTAGCCGGTGGACAGGCTGATGCCGTCACCGGACTTCTCCCGCCACGGCCGTGCCCCGCCGATTACGGCACCGGCCGCGAGCACGTTCTGGCGTACCGGCTCACCATCGCGGCCGACCGGGCGGAGCCGGGCGTCGACCCGCAGCCCGATCGTGCCCATCGGGTGCTCATCGAGGTAGCCGGGCAGGAATGCGGGCTCGCCGGGATCCGGCCCGAATACCGGCAGCCCGAGCGCGGACTCCCTGGCGGCGCCGCCGAGCTCGACCTCGATCCCGCCGGACGCGAGCCCGCCCGTCGCCAGCACGATCCACCGGGCCAGCCGCACGGTCTCCCTGGTCCCGGCGCGGATCCGCACGCCGGCCAGCCTGCCGTCCCGGATTTCCGGGCCCACGGCCTGTGCCCCCAGCACGAACCGGCCGCCGGCCCGGCGCAGCCGCTCCTGCAGTGCCCTGGCCAGCCGCATGCCCGGCACCGACGGCGGCATTGTGGGGATCTCGAACACCGGCCGGCCGATCGCTTCCTGCAGCTCCGTCCAGACCGACCGGACCTGGTCGAACCCGAGTACCGCGGGGAACCCGACCGCCTCCTCATCGCGGAGCGCGGCGCGCAGCTCGGCGGCGACAGCGCCGCGGAACCCCGGGTCCTCGAACCGGCGGGCGAAGCTGAGCGTGCCCACATCGGCCTCGCCGTCCGTCGGCGGGCTCAGCAGCACGGGCCTGGCATCGAGCGCCAGGCCGCCGGCGGCCGCGGCCGCCCGGAGGTTCTCGGCCGCCAGCGCAGGGTGAAAGTCCTTCAGCGCCCGCAGTCCGGCGATCGCGACGCAGCGGAGCGAGCGGATGTCGCCGCCGGCCATGGTCTCGGGCACCACGGCGCTCGGCCGGGGAACCCCGATGGCCGTCGGCAGCAGCATGTTGGCGCTGGCATCGCCGACATAGGCGTAGGCGTCGACGTGCCCGGCAAGCCAGCGCAGGCTATCGGCCAGCGCACCGGGCGTGACCGCCGCGTAAGGATGGTGCGGGTGGGCGGCCACGAAGGCAGGCAGCGCCTCGGCAGGGCTGTCTACCCGGCCGGGCCCGTATCCGAGTATGTCGATGGTCGCGGGGGCGAGCCGGAGCGAGCCAAGGCCCTTGGCCACCGTCACGACGCGGAGCCCGGCCTCGGCCAGCCGGACCGCCGCGGTGAGGCCTGCCATGCCCGCTCCCAGCACGACCGCGTCGGCGGCCCGGGTGCCTGCCTGAGCGGTCACACCCGCGCCCGCTCCTGCTCGGCCAGCGGCAGGTGCTCCACGTCCAGCACGCCCTGGAAGATCCAGTCATCCAGCCAGGCCTGCCGGAGCTGATCGCCGTGCAGCAGCGGGTGCAGGCCCTTCCAGCGTTCCTGGAGGAACTCCAGCAGGGCGCGGTTCGCCTCGGCTGCCGACAGATTCGTCGCCTGGTGCAGGATGCCGGTGGCCCGGTAGGTGCAGAACCCGCCCTGGCAGGGCCCCATGCCCAGACGCAGCGCGCGGCGGATGTCATCGAGGCTCGCCGCGCCCCGGCGCGCTATCGCTTCCTCCAGCGCGCCCCGGCGGACCAGCTCGCACTCGCAGATCAGCTGCTCGTCGTGCAGGGTCCGCTCCCGGCCGGCCAGCCGCGAGCCGATCCGGTAGAACTTCTGCTCGCCGGAATCGGGCAGCGGCTCGTCCGCGGTCCGGCATGGCCGCGAGGTGCCGAGCACCCCGCAGGCGGCGTCGACGGCGTCCTGCGCCATCAGCCGGTACGTGCAGAACTTGCCTCCGGTGATGGTCAGGAATGCCTCGACGCCATCACGTGCCCGGTGATCGAGTACGGCGTGCGCCCTGGTCACGTCCCTGGTCTCGGCTGGTCCCTCGTCCTGGAAGAGCGGCCGGACGCCGCCCCACACCCGAAGGGTCCTTGACTCCCGGAAGCCGGGCACCAGGTTCTCGCCCGCCGTGAGCATCTCGTCGATCTCCTGCCGCGAGATCGGCCAGTCGTCCGGATCGTCGACCAGGGTGTCGGTGGTGCCGATGACGCTGACCGTCCTGATCGGCACCAGGATGTCCCCGTCGGCGGGCATCTCGCACCGGTTGACCACGGTGTTCACCAGCCGGTGGTTCGTGGCCACCATGATGCCCTTGCCGGGGCGCACCTTGACCTCGCAGCCCGCCATGGCCGCGATCTTGCCCGCCCAGGCTCCGGCCGCGTTGATCACGACCTCGGCCCGGATCCGCAGCTCGCCGCCGGGGCCGCGCACCACGGCGCCCGCGACCCTGGATCCGTCCCTGATCACCGAGATGACCTCGTGGTAGGGAAGGACCGTGGCGCCGTACTGCGTCGCTGACCTGACGCAGGACCAGACCATCTTCCATGCGTCGACCGTCGCGTCGGGCACGACCAGGGCACGGGAGATACGCGGATTGAGCCGCGGCTCCCGGCGCAGCGCCTCGGCGACTCCGATCTCCTGCACCTCGATCCCCGTCGCCTTGCAGCCCTGGATGAACCGGTCGGCGTAGCCGGGGTCGTCGATCGGGGTGGTGACGAACAGCCCGCCGGTGTCCTCGATGCAGTCGTCGGCGATGCGGCGCAGGATGATGTTCTCCCCGATGCACTCCTGCGCCGCCTTAGGGTCCTTCACCACGTAACGGCCGCCGGAGTGCAGCAGCCCGTGGAACCGGCCGGTGGTGCCGGTGGCCATGTCGGCCCGCTCCACCAGGACGGTGGAGAAGCCGCGCATGGCCGCGTCCCTGGCGACCCCGGCCCCGGTGGAGCCGCCGCCGATGACGAGGACGTCGCAGTCGATGCGGCCATCAGCCCGCCCGGCCGGGGCTGGCTGCCCAGCTGCCGAGGCGGAGCTGATGGCCGCTGACGTCATCGCCGCTACTCGACCCAGTCGAAGGTGCGGGTGACGGCCTTCTTCCACAGCGCGTACTCATGGTCCCGCTTGGCGGCATCCATGCTGGGCTCCCACTCCTTGTCCTTGCCCCAGTTCGCCCGCAGGTCCTCGACCTCCGCCCAGAACCCGACGGCCAGGCCCGCCGCGTACGCGGCCCCGAGCGACGTCGTCTCCGGAACGGTCGGCCGGACCACCGGGACGCCGAGGACGTCCGCCTGGAACTGCATCAGCAGCTCGTTCCCGACCATGCCGCCGTCGACCTTGAGCGAGGTCAGGTCGACGCCCGAGTCGGAGTTCATCGCGTCGACGACCTCCTTGCTCTGCCAGGCCGTGGCCTCCAGCACGGCACGCGCCAGGTGGCCGGCGGTGACGTACCTGGTCAGGCCGGCGATCACGCCGCGCGCGTCGCTCCGCCAGTACGGCGCGAACAGCCCGGAGAACGCGGGCACGAAGTACGCCCCGCCGTTGTCCTCGACGGTCCTGGCCAGGGTTTCCACTTCTTCCGAGGACCCGATCATCTTCAGGTTGTCCCGCAGCCACTGCACCAGGGCTCCGGTGATGGCGATCGACCCTTCGAGCATATAGGCGGCAGGCTGGTCGCCGATCTTGTAAGCCACCCCGGTGATGAGGCCGCTCTTCGACGGCGTCGGCGTGGTTCCGGTGTTGAGCACGAGGAAGTTGCCCGTGCCGTACGTGTTCTTGGCCTCGCCTACCGAGAAGCAGGTCTGGCCGAACAGGGCGGCCTGCTGGTCACCCAGGTCACCGGCCACCGGCACGCCGGCTACGGCACCCACGGACTCGCCGTACACCTGGCTGGACGGCCGGATCTCGGGCAGCATGCTGGCGGGGATGCCCAGGATCGACATGATCCCCTCATCCCACTGCAGGGTGCGCAGATCCATCAGCAGCGTGCGGCTGGCGTTGGTCACGTCGGTGATGTGCACGCCGCCGTTCACTCCGCCGGTCAGGTTCCAGATGCACCAGGTGTCGATGTTGCCGAACAGCAGGTCGCCGGCCTCGGCGCGCTGCCGCGCGCCCTCGACGTTGTCGAGCAGCCACTTGATCTTCGGTCCGGAGAAATAGGTGGCGATGGGCAGGCCGGTCGTGGCCCGGAACCGGTCCTGGCCGCCGTCGGCCATGAGCTCGTTGCAGATCACGTCGGTCCTGGTGTCCTGCCACACGACCGCGTTATGAATCGGCTGCCCGGTGGTCTTGTCCCACACCACGGCCGTCTCGCGCTGGTTAGTGATGCCGATCGCGGCGAGGTCCGAGGCGGAGAGACCGGCCTTGTGCAGCGCGCCGGCCATCACCTCCTGGCTGCGGTCCCAGATCTCGGTGGCGTCGTGCTCCACCCAGCCGGGCTTCGGGAAGATCTGCTCGTGCTCCTTCTGGTCGACGGCTACGACCTGGCCCTGGTGATCGAACACCATGAAGCGAGTCGAGGTCGTGCCCTGGTCAAGCGCTCCTACGTAATCAGCCATCTCTTCTCTCCTTTGTCCTTCCCAGTCCGTTAGCTACTGGCCTGCCTGCCCGGCGAATGTGTCGGCCGCCGCAAGGACAAGCAGCCAGGAGGAGGTCGCGCCGGGGTCCTGATGACCTGCGCTCCGCTCGCCCAGGTAACTGGCCCGTCCTTTCCGCGCCACCAGCGGGATCGTTGCCTTCATGCCTCCCTCTGCGGCCTCCGCCGACCGGCGGAGCGCGTCATCGAAGGCCGCGCCGTCCGCCAGGGCGGCCTGCAGGGCATCCACCGCGGGCGTCAGGGCATCGACCATTGTCTTGTCGCCGAGTTCGGCCTTCCCCCGGGTCTGCACGCCCGCCAGCCCGGCCGCCAGGGCGGCGGCCCAGTCGTCGGCCGATAGTTCCGACTTGCCCGCGGCGGCCGTGCCCATCCGGAGAAAGAGCGTCCCGTAAAGCGGGCCGCTCGCCCCGCCAACCGTGGAAACCAGCGTCATGCCGACGGTTTTCAGCAGCGCGCCGATGTCGTCGGTCTCGCCAATTCCGTCGATCTTCCCGAGCACGGCCTGCATTCCCCTGTTCATGTTGATCCCGTGATCGGCGTCGCCGATAGCAGAATCCAGTTCGGTCAGGTAAACCTTGTTCGCCGCGGCCGTCGCGGCGAATGCCCGGATCCAGTCATCGGCCTGGCTGTAAGACACTGGCACTTAGGCACCCCAGCGGAGGCCGGTCGTGTTAACGGGGGCGTCCCACAGCGCCGTCATTTCATCGTCCAGCTTGAGCAGCGTAATCGAGCATCCCTGCATTTCCAGGGATGTGATATACGGCCCGATCAGGTTCCTGCTGACCTCGATGCCGCGCGCGGAAAGGAACTGGTTCAGCTCGTTATAGACGATGTACAGCTCGATCAGCGGAGTCCCGCCCATGCTGTTGACGAAGGCGAGGACCCGGTCGCCTGACGCGAACGGCAGGTCATCCACGATCGGCGCCGCGAGCATCTCGACCACCTCGTGCACCGGCGCCAGCGCCTTCCGCTCCCGGCCGGGCTCGCCGTGGATGCCGACGCCGATCTCCATCTCGGCCGCGCCCAGCTCGAAGGTGGGCTTACCCGCCGCCGGCACCGTGCACGAGGTGAGGGCCATCCCCATGCTGCGCGCGTTGGCGTTCACCCGGCGGCAGAGCTCGGCCACCTCGGCGAGAGACTTGCCCTGCTCGGCCGCCGCGCCGCAGATCTTCTCGGCGAGCACGGTCGCGCCGACGCCGCGGCGGCCCGCCGTGTACAGGCTGTCCTTCACGGCCACGTCGTCGTCGATCACGACGGCCTCCACCTCGATGTCCTCCGCCCCGGCCAGTTCGGCGGCCATCTCGAAGTTCAGCACGTCGCCGGTGTAGTTCTTGACGATGTGCAGCACGCCCGCCCCGCCGTTGACCGCCTTGTCGGCCGCCAGCATCTGGTCGGGGGTTGGCGAGGTGAACACCTCGCCCGGGCAGGCGGCGTCGAGCATCCCCATGCCGACGAAGCCGCCGTGCAGGGGCTCGTGCCCGGCGCCGCCGCCGGACACGAGGGCGACCTTGCCCTGGACCGGGGCGTCGGCCCTGATGATGATGTTCGGCTCGGTAAGTACCGTGAGCCGGTCGGCGTGCGCGGCGGCGACGCCCTGCAGCGCCTCCTTGAGCACGTCGGCCGGGTCGTTAATGAGTTTCTTCATGTGAATCCTCCGAATGTCCTGCCAGCCTGGCTACGGGCTGTGCGGCCGGCCTGGCCTGCTGGCCGGCATTCCTCTGGCCGGACGGGGCAGCCCGGCACGGTAATCGCTGCCCGGCTGCCCTCGCCCACCTCTGCCGTTACGCAGACGTCTCTGTCTCTGGGAGCTTGCTCTCCGGGATCGGCCCGCTGACGTCCTCGACCATCTTCAGCCTGGCGTGCAGGACGTCACCGATGAACAGGTCGTAGATGACCACTCCGAGAACGCCGCCGATGAGGGGACCCACGATCGGGACCCAGAAGTAGTCGCTGAAGGACAAGCCGGTTATGTGGAGTGTCCCCGGCATGGCCACCTTCCCCCACCCTGCGATCCAGGCGAGGAGCCGTGGCCCGAGGTCACGGGCCGGGTTGATGGCGTACCCCGCGTTCGCGCCGTAGGACATGCCGATCGCCGCCACGGCGAAGCCGATGGCCAGGGGCGCGAGATTCGACCCGACCGCCGAGTTCCGGCTGTCGATGAGGGCCACGACGAACATCAGCAGGAACATCGTGCCGACGATCTGGTCGATCAGTGGCCAGATCAGAGCGCCGTGGAAGTAGCCGGCCGGGAACGTCGCGAAGATCGAGTAGGTCGCCAGCGCGGTGCCCGAGCTCTTCGTCGCGTGCTCCGCCGTGAGGGTGGCGTCGATCGCGTTGTGGTAGACGAGGAGGACCAGGGCCGCCCCGACGAAGCAGCCGACAACCTGAACGCCCATGTAGGGCAGGACCTTGCCCCAGGCGAACTTGCGCCTGACGGCCATGGCCAGGGTCACCGCGGGGTTGATGTGAGCTCCGCTCACTCCGCCCGCCACCCACACGGCCATGGCGACGGCCATCGCCCATCCCCAGGTGATCAGCGTCCAGTCGCCGACTCCCGTGAAGAACGTGGTGGGCCCTGCGGTCCGTCCCGAGCCGGGCAGGGCCGCCACGGTCATGGCCACCACGCCGTCACCGAAAGCGATCAGGACAACGCACCCGAGGAATTCCGCCATCAGTTCGCCCCACAAGCCGGTTATTCGTCCAACCGTGCGGCCTTCGCCTCGCAGAGGCGTAATATCAGACATAACTGACCTCCCCACAGATGAATGCAGTCCCGCCGGAGCAGGCTGCTAATAATAGCCACTTATCCGTTTTATCCCATATAGGGCAAGTTTCAGGGATATGTGGTCATAGGCACCTTCCTCTGCCCTCGCGGCCAGACCATCACGGAGCTTGACAGTCAACACGTGCGCGCTTGGCTACCAGCACTTTGCGCCGAATTTCTGATCATGTCAATGATCTCTGCGGAGGCCGTTGCGGCGCAGCGATCGGCGGCCACCCGAGGCTGCCGGAATAGTAGTTCAGCGTGGCCAGGCGCTTGCATTCCGTGGCCGCTCCGGCCGGAGGCGACCGGTGCGAGGCCCGACGGAAAGTGACGCCGTCAGCTGCTTAGGTGATGTCCGCCCCGGCCTGCTGCCCGGATAGCGCCCCGATCGCGGCCATCACCTGGTCCGTGGCGCGCCGGGTAAGTGCCGGGTACCCGCCCGCTGCGGCGGCGGTGCCGGGGGCGGCGGCGGTGCCGGGGGCGGCGGTGCCGGGGGCGGCGGCGGTGCCGGGGGCGGCGGCGTCGGCGCAGGCGGCGTCGGCGGGGGCGGGAAAGCTGATCGGCGGGCCGAAGGCGATGCGCACGGACCGCGGCCTCGGCAGCCTGGCCCCCCGCGGGAATGCCAGGTCCGTGCCGGTGATCCCGGCCGGGATCACCGGCACGCCGGCCTGGATGGCGATCCTCGCCACGCCGGTCTTCCCCCGGTGCAGCCGGCCGTCTGGTGACCGGGTGCCCTCGGGAAAGATCCCGACAAGCCGGCCGTCGCGGACGGCCCGGACGCCCGCTGCCACCGCCCCGGCGGCACCGGCCGCCCCGGCGGCGCCGGGAATCCCGCCGGGCTCATCGGTGGCCACCGGGATGACCCCGACGGCGCGGAGGAACCAGCGGAGCAGCGGCTTGTCGATGTACTTCATCTTGGCCAGGAACATCACCCGCCGGGGAACGACGAGCGGGAGCAGCAGCGGGTCAAGGAACGACACATGGTTGGCGGCCACGATCGCGCCGCCCGTGAGTGGTATGTGCTCCAGGCCGCTCACCCGGGGCCGGAAAAGCAGCCGCAGCAGGGGGCCGAGTACCACGAACTTCAGGATTGTCCAGCAGACCGGAGAGCCAGCCAGGATGGGGCGACGCTCTGCCATCGGTCTCCTCCCGCCGCCCGCAGTGCAATGGTACCGGCCCGGCCGGCACCGAATGTTAGGCTGCCGAAGTGACCCTGACTGGGCCGGCCCGCCGGAGTGAGCATGCCGCGGACGGTGAGCCGCCGGGCGGGAGCCCGGCCAGCAGGCCGGCCGCTGCTGGGCCAGACGGTGCGGTCGCTGGCGGCGTGCTCGATCTGCTCGGGCTACTGGCTTATGCGACGCTGAGCGCGTTCTTCCGGCTGTCGGAGGACGCGGCGCTTGCCGAGTCGCTGCCGGACAAGACCGCCCTGGCCGGGATGGCCGTCGCCGAGTTCGGCCACTTCCAGCAGCTGCGGCGGCGGCTGGAGGAGCTGCAGGCCGATCCGGGCGCGGCAATGCAGCCGTTCGTGCAGGCGGTGGATGCGTTCCACGCCAGGACGGCGCCAGCCGACTGGCTGGAGGGACTGGTCAAGGCGTACGTGGGCGACGGGATCGCGGCCGATTTCTACCGGACGATCGCGGCGCTGCTTGACCCGCAGACTGAGGCGCTCGTCCTTGAGGTGCTGGCGGACACGGGGCACTCGGACTTCGTGATCGCCACGGTGCGGGCGGCGGTCGAATCGGATCCGCGGGTGGCAGGCCGGCTGGCGCTGTGGGCCAGGCGGCTGGTCGGCGAGGCGCTCGGCCAGGCGCAGCGGGTGGCCGCCGAGCGCGAGCAGCTCGCGCGGCTGCTGGTCGGCGACCGGGCTGGCCAGCTCGGCGAGATCGGCAGGATGTTCGCCAGGCTCACCGACGAGCACGGCCGCCGGATGGCCGCGCTCGGCCTGGCCAGCCAGAGCAACATCAGCTAGCAGCGCCGGCGGAGCGCCAGTCGTCCGGCGGACCGGCGCTCGCGTGCCTTGACGCCGCCCCGCGTGCGGGGTAATGCTCAGACCGATCCGGGACGGACGGGGAGGGAGCAGCCAATGCGCGCCGAGGACATACGTCGCGTGCTCGTGATCGGCAGCGGCACGATGGGCCTGCAGATCGGGCTGCAGGCTGCGATCCATGGGTGCAGCGTCGTCCTGCACGACACCGAGCCGGCCGCGCTGGACGCGGCGCACCAGCGGCTGCGCGGCTACGGGGAGGCGCCGGTGGCGGCCGGGCTCATCGACGCCGGCCAGCTTGAGCGAGCGCTGGCCAACATCGAGTGCACTGCTGACCCCGCGGCCGCCGCGGCCGAAGTCGATCTTGTCAGTGAGTGCGTGCCCGAAGACCCCGTGCTCAAGGGGCGCATCCTCGGGCAGTTCAACGAGCTGTGCCCGCAGCAGGCAGTCTTCACCACCAACACCTCGACGCTGCTTCCCTCGATGTTCGCGGCTGCCACCGGGCGGCCCGACCGGTTCGCGGCGCTGCACTTCCACATCCCGGTGTGGTCATCGAACGTGGTGGACGTGATGCCGCATGCTGGCACCTCGGCGGAGACGACAGAGCTTCTCCTCGCCTTCGCCCGGCGCATAGGCCAGATCCCCATCGCCCTGCGCAAGGAAAGCTTCGGTTACGTTTTCAACGCGCTCTACACCGCGATGAACCGGGAGGCGCTCACGCTGGTGGCGAACGGGGTCGCTTCGGTGGAAGACGTCGATCGCGCCTGGATGGGGATCATGAAGATGCCCATCGGCCCGTTCGGGATGCTCGACGGGGTCGGCCTCGACACCGTCTGGCACATCACCGACTACTGGGCGCGGCAGCTGGGCGACCCGCAGATAAGCGCCAACGCCGAGTTCGTCCGGACCTACCTTGACCGCGGCCGGCTCGGCCTCAAGAGCGGCAGCGGCTTCTACCAGTACCCCCATCCCGCGTACGAAGCGCCCGAATTCCTGGAGTGGGGGGTCGGCGCGTAGCCACCGCAGGTCAGCGTGATCTTTAGGCCTGCCTGTACCGCAGCACGGCGATGGGCGTGAAAATCGGCCCATGCCGGCGACGACGTGGCCGCCCGGGAAGCGCCGGGCCGGCGCGTCGTCAGAGCGACGTGGCGGAGAAGGCTGCCAGCCGCTGGATACGGCGCACGATGTCCTGGTGGACGGCATCCGCCGGCAGCGCGCCGTCGACGACGAACATCCACTCCCGGCCCGCGTAGTACTCGAGCAGGGGCACTGTCTTTTCCAGATACACCTGCAACCGGTGCTCGATGACTGCCCTGGTGTCGTCGGAGCCCCGGCCGCGGGCCAGCAAACGCCGCACGAGCTCATCACGGGTCACGTCGAGGTGAACCGCGGCCTGCACCTCACCGCCGAACTCCCGGACCACGGCGTACGACGCCTCCGCCTGCTCGACGGTCCGCGGGAATCCGTCCAGGACATAGCCACCGGACTTCGCGGCGGCCACGACGGGCTTGCGCAGCATGTCCATGACCAGGCCGTCAGGGACCAGGTCACCTTTGTCGACGTAGGACTTGACCAGCTGCCCGAGCGAGGTCATGTCCCGTACATGCTGGCGCAGCAGGTCGCCGCTGGAAATGTGCGTGATCCCGAGCCGCGCGGCGAGCAGCCCGGCCTGGGTGCCCTTGCCGGCGCCGGGCGCGCCAATCAGCAGAAGTCGCATATAACCGCCCGTATCATTCGCTAAGGGTAACCGCCACATGTGCCTGTGCTGGCGTTATGCCGAACGCGGGCAGTTTCCGGAGGCGCCGCAGGGTGGCGCTCAGGCCGCGAGCTTAGCGCCGCGTGACGGTGCCGGCACGCTCCGGGCCAGGCCGCTCAGGCCACCGGCCATGTCCGGGTCCGGCTTTAGCCGCCTCCCGCGCCGGACGGCACGGGGGGCTGGCTAGCCACGGCGCCGAGTGTGTCCAGAATCTGCTGCCCATACCTGGTCAGCTTGGTCTCGCCGACACCGCTCACCGTGCCGAGTTCCGCCAGGGTCGCCGGGGACTCGGCGGCGATCTGGCGCAGTGTCGCATCGTGGAAGATCACGTAGGCAGGCACGCCCTGCTCCTTGGCGCTCGCGGCGCGCCATGCGCGCAGCTGCTGGAACACTTCCTCGGCAGCAGGGGGCAGCGCGGCGGCCGCCGCGCTGCCGGTCTTCGCCGCCCGGGCGGGCTTCGCGGCCCGGGCGGCGCGCTCAGGCTCGCGGCGCAGCATGACCTGCCGCCGCCCGGCCAGTACCGCACTGCTCGCCTCGGTGAGGGCCAGCGTGCCGTAGTCGCCCTCAACGGCCAGCAGTCCCTGGGCCAGCAGCTGCCGCACCACGCCGCGCCAGTCAGCCTCGCGCTGCTCCGCGCCGATGCCGAACACCGTCAGGGAGGCATGGTCGTGCTCGATGACCTTTGCTGTTGCCCTGCCCAGCAGAATGTCGATCACCTGCCCCGCACCGAACCTCTGGCGCCGCTCACGATCCAGCCGGAACACGGCAGAAAGGAGCTTCTGCGCTGCGATGGTGCCGTCCCACGACTGCGGCGGCGACAGGCAGGTATCGCAGTTTCCGCACGGGACGGCCGCCTCGCCGAAATAGCCAAGCAGCTGCGTCCGGCGGCACTCGACGGTCTCGCAGAGTGCCAGCATCGCATCGAGGTGGGAGGCAAGGCGGCGGCGGTGCGCGATATCCCCCTCGGAGCCGTCGATCAGCCTGCGCTGCAGCACGACGTCCTGCAGGCCATAGGCGAGCCAGGCCGTGGCAGGCAGGCCGTCGCGCCCGGCCCGGCCGGTCTCCTGGTAGTAGCCCTCGATGGACTTGGGCAGGTCAAGATGCGCCACGAAGCGCACATCAGGCTTGTCGATCCCCATGCCGAAGGCGATGGTCGCCACCATGATCAGGCCGTCCTCGCGCAGGAAGCGAGCCTGGTTGACGGTGCGGGTACGGGTGTCGAGACCCGCGTGATAGGGGAGCGCCGTGATCCCGCTACCGGACAGCAGCTCGGCGGTCTTCTCGACCGAAGCCCGGGAGAGGCAGTAGACGATGCCCGCGTCGCCGGCGTGCTCGCTGCGCACCAGTTCCAGCAGCTGCCGCGAGGGACTCGCCTTCGGCTCGATCCGGTACTGAATATTCGGGCGATCGAAGCTCGCCACGAAATGCCGGGCTTCCTGCAGGCTCAGCCGGGCGGCGATCTCGGCGCGCGTCGCCGCGGTGGCCGTCGCGGTCAGCGCGATGCGGGGCACCGAGGGCCATCGCTCGTGCAGCTGCGAGAGCGCGAGGTAGTCGGGCCGGAAATCGTGCCCCCACTGGGACACGCAGTGCGCCTCGTCAATGGCGAAAAGGGAGATCGTGCCGCGGTCCAGGAGCCGCAGCGCGGAGTCGGCGCGCAGCCGCTCCGGCGCCAGGTACAGCAGGTCAAGCTCACCCGCGAGGAAGGCGGACTCGACCAGGCGGCGCTGGCCGGAGTCCTGGGTCGAATTGAGGAACCCGGCCCGCAGCCCGAGCGCCGTGAGGGCGTCAACCTGATCCTGCATGAGGGCGATGAGCGGCGAGATCACCACGCCGGTACCGGGCCGGATCAGCGCTGGAATCTGGTAGCACAGCGACTTGCCGCCGCCGGTCGGCATCAGCACAAGCGCGTCGCCGCCGGCTATGACGTGCTCGATGACCTGCTGCTGCTCGCCCCGGAACGCGTCATAGCCGAAGACCCGGTGCAGTGCCCCCAATGCGCCGGCCACCTGCATGCCGGTTTCGGGGGAAGTCACCGGGCGATTCTATGTGCGATCCGGGCGCTGCCACGGGCGATCCGGGCGCTGCGGCGGGCGATCCAGGCGCTGCGGCGGGCGACCCGGGGCGCTGCGGCGGCCGCCCCTCCGGCGATCCGGGCCGCGGGCCGGGCCCAGCCGCGCACTAGCCGGGCCGGGAAGCTCGCAGCGAGAACATCATCGGGATCCGGGGCAGGCCGGCGGGCAGCCGGTAACCTCTGTCGGCCTGCCGCCGGAGTGACTCGAACCGCGGGAAGTCGTCGAAATCGTGCTCGTGCAGGAACTCGATCCGCAATCCGGCCGCTACGAGCGCCGTTACTATCTTGCCAATACCATGCTGAAACTGCACATTTCGCGAATGCTCAAGGCGCGACGGCCCGCCGGTATAACTCCAGGGATAATCTATTATCTGCGGCCGGTCATCGAAGTAGTCATAGGTAACCACGGCCCCATCGGCCTCATCGAGTATTTGCGCGAAAGGATGCCCGTCAACCAGGTACAGGTATCCGCCAGGCACCAGCAGCGCGGCAACCACCTGTGCCCACCGGGGAATGTCCGGCAACCAGACGAGTGACCCGACGCTGGTATAGACAATGTCGAACCGCTGGCCGCCGAAAGCGTCCACCGCGTCATACACATCGGAGACCACGAAGGACGCCTCCGTGCCGAGCTCGGCCGCGAGTGACTGCGCTGCCCTGATGGCAGGCCCGGAGAAGTCAAGGCCGCTGACTAGCGCACCATGCCGTGCCCATGACAGCACGTCGACGCCGATGTGGCACTGCAGGTGCACAAGCCGCTTTCCGGTCACGTCGCCGGCCTCTGCCAGCTCGAACGGGCGCAGTGAGTCGCGGCCCGCCCGGAACCGGGGCAGATCGTAGCCATCGCTGGCAAGGTGGACGGGAACGCGGTCGTCCCAATTGGCGCGGTTGAGCGCCCGCCAGTCGAGTACGGAATTCCCGTCCGGGGCGTCGGTATCCACCAGTCGCAGCTTAGCGAGCCTCCCGCCGGCGTCGCAGAGCAAACCGCCAGCCGGACTAGCAAGCGGTACTGCGCCACGGAAGCAGGCGCGCCGCAAAAGCGTTGGGCAGCTGGGGCGTTCCTGGCCATCCTTATCGAGTACTGCCGCCCTTGCCGTGTACTGCCGCCCTTACCGCGTACTGCCCGCCCGCCTTGGAGGCTGCCGCCTTGACACCCCCGCCCGCTGCGCTGCAGCTCGCTGCGCTGCGCGCTCGCCTGCCCGGGCTGATGCTTCGCGACCAGCGCCGGCTGGGCCGGCGCGCCGAGCAGGCTGCTGCGCTGCGCGACAGCGGAGCGCGCGAGCAGGCACTCGGCCAGGTACTCGCGGAACTGGATGCGGCAGCGGCCCGCGTCGAGCGGCGCAGGCGCGCGGTGCCCGCGGTCTGCTACCCGCCCGAGCTCCCGGTCAGTCAGCTGAAGGACCAGATCGCCGAGGTCATCCGCGACAACCAGGTGGTGATCATCGCGGGTGAGACGGGATCCGGCAAGACCACCCAGCTGCCGAAGATCTGCCTGGAACTCGGCCGCGGCGTGACCGGCCAGATCGGCCATACCCAGCCCCGGCGGATCGCCGCCCGCACCGTGGCGGAGCGGATCGCCGAGGAACTCGGCACGGAACTCGGCGCGGCAGTCGGCTACAAGGTGCGCTTCGCCGATCATTCCAGTGACGACACCGTGATCAAGCTGATGACTGACGGCATCCTGCTGGCCGAGCTGCAGCGCGACCGCCAGCTGCTGCGCTACGACACCCTGATCATCGACGAGGCGCACGAGCGCAGCCTGAACATCGACTTCATCCTCGGCTACCTCAAGCAGCTGCTGCCCAGCCGGCCCGACCTCAAGGTCATCATCACCTCGGCCACGATCGACTCCGACCGCTTCAGCAAGCATTTTGCGGTACGCGAATCAGGCAAGCACAGTGCCGCAGGCGAATCAGGTGACGGCGCGCCGGTGATCGAGGTATCGGGGCGCACGTACCCGGTGGAGGTGCGCTACCGGCCGCTCGCCGACCCGGATAGCCCCGGCGACGAGCCAAGAGACCAGGTACAGGCCATCTCCGACGCCCTGGACGAGCTGCGCGCAGCCGGGCCGGGCGACGTCCTGGTCTTCCTCAGCGGCGAGCGGGAGATCAGGGACACCGCCGATGCCCTGGCCGGCCGCGACGGCCTGGAGGTACTGCCGCTCTACGGCCGGCTGTCGGCGGCTGAGCAGCACCGGGTTTTCCAGCCGCATCACGGGCGGCGGCGCGTGGTCCTGGCCACCAATGTCGCGGAGACCTCGCTGACCGTCCCCGGCATCAAGTACGTGATCGACCCGGGCACGGCGCGGATCTCCCGGTACAGCCTCCGCACGAAGGTCCAGCGGCTGCCGATCGAGCCCATCTCCCGGGCGTCAGCGAATCAGCGCAAGGGCCGCTGCGGCCGTACCTCGGACGGGGTGTGCATCCGGCTCTACACCGAGGCGGACTTCGAGTCGCGCCCGGAGTTCACCGACCCCGAGATACTGCGTACCAACCTCGCGTCAGTCATCTTGCAGATGGCGGCTCTTGACCTCGGCGAGGTGGCGGACTTCCCGTTCGTGGACCCGCCGGACTCGCGCAATATCGCGGACGGCATCCGCCTGCTGGAGGAGCTCAGCGCCGTCTTGCCAGGCGGCGGCAGGCCCCGGCTGACCGAGGCGGGCCGCAAGCTCGCGCGGCTGCCGGCGGACCCGCGCCTCGGCCGGATGATCCTGGAGGCTGGCCGCAACGGCTGCGCCCGCGAGGTGCTGATCATCACCGCGGCGCTGTCGATCCAGGACCCCAGGGAACGGCCCGCGGACAGCCGCGAGGCGGCGGACGCCATGCACGCGCGCTTCGCCGAGCCCGGGTCTGACTTCCTGGCCCTGCTCAGCCTGTGGGACTACCTGGCCGAGCAGCAGCGCGCGCTGTCGGGGTCAGCGTTCCGCCGCATGTGCCGCCGCGAGTACCTGCACTACCTGCGGGTGCGCGAATGGCAGGACCTGTTCGGGCAGCTCCGGCAGGCGGCCAGGGAACTCGGCATCGCCGCGGAGCACGACGGCAGCGCCGAGATGGCGGCGGGCACTGCAGCCGCGCGCGCCACCGCGGCACCGGCTGCCCGAGCACCGGAAACGGGCCCCGGTGCGGACTCGCCGGACCGCGCGGTACGCGGCCGCCGGGCGGACCCGAAAGCCCGCTTCCCGGCTGAGCCAGCGGGCCGCTTCCCGGCGGACCTTGCGGACCGCGTGCATATCTCCCTGCTAGCCGGCCTGCTTTCGCACATCGGGATGAAGGACGACGACCAGAAGCCGGGCACCAGGCGGCGCGGGCTGGCCGAGTTCGCCGGGGGCCGCGGCGCCCGCTTCGCGATCTTCCCCGGCTCCGCGCTGGCCAGGAAGCCGCCGCAGTGGGTGGTCGCCGCCGAGCTGGTCGAGACGTCCCGGCTGTGGGCCAGGACCGTCGCGCGGATCGAGCCCGAATGGGCCGAGCCGCTGGCCGCGCACCTGGTCCGGCGCACCTACAGCGAGCCGCGCTGGGATGCCAGCCGCGGCGCGGCGATGGCATCGGAGAAGGTGACCCTGTACGGGCTGCCGGTGGTGGCGGCCCGGCAGGTCAGCTACGGCCGCATCGATGCCGCCGCCGCCAGGGCGCTGTTCCTTCAGCATGCGCTGGTGGAAGGCGACTGGCGGACGCACCACCAGTTCTTCGAGACCAACCAGCGCCTGCTGGCCGAAGCCGGGGACCTGGAGCGGAAGGCCAGGCGGCGCGGCATCGTCGCCGACGACTCCGCGCTGCTGGCGTTCTATGACCGGCGGATACCCGCGGACGTGACCTCCGCCCGGCATTTCGACGCCTGGTGGAAGAAGGCCCGGGCAGCCGATCCCGACCTGCTCACATTCTCCCCCGCCGATCTCCTCAGCCCGGCCGCAGGCGAGATCAGCCCCGCGGACTACCCGGGCAGCTGGGGCGAGTTTCCGCTGTCGTACGAGTTCGCTCCCGGCGAACCCGGTGACGGGGTCACCGTCGACATCCCGCTGGCGACGCTCAACCAGGTGACGGACACCGAACTCGGCTGGCCGGTGCCCGGCCTGCGCCAGGAACTGGTCACGGAGCTGATCCGGTCACTGCCGAAGCAGCTCAGGACGGCCTTCGTGCCCGCCCCGGACACGGCCCGCGCGGTGCTCGCCCGGCTCGATCCTGCCCGCGGCGACCTGCTCAGCGCGCTGGCGTCCGAGCTTGGCCGCATCAGCGGCGTGAGCATCCCGCGGGAGGCATGGGACCTGTCCCGGCTGCCCGCGCACCTGAGGTTCACCTACCGGGTGGTGCAGGACGGCCGCGTGCTCGCGGCCGGCAAGGACCTGACCGGGCTGCGGCAGCAGCTGCGGCCCCGGCTGCAGGCGGCACTCACCGAGGCGGCCAGCGGCATCACCCGCTCCGGGCTCCGGTCCTGGGACTTCGGTGCGCTGCCGCGGGAATTCGCCCAGGGGCGCCTGCGCGCTTACCCGGCGCTGGCCGACGCCGGCGACGCGGTCGACATCCGGCTGTTCGAGACCGAGGCCGAGGCCGCCGAGGCGATGCGCCGCGGCACCCGCCGCCTGCTGCTGATCGCCGTTCCGTCCGGCGTGCGCGCCGTCGCCAGCCGGCTGCCGGTCAACGCCAAGCTGGCGATGAGCCGGAGCCCGTACCCGAGCGCCGCCGCGCTGCTTGATGACTGCGCGGCCTGCGCGGCCGACCAGGTGATCGCGGAAGCGGGCGGACCTGCCTGGGAGGCCGAGGGCTTCGCGCGCATGCTGGAGGCAGCACGGTCAAGGCTGGCCGTGCACGCAGCCGGCCTGGTCGGTGCCGTCGCGCGGGTGCTCGCCGAGGCACATGCAGTCGAGACCGGCCTTGACCGCGCTGCCAGCCCGGCACTCAGGCCGGCGCTCGCCGACATGCGCGCCCAGCTGTCCGCGCTGGTCTACCCGGGGTTCGTCGCCGAGACGGGCTCGCGGCGGCTGCCTGACCTGCTGCGCTACCTGCGGGCCATCAGCAGGCGGCTGGCGAAGGCGCCGGCCGATCCCGGCCGTGACGCCGGCCAGATGGCGGTCGTGCACCGGGTGACGGACGCCTACCGGCGAGCCACCGGCGAGCTGGCCGCAGCCGGGCGCGCCAGTGCGGATGCCGCGGCGGTGCGCTGGATGATCGAGGAACTGCGGGTCAGCCTCTTCGCCCAGACGCTCGGCACCCCGGTGCCCGTTTCCGAACGGAGAATCCAGGCAGCCCTGGACAAGCTGTCCGCCTGAGCCAGGCAGCGGTCCGCGCTCAGGCCCGTTGCCGCTGCGGGGGGTCCGGTATCCTCGCCCGGGTGAGCAGGGTCTCAGTTGTAGGTGTTCCGAGCAGCGCTGCCAGCTATGCAGCCGGCCAGGACCTGGCGCCTGCGGCATTGCGCTCGGCTGGCTTGCTCGAACAGCTCAAGGGATCAGGGCTGGAGGTCCATGACGACGGGGACCTGCCGCATCAGGTATGGAGTCCTGACCGGGATCACCCGCTAGCCCAGAACGTCGGCCAGGCGACTGCGTCGCTGCGGCAGCTGGCCGGCCGGCTTGAGCCGCTGCTGGCGCGCGGCGACCTCGCTCTCGTGCTCGGCGGCAACTGCACGATCGTGCTCGGGGTGATGGCGGCTTTGCGGCGCCTGGGGGCAGGCGCTCCCGGATTGCTGTATCTCGACCGCCATTACGACATCAACACCCCGGAAAGCACCACGGACGGGGCGCTGGACTGGATGGGGCTCGCGCACGCGCTGGCCCTGCCCGGTTGCGTGGACACCGTCACCGATGCCTTTGGGCCTCGGCCGCTGCTCGAGCCGTACCAGGTGGCATGGCTCGGAGTGGAACCACGCATGGCTACCGACTGGGAGCGCGAGCAGGCTGACCGGCTCGGCTTGCACGTGACCACCAGCGAGGCACTCGCCGCCGATCCAGCTGGTGCCGCCCGGGCCGCACTTGACCATCTCCCGCCTGGTCCGCTCGCCGTTCACATCGACGTTGACGTCCTCGACTTCATCGATGCCCCGCTAGCGGAGAATACTGACTGCCGCAACACCGGACCTAACCTCGACCAGGCCGTAGCGGCGCTCCAATTGGCAGCGCGAGATGCGCGGATGCGAGCGCTGTCGATCGGAGAACTCAACCCGACCCGATGTGCCGGCGACCCTGCTGCCCTTCCCCGCTTTGCCGGCAGCATCGCCCGCATACTCGCCCGCACGATTCACTAGGCTGCCCTAACCGGCCCTGGGCAGTCCGGGACAAGCTGTCCGCGGCATGGCGCTAGTCACCAGGCGCGGCCCGGCGGGCGCGAGCACGCCGCTTGCCCTCATGCATCGCCTGCACCCTGGCCACCGGGATCGCCCGCCCTTCCTCGATCAGGCCGGGGCTCAGTGACTGCGGAGCGGGCATCTGGCCAGCCCACGGATCGGCGCCCGCGAGCAGCCGCACGGCGGTGTGCACAGTGAAGTCGGCTGGCACGACCTGGTCGAGCTCATCCCAGGCCACCGGGAACGAGACCGGGGTGCCGGGCCGGATGCGCGGGCTGTACGCCGCCGCGACCGTCGCCCCGCCGGCCCGGGTCGAGTCCAGGAACACCCGGCCGCCGCGGTCTTCCCGGATGAACGCCGTGGTCGCCAGTGCCGGGTCCAGCCGCTCGGCACGGGCAGCGATCGCCCGGGTGGCCGCGGCCACGTCGTCGATCGATGCGCTGGCATCGACGGGCACGAACACGTGCACGCCCTTCGCCCCGCTGGTCTTGACCGCGCCCGCCAGGCCGGCCTCGGCCAGCGCATGACGAACCAGATGAGCGGCCCGGACGGCCAGCCCGAACTCGCCGGCCGAAGGCAAGTCGCCTGACGGCGGTGCGTCCGACGGCGGGTCGATGTCGAGCACGAGGTGGGTGGGGTGATCTCGCTGGCCGGCCAGGACCAGCGTCGGGTGATACTCCACGGCCCGCTGGTTGGCGAACCAGAGCAAGGTGCGGCGGTCGTCGCACAGCGCGTAGGACACCTCGCGCTTCGATGCCTCCGCCCACAGCGGCACCGTCCGCACCCACGGCGGCGTGTACTTAGGGACGTTCTTCTGCATGAACGGCGGCTGGCCGCGGAGCACCCGGATGACGGACAGCGGCCGGCCCCGCAGGACCCCGATGATCTGGTCAGCTACCGCGTCGAGGTAGTCGACCAGATCCCGCTTGGTCGCCTCCGCGCCGTCGAACAATGGCTGGTCGAGGTTGGTCAGCGGTACCCCGTCCCGCACCTCGCCGCTCACTGGTGCACCATCTGGTCACCTTCCCACTGATCCCGCGGCGGCGCGAGACCGGCCGTGCTGCGACGATGACGTTGGTCGTCCTGCTGGCCACGGAACGGAAGGCGGTCGCCGATGTCGCTGGAGGTCAAGCGGTTGCACCTGGCGCGGCTGCGCGGCCCCGATGGCCACGAATGGCCGGTGCACGGCTTCGTGGTCATCCACCCGGGCGGCGCGGTACTGGTGGACACCGGCGTCGGCGGGCCCCAGCAGGTGCTCAGCGACTGGCGGGTGGTCAACCGCTCGGCTGCGGACGCGCTCGCCGAGCTGGACATGACCCCCGGCGATATCGGGCTGGTGATCAATACACACCTGCACTTCGACCACTGCGGCCAGAATGCCGTCTTCCCCCACGCCGCCTTTTACGTCCAGCGCGCCGAGCTGAACCGGGCAAGGCAGGAGTCACCGGAGCTTTATGACTGGTTCGACTTCATGAACGCACGGTTCGAGCTGCTCGACGGGGACACCGACGTGCTGCCCGGCCTGTCCGTGATCGCGACTCCCGGGCACACCGCAGGCCACCAGTCCGTCGTTATCCAGTCCGCCGACGGCACGCCCGACCTGCTGATCGGGGACGCGGCGTACACGCCGCGGCAGTACTCCGCCCGGCCCGGCGAAGAACTGCCGCCCGGTCAGGCGAGCGATCTGGCGGCCTGGGAGGACTCACTGCGGCGGATCCGGTCCATGGGTCCCGCGCGGGTGCACTTTTGCCACCACACCGATGTCGTGCACGCCTGACGTGATCCCTGCGCGGCTGCCGGTCGGGCCTCACCCGCTGGCGAACACGCCCTGCCCGCCTTCTTCGTAGGCGTAGATCTCGACGCCTCCGATCAGGGCGCGCTCTACCCGGCTGAGCACGTTGAGCGGATCGCCTGACCAGATCACCAGGTCGGCGTCCTTGCCAGCCTCGATGGAGCCGAGCCGGTCATCGATGCCGGCGATGCGGGCCGGATTGATGGTCAGCGCCTGCAGGGCGATTTCGCGGTCGAGACCTTCCTTGACCGACAGCGCAGCCTGGTAGGCGAGGAAGTTGACCGGCACGACCGGATGGTCGGTCGTGATCGCGATCGTGACGCCCGCGCGCGCCAGCCGACCGGGATTCGCCAGTGACCGGTTTCGTAGCTCGACCTTCGACCTGCTCGTGAACAGCGGCCCGATGATCACCGGGATGCCCTTGGCGGCGATGATGTCGGCGAGCAGGTGCGCCTCGGTGCCATGGTCGATCACCAGGTCGTAGCCGAACTCATCGGCGAGCCGGATGGCGGTGGCGATGTCGTCGGCGCGATGGCAGTGCTGGCGCCAGGGAATCTCCCGCCGCAGCACCTTGCCCAGCGCCTCGAGCTTCAGGTCGCGATCGACCGGCTTGCGCTCGCCTTCCGGCTTCCGCTGCTCGGCCTCGAGGCGCTGCAGGTAGTTGGCCGCATCGACCAGCGCGCCGCGGATCACCGCGGCCGTGCCAAGGCGCGTGCTCGGCGTCTTCTTCTGCTCCCCGTACACGCGCTTCGGGTTCTCGCCGAGGGCCGACTTCATGCCGGACGGCTCGCGCAGCACCATCTCATCGACAGTCCGGCCCCAGCACCTGAGCGCCACCGTCTGGCCCCCGATGGGATTCCCGGAACCCGGGTTGACGTTGACCGCCAGCACGCCGCCGGTGATCGCGTCCCGGAAGCCGAGGTCCGCTGGATTGATCGCGTCGAGGGCACGCACCTGCGCCGTCACCGGGTCGGTCATCTCGTTGGTGTCCGAGCCAGCCCACCCCTCGCCCTCCTCGTGCACACCGAGATGCCCGTGCGCCTCGATGAATCCGGGCAGCACCCAGGAGCCCGCCACGTCGATGACACGAACGCCCGCGGGAACGGCCACGTCGCCGCCGACCGCGACGATCCTGCCGTCCTCAACCAGAACTGTCCCGCCGTCCACTGGCTCCCCGGCGATCGGGACCACCCGGCCTCCGACGATCGCCACCGACCTGTCAGCCATCCGGCCTCCTCGTTACCGCGCGGATCGATCCCTGGCCAGGCGGCGGGCAGTTGGCGCCGCTGCCGACCTTGCCACCCTAACGAGGGCTGGCCCGCGCCGGTGACCGGCAGGCGGCCTTCGCCCCCGGCAGACGCCGCAACAGGTGCCGGCCGGAGCATGAGTCACCGTCCTCGCTAGCCTGGCCGGACGCGGCGCCCGTTCAGCGGGCTGCCTGCCGAAACAGCGGAGGAGGGTGAGCACCCGTCATGCCTGACGAGAATTACGACCCGTCATCCGATATTGACGAAAATGAACTCGAAGATGACGGCACGCTGGACGCGTCGGACACACTCGATGGTGACCCCGGCGACGACCCCCTGGACCAGGGGATCGTGCCGCCGGATCGGTGGTCGGCCGGAGAGGGCTTCGGCACCACGCTGGCGGAGGAACGGGCGGGCGAGTCACTGGACCAGCTGCTCGCCGAGGAAGTGCCTGACGTGGAGCCTTATGCCGACGCGGATCTCCCCGCGGACGGCTCGCTGGCGGATGGTGACCAGGAGTCCCGGGCCGGCCGGCTGGTCGCGGAAGACGAGGAATCGCATCCGGACACCGAGCCCGACCTTGTCGCGCGCGATGTCGGAATCGACGGCGGCGCCGCGACGGCAGAGGAAGCAGCCGTGCATGTCACGGACGACCCGGACGGCGCCGCCGACTACTGAGCGCGGCCCGGCCTGGCCAGCCGGCCAGGAGAGGTCCGGCCTCGGCGTGATATGGCCTGGACATTCCGCCGCGCGTTACCCTGAGAGGCACTGATCCCAGCCAATACAGGCGCCGCACTCCCAGCGGCCTGGCTGAGATGCCGGTGCCGTCCCGGCTTCTTCCTGCGGCGGGTGTACGGATGTTCGAGAGGTTCACTGACCGGGCGCGGCGGGTTGTGGTCCTGGCTCAGGAAGAAGCCAGGATGCTCAACCACAACTACATCGGCACCGAGCACATCCTGCTCGGCCTCATCCACGAGCGTAAGGGCGTCGCTGCCAAGGCGCTGGAGTCGCTCGGGATCAGCCTGCAGGCCGTGCGCCAGCAGGTGCAGGAGATCATCGGGCAGGGCCAGCAGGCCCCGTCCGGGCACATCCCGTTCACCGCGCGCGCGAAGAAGGTTCTCGAGCTGTCGCTGCGGGAGTCACTGCAGCTCGGCCATAACTACATCGGCACCGAGCACATCCTGCTCGGCCTCCTCCGCGAGGGCGACGGCGTCGCCGCTCAGGTCCTCGTCGCGCTGGGCGCTGACCTCAACAGGGTCCGCCAGCAGGTCATCCAGCTCCTGCACGGGTATCAGGGCCAGCAGCCAGCCGCCGGCACTCCGGCTGGGATCACCGCCGGCGGCTTCCCGGCGGTTGTTCCCTACCTGCTTTACGCGGATGCGGGCGCGGCCATGGACTGGCTGGTCACGACCTTCGGCTTCACCGCGGCGGCGCGGGACACCAGGACGGACGGCACCGTGCGCCACGGCGAGCTGCGGGTCGATGGTGGCGGCGTGATCATGCTGGGCTCCGCCGGGGCTGATTTCCGTGGACCTCGCGAGCTCGGCGGAGTCACCCAGCTGGTGCGCATTACGGTCGCCGGCCTGAAAGCCCACCGGGACCGCACCAAAGCCGCCGGGGCGGTGGCGTCAGAGATCCAGGAGTGCCCGGCCGGCTGGCAGTCCTACTCAGTGCACGACCCGGAAGGCCACGAGTGGTACTTCACCCAGTTCACCGGCGAGAGCGGCTAGCTTCTTAGGCCGGCGAAAGCAGGCTCCGGGCGCCCAGGTAGCCGGCCAGCATGGCGCTGGCCACCTGGCCGACCGTGTCGTCGGGCGGCAGGAACTCCGGATGGTGCAGGCTGACCGGGCCGCCCGTGCCCAGGAAGAGCATCAGCGTCGGTGCGCTGCGCGCGTAGTAGGAGAAGTCGTCGGAGCCGCAGGAGCGGAACGAGGTGTCGACGGCGAAGCCGGCCTCGCGCAGCCAGGGCCAGCTGGCGGTTGTCAGCGCCTCGTCGTTCACCAGGGCCGGCTCGCCCTCGTCCATCGTCACGCTGCCCCGGCAGCCATGGGCCAGGCAGGTGTGCTGCACGATCTCGTGCAGTGCTCTGTGCAGGCCGGCCCGATCGGAGGAATCCAGCGCCCGTAGCGTGCCGCGGGCGACTGCGGCAGGCGGGATGACATTCGGCGCCTGCCCGGCCTCCAGCGTTCCGATCGAGACCACGGCGGCATGCGTGGGATCGGTGCGGCGGCTGACGATCTGCTGCAGCGCGAGCACTGTCTGGCACAGCGCAAGCACAGGGTCGGCGGCCAGCTGAGGATATCCGGCGTGCCCGCCGGTGCCCTGCACCCTGATCTCGAAGTCGTCGGACGACGCGTTCACGGTGCCGGCAGGCGCGGCGACCGTGCCCGCGGGCAGCTGGTGCTGCAGGTGCACCGCAATGACGGCGTGCGGCTGATGCGCCTGCAGGACGCCTGAGGCCACGATGTCCCGTGCGCCGGACGGAGCGGCCTCCTCCCGCGGCTGGAGCACTGCGAGCAGCGCGGCGGGCAGTCCTGCCTGCAGCTGGGCGGCACCCGCGGCCCGTCCGAGCGCGACGAGCGCGGCCAGGTGCACGTCGTGACCGCAGGCGTGCATGGCGCCGGTGCGCGAGGCCCAGGGCACTCCGGTCTGCTCCAGGATCGGCAGGGCGTCAAGCTCCGCCCTGACGGCGATGGCCGGGCCGTGCTGCGGGCCGATTCGCACGATCCGCCCGGTGCCCGCGACCGGGGATGCGTCGCCGGCACCGAGTGCAGCCGCGACCCTGGCAGCAGTGCGGTGCTCTGATCCGGACGGCTCGGCGTCAGCGTGCAGCTCGTGCCGGAGCCGGACGGCGCCGTCGAGCTCACGGGCCAGGCCGGCCCTGAGCATCTCCGCCAGGCTCTCGCCGGTCACGTCCTGGCCAGCCGGTAAACACGGCGGGCGTTGGCGGAGCCGACCAGGTTCGCCACCCGGCCCGCGTCGGCAGCGGACCATGCCCCGTCGGCAACGAACTCGCCGGTAACCCTGGCGAGATCCCGGCGGAACCCCAGAGCGCCCAGGTAGTGCAGTTCCGGCAGGCCGAACGCGTCGGAGGAATACAGCATCTTGTGGAACGGCGTGACCTCCAGCGCCTCGGCGAGCACCGCGGCGGAACGCGCTCCGACGTGGTTGAGTATCGCCCCGAGGTCCATGTAGACGTGCGGGAAGACATTGGCGAGGTACCCGGCCTGCCGGTGGTGCGGGTAGCAGTGCAGCAGCATGATCGGGGTGCCGATGGCGCGGGTGGCGAGCAGGAAGTCGTGCATCAACGACGGGTCGGCCCGGTGCAGGCGCACGTCAGGGTCACCGAAGCCGACGTGAAACTGCACGGGCAGCCCGGTGTCCACCCCAGTCCAGATCAGGTGCCGCAGCAGGACCTCGTCATCCAGCCGCGCCGCCGGGTCGGCGTCGATGCGGCGCAGCAGCCGCCCGGCCGCCGCCGCGACGTCCGCGGCGCTCGGCCGGCTGGGCTCGAAGTCCAGCCCGAAACGGTAGGCGGCGATCGACTTGAGCCCGACGGCGCCTGCCGAGGCAGCCGCCAGCGCCGCCGAGAACGATCCGGCGAAGTCGGCGGCACTGGTTCCCTCCCGGGCGACCTGCTCGGCGACCGCCTCGAGCCGGACGATCTCGTGCGCTGGCCTGCCGCTTGCCTCCGCGAGCTGCTCCGGGGTGGCCACCTGGCCGGACTGGTAGCCGGTGTCCACGAGCCATGCCTCGACCTGCGCGGCCCGCAGCAGGCGGCGGTTCACCTCGCGGGTGCCGAGTTCCATGCGGCGCCCGACGTACTCATCGGCAGGCACGGACGGCTCCAGGCCGAGCACCGGGGCGCACCAGCGCCGCACCGCGAAGCCAAGCTGGCTGTCGAACATGGACGTGCCGGCCGGGCGCGGTCCTGGTCCCTCGGTGAGCAGCGACTCGATGCCGGCCCGGTCCAGAGCGCCCGTGACGGCGCCATGAACGTGATGGTCGATCAGCGCCAGCGGCTCGGCGGTCGTCACAGCTTCTCCGTCCTGCTGAAGGGAACGCGCGCCGGGCCCGCCGGGCCAGCCTGCGTCACGCCCGCCGGGCCAGCCTGCGTCGCGCCTGCCGAGGTGGCCTGCGGGGCCTGGCTCGCCGCGCCCTGCGGCCCGTCGGCAGTCCCGCGCTGCAGCGCGTCATACCGCGCCATCCGCGCCCTGGGCACGTCACCGAGACGGTCGGCGAGCGCGGCGATGATGGCCTCCACCAGCGCCACCGCCGGGGTCAGCGCGTCGAACGGAGACGGCGACTGCACGCTCGAGGTCAAGATGACGTCGGCGTGGGCAGCGAGCGGCGACAGGTAGGGATCGGTGAAAGCGATCACCATCGCGCCCTGCTGCTTGGCCGTCGCGGCCAGCCGGACCGTGTCGTGCTGGTACTGGCGGTAGTCGAATGCGACCAGAACGTCGCGGCGGCCCACGTCGAGCATCGAGCTCATCCGGTCGGCGCCCGCGGCGGTGATCATGTGCACCCCAGGACGCAGGATCCGCAGCTGCGCGGCGAGATACCCGGCCAGCATGGAGCTGAACCGGCCGCCGATCAGCGTGACGCTGCGACGTGGCTCGGCCAGCAGCCGGACGGCCTGCTCGAACTCAGCCGGCCGGAGCCGGGCGAAGGTTGACCGGATTCCGCCGCAGAGCAGCAACTCGGTCCTGCGCAGCGCGTCGCCGCGTGCTGCCTCAGCGCGGCCCGCATGCATCTCCGGCGGACAGGACAGCCGGGCCGAGACCTCCGTTTTCAGTGATTGCTGGAACCCGGCGTAGCTGTCGAACCCGAGCTTGCTGACCAGCCGCACCACGGTCGGCGCGCTGACTCCCGACGCCGCGGAAAGCCTGGCTATCGGGTCCAGGCCGCCGACGGGGTAATCGGCCATCAGCGTCCGCGCGACCTTGCGCTCGGCGGGCGTGAGCTCCCCCAGCTGCAGTCGCAGCCGATCGGCGACGGTGACATCCGGGTCGGTGCGCGCCGCCGTCGCCATTGCCATCACCATCGCCAGCGCGTCCGCGCGACGATATCGTCCGCGCTTACTTCGTCGAACAGCTCAGTTTCGGCCTGACGCACCGCCAGGAACGCATCGAATAGCGGATCACCCATTGCCTCGCGAAGCATGGCGCTGCGCTCCAGGTGCCCGGCCGCCTCGGCGAGCGACTGGGGCAGCCTGCGGGGACCGGGGCCGGCTGTATCCGCAGCCGGCCTGCCGACAGGATCACCGGAGGTCTCCGGCGGGAGCGTCGCGCCGGACCGGAGCCCGGCAAGCCCTGCGGCGATGAGCGAGCCGGCCACCAGGTAGGGGTTGGCGGCCAGGTCGAAGCACTTGATCTCGAGGTTGGCGCGGACGTCATGCTCACCGGATGAGCCGGTCACCAGGCGGAGTGCCGCCTCCCTGTTCTCCCGGCCCCAGCACTGGTAGGCGCCTGCCCAGTGCGACGGAACCAGCCGCAGGTAGCTGGCGACGCTCGGCGCGCCGACCGCCGTGAGCGCCGGCAGGCTAGCCAGGATCCCGCCGGCGAACGCCTCGCCGTCGCTGCTGAGGCCGTGCCGGCCTGGCCCCCCGGCCAGCACGTTCTTCCCGTCCCGCCAGATGCTGAGGTGAACATGGCCGCCGTTGCCGACCGACCCGGCAACGACCGACGGGGCGAACGAGACCTGGAAGCCGAACCGCGCCGACACCGCGCGGATGGTCTGGCGGACAAGCACGCTGTCATCGGCCGCGCCCACCGGATCGCTGGCGGCAACGGAAACCTCGAGCTGGCCTGCTGCGTACTCCGGGTGGAACTGCTCGACGACGATCCCCTCCCGCTCGAGCGCCCCGACCACCTCGCGCCCGTAGTCGGAAAGCTCGATGACCCGGGTCATGCCGTAGGCCGGGCCGGTGCAGGCAGGCACGAAGCGCCCGTCGTCATCGGTGCCGAGTGCCCACTCCACCTCGAAGCTCATCCGGGCCGTCAGGCCCTGGGCGAGCGCCTCGCCGGCCATCCGGTGGGCAAACGTGCGCTGGCATCCGGCGTAGCGGCGCCCTTCCTGGGTGTAACGGTCCACTGGCGCCAGCGCCCACCCCGGCTGGCCGGCCAGCGCGGTGATCCGGTCAAGCTCGGGGATGAGCCGCAGGTCCCCGTCCGGGCCACCGATGTGCTTGCTGGTAGTGATGTCGTCGTTGACCAGGAAGACGTCGAATACCGGCGACATGCCGACGCCCCAGCCGGCGGCCCGCTCCAGGCGGCCGAGCGGAATGGTCTTGACACGCGCGATTCCCGCGTTGTCGACCCAGCACAACGCCACCATCGTGATGCCCGCAGCACCGAGCCGCCCGGCCACCGCGCCTGCCCGCCTGACCAGCTCGGCCCGCTGCTCAGCGTCCAGCACCACCAGGCCGATGGCGGGTACCCGGCCGTCCTCGGCATCGTTGTCGGCCCCGTTCATGTCGCCGTTCATGTCGCCAGCCTGCGTTCCGCCATAGCCGATATCATCGTCGACTCTCCTGATCTGCGGTGGCCGGGCTTGCGTCGCGGGCCTGCATCAGGTCCGCCACCGCGTGCGCACCAGGATCCGCGCCGCCGCGTAGCCCGGCTATGACGCCGGCCTGGTCTGCCTGGCTGCGGTTCTGGCTGAGCTTGTCCTTGGCCTCGATGTCCGTCACCTGCATCTCGACGCCGACGATGCCGCGCAACTGCCCATTGATGTATGCCTCCGGAGCGTCCTGCACCCACCAGCGGCCATCGCGGTCATGCTCGTACTTTTCGGTCAGCCGGGTCACGATGTCACGAAGCCAGCCGGCGTCACGGTGGAAGGTGACCGGCCCGGTGAAATGGACGCTGGTGTAGTTCCAGGTCGGCACGACCCGGCCATGTTCCCGTGTGCTCGGATACCACGACGGTGACACGTAGGCCTGCGGGCCGTGCACGATGGCGAGCGCCGGCCCGCCCGCCGCTGCGGTGCTCCATTGCGGATTGGCAAGCGCGAGATGGCCGAGCAGGCGCCCGTGCTCGCCGCCGGATCTGTCCCAGATGACCGGGAGCAGGCTGGCAGCCATCCGGGTGCCGTCGAACGTGACGAGGTCAGCGGCGCCTGCCTGCTCGACGAACGCCGCGATCTGGCTCAGGTCGCTTACCGCGAAATGCGCTGGAACGTACATGTCCCCAGGCTAGAGTCCCGGCGGCCCGCGCCGCTCAGGCGGGCCGCGCCCGTCCGGCAGCCCGCGCCGCTCCCGGCGGCCGCGATCGGCTGCTGGCCGGGCGGTTGAGCAGCCGGTTGGGCGGTTCAGCAGCCGGTTAGCGACCGCCGTCGCAGGGTCAGATGGGCATGCTCGACGGCGTTGGTGGTGAGCGCGAGCGCCCGGTCGTAGGCCCCGGCCGCCTCGCGCTGCCTGCCCAGCCGGACCAGCAGTTCCGCGCGGGTGACCTGGTACGGCTGGTAGTCCTGGAGACCGAGGCTGTCCACCTCGGCGAGCGCAGCCGCGGGTCCGCTGACCTCGGCGAGTGCGACCGCCCGGTTCAGGGCAACGACGGGCGTGGGCAGCCAGGCGACCAGCTGGTCGTAGAGCTGCAGCACCTGGCCCCAGTCGGTGTCCGCGGCGGTCACCGCGTCGCAATGCACGGCGTTGATCGCCGCCTGGATCTGGTAAGGCCCCGGGGCGTTACGCCGGAGGCACGCGGCCACCAGCGACAGCCCCTCGGTGACCAGCGCGGTGTCCCAGCGGGTCCGGTCCTGCTCGGGCAGCAGGACTAGCTCCCCGGCAGGTCCGGTGCGGGCCAGCCGCCGCGCCTCGATCAGCAGCAGCAGCGCGAGCAGGCCCAGTACCTCAGGCTCGTCGGGCATCAGCGCCGCTAGCAGCCGGGCCAGCCGGGTCGCCTCGGCGCACAGCTCCGCCCGGACCAGGTCGTCGCCGTCGGTAGCACGGTAGCCCTCGTTGAACACCAGGTAGACGACCGCCAGCACGGCTCGCAGCCGGCCGGGCAGCTCAGCCTCAGCCGGCACCCGGTAGGGGATGGCCGCATCCCGGATCTTGCGCTTGGCCCGGACCAGCCGCTGCGCCATCGTCGCCTCGGGAACGAGGAATGCCCGGGCGATCTGCGGTGTCTGCAGCCCGCCGAGCAGCCGCAGCGTCAGGGCGACCTGGGCCTCGGTGGCGAGTGCCGGATGACAGCAGGTGAAGATCAGCCGCAGCCTGTCGTCCTGCACGGGACTGCCCTCCGGATCATCATCGCGCTCGTAAAGCAACGTGGCCTGCGCGTGCCGGTCGGCACGGGTGGCCTCGCGGCGCAGGCGGTCGATGGCGCGCCGCCGGGCGGTGGTCACGATCCAGCCGCCCGGATTGGGCGGCAGGCCAGTGTCCGGCCACTTCTGTACCGCCACCAGGAACGCATCCTGGACCGCCTCCTCGGCGAGCTCAATGTCGCCGAGGAGGCGGACCAGCGTCGCGACGGCCCGCCCGTATTCCTGCCGGAACACCTCCGCGATGGCCTGGACGTCAAAGGTCGGCTGCTGCGTCACCTCAGTTCCCGGAGTCCTCCTGGCTGCCGGGGTCCTCCTGGAACGGGCGCACCTCGACCGGGCCGCGGCAGGCTGCCGCGGCCTTAGCCGACCACGCCAGCGCGGCATCCAGGTCGGCGGCCTTGATGACCCAGAATCCGCCGAGCTGCTCCTTAGTCTCGGCGAAGGGGCCGTCCGTGGTGAGCACCTCCCCGTCGCGCATTCGCACCACGGTCGCGGTGCTGGCCGGGTGCAGGCCCCCGGCGAACACCCAGGCGCCTGCCTCGCGGAGCTCGACGTTGACCGCCTCGACGTCGCGGTAGCTCTGCGCCATGGCCTCCGGCGACGGCGCGGGCTGACCCTCGACATAGTGCACGGCCAGCATGTACTGCTTCATTGGTGCCTCCCTTGTGGCGTGGAATGACAGGATGTCGTTCCCCTCACCCTGTCTACGAACGCGCCGATGCCCAATCGACAGCGCGGCGACTCCCGTTCCGAGAATGCCAGCACCGGCGTTCCCAGGATGCGGGCGCTGCGCATCGGCCCGGAGCAGCCCCAGCTCATGGAGATCCCCGGACGCTGACGGCTGCCGGTCCTCGCCAGTCCTCGCCTAGTCCTCGCCGCGCTCGCGCAGGAGCTCCCGGAACTCGGTGACCGCCTCGTCCTGGTCCGGTCCGAGATCCTCGGCCACGACTAGCTTCGTGCCCGCCCAGTAGGCGCCGACGTACTCGCCGCTGTCCTCCAGCGGGACGAGCAGGGGGTGATGCGCGATCTTGATGTGGTCCTCCACCGCTGCCCACGAGACGCCCGCGGGCACCAGGCCGATCGCGGGAGAGTCGCTGTCGTCGTAGCTCAGGTCGTCAAGCACTGGCCATCTCCGGCGTCGTAGCGGTGATGCCGACACGATAAGCCGCTCCATGCCCGCCGCGCGAGGTGGCAGCGCCGAGCGACCAGCCGGCGGGCGTGACCAGCCCGCCGGGCGTGACCGACGATGCCCAGCACGCACGCGGCCGCGGGACCCGCCCTCAGTGGGTAGTTTGGCAGCATGAGTCCCTGTTACGTGCTTGTCGGGCCGCGATGACCGCGGACCTTTACGCGGACGCGACCGGGCTGGTCGAGCGCTCGGCCGCCGCCTTCGCGTCCGGCGTGCCCGAGCGGCCAGCCGACGAAGGCTTCTTCGGGCCGGGCAGCGTCACCTGGCAGATCAGCGCCGACCTGGCTGCGCCGGTGGCCGGCCTGCGAGCGCTGCTGATGCAGGCCCTGCATCCGCTCGCGATGGCCGGCGTGGACCAGCACAGCGACTGGCGCCAGGATCCCGTGGGCAGGCTCGCCGCGACGTCGGCGTACCTCACCACGATCAGTTTCGGCGAGAGAGCGGCCGCCGAGCGAGTCGCGGCACGGGTGCGCCGGATCCACGACCATGTCCGCGGCGTCGACTCCGTGACCGGGCGCCCGTATGCGGCCGGCGATCCCGCGCTGCTGCTCTGGGTGCACGTCGCCCTGGTCGAGTCAGCCATCGCCGCCCGTCAGGCGCTCGGGACGCCGTTGACCCCGCCAGACGCCGACCGCTACGTCGCCGAGATGGTGGTCGCGGCTGAGCTGGTCGGCGTGCCCGTGGCCCAGGTCCCGGCCAGCGTCGCCGAGCTCGGGAATTACATCGCCTCGGTCCGGCCGGAGCTGTGCTGCACGCCCGCCGCCAGGGAATCGATGGCCTACCTGCATGACCCGCCTGGCCTGGACGAGGACATCGCCGAGATCTGGCAGGACGTCCGCGACGCCGCGATCGCGACGCTGCCGGACTGGGCGCGGGAAATGTACGGCTACGCCGCGCCGCCGGCGCTGACCCCTGGCCGCCGGACCGAGATCCGGCAGGCGCTCGGCGTCCTCGACGCGGTATTCCTCGGGGAGCCCGGCGTACTGGAGGCCCGGCAGCGGCTCGCGTTGCGGATGCGCGCGGCCCGGCCCGCGTGAGAAACCGCCCGGCCCGCGCTAGAAACGGTTTCGGCCGCGTGACGAACAGCCCGGCCCGCGTGAGAAACAGTTCGGCCGCGTGAAGAACAGCCCGCCCCGCGTGCACAGATCACCGTCAGGCATGCGGCGATTCTTCGCCGGGGCGGCGATCAGCGGCGCGATCACCGCGCTTGCGCTGGTCGTGCTGCGGCGCCGGCTCGGGCGGCTACGGGTGCGCCGCGGGCTGGCGGCGCTGGGCCTGGCCGCGCGCGGCGGAGCGCGCTACGCCGCCAGCGCGCCGAAGCTTTTCGCGGCCGCTGGCGAGAACCGGGAGCGGCTGCGTCACGACCTGGCTCTGCAGACCGCCGAGGACGTCGCCGCCACCCTGGGAACGATGAAGGGCGTCCTGATGAAGATCGGCCAGATGGCCAGCTACGTCGACGACGGCCTGTCGCCAGCAGTCCGCCGCACGCTGGCCCGGCTGCAGGACAGCGTTCCGCCGATGAGCCCCGAGCTTGCCGCGCGTGTCATCGAGGAAGAGCTGGGCATGCCGCCGGAACGCGCGTTCGCCAGCTGGGATCCGGAGCCTATCGCTGCTGCATCGATCGGTCAGGTGCACCGCGCGATCACGCTCGACGGCCGCGCGGTCGCCGTCAAGGTGCAGTACCCGGGCATCGCCGAGACCATCGCCGCGGACCTCGGCAACGTGGCCCTGCTGCGCCGGATGCTGCGCATCACCGCGCCGGCCCAGGACGTCGACGCGCTGCTGGCCGAGCTGCGTGATCGCGTCCTGGAGGAGCTCGACTACCGCAAGGAGGCAGACAACCAGCGCCTGATGGCGGCCTATTTCGATGGCCATCCCACGATCGGGATCCCCGGGATCGTGGGCGAGCTTTCCACTCGAAGGATGGTCACCAGCGATCTGTCCGACGGATCCAGATTCGCCGAGCTGGCCGGCTGGTCCCAGCAGGAACGCGATCTGGCCGGGGAGACGATCTACCGCTTCGTCTTCAGGAGCCTGTACGAAGTTCACGCCTTCAACGGCGATCCGCACCCCGGCAACTACCTGTTCCACGGCGGCGGCCGGGTCACCTTCCTCGATTTCGGGCTGGTCAAGCACTTCACCCTTGCCGAGTTGCAGCCGCTGATGCAGATGGCCCGCAACCTGTGCGTCGAGCAGGATCCGGAGGCGTTCCGCCGCAGTATGGAAGTCGCCGGCTTCCTGCGCCCGAACGCACCGCTGAGCACGGAGACGATCGTCGAGCACATGGCCGTCTTCTACGACACCATCCGCGAGCCAGGGCGGCTGACGATGACCGGGGATTACGCATCCGCGGTGGTGCGCCGCTTCTTCGACGTGCGCAGCCCGGTGGCTGAGTACGCGAGCATTCCTCGGTCCTATGTCATCCTGCAGCGCATCAACCTGGGGTTGTTCGCGGTGCTCGGCGAGCTGTCGGCGACGGCGAACTGGCGGGCCATCGCCGAGGAGATCTGGCCGTTCGTCCAGGGCCCGGCCTCGACCCCGATGGGCGAGGCTGAGGCCGCCTGGCGGGCAAGCAGGCCCGCTACGGTCCCGTGGGAGAACTCTGGTCTTGCGGCTCAGTAGCGGGCGCCGGCGACCTGGCCGGCCAGCGGGTCGAGTACGGCTAGCTCGTCCGCCGTCAGCGTGACGTCGATCGCGGCCCCGCGCACCACGTCGGCCGCCCCTGGCGCCTTCGCCGTGGTCATGGGTCCCGGCCGTGGTCATGGGTCCCGGCCGTTCATATTTAACTAAATTTGATTAGTGATAGGTTGCGCTGGTGGAGAAAGGACGGTCGGGGCTCGCGGCGCTGAGCGGTCTCGACGATCCGGTCCGCAGCCTGCTATACGAGTTCGTGTCCGGCAGCCCGGGGCCGGTGGGGCGGGACGAGGCGGCTGCCGCAGCAGGAGTCGGCCGGGCGCTGGCCGCCTATCACCTGGATAAGCTCGTCGGGCTGGGACTGCTCACTGCCTCCTACCAGCGGCCGCTCGGCCGGACAGGGAGGGGAGCCGGCCGGCCGGCGAAAGTCTACATTCGCTCTGCACGCGAGTTCGCGGTCACGGTCCCGCCGCGGGAGTATGAGCTGGCCGCGCGCCTGCTGGCGCAGGCCGTCGAGTCCGACAGCGGCGGCAGTAGCCGGGCAGCGTTGCAAGCCGCGGCCCGGCGGCACGGCACTGAACTGGGGAAACAACATCGCGTTGGCTACGCGGAGCGGGGCAGCGCGGGCCGGGGCAACGCCGAGCAGAGCAGCGCCGAGCAGAGCAGCGCTGAGCAGGACATGCAGGCGGCACTGCGCGCACGCGGCTTCGAGCCCTACCTTGATCAGACCGGCACCATACGGCTGCGTAATTGCCCTTTTCACCAGGTCGCTATCCGGCACCCAGACCTGATCTGCGGCATGAACCTGGCACTCGTCGAAGGCCTCGCCGCAGGCCTCGGCTCAGGTCCTGGCCCAGGTCCTGGCGCCAGCGGGCTGCGTCCCGCTCTTGACCCCGGGCACGGGCGCTGCTGCGTCGTCATCAGCCAGGACCAGCCAGCCTAGCCACCACTTCGCGCACAACCAGCATGGCAACAGAGGAGTGAGCATGACCACGGACAGGACTCATGTCATCGTCGGGGCGAGCCTCGCAGGCGCCAAGGCGGCGGAAACGCTCCGGGCGGAGGGCTTCGACGGCCCGGTCGTCGTCATAGGCGAGGAGAGCGACCGGCCCTACGAGCGCCCGCCGCTGTCGAAGGACTACCTGCTCGGCAAGGCGGACCGGGAGACGATCTACGTTCATCCGGAGGACTGGTATGCCGGGCACGACGTGGACCTGCGCCTCGGGGTCGCGGTCACCGCTATCGATCGCGGCGCGCATGAGGTGAGCCTTGCCGATGGTAGCAAGGCCGGCTACGCCAAGCTGCTGCTGGCCACCGGGTCCTCGCCGCGCCGGCTGTCCGTGCCGGGCGCTGATCTCGACGGAGTCCTCTATCTGCGCCAGGTTGGGGATAGCGACCGGATCAGGGCGGCATTTCAGGACGCATCGCGGGTTACGGTCATTGGCGCTGGCTGGATCGGCCTGGAGACCGCGGCCGCCGCACGTGCGGCAGGCGCCGAGGTCACCGTGCTGGAGACCGCCGACCTGCCGCTATTGCGCGTGCTCGGCCGCCGTGTCGCCCAGATCTTCGCTGGCCTGCACCGGGACAACGGAGTAGACCTGCGCGGCGGGGTGCATGTCACCAGGATCACCGGCAACGACGGCAAGGCGGACGGCGTGCGGCTGGCCGACGGCAGCCACATCGCGGCCGACGTGATCGTCGTCGGGGTCGGGATCACGCCCAACAGCCAGCTCGCGTCAGCTGCGGGCCTGGAGGTCGATGACGGCGTCTGGGTGAATGCGCAGCTGCGTTCCTCCGACCCGGACATTTTTGCCGCCGGGGATGTCGCCAACGCGTTCCATCCCCTGCTGGGCAAGCACATCCGGGTCGAGCACTGGGCCAACGCAGTGAACCAGCCACAGGCAGCGGCCAAGGCGATGCTCGGCCTGGACGTCTCCTATGACCTGATCCCGTATTTCTTCACCGACCAGTACGACCTGGGCATGGAGTACGCCGGCTACGTGGAGCCTGACGGCTACGACGAGGTTGTCTTCCGCGGTGATGTCGACCGGCGTGAATTCATCGCGTTCTGGCTCGGAGACGGCGGGCGCGTGCTGGCCGGGATGAACGTCAACATCTGGGACGTCAACGACGCGATCCAGGCACTGGTCCGGGCGAGCCAGCCGGCGGACGTAGCAGCGCTCCGTGACCCGGAGACGCCGTTGGAGTCGCTGGTCGGCCGCTGAGTACGTAGATCTTCCGTCCTGGGCGCGGGTCGGGATAATCGTCAGCTCGAATGAGTTGTCTGGCGTCGCCTTAAGGATCTGAACATCCCGGCGTTGAGGCAGTAGAGCCTGATCAGGGCCCCTCGTTTGGCCGAGGGCCAGCCATCAGTGATCTGGCCAGGGACGAGCCCGGGAGTGCCTGAGCCGGTGGAGCCGGGCCGGGCCGGGCCAGGGCCAGAATCGGGGCCTAGATTTCCGGAATTAAATCGAATTTAGTTTCGTTTACTAGCTCATTTTGTCGGTGTCGCTCGTTACTGTTATCTAAGACGGATAAAAGCCCGGGACGAAGGAACGGGGTACCGGTGCTCAGCGCAGGAGGTGGCCCGATGCCAGCAGAGGCGGCAGATGCAGGAAACGCCGGCGGCGCGGGTGTGCCGCAGGGCTTGTCGTGGTCGTGGGAGCTGGATTTCGGTGCCCTGCTGGCCGCCCTTACCGGTACTGACGCGCCTGACGCGGATTCTCCCTCCGGCAGCCCTTCTCCCTCCGGCAGCCCTTCTCCCTCCGGCAGCCCTTCTCCCTCCGCCGGCCCTTCCTATGCCGGCTCTTCCGATATCGGCTGCCCTTCCGGTGCCGCCGCCGTGGGGGATGAGGAGGCGGCGCAGCGGGCTATCCAGGATGACCTGGATGCCCTGGACGCGGAAGACGGCGGCAGCGGGCGGATCGGTGTCGCGGCGCTGGCAGGGCGGGTCGCTGAGCGGCTGGCGCCGGGCCCGGACCTGGCCGCGTGGCTGGCCTCCGCGCCGGTGGCCGGGCTAGATGATGGCGGGCTGGCCGTGGTGGCGGGGTCGTGGCGGCGGGTCGCGGCGTGGGCACAGGCCCGGGAACTGGCCGCGGTCGCCCAGATCGCCGCCCGCACCGCGGCCCGCGATGACAACATCGGCACCGGCCCCGATGGCCGGCCCGTGCGGGTCCCG